>Ga0058701_10000876_pt1 | contig 20548 bp, 13 predicted proteins | sample AgamicOrMae_FD_97039 | JGI IMG/M metagenome (GOLD analysis project Ga0058701, IMG submission 97039) | Agave microbial communities from Guanajuato, Mexico - Or.Ma.e | ecosystem: Host-associated > Plants > Phyllosphere > Phylloplane/Leaf | place: Guanajuato, Mexico | collected 2012-06-04 | reverse complement strand
GCATAAAATAAAGTCTGCTTTAAAATGTGTATTTAAAACGATACAAGTACATTCGTACTAAATAATTAAGTTTCAAAAGATTCATTTGGTGGGATCCCACTCTTCTAACTCAATAAGTGTACCGAAAGCTGAATTCGCAGAGTACAGGCTTTCGTCTTAAATCTCGCTTTAATGAGGGCAATTTGAGTGACAACAGCCCAATAATCCTGCAAACACACGCAGCCGCGCGCCCACCCGTCCAACCAGAATCAAAATTTATAACTAGCGAACCCTGAATTAGGAAGCGCAAACCAGAGGCCGTAAATCGCCGGGGGGAGGTGAGGGGAAGGGGGGTTTGGGGGGTGGCGCATCTGGTCGGCCCGAACTACAACGCAGCCGCTTGCAGGGCGCTTGAGCCACGCGCGCCTCAATTCCTAATGCGAATCACGCGACCTGTGTTGCGTTGAACCCCCCACAACACAACGACCTCTGTCAGCGCACCACACACTGCAATTACGACTTTTCAGGGATAACTAATAAGATATTCTTCGGAGAATATCTACATCCCGTGGAGGAATTTTGGGGTTTCAAATATTTAGGAACACTGTGAGTACTTCGGAAACTGACTAGACTCTCAGGCGCCTCTTACGCAGCTATTACGTAGTACCTCAGATTTACGTCTTACGAGTTCAATGATCTTTCAAGAACAATCAAGTAACTATCTTAAGCAGCTTTCACCCATAAAGGAATGGGAGTGTTAAATACTATGTATTCGTTACTAGAAAGCAATCATGGGCGAGCGCAGGTAACATGAAGGAATCCTACTTTGGTAATCCGGGTATCCTGGTTTGGCAAATGGGCGAGTCGCGTTGCGAACCGCTGTCGGCCGAGCGAGACAAGACGGGTGGCAAGACGCGTGCGTTTTAGCAGGATTAAATAACGATTTCAATCGCAGCTCTCTGTTTAGTGCCGCCTTCTGTACCGGCGCCTGTAGCGCCCCGGCGCCTGTAGCGCCCCAGCTGCTCCAGCTGAGGCTCCCGCCGGCCACCCCGCCGCGCCGCGCCGCCTTCTACTGCTCGAATCGCACGAATCTCACAAATCGGAAATCGGGGAGAGATCACATCGCCTCTCTTAACTTATTGAACGCTTTGCTTCGTTTTACCCTGGGCTCTGCTTCGGCTCTGGGTCGGGGTCGGATTCGCTCTGACCCTGCGACCTTCTCCAACCTGGATATTTATTGCCTTCGAGGAACATTCTTAATATTAAAGGTTGCATTTTCTACTTCTTTTACAAGCAGTAGTGCGTGCTCCATTTTTTGGAACCTCCGTAACTTTGAAACGGAAAGATATACGTAGAAAAGCACGAAATAATATCGATAGAGCTTCAAGTTCTATGAATTTGATTTTAGCTTTTTTTGTCGTACCTCGTTTCGTTCCAAAAATACGGAAATTTAGAAAAATTCGAGCGCGCAATAACTTACATTTTTGACTGCTAGTACCCAACTCTGCTTCAAACTTCCATTAATCAATGACATAGCCGCACTTGTAGCTTTCGCTCGGCGGTTTCATACCAAGCCTGATGTCACTTGCGCCGGCGTCAGATTTCACGCGACAAGAGGCTAAGTTCCCCCAGGCTTGCTCCGCACCCGGCTTGCCAACAAACGGTATAAGAAAGACCTGTGTAAATTGCAACTTTAACAATTGTGAGTGAATTTACATCGGTGCATACAACAGCCTGTCCTGATCTGCATTACCTTTTTCGTGGGTGCTAAATTTTGGTAGCAACTTGAAGACAAACATTGACAGAGCCATGGGCAGGTGTCCTCCGCACTTGACGAGACCTGCCCTGCTCGCTCCCTCTGTCTCCCGACCAGCTAGCCGACAAGCTCATCTGCCCGGACGCCCTGCCCGGACGCTCTGCCCGGACGCTCTGCCCACCACGCCAGGCGATTTGTTTTCTTGCCAGCGTGTCAAGAGAAGTGCAAATGTTGTCGCAGTCTGTCGCTTGCCTTGGTTTTAAAAGGATTCACAGATGGCTGCGCCATGCCATACCCGTCCCCCGCTTTTCTACTCCACCGCTTAGCTTATTCCAAACTCTGCGACAGCAGGCTTTATTATTTCTGATGATGGGTACAAAATGCAACCTTATTCCAAACTCATAAAAGCCGCTATCTGATAATAGCTAAGAAAAGATAAGTTCCTTTTGCATTAATATTAGAATTCAATTGTTTTCGACAATGGAGCATAAAGGCGAGCTTTTTCATTAGACGGGTGAAATCTTTCCTACGACCCCAATTAACTCAGCATCACAAAGTGACCCTCCGGCAAAAATCTTTCTAAAGCCTGGGCGAGCGAATGCAAAGTCAGCGGCTCTCCGGGCAAAGCGACCGCAATATGAGAAACATAACGTTAGGATCAACTACAAAACAACTCCCCGGGAAACACATCATGAGAAATTTAGAGGCCGCCCTTTTCTTGCAGCCATTTAAAGCCGTCTCTGGGCTCCTTTGTGAGTTCAAAGCACTTCCGAGACTCTAGAGAGATAACGATTTATTTGGCTTGAGGTCAGTTTGTGCTTGCGGGCTCGCTTGCTTTTTCCTCCCGTAGATTTATGTATGAAGCGATGTACACCGAGAGTCTGTAAAAATCCACCCTTGTTTGTGTGTTGGTCGCTCGGATATCGCGTCAAATATGCATCCGCGCATAAATCATAAATGGAGTATGCTTTTGCGTCCGGATCTGCCTTCGTCTACACACCGTATCGCCTATGCCCCGCGATAACGTGCGAGAAAACCTTTTCAACTATACATCAAAGGATTATTTACTCCAATGACAGCCACTTCGGGCTGCTCGCGGACAGAACTCTGATCACGGAACATTTCTTCATGGCAGGGATTTCATCGTCGAGTTAAAGTCTTAATTCGGCCTAAAGTTAATCAAGCAAGGTTAAGTTAGATCTCGCGCCTTGTTCGTCGCTCCTCTGTCACCAAGTTCGATGTTGCTTACTTCTCGTTACTGCCCCACAGATAAGTCATCAGGTTCGGCGACACAGTAATAAAAGTACACCCGTTTCAAGGAACGCCATAGTTTTGGGTGTGAAACTGAAACGAGGGTAACACGTATTTTGGTTACTTTTCAAGATAGACCTGTTCAGCCACATCATTCAAAAGGTCTTTGCGAGAGCTTTCCATTAATGAGGCTGAACATAGGTCTTGAAAAGAAATCAAAATACGAAACCCCATTTTAGTTTCACAACCAAAACAAGCATAGAACTCCCGGGTGTTTTGTTTTTATTGGACCGGTCGGTTCGGTTGGCCTTGGCCATGTGCCCTGTGCTTCCACTTCGCTCACAATGAGAAGTAGAACAGAAATACGATATAACTTATCAATAATTGTTTAAGCAACGACATCATAAACTTAATTTAAGATCCAAAATCACGCTAAAAAGATCCGAGACAGCTGGAAATCCGGTTCAGAATTGATCGGTTAGGTGAGCCATTCCTCGTATGGACAGGCGGTGCGCTGCGCTGTGCCGGGAGATGTTTAGGGAGCGAAATCGGGGAGCTGGGCCACTTTTTGGCGATTCCGTTGATACGTCTTCCTTCCGGAGAGAGCAGCGAGTCGGGCCGCTATCATACATTCCGCTGAGGATCGAATCACGGACAAGTATTTTGGCAAAAAGAAGGAAGGAAGAAAAGAATCGTGACTGGAGCGGCAATGAGCAACGCGCGGCGCCACGACCCTCCAACACGGAAGGAACCGAGTTAGTTAACGGTTTAACTTGCCTATGATGTGGGAATCCGTGATATGGCAAGCCCGACTCCTACGGGAAGATACTCTACGGCCCGGCAGCCCAAACTTTGCGCGTTTCATACACAAGTTTCGAGCGGTGAGAGACGGCCTCTTAAGGGACACTGCAACTTTTCGCAAATCAACGAGGGCCACCAACTTCTCAAATACATCGGAAACCTAAGCTCGCCACACCGAACACAGCCCCCGCAACCAAGCATTCATCTCACCTAACCTGACATTACCTCCAACTGTAAAAAAAAAAAAGAATCTTCAAATTCAGATGCAACAAAAGTCAAGTCTGATCTGAAAAGGATTTCATTCCAATTATTCACTGAATTCCAGACATCGTTTTTAATTTCAATAAATAACTGCTTATTTTAAGAACCGTATAACCAAAATTCAGTGAATATTTGGTCTGAAACTTTTTTCAGACCATTGATTTGGCTTTTGTTGCATCTGAATTAAATATTCTCTTTTTACAGGGTAGCTCAACATTAGCCAAGCCTCCATCACATAAAAATCTGTTCTGTGAAAAAAAGAAAAAAAATCACCACGATTGAATCATTAAGATTTCCGAAAAGGAATTTTGTTTCGAAGAAAAGGCTTCATAAGTACGAGTAACAAGATATTTGACGCAAGATTTTTTTCCATAATGTAGAAAAGATAGGTTCGTCCAATAATAAGCTCTTCGTAGACTTGCGAGTTAGGAGAAATATACTTCCATACGTTCTATGAACACATGACAGTGCATTATTTCGTCTTCGATATAGAAAACGTAAATTGTAAGATAAAGCATCATGACGGTTAAGTAAGTAGTCTGCGAGACAGTCGCACAGAATTCTAAGCCTCTCCGCCTGGAACTCAACGAGTTCCGATTTACAAAATCCAGCAAATAAAATTGGCCGTCCGCAACTGAAAACAACAACAATTAATAACTCGAAGCCCTCCATCCGTTTTAAGAGCCGACCAGAGACAAGTGCTAAATCACCCCCAGCTCCCATCCCTGCCTCATGTTACCCCCGAGCAGGTTCAGCTCAGATTCTGCGCTGCCCCTCCCCGGGGTCCCCCCCACCTTTCCCCCTCAAGGCAACGACGCCATCTGAAAACTTTCTCCGAGACTCCGAGCTTTGTCGGCCACGTCTTCCTCAGCGCGTTCTCGTTCTCAATCTGCCCATTCCAGGCCAGGACAGTCGTAACACTCCCCCGGACCCTCCTCCCCCGGCTCTTCCTCACCAGACACACGAGAAGTAAAAAGAAGGGGCCATCTATCACGATTTAGATTAAGCTTCGTCCTGCACCGATTTTCCGAGTACAGCTTTAAGAGACTCGTCCGAAGATGAGACAAATGCGTTGGAATGCTTTACCGAAGTTTAGATCAGAAATATTGCTTTCTATGAGTCGATTACCTACCGTTTAGGAAAGGATTTCATGATTGATGACTAGGATGGTTGTTTTAAGGAATTATTTATAATAATTTCGACTTTAAATCTGGAAAGTTAAGATTTGATTAGGTTAGTGAATTCTGACTGACAAAGTCTTATCGATATTTAGGGCGATATTCTGCGAAGGCAAGTTTTCATATCGAACACATTGTCATTTTGACGACAAAAAATAAGAGTCGGGAGTACGGATTGCTCCTCTCTCACTGGCAAGATTGTATATTCATTTAGATATGTTCATTTAAATCGAACGGCTAGAATATTTATCCAAGGAGTGTGGATTCTTATCCACATTCTCACTGACAGATTCAGTGAATTTTCATTGAATCTCAGAGGCTCTCACTGATTCAAATATTTCGAGTGCAAGTTTTTCGTGGGGGCTTCAAGCCTGAAATCTTTCACTTCATTGGGGAAAACAAAGCAAGTAGACTCCCTCTGAAGCAAAGGCTTAAATGCCACTTGCGCCGAGCGGCGAGTTCCCACTAAATCCATTCTGGCTGCCCCTGTCAAGCCCCTGCCCTGCCTTTCCCCGGCCGTCCCCACCGGCGCGGCGCGGCGCGATGGGGCCGTGGCCGCGGCCGGCCAGGATGCCTGATTTCCTCAGCACTGCTCCGCCGCCACCACCACCGCTGCCGCACCCGCCACCGCCACCACCGCCGCCGCGCTCCCATAAACTGGTCATGATTGGTCCACGATTCGTCGGCGGCGCAGCGCAGCTCCTTGCCTCTCTCCCGCTCCCTCCATCGCCATGGCAACCGCACGGCGCTGCCGGCAGCCCAGGGGAGAGGGGGCGGGAAGGGGAGGGGAGGGGAAAGGGGCAGCCTCCGCCGCCATGCTACCGTGCCCCTGTCCGCCGCCCCGGCCGGCCGGCAACCCGCACACCACACCATGCCATTCGGTCCTTCCGGGACAAATCTCTTTCCTCACACTTGACTGCCCCGCTTGTGCTAAACATTGCCGCGTCCCGCAGGCCCGCGTCGCCGCAAGCCCCGGCAATCACTCTTCTTTTGGGCTGACGTTTCCTTTAAGAATATTTCTGTGATTAGTTATCATAACGTAGTCATGCACATTACATACACATCCACATTACACAACGTTACATTAATGTACCGAGCTCGTGAATGAACGAATTTAAGTTGCTTCCTATTTCGTAAAATCTTTCAATGAATTTCATATTACGCAAATAATTCAGCAAAATCGACTTTTTCAAGTTAAAATACTGTAGGTTTCTCAAGAGCTATTCCAATTATGCTTTCTTTTAAGTTTATCACATTGAAATTTAACTTAGAGGAAAAAATCTCAAAAATAAGTTATGGCTTATGAAATAGCTGCACTAAAGTCAAGTTTTCAGATGTGAAGTTAGATTGGTTTAGTAGCCTATTGCGTCTCTCCGCTTGGCTTTGACAACAAAAAGCTAAACTCCACGAACAATTCAACCTTCCATGTTTCCAGCAGGGCGTCAAGATGCTCAAAAGAAAGCCCTAGTGAAAGCCCTTTTTGTTATGTTGCAGGTGAAAAGCCGCACAAATGCCAAGTGTGCGGGAAGGCCTTCAGCCAGTCGTCCAACCTCATCACGCACAGCCGGAAGCACACGGGCTTCAAGCCGTTCGCCTGCGACCTGTGCGGGCGCGCCTTCCAGCGCAAGGTCGACCTGCGCCGCCATAAGGAGACCCAGCACACGGACATGCACCAGGCCACGGCGGGCGGCGCGCAGGTCCAGGTGCACCCGGCCCCGCCCCCCCAGATGCAGCTGCAGGTGCGGCCCCCCATGGTCGCATAACCCACACCGCTCCTCTTTACGGAACAATGCCCTAAAGAGGGACACGAGGTCTCGCACCTGTCATGTGAACAGAGCTGCCCCTTTTAACAGCGGTTCAGCACCCAACAGTGAATTCAAAGGTTTTGTACACGTCACGTAGCAACATTTTCTCGACAACCGAAAGTTTCCGCTTTCAGTGGCTTTCTTTAATATGGTTTCACAAGAGTTCTAAAATTTCAGATTTCCAAATACTCTGACGCTTTTGAAGGATTTGTTGTGGAGACCTTTGCGGTCGTGTTCTGAAAACAAATAGCTCCAGCTGAGCAAAGTTAAGATTTTTTTTTCATTTACCTCCTGTTTATTGTTGTGTTAACAAAATTATATCATCACCTTGAAATCGCTAAAATATTTTCATATTATTTTTGTTAAAGACGATATGTCTTTTTTTATGGAGGCCACGGACGTCAAGTTGATTTCCCGGTTATCATCTGAGCTGCCAAAACTCGAACCTACGTAAAATGAAGTTAACGATTCCAAGGTATTCAAAATTCACTACAGTATTTTAGTTGTAATAACACTTCTGCCTTGATGACGGGGCTAGTAATCGTCCTTTGACTGGAAAATCAACTCACCAAGACAAATGTTCTTGGCAAAAAAAGAACAGAAATTTTTGTTTGTTGTTTTACGATTCTCAATATTCAAATGGAATAATTTGCTACGCAACAGCTCCAAGTCAAATAAGATACAACATTTGCAACAACTTGCAGAGTTTTGTTACTCTTAAGTTTTAAAGATAGAATAAAGAAGTTAATAAGTAGGAGAGTTATCGCATTTGAATAAAATTACTGATTGATAAGCAAAATCCTCTGTATTGTTTATGTTTCTAGTTTATGTTCCCAGTTTATGTTTTTAATTTATATTCTCAGTTTGTTTTCTTTTGAAAATTTTAATTCAGCACCTTTTTTTGAATTCAAATCTGTTAATAATTTTTATTATTATGTTTTGTCTAGACCCTCCAATAATTATTTATATTGAAAATTTTTCACATATTTTGTCATGGTTTCATAAATTTGAACGAAGTAGTACATATCATCTCTTCCACATCCAAAACTTGTGAATGAATTTTCTCAATAATGCGTGACCAAACAGACTATGCCGTCATTTTGGTTACGTTCTTCGTATTTCGGAAGTTCTTTCAGGAAAAAAAATCACGCCAGATCTGATATTGTACTATCTATCAAAAGATAAAGAACCATTAGTGATTGTATATACTTGCCTGTATCAAATTGTGTACTTATTTAAAGCGTGTAAATAGCCATGAGCCGTGTATAAACCATATACTTGTCACAATGGCGGTTAACTCGATTCTTTTTTAACTTCAAGAGTTTTTAAACCGCAACTATTTTGTCAGCTACACTCAATTTTCAAGGTTGCTATTTCTACCTCTAATCCTACAATTTGTATAACAAACCGATCGAAGCGAGGTTCAGAGCAACTTACGGATGATGTATTATAAGTCATAATATGGGGATAGGTTGAGTCAAGGTATCGCAAGGTCGAAGAAAGGTAGGAAGCGCAACCTCCGAACTGAGTGCAAATTAACCGATCTCAGGCGACCCCGACCGACCCATACGAGTGTAATATATGTAGTCCCAAAGCATTTTTGTTAAACTTGTGATGTTTCTTGCTATTTATTCATTTTGAGTGTTTCATTCCAAACCTGTTCAAAGTGTTAAAAAGACAGACCAGGTCATCGTTAACCCTGCTCCTGTGATATGTTCTTCGAGATAAGTTGTTTCATTGGTAATGTACTCTTTTATAAGTGTTATATCATACCGAAATATTTTTTTTGTAAATGAAATTTTCTTGTTCTGTTTTGTACTTCTAAGGTTACCTACCAAATTATATATAGAACACACTCCTACGAGGTCCTGTTATTTCAAACCTTCTTTTAATTAAACATGTAGTATAATAGAAGAAAATCTAAATCAGTGATTTTACGCGAAAAAAAAAAATAGTTACGCAAAATACCTTAGTGAAAACGCGCTTCAATTTTGAGTGACGTGCAAACTCACTTTAAACTTAAGTGAAATCGTTCCTATTGAAGAAAAAACGCGTATTCCGTATGCTTTGGCTTTCCTTAACTCGAAAACTGACAAAACACAATGCTTATCCCATACGCCAAAAATCGATCAAAAAGCAGGCGAGGACAACCCAAAACAGCTATTATTTTCACCTTGGAATGCTTATCTAGAATCTTGAAAAACTTCTCACTCAAACTGAAAAATATCTGAGACGAAAAATACTATTATTTTCACAATACCTACAACACCATGTTCTTGGCAAGTAAACGAAAGTATAAATGCTTACTTTGTAAATACAGTAAGATAGTCGATCTAACAAGCAGTTTGTTAGTTAAACTAGTGAAGGTAACATATGAAATAGGAATACGACTACGTGAAGTCAAACTCGTTTAGAGTTAGGCTGGCCTCCAGGATTGGGATGGGTGTGGGTTGGGGCTAAAGCCATGCACAGTGGAAAACGTAAATAGGCAAGTTTTGAGATTAGTCGGAGTGCGCGGGCCGGCGGCCAATCAAAGCGGGCCTCGCGGCGCGGCGCGGCACGGCGGCGCGGCGCCTTCGAGACATGGCGCCAAACAAATCTCAGCCGAGGAGGGACCTATTTGCGTGTTGAGGGGAGGATGGAACGCCCAGCACAGCAAATCACGGCCCACCAATGCTTACTCCGCTCCGCCCCGCCTCTGCTCGGCTCTGCTGTGCTGTGCTCTGCACCGCTGTGCCTCCATTCAAACGGCGCAACGCTTATTATTGGCGCTCCGCTCGCCGCTTCGCTCACCGCTTCGCTCACCGCTTCGCCGCCACAAGCGCCGCTATACGAAATCGCCGCCGAATCGATAGCGCCCCGCCCATCGCAACTAAACTCCAATTAAAATATTAGGCCTATCCGTTCAGTGAGGGAAACGCCCATCCGCCCATTTGTGCGTTACAAACCAATTCAGGATCTCAAGGTTACAAAAAATATAGAAAGATTTCGTTCAAAATTCGAGGAGGTGATGAGGTGCGTTTAAATCAGTGTTTCTTCTAGGCGAGGTTTTAGTATTCCTTAAAGCTGACTTTCCCAGGTGAGTTTTGGAGAGGTGATGCTACGGCTGCGTTAGTGCATTTGATTCATGGACGTCATCTTTTCAGCCAGAAAACATAAATTTGAGAAGATTTCAGTTGGTTAATTACTGTTTTAATAGAGTCGAGGAACATGGCATCAAATAGGATAAGTATGAAGCGGGTAAGGATATTTTTAGATCGTTCGTAAAACAGCGAATATTAGAAACCTTCCCTTTTTCAAGCTAAATTTCCTTCGAATAAAAAAAAAATAATAAAATAAAAAAAAGAATAAAAAAAAGAATAATAATAAAAACTTCAAATATCGAATTGAAAAATAAGACTAATTCTAAACGGATTAGATTGTTTGTTTTGAATTCATGAAATTTTACTGACGTTTCAAAAGATTCCGACTTGCAAGGAATCGGCTTTAGTATTAACTAACATTAATAATGGACATACATAAAAGTTTGATCTAAAGATTTTTGTGCACCGAGCATAATAAGGCTAGTCAAGGTAACATCATAGTATCTCATTCAAAATAACGTCTCCTTTTTTTCAGTGCTAGAGGTTACATGTCGGGCAAATAAGAACATGTTTGTCAGGGTATTTGAGCAAAATACGCAAAACGCACGTCGGCTCGTTTGTGCACAAATCTCTCCAAGACATAAGAAACTCCCGTGACATTGAGTAAAGACACAGAGGGGATGTAGCATTGCAGGAAAGGGTTTGGAATGAAAGTACTGTCGGGCGTTGTTTTGCGTTGCGTCGGTGATGCCAATCGATTTGACCTCAATTATACGTTGCGCACATTCAAGGACTCCTATTAATTTTCTATCACGGTTCAAATATCGCGTGGAGCACCATAAAGTCCCTTGCGGGGACAATAACTAAATGTTTACATCATGTTTACTTCCTGTCTATCGCAAGCACGCTGAAAAGACTTCAGGGGCCCCAACACATCAACGGCGATAAGTATTCATTAATGTTGTTGTTGCAAAAAGATATTATGAATTGTATGGCTGAACATAGTCGTATTTTGAAAAATAACCAAAATACGTACTACCCCCGTTTTGGTTTCACATCCAAAACAGGTATGATATTCTCCCATACAGTTTTTTACTCTGTAAAAAGCCCAATATACTAATGTGTTTATACGAAATTAAGTAGTTAAATTGAAAATAAGATCAAATGGCTTTAAGATTAAAAGGTACTCGAATGTTGCAGTTCTTGACGGTAATCGCTGGTTTAACTGAATTGGACAGAATTAGTGACTACAAGAAAAAGTGTCTCAGTTAATCGTTCGTCGAGTCAAAGAAGCAAATCACCCCATAAAACAAGCTCCCCTCGATAGGCTGCAATTGGAGTTCCACGCTGCCGCTGCGACCCCATAGCAGCCCTGCTCAAGGGTACATCTTTATCAACCCTGCACGGCACTTATTCAATGATAGACTTTTCACCCCAGACCGGCCCGGCCAGCCGGCTCTGTCGTGAAAAGTCACTTAAAAGTAGGGCGGGCCGCTTTCAGCTCATTTAGACATGGCCAGCGAGTTAAAAGCGGGTGATTTCAAATAATAGTTGGTCGTTAAATCGTCTTGAATCGCCTGCCGCCCGACCGAGAAAAAAAAGGTACCCGTGACAACACATGACATTAAATTTTAGATGAAAAAGTACTTGCATTGTACTAACCTTTTATGAGAAACTTCAATTTTAAAAAAAGGGGGTCGGCATCAGCCTTATTACCTTGACCCTTCTAATGACCATCTTATAGGAAGACTTTGAGATGATGCGATCTCCCGAAAAATTACCTGAAACAAAAAAATACATCTTAAATTAGAATTTGTTATTGATGACCATCAAAACAGTAAACAAAGAAATTGGTAAAATAAATTGGAAAATCCCTCTAAAAATGTTATCTTAAAATCAAGGACTCGAGGGGCAAAAGCTATGGCTCAGCGCAATAATAGAAAGGTCACTCTCAGTTAGCCGCGAACATTCTTGTTTTTGATTCGTGGGTAATCGTATATGACATGCTTTCGTTAGTTTTCGAGGCAGAATTATCGAAAACTGTAGCACTGGAAACCTATCGCACAGCCCCTAAGGCAGATAAGACTACTGATAGGTCTATCCAAAACATTGAACGTACTCGTTCAACACCGTTCATCTCCATAATCAGTATAGGTATTCCGGACTATCCAACACAAGTGAACTTTTGTTGACTTACACCTTTAATCCAAAAGTATGCATAGCTTTCCAAGATACATTATGAGGATCAATAAGTAGCTACCAGTCTACGGTGCCTCACCCCGATCGGTGACGGAAGGAGCAACACAAGAAGCGGAGAACGCAAGCTTTGAAATTGAGCGTATCGAAAAAAAAATCACTTTCTCATCAAGCCCATTTTGGGGACAAGCGAGAGGAACGAGGATAGTGCGAGGATGACTCGAGAAGTAATCGCATCCGGAATAGCAATGACAAGACAAATGTCTTTAGTAACTTGGCTACGGATTAAATAGTATCGAAGCCCAAGTTAGCGGGGAGGAGATGCAAATTCTATTTGCATGTGTTGAGCAGCGCTCAAAGTTGGTGCCCCCGGGAGGCTGGGCGCCCCCCCCCCTCCCCTCCCGAGAGGGCGCTGTGGGGGAGTTTTAACTTTTGGCAAGCACGTCTGAGGAGGGGGACGGTCTCTTGAGGGGGGGTCTCAGACAGCGATGGGACGTTAATAAAATGGCTATGCTCATTCGATTCCGAATTCAAAACAGTTCGACGACTCCTGTCAAACTAACTTCTCGCCGATGTGCTCCTCCGAGGGTACCCGCACTGGCGACGAGACATTCTAACTCGCAAAATTTAATCCGGCTTAAATGAATTTTTTTTAATGTAACAAAAGTTACCGTTGACTCGAGTCACACCAAACACGATTTTTACCATCTTGCTGATTCCCGTGTTTTTATCACGACGCTTAATTGGATACATGTTGGACTTTAACTCTTTACGAACGCGAAAGATTTTTTAACATTATTTACAAAACGTTGTAAGCGTCGAACAGGGCAAACCAAACTCGCGGAAAGTCCGTGTTTAAGTCGCGGAGCGGGCGATAGACTGAAAAGCAAAGGTCTGAAAAGTGAACTTTTTTCGCAGTACGCTCTCCCGCCTGAGTATTGGTGTGTAGGCAACCGCGCATACACGGCTGAATCGCGTTGCCTATCTTCGCTTCGTCAGGGGCTCAATGGCTGAGCAGGCACTTCGCTTATTCCCACGTTTTGAGGGTCCCGTCCATTATTAGTCGCAAGTAGGCCGCTTCGCTGTGCTCGGCTCTGCTCGGCTCCGCTCGACGGCCAAAATGGCGGCGCGACGGCCTACCTTGTTGATATTTCATCAGAAAATGAGCGCTCTGCAAAGGAAGGTGTGGCCGCAGAGGACGGCGACAGCCAGACGACGTCGCCGACGTCGCCGCGACGTTAAGCGCTCCCATCGACGCTTCGCTTGGCCTCCCTTTCACTACCGACGCGACGTTCAACCTCGAACGCTAAAGCTTCGGCAATTGACAAACAATCTTCGAAACATTCTTCAGAGCCGGCCGAGATACGAACTTGTACGAAAGATGACTTTTGGACTTATGAAACAATTGCAAAAACTGAGCCTAGTCGTAACCAAACCTACACTGTAAAAGGCCTGTTTTGGGTGTAACATAACGTTGGTAAGTAAATAGACCATATAATTCAATTCAGGCATATAATTCAACACGTCTCGGCAAGATCCTTCGATTGCTGGGCGCTAAAGACTTTAGTGAAAACGTGCTTTCGGAGTGAAAATTTATTCCTAAACAGTGAAAAGTGCGCCACTAATTTGTTGATAGTGAATCACTTTTCAATCTTCAGGGGTGAATGTTTACTCCCAAAACATTTTTTACAGCTAAATTTTTTAACGTGTGCGGCTGAACATCGGTCTATCTCGAAAAATTACCATAATACGCACAACCTCTGTTTTATTTTAGCATCCAAAACAGGAAAAAATAACTCCATAAAAAAATCGTTTTTCTGTGATCATAAGTTAAGGTTACTCAGTTCGTTCCCAGGCGTGTAGAACAAGCGAAAACCGAAGTGCACAGCACACTAAATACCAGGCTGGTATGAAATCAGCTCTGTGCAGGCGGATCGATCATTTAAATGTTAATCATTGTTGTTGGATCGGAATCAGTCGGCGCGGAGCGGAGGTCATGTTTACTCCATCGATTCGGGCGCCAGCCGCTATTCCGTTTCGGCTGTCCAAGCCAAGAGGCTTGCTTTGATACTGGTTAAACATGCAGCGCCGCTGAGCAGCTACGCCTCAAAAGGCCGCTCATCGCCACACGCACAGCGGCGCACAGCGCCACGCAGCGCAGGCCTCCAGCATAAATATTGGTTAGCAAGAAAACGGGTAATTAAGCAGGGTGCGCTTCGGTCGGCCGGACACTTGACTTGGCCCACTTGTTTGGATAGTCGCGAGAGGGAAGCCCGAGGTGGAGCAGCCGAGAAGACTTCGGGGCTCCGAATGGTCGGACCCGAATGGTCGGACCCGAATGGTCGGACCCGAATGGTCGGACCCGAATGGTCGGACCCGAATGGTCGCCACCGGAACACAAAGGGTGTGGTCCAAAGATTCGACTTGCGACCAAAAACTTGACGCAAAGCCAGTTGCCAAAAAATAATCCTTCAGCTAACACATTACTTTGACCAAAGTATGCACTGCCAACATTTTCCTAATCACAAAAAAAAGCTCGTGCATACATTACTGCTCACTTATTATTTCTTTGGACTAAACTACACCGTTCTACTGACAATGCCAGAAAGATTATCCTTCTAATGAGACCGATAGAGAGAAGCGTAAAATTTTGCGTTTCCAAAACATTTTCGATTATTCTGGATTTCTTCCGAATAGCTTCTTTTACACGTAAAAATAGATTTTTTTAGATTCAATATGAACCAATCCATAGCCAAACCAAGAGAAACCCTCCCCAAGCTCCATCTGTAAATATAGCAAGGACAACTTCGAAGACATCTGATACCCCACACATACCAAGAACTGGTGCGAGAGTACCAAATCCCAGGTGTATCGTTTTATATCGGTGAGGCTTGTAAACTGGTCAAATGAACTGAATTGTCCGGCACTTAAAAGCCTCCGATGATCCGACAGCAATTACCACGCAGCAATCATTCACTACCACCACTATAGTCTTCATTAGAGTTTGTATTATTGACTTAGGCTCCAGCATGGCTATTAGCAGTCGAATGAGCTCGGCAGCGCTTCTTTAAACAAAATAAAATCGAGAGCAAATAGTGGTTGATGACATCGTCAAGAGAGCCATGTCCCGCCATGGGAGAGTCATGGGCCATGGGCCAAGCCATGAGCCATGGGTCGGCCGCCTTGTTTGCCTCGGACCGAAACGAGCCCCGCGGGACCGAATAAATAAAGCAGCTAGCTCGCCGGCTTCCTTATGGATTTGGCAGGGATCTTATCGTCGCATTTACACGCAACTCGCTTTACAAGCTGTTCGAATCGAATCGTTACAGCAAGCCCGTCAACGTGCCTCCGCTGGGAGTCCGTCCTCTGCGCTTTGGCCCCCTGAAGTCGATGTAAACTACGTCTTTCATATAACGCGATTGATTTTCTCCAGTTCGAATTACTTCAAGTCCCAAGGTTCAAAATATGTCACTCCATCTTACAGGCTGTTTGAGAATCATGAACTTACCTCTGCTATTCGAATTTTGGGGGATGATATTCTTTATCTGGCTTGAAATAGACAGATAAAATGCTTCAAAACACTATCTTGGAAAAGTTAAACTCTATATTTTCAGTGATAATTCTTGTCATATTCGTTACGACTACAGAGATGAAACCAGGTATCGTTGGAGTTTTTCTGTCGTCCAAAGCCGGACGTTCGAGCAAGGTGGAGAGACGTGAAGAGAGGTGGAGGGAGGTAGAAGGAGGTGGAAGGAGGTGGAAGGAGGTGGAAGGAGGTGAAAGGAGGTGAAAGGAGGTGGAAGGAAGTGGAAGGAGGTAGAAGGAGGTGGAGTGAGGTGGGACCGTGTTGCAACGCATTTTAGCGCTTGTTCCATACGACGTAAAGTCGATCTTTTTCGGGGCTTGTAGTCGCATCGGGAGCCATCAAGACAACCGTTAATCGCAAATCGGGCGCATAAAAGCAGCGTAAAAGCGGCCAGCGCCGAGCACCTGAGCGAGGCGGCTCGCCACGGCTCGGGCCAGCGCAGTGGCACGGCACGGCGCGGCACGGCGCGGCGCAGCGCCTGCCGGCTGTTAACACTCGAAACGATGGACCGTTTCGCAAACATTAGTGCTCATTACGGTTAAATCGAGTTAACAGCAAACTCAATCATGCGGCCGAATGGGCCCAGTAACTGACTGCTTTTAAGACACGGCTCTAAAATGCCTGCACTCGCTCCCCGGCCGCTCCCATCTCGGCGAGACGACGCAACTCGACTCGGACGCGTACGTCTTTCACAGAAACAGGAGCTACAGTAATGCAGTCCTTTACACTCGCAGTTTTAAACGTCGCATTTTCACTCTTTCCTTGTTCAGCGATTCAGAAGCGAGGCAAAAGGTGCTCCCGAGCGGATCAAGGAACCTAACCTTACGATTAAGGAATGACAACCCATGATATCAGGCTAATATCAAGGTCCACCAGATATGTTTTGATATTCTGCGGAACTCTTGTCAGATATTTCATTGAAATTCGACCAATTTGCTCTTGACATTCATTTAATATACCTCTGATATCCGAATGATATCCTAGGTACTCATATCTGTTATCTACAGACTTAACAATGTGTTACTCCTTCTGGCAGGGTTCCGACACGAAAGCTTGGTCAGTTCATTCGGCGAAAATCGCATTTTACAGTCACCTTTTTGGGGTCGTTCAATCAAATAATGAGGAGACTGGCAACGTTTTTATTCCTTTTTTAGTGTCCCTCGATGAATTTCAATCGTACAAACCAAGAAATTTGAATGAATTTTTTTGGTCAAATATTGAAAAAAAGGCAAGGGGTACCCCTAGCTTTTTTTTCAATTTTTGGCCGAAAAAGTTTTATTTAAATTTTCTGGTTTTCACGATTTAAATTCATCGAGGTACACTAAAAAAGAACAGAAACGTTGCCGGTTGCTTCATAATTTGACTGAACGCCCTGAAAATACGATTGAAGAATGCGATTTTCGCTGGATAAGCTGGGCAAGCTTTCGGGTCGGAACTCTGCCATCTCCCGGTATGAACAGTTCTCATCATGTACGCACGAAACTGTTCTCTAAAAAGACGGTACTCGTTTCACATCAAACGAAAGGGTTCAAAAAAAGCTGCCCATTAATCTGAACAGCAGTTCAAAGATTTATCGTAAAAACTAGCTTTTTTGGGTAACAACATGCATGTCTTCGACACGCAGGCTAAACAGGTATACATTGAATATGTTTTCAAATAGGTCTTCCAGAGGTCGTATTCTTTTCTTTTTTTACTGTCTGACCGCACTGTTTACTGGCATATCAATATCCAGGATATCCAGGAGATTTTTGTTGATATTCTGCTGAAATTTCGTCTGCCATTTACTTGATATTTGGTCACTTTCCTCATAAACTCTGCTGATATCCTTGATATCCTGTACACATTTCTAGCAAAGTGATACCCCTTTCTATGATGCCATGTCGTTAATGAAAGATCTAAAACAATGAGGTAGATACTGGCTCCATCAAAGCTTATGCGAGGCGTGCATGTGCATATCATTGTTGACCAGGTATTCTCTAACGTTTTCACGTGTTTTTCAAGCAACGCCAATATATTTTTCGCACCTTCCTCTGTACTTCAGTTCAATTTCAAACCTTTCGAAAGGAAATACTTATTCAAAGAACCATTCGGTCTCATTTTGCGGTCAAACGAAGCATTGTCGGGTTAATAACGGCCCTTTATCGCGGAGCATAGGTACATAGAGGAGACGAATTTGGTGATAATGACGTGACGAGGTCAGAGCACCCTCCCAGAAGCATGCCTCTGAAGGCACGCCTCCTCCTTGCCGGGTCGGAGCGGGTCGGCGCGGGTCGCGACCCAAACGGCAGCTCGGGTCGGGTCTGGCCCGCCCTTCGGGGTCGCCCGCCCCGTCCCGCGCTCCTCTCCGCCGAGTTTTACAAATTTAAATCCAATTGATCCGAGTTGCGTTGCTGCAGGCGAAGCTATCGCTGCTCGGCGAGAAGCGTCGCCCCCCGCGCAAAGTGAACTACGAACACAGATCATGACTGCCTTGGCCTTCATCCCAGTGGAGCGGCTCGACCCGCCCGCCCTCTGCTTATTAAATGTCAAAAGGATCCGCTCCACGGCGAGGCACCGGCAAATGCTTAAATCTGGCAGCGATAAAGAAACACGCCCAATTTTTTTTCCATGCCCTTAAATCTACTGTAAAAGCGAAAAATTAATCTTCCACCTCGTTACCCTAGTTTAATCTGTCACTAATTAGGTTAGGTTGGGTTAGGCGTCCCGCTCCGGTGTCACCTCACTAAGCTTTCCGACAAGAAGTTCAAAACAACGAGTGAAGTATTCGAAGTATTCAACCTCGTTGTTCACTGTTTGGTTTGTTACGCCAAACCAAACAGTGAAGGACGGAGAAGAAAATGCAACCTATGAAATTTCGAGGGTGTACCTGACCTATTTTGAATGTGAGGCGTGGCGCAACTTCGGTGACAAGTGAATTTCAGACCCCAGCAGTCTAATTGCATCCAGTCCAGCTGACCCTTCTACCCGGCCACTGCGTTGCAGGCCAGGCTAGGCCAGGCAAGCAAAGTGATAAATGGTCCAACATATTTGCCTCAATCACATTAAGGGTGGGGGGCCAGGCAGGCAGCAGGCAGCAGGCAGCGAATGCAGCTATCAAATGAATTATGAGTCGGCGAGCGTGGCTTCTCTCTGGACGCCGGAGATCAGCGAATCTTACAACGACATATTCATCGCGAGGGGATTGGATTTAATACACCGACATTTCAATCAAGTCCCGCTCTTTGATTCTTCCAACACGAAATGGGATTCAAATGTACTGGACATTATGCATGGACGCATCTATTCCACATTACTTTTCAGCCCTCAAACCACGTCAAACAAAAACATTCTACAAAAAATATTTCAAATAGGAAAGGCTTTTGAGCAATTTTCGCATCAAAACAACCTTTAAACTACTTAAGAGGCATTTACGGACGGGCCCATGAACATTCTGAAATAAGATCACCCGATTCCACCAGATGTAGGCCCTAAAGGTAAGTTGCTGTGTCAACCACTTGGCATTTTAGTTGCGTCCGTGGAGAAACGGAAGGAAGGAGCATATTTTTGAGGCTGGTGATGCTGATGGCGAATCATTAAACGCTGGCCGCGCGGCGCACCAAATTCCCGCAGGAAAGGAATGCCATTACGTCATGGAATAATCATTTCCGCAGAGCAGCGCAGCGCCCCAGCGCCGGCCGCTGATGCGTCGCACACCATCCCACGCGGGGGCTGGATTTTTGTGCCGTCGATAAATCGTCTCTGGTTTGAGGTAACACCCCCCTCGCCCACAACCTTCCATTTTGGGGGCTCTCAGACTAAATCTTTGTAAACGGTGAATGAAGTTTCAATGCTCAACTAATACTACCGATGAATACACAGTAGTTTATCCCTCATAATGAAATGTTGAGCCAGCGTTAAACAAAAGTGTACAAAAATGCAACCTTCGGAGATGAAAGTGGATCTCACTCATCCAAAGAGCGATTTTTAAAAATCTAAAGCAACATGGAATCCATTTAAGCTAAAACAAATGTAAGATCCGAGAACTGAATACGGCGTCTTTTTCACTATGAGGGTCTCATCTCCAGCGTCCAGATTCGCAAAGAATCTCGAAGTGAGAAGAGGCGGTTCGGAGGGAAGGCTCCAAGACATGCTGAGCTTTGAATGTCCATATGGGTAAAATGAGGGCGCGCTTGTCGAGAACATTGCATTCGGCCGGCCAGCCGCCGCGCCCGCGAGTGGCATTCCAGCACGCTTGCCCCCCCCCCAATCGGAGATGGAGAAGGTGGAGGGGGGCGGAAGGACCTCAACCCCGGTAACACCACCAATCAGGACCAAGCAGATCCAATACTTCAAACTAAGCGGCAACTTCTGAAGGTTATAATAACGTTCAATAATACTATCAATGAAAATCGCCCGACTCTACTTGGTGAATACTACCGCGAACCCCATCCGAGACTCGACACCATCACTGCGGTGACGCAGCAACGCTAGCCACTCGGCCACTGAGAAGCATTGAACAGTGGCCAGGCTTTTCCCCCCTCATATAATTAGAAAAGGAAAAATCATGTGGAAACATGGAATAAAAAAGGAATCTACCCATGGTTCACATGTGATACTACTCACATGCTACTAAGGCCTGCTTAACTTCCCAGATCAGACGGGATGGGGTGTAT
>Ga0058701_10000875_pt1 | contig 20549 bp, 21 predicted proteins | sample AgamicOrMae_FD_97039 | JGI IMG/M metagenome (GOLD analysis project Ga0058701, IMG submission 97039) | Agave microbial communities from Guanajuato, Mexico - Or.Ma.e | ecosystem: Host-associated > Plants > Phyllosphere > Phylloplane/Leaf | place: Guanajuato, Mexico | collected 2012-06-04 | reverse complement strand
TTGAACCTCTGAAATATATTTGTGGATCTCGTAGAAACCACCAGGGCCATCCTGTTTATTGGTTGATCAACAAATAGACAAATTCTTGACTTTCTAGATTGGCGAGTGAGTTGAAAATTGTAGAGAGATCTCATTCCCTTGATCCAATCACACGAAAACAAAGCTACCCTTTCCACGTGAGACTATGAGAGCTCTGCGAGCGATCCATTTCTCCTTCCACGAGGGGAAAAACTTTCACAAACATTCCGATTTTGCACGCGCAAAATTTTGGCTCTCATCCAATTTTGATCCATCATGTCGAGTAGTGAACTTATCGGAAACATGATTCAATGACTCCCTCTGTGAAATGGACGAGACTCAAAAAGAGAATCTACGCATCCTTGCCTGTGATTTGGCTCAAAATGCTGGTATCCTATTGAAATTACCTCAAGTTGTGATTGCTACCGCCCAGATGCTCATTCAACGAGTGTATCATACAGAAGAATACCCCTTGGACAAATATCACATCGATGTCACCTCGATGGCAGCCTTGTTCTTGGCTTCTAAGATTGAAGAAAGCCCTAGGAAAGCCCGCCAAGTCATAGAAGTGTTTAGTCACGTTATTTCACGGAAGCTCAAGATTGATGTCGACTTGAGCTCCAAAGAATGCGAAAGAGTGAGAGAAGAACTTATCACAAGTGAGAGAAGACTACTGAAAACTTTGGGTTTCAATCTTCTTAGTAGTCATCCACATAAGATAATAATAACTTACTATAATGTTATCGTAGGTCGACTCGATCCAGATGGGGACGTCTGGAGTGAGAGGCTCAGCAGAAAGATATTGCAACGAGCGTGGAATTACTGCAATGATAGTCTGAGATTGGATATATATTTGAGATACCCCAAAGAAGCTGTCGCATTTGCATGTGTTCAGCTCGCATGCGAAGATTTTCAGATGGCATTCCCGAAAGCGAGCGATGGCCGTGAATGGTATTGCCTATTTATAAGGGATCCAGAGGAAGTCAGGAGTTCTATAGAAACAATACGTGATCTCTACAAACGTGACAGAATCGTCGCGAGCGATTATAGAAGACATATATATTTAACAAAATATCAGTTACGTACGAAGAGTAGACGACGCCATTAGCACGATCTGGCTGATGGCGAGATAGTCAACCGATGTGTGGATTGAGAGATGGACCCAGCAGAAATAAAGGGATGATGCCTAAATTTTGACTGCACTAGTGGATTTTCGAGAAGTCAACTGACATGAGTCTGAGCCGAATCCTCAATCTCTGAGTAGCTCTCTATCTTGAATCGGAAAGTTGAGGTCACAACAGGTGATCACCCTCTGAGACATGGTGAGAGCATTGCCCCGCAGAGTACGAGCTGATAATGAACTCGCTGCAGCGCGCCTAATCATCGACACGCGTCGGCGCGCCAGTAATTCATGTATCGAGTCACTAAACAAATTGTAAATATTAGCTCGGATACGAGATTGTATGCAACTCGTCAACTATGATGTATGATCGCCCTGGAGTTTCGTAATTTTTGATGTTCACCTTATATTTTAGAGCAGAACATGGACTTCCCTGAATATATCAATCGCTACAGAGCTGCAAGACAGCGCTCTCTAGTGTCAAGCTTTCGACCAGTCTATAGGCAGACCCGTGCACTGACTTATCAATTCAAATTGAGTTTAGTATATACATTCACGGTATCATCAATATTATCTATACTGATAGTGAATGTATCTTTGACAAATCCAGGAGAGAACAACCCTTTGGGCACGAATACTGTGAATTCTCCAGAAACTGAACTATGGCCAAGCATATCTACACATCATAGGATCGATAACTTAGTTGCTGACGACACTGATGGAACAGTATTCATCGTCTCGAATAGTGATATATATAAATATTCGAGTAACTTAACATTGTTGTTCGACACCACTGAATCAAGTCCACCCACGCATGGAACAGCAACAAGTGCCTCCGTTGATCGTGCATCTAGTCAAGAGGACGATATCGTTAACAAAGTACTGTTGATATTGAAAAAACAGCCCTCTAACTTGCTTTTATCATGTTGGCAAACTAAAAGTCTTAATTTGAGATGCGTCCTATACAGAGTAGGCGATTTGAAATCATCTCCACTATTGTGGTCTAGCTCAGACGTTAACAAAGCATTTAGAACAGATTTCAACGAGAAGCTTCAAATTTTCATGACCCAAAGTGAGTCCACCGGGCTGATCCTGCTCACAAGTCGATTACTCGGAAGATTGAGGCCAAACCATCAACCGCATATCTCAGATCTCCAATGGAACGTCACGACAAATAGCTCTACCAACCCACTCATGCCGGCCATGGGTAGGTTCCGGTTGTCAAAGTCTCCCAAATTTCTAAGTTTAGAACAAAAATCAGTATTGCCTTATAGACCTCATCTCGATGATACAACATTATATTTTGACTATCTCTATGCATTTGACTACAATGACCATACCACTTTTATACTCAATGATATAAGGAAGCAGCATGCTAGTAACAATCATCCACATCAAATCTCAGCAATCGATGCCACAGCGGTGCAGCACTCTGTTAGATTAGCAAGAATCTGTAACAACGATACGGATCTAAATTCATATATAGAGATCTCAGTTACGTGCAATAATAGGTTTGATCTATATGCGAAGGCAGCGCATATCGACCTGCGGCGGAGCGATAATCCACAACTATACATTGTCTTCGAAGCCCTCGAAGACGGTTTTGTTGGTGTAAAAAAAACACAAGGAAAGTCATTCCTATGTTCATACTCTATCAAACTTATAGAAGACTTGTTCAACAATGCCGTTTCAGACTGTAACAATGGGCGAGATTTCGCTCATTTACTTACCAAGTTACATCCTGAGACGGTGTACCCTCCCATATGTCAAAGGAACCCATCCCGAGATTGGTGTCTGAGCAAAACAAATCCATTCATTGACGGCGTCTCCTCAGAGCATCCTGCAAGAGAGGACTCATTCCTTGAACTGGAAGGCATGACCGGAATAAACTTCCTACACACAGTCAATTATGAACAATCAACCAACAATAAGGTTGTGCATTTTGTTGGAACGGAAACTGGCTTGCTCACAAAGTTGAGTATCGACGAAGAATTTTTCTATACTATAGATCTCAACCATTGGAAAATTCACCACTACCAGATTGGGGCTGACAAGTTCCCGCAGCAGTTCACTTCCAATGAGACGTCCACCCCTCTTGGATTTGTTGTCTACAATCAGGCCAAGTATGCGGTTAGCTCATCAGATATCATCGTTGCAACACAGTCAGGAGTCGTGCACAAGATTCATATGAATTCCTGTTCGTACTATAGTAGCTGTAATTCATGCATCAATATTCGAGAGCCATTAGACTGCGTCTGGTGCGGCGATAGGTGCTCTATGAAGTCTAATTGTCCAGAGGGACAATCATATTTATCGACTTGCCCGCCTCTAATCAAGTCATTCAGCCCAAACAAGGGACCAGTCAGTGGGTCCACCAAGATTGTGATAGTTGGGGAAAACTTCGGTTCCTCTCAGAGTCCGAACAGGATGCTTAGGGTGAGAGTAGGTGATAATGACTGCAATCTTGACTCTAAATTGGCCACAAATGATCAGATTGTTTGTTACGCACCAGCAGTCGCTCACAAGAGGAATGCAACTATAACAGTTGATGTCCGTGACGAGTATGGCTACATCAATGTTAATGGTACGGCACATTCAGCCAAAGATTACGTCTACGACGAAGTTGAGGTTTATGGCCTAACACCCGCAAGCGCCTCCATCACAGAAGCCACAAACTTGACCGTTTATGGGAAGAATTTGGACATAGGCTCAAACAGAACTCTTTCCTTAGCCAACCTAAACTGCCCAATAATTGAACTGAGCAAAAGTAAGATCAAGTGTGCCTTCGATCCAAGCCAGCAGGATGAGATGGTTGCCGGTGAACAGAATGTGACTATAGAATACTCCATTGATGGTCACAAACAATCTCTGATACCCAGGCTTGTGGATGGTATGAACTTATCAGCCGCTCTCGCATTGAAACTGGATTTCAAGCGACAGTATCCACCAGACTCCTCAACAGAAATGAGCAATGGAGACCTGATAAGCTTAAACAATATTATTCTATTCATAATTGTGTTAGCTCTAGTCCTGTTGACGATTGTTTTCGTCACTCGTTATGATAAGTTTTCACTGCTTAATCTTAAATTATCACGCCAGAAAGGTTCAAGAGCTCACAATGATGACAATATCAACGTTAGCTATAGGAATCCTGGTAGTCATAAGTTCACAAATCTTTCACCGGGCACGCCGAGACCTGGTGAGTCACTCAATGGACTTGTCAAATTGAATGAAACTGTTATGACAAGCAATTATTTTGGTAAACCAATCACACTAGAGCAATTAGAACAAGACAAACCATTGATTGGAAACTTTGTAGACAACGAGACTTTGGCAATTTTGGATCAAGAGAAAATCTTGATCGACAGAAACAGATTGACACTGGGCCATGTGCTGGGGCATGGCCAATTTGGGCGAGTCTACAAGGGCTTCCTGAAAGTGAACAACTCTGGCGAGCATACTGCTGTTGCTGTTAAGACAGTGTTGATGAAGCCAACCTGGGATGACTCTGTCGATAAACGTGCCTTTTTAGAGGAGGGTCTAATGATGAAAGATTTCGAGCACGAGAATGTGCTCGCTCTCATTGGTGTCACGTTCGATTCAAACGGTCTGCCCATGGTTATAACACCATTCATGCTCTATGGAGACTTGCGGACCTACATAAGTGACGAGGCGTCCTCGCCAACAGTCAGAGAGCTCATCGAATTTGGAGCCCAAGTTGCCAAAGGTATGGCCTATTTAGCCGGCATGAAATTTGTTCACAGGGACCTGGCGGCTAGAAACTGTATGCTCGACGAGAACCTCACCGTCAAAGTGGCCGACTTTGGACTCTCACGTGATATCTACGAACGCGACTACTATAGCAGCGACAACAAGAAGGCCAAGCTGCCCGTTAAGTGGATGGCGATAGAGAGTCTTGAAAAGTCCGTTTACAGTACGAAAACAGATGTCTGGTCATATGGGGTACTGTTGTGGGAGTTGATGACTCGTGGAGTTTTGCCCTATCCCGATGTAGATAATTTCGACCTATTCAGTTACCTAAAAGAGGGTCGCCGTATGCTTCGGCCTCGATACTGTCCAGTAATCCTGTACAACATAATGCTCTCTTGTTGGAAAGAAAACCCTTCCCAGCGGCCAACTTTCAACGAGCTGGTAGAAAGTGTTTCAAATGTGATAACCGAGCTGCAGGATACCAAGGAGGATTTTGAATTCAGCCAACAAAAGGTGAGCCGTGACGAAACATATTGTGATGTACTTAGATGAGAGAGAGACGAGTGAGAAACAAGCGTATATTTTATCTTCATCATACCCCTAGCATTTGTTGAACAGCAACGATCAAATCCAATGCATTTCCATGATCACTTGTTGTCCTATCTTTCATGTCCATCTGTAAGCTTTGTTTGTTCCATGACTGCTATCATTCTATCCCATCAGGAAGCAAAGATTTGAAACTCATCTGGAATCTCACTCGCCTCCAAGAGGAAGGGTGTTAGCCAGTGCAGGGCAATAAAGAACCACACCTTAGGGCTGATGCGTCTTGACAAGAGAGAGGAAATTTAATCTTGAACCTGAGAGGGCTTAGAGGCTAAGATGAATCTTGGTTGCGCTGAACTTTTGATTACGGAAACTGCCTTTCTTCACCTCCAATACGCTACTGCAGCATTGGAAAAGCTTACTGGTCATTCAAAGGATGAAAACCATCCCACAGATCATGGTCAGTAGTTAGTTCTGAAAGACCAAGATCTTTCATTGCATCGTGCTTCTACTTAAATAAAAAGATGGTAGATGGGAATGGATCGGAAAAGTTCATCAAAAGCATTAGATCGCTACCACTAGTGATGCCATTTATTATAGCTGATGGAGCCTCTTCTGGAGAGGGATCATCCTTTGGAGAAATCCATAGTTGAAGTTGGGACTGTTTTATCAACAACTATTTAATCAACAACTGTTTTATCAACCATCTCTTGCGCCGGTAGAGCAGGTGAAGAAGATGAAACTAACCAAGCATGCTGAATTGCCTCTTTGCTGGTCATCCTGGCGAGAGGTTCGCGAACAATAAGTTTCTTCATAAAATCTATGGCATCCTGAGATATCTTGGCAAATATTTCACTTGGAAAATCCAACGCACCTTGGGTGATGTTGCAAAATGTTTGTTGCTTATTCTCACTACCAAAGGGAGAATAGCCAGATAATAGGACATAAGTTAGGACGCCTAAACTCCACATATCTGTTGCTAGACTAATTGGATCATATCGAAGTATCTCTGGCGCAACATAATCAGGTGTTCCACAAATGTCACGTATCTCGCAACCCTCTGTGATACGCCTTGAGATCCCAAAATCACACAACTTAATGTCACCATCGGGGAACGGTTCAGTTAGCAAAAGATTCTGTGGTTTTATGTCTAAATGTGCAATTTGATTGTCATGTAAAAAGCTTAGACCCTCTAAAATTTGTCCTATGAAACGTCTGGCGATTGGTTCCTCTAATTGCTCCTCATTGTCTAAAACTCGTTGCAATTCACCACCTCTGGCCATCTCTAGCAGTAAAATCATTTCACTTGATGTCTCATAAACCTCGTACAGTTTGACAATATGTTTTGTCTCATACGAAAGTTTCAGTGCCTCAATCTCTAACATTATCTCGTCCCTAATATCAGTCTGGCGTCGTCGTTTTTTGATACACTTGGCAGCATAACAAACAGTTGAGTTGTCCTTGGGAACGCAGCGTTTCACTTGGGCAAATTTGCCTCTAGCAAATGGCCTAGCCTCAAGGTTGTATAGGTCGCTGATGGGATCAGTTTTGATTGAAATTTCATTTGTCTTAGAGGGTAATCTTTTCGGACTGTTCAGTTTGTCTTCAACCTTAATTGATGGGCTTACTGGACAGGTCGAAGTGATCTCCTTCGGGCGATCCAATGGCTTGTTGGGACTTGTTGCGGTCACCATGGCAGCAGCGCTATGATCATTTGGATCAACCTCTGGCCTGATATTAATCGATTGATTCAGGCCAAAAGGTTTCGTGTTGTTTAGATCGGCAAGATCCATGATCTTGTCCTTTGGACTGCAATACTGCCAGTCGAGACAACTGTTGATATTATTGTTCATATTACTACTATTGCTAATTTGTTGAGATTCCTGTGAGATCATGATTTTGTCATCATCGTGGTATAGATTTTCTTTCACATCAGTGATGGATTTGAACACATTCTCGCTATCTCCTCCACCGATCGATTCAGCGAGAGTCGAGTCTATTAGTTGTCCAATTTGTTGTGTTTGCTGAATGGCACTAGATTGTATTGTCTCCTTGTTAAAATTCAACGACTGTGTTCCTTTGATTGGATTTTCGGCATGAACATGGGCCAATTGTTGTCCCTTAGACTGACTAGATGATGGATGCTCCTCAATGGAAGCTCTATGCAAGCTGTCGCTCGACTCCACGTCCAATATCATTGGTTTAGCGTGTTGGCCTTGACACTCTCTGTCACCACCAATGGGCTGTTGTCCATGAATGTTGATAAGAGGTGAGAGTTGGCTATGGACCAGCGGCTCGAGATGAGGCTGCTGACGACACTGGAGAGCGCAAGAGGAGACTTCCAGCTCTTCTTGTGGCAGTTTCGGCTGGAGGCTGATTGTGTTGGTGCAAGATTGTTGTTGCTCTTGACAATTGTTGGCAATAATTGTGTTGCCCCGAAGTAGATCTTTCTCTTGTAGCGTCGATTGTGCTATGCCGCCAGTAGAAGCACCCGATGCAATAACATCGCCAGCGTGAGCTTTTGCAGCGCCAGTGGAAACCGAATCGAGATTAGATGGATTATCAATGAGAAGATTGGGCTCGGTGTTGAGGATAGGCAGCGGTTGTTTGCCAACCGATTGTGGTTGATCGCTGTGAAGGGGGCGCCCAAAGTCGGTTGTTATGGGGTGCCGGTGGATGTGGCAGTTGGATGTTTGTGCTTGTTGTTGTTGTTGAAGTTCATGTATCGGTTGGGGAAATTGTTGAAAGTGTTGCTGGTCGTGATCCAGGGCCATTAGATTCGAGGCTGGGACCAGTTTCAGAGAGTCCGTTGTGGTTTGTTGTGGTGTCTGTTGCACGTTGGACGCGGCGCAGGCCTGCTTCTGCTGGTGGTCGCAGTGCTCGTTCAAGTGGCACTGCACTGTCCACTGGCCGGCGCTCTTTGTTTGCTGCGGCCGCAACTCGCGGCGACTTGTCTCGCTCTCACTGTTTGCCCTCACATGGCCGCAAGTGTCTCTCTCGCCAGCTGAGCTTTCCTGTTGGGCCGAGCTTGTTGTTGTTGTGCTTGTTGCCAGGCTGGTCGAGGTGGCCGAGCCGAGGGAGCTGCGCGACCACTGCGACGACACACTCTCCACGCCGGCCGACCAGCGGCGGCCCCTCAACTGGCCCGACTTTGGCTCGCCGCCCAGACTTCCCGCCGGGCCACTGTTGGCCGGCGGACTGGGTCTGGGCCTCTTGACGTTCATGGCCAGCGACAGTGAGGAATTGGACGAGCCCAACTTGCTGGCCGTGCGCTGCAACTGTTGCATTTGTTGCATTTGTTGCATCTGGCAGCTCGGCAAGGCCGCACTGCTGAAGGAGCCCGTCGTCTGCATGGCGCTCTTTTGACGACTGATGAACGGCGACCTAATTGGACTGTCGCCTGCTAATTGGGCCAGTCTCTGTCGACTGCTTGCCGTATTATGAGCTGTGTGCCTGAAGGCAGCTTGCAATTGGTGGTACTCTTGGTCTTGGGCTCGCTGGTGGGCCGCAATGGTGCTGGTGAGGCTGAGGAGCGAGGCGCCTCTTCTGAGTCGCTGTCTGTGCAGTGTGGAGGCCAACTGTTGGCGGTGGTGGGCGCTTGGCGAGGAGGAGGAGAGTCGTTTGTCTGTTTGTCTAAGGTGCAGTTCGGCTGGGGGCCCGCTGGAGGAGCTCTGTGTTTGGGGCGGCGGCTGGAGGTTTGCGTGGCGGCGCGCGTACAACGCCCCTTGGCGCACTCGACTGTTGGCCACAGAGGCGGGCCGGCCGTGCGCGCTCTGCTCCTGGAGGTGTGCAGTGCGGTGCTGCAGGCGCGCCGCGCGGGCCAGCCGGCCGGCCGCAAACACTTGCTGCTGCTGCTGCACTGCGTTGGGCGCCGCCTCGGAGCTCGAGCTGGGCCGCTTGTCTGGGGCTAAGCTCGCGCTGGCCAGACACGAGGACGAGGAGGAGGAGGAGGAGGACAGCGAGAGAGACAGCGACTGGCGACGCTGACGGAAGGCCGACACGCTGGACGGGGGCCCGTTTCTGATTGCGGCGGCGGCGCTCGTCTGGGCTGCAGTGGCGCGCTGCCTGGAGGGGCCGAGCGGCGGCCTGGCGAGCCGTGTAAGAGTATCCTGGGCGCTCTTGGTGGCCTTGTTTGAGCTTGCGGCTGAGACTGGGGCTGAGGCTGAGGCTAAGGCCGAGCTTGGGCTTGGGCTTGAGCTTGGCGCCGAGGCTAAGGGCGCGGCCGCCACACTGGAGGAGCTTCTGCTGAAGGAGCGTCCGCGGCGCCAGAGGGCCGCCCGTGCGCTGGGCGAGCACGTCTGGCCAGCGGAGGACTGTTGTTGAGAGTGTTGTTGTTGTTGTTGCTGCTGTTGTGATTGAAACTGTTGCTGGTGAGACTGTTGCTTCTGCTGGCGCGCGACTGCTCGCTGGTGGCCCAGCGTGGAGGCCGGCGGTCTAGGCGCGGGCGCTGGCGAGCAGTTTGGGTCTGGCCGCCGGCAGTTGGTCTTGGGCGTGTGCGTGTTTCTGGTGATGGAGCTCATGAGCATGATCATCACGGACGAGCTGGCGGGCGAGTGTTGCAGGGCAGCAGCCGAGGCGGCCAGCGAGCTGCGCCTTCTCCCCTCAGAGCGCAACACCATTGGCCCTAGTCTGTTGCCGCTCGAGCGCGGCCTCACCGCCGAGCGCGCCTCCTCGAACTGGCTCGGCTCGCCGATCTTGCCAGCTCGCCGGCCGAGCGCAAGGGCGGCCATTTTCCCTCTAGATACAGTCTGCGAGACTCTCGAAAGCTTGCTTCTCTTCCTCACAAAGGCCGCTTGTTTACTTTGGCTCCAAACTGGCACCAGTTCGGCCGCCGCTTGGCTGCCGAACGGGCGGCCGCTCAACTCGCTTCACGGCCACACTTTTGCCTGCTCTCTCTCTCTCTTTCTCGCTCTCTGGCTGGCCTCAAGTCGCTGAACTGCACCTCGTCTGCCTTTTGCTCCTCGGCCAATCCATTCCAATTTGCGGCCGGCTAATGACACTGCGCTCTGTCACTTTCGCCGCTTGCTTCTTGCTGCTTTTTGCCTTCTAGTTTCCACTTTCCACTTTCCACTTTCCACTTGCCGCTCGCACTAAACCTAAGCCGCGGCCAAAGTTCAAGTGTTCCAGTGGCAGTCTGCGGCCAATTGGCCGCTCGAACTGGTACAACACGGCCACCAATCTGCCCGCACTCGAAAGACTGGCTCTCGCATACCAAACGGCTGCCCAATTTGCTGCAGCTTCTCTCGCGGACTCTCCACGTCGCTCTCACTCGCCGGCTCACTGTCTCTGGCGCTTGACTGCAACTAGCTTACTCTAACTAGCTTGCTGCACCTCACTAGCTCACTGGCTCACTCTCGAAGCTCCCAATCGAATTAATGTCTCTTTGTCACACACTGACCGAGCGAGCGGAGGAGCACGAACATTGAACTGGCCGCCGCGAGCAATTGCAACTTGTCGCTGGCTCGCCCTGAAATGCACTCTGGCGCTTGTGTGAGATTTTATTTTTATTTTCTTTTTGTTTATTTTTATTTGTCTCTCTCTCTCTCTTGGCGAGCTGGCCGAGCGAGAAGACTAGCTGGCAAGCTAGAAGGCGAGCAGGCAGCTCAGAAAGAGCAGGCCAAAGATCGGCCAGACCAAGAGGAGCAGACGAAGAAGAAAACACGCTGACGCAGTTTGTTTGCGCGCCCGGCCCACTGGGAAGATGCGGCCTTTTGCGGCCTTTCTTTTGCGCTCGGGCGGCCTTGTGCTTAGTCTTGGCGGGGCGAGCTTGTCGAGCTTGTTGAGCTTGTTGTGTCTGTGGAGAAGCGCCGCTCGCTTTGGCTGAGGATGCGCAAGTGGAGGGTCGAAGGAAAAGTGCGGCCGCTTTTCTGCGCAGAAAAGGCGGCCACGAACGCGCGCGAGAAGCACAACAAGCAGAAAACACGCAGAGGAACGGCCACAACGCACGCCAGAGGTGCCCTCTGCCCGCATGCTCAGTGCGTGTCAAAAGTACGGTTACATTTCTACGCAGCATTGCACCGAAATCTAACACCCTACTTTTGGCCGATGGTGCTCGCCAAACGGCCACAATTGCACACTCAACGCAGGCGCTCACTGTCTAGCTCTGGCCCACTTTGGCGCCCCTCAGCCACGCAACTCGGTGACACAACAACACTGCCAAGAGAGAGGCCAGCCACAGCGAAGAGCCGCTTTTATGGCCCCATCCTCTGGGCTCCATTAATCCTGCACTGCACTGCACTGCGGCCCGCAAGCAAGCAAGCGCGCCTCCTAAGCCGCCGAGCTCGCCAACTGCACAAGCAAATGTATGACTCTCACTCACAAGTGCAGTGCTCTCTTTCTCGCCAATCTGGATGAAACTGCGCCGCCAGAGAGCCAACCGCGAAGCCCCAAATGGCGCCCGGCCAGAGCGGAAGTGGAGCGAGCGACTGGGTGCGGGCGCGCCGCATTTCCGCCGCCAAGTCGGAGTGCACGAGCGCGCTCGAGGCTCAGCCGCGCAGCTCGAAAGTGGTTCTGGGCGGAGGCAAAGGGCAGACGAGCTCCTCTGGCCTTTCTGGCGTTCGACGGCGAGCTCGAACTGGAGCTAAACTGGCGCCAAACTGGAGCCAAACTGGCCGGCGCTGCAGAGTTGCCGTTGCGCAAGATGCAGCGCGAGGGGCGCGTCTCGCCAGCTCGCAAGCTTGCCAGTTTGCAAGGCGGCAAGCTAGAAAGCTCCCAAGCTGGCAAGCTCACAAGCTAGCCACCATTAGCCGCCGGAAGCAACAAGTGTGTGTGCGCGCCACCAGCTCGCCTGCTCCAAACGAGCCGCAGTTCATAAGGAAGCCTCATTATTCGCCTCTGGCTGGCCATTTGTGTGCGCGTTTCGCTCCCAGTTTGTTTTCGCCCTTTCGCTTTCCACTTTTCCCTTTCGCTCCTCAGGTCTCGACGCTTAGCTCTGGCTCCTCGACGCTTAGCTCTCGCTCCTTAGCTCCTCCGCCTCTTGCTCGCGAGCCTGCAAGCTCCGCACCTTAGCTCTGGCCACTCTGGCTGCTCTTCGGCGAGACTCTTTCACGCAGAGTCTGCAACGTGAGTGTGGCAACATCTGCGCGCTAACTGCACGCAATCACGACGCGCCCAGCCGGCAAGCTGGCCAACCGGCGAGCTCGCCAACTGGCCACCTTTTCCGCCCCTTCGCCAACTTTTGGCGAGTCTGCAAGTCCGCCGAGCTCGCCAACTGGCTGGCCAGACGGCGCGCCAGACGGAGAGGCAGACGGGCGAGTTCGCGGGCGCAACTTCGGGCCAGACGAAGTTGCCAAGACTTTGGGCCAACAAAAGGCGGCTAAATATATGCACACTCGCATGGGGGCAGTCCCAGTCTCTGGCGGCAGAGGCACACCATGCGCCAAAAGTAGGGTGATAAATTTCTGTACAAAGCTATGCACAAATGTAACCCTATTTTTGACGCGCAATGCACAGTGCACAGTGCAAAGTGCACAGACAGGCACAAAGCGCGCAGAACTGTCGAAGCAGCGCCGGCAACTGTCTCCGGCCGCTTCAATCAATATTTGGCCCGCGGCTCAGGCGCGCCTCCCCAGCGACACTTTGCCCACTCGCGCCCAGTCGCCCGCGAACAGCTGGCCGGATGTGAGCTTGGCCGAGCTGTGCTTAGCTGTACTGATCTTGCCGAGTTGTGCCGAGCTAGCCGAGCTCGCCGCTTAGCTGCGCGCCCTAAGGTGTGCCGGTGGGCGACTTTCCTCCAGCGGCGAGGCGTCGAGGCGGCCGCGTGCCACTTGCCACTTGCGCCATCGAGCAGCGCCCAGTTGGCCGGCGCTTGGCTCGCGCGCTCGCAAGTGTCCTTCTCTCTGCTCGTGTGAGTCGTCTCAGTGATCAGCCCAACGCGAATTGGCGACTTTCCAAGCTAACTCGCTCGCCAAGCTGGCCAGCTCGCTCGACAGTGCTCCTTTCGCTCGGCAAGGTGAGCGGAAATTAAAATTCACCCAACGAGCGCAGGGCCAGTCTGCGTTGGCCGCCACAGCTGAGCTAAGCTGAGCTGGGCCGCCATTATCGTCGGCATCATCCTTTCGGCGCAACATGAAACGCCCAGCTCCACTTGCCACCCATTGGGCGTCGCTCGCTCGCTCGCTCGCTTGTTGTCCCCCCAATTCACGCTGGCCCTCCCGCACACACTCTCCCGCTCGCCCGTCCAGCGCATTTTGTCGCCCTTTCCGCCTTCCTCGCCCACTTTTTCCTAATTTGCCAACTAAAGAGCGGCCAAAACAAACAAACACGCCAAATGTGCCCTCGACTGACGCTCGCCCCAAGCGGCAACAACTGCTCTGCTCTGCCCGTCCACTTGCCCTACTCTTGGCCCGCATTCAACACGCCTCGTGCAGAGCGGGCGGGCGAGAAGCACACTCACTGCGGACTGCCGCGCCACGCCCACCTCTGTGCAGGCCCGCGTTGTTGCCCGCGCGCTTGAAAATGCGCGCGGCGGGACGACGCGCCCACTTTTTATAATGAGGGCGGGGCAAAAAACTTAACCCGAAAGTGTGCGTACGGTCAGAAAGCAGGCGGGCGAGAGACAGAGACTGAGCACTAAGGCACAGAAGACAGAAAACAGACTCGCTCTTCTCACCGGCGGCAGTCTTGCCAGTGGCTCGCCGCTTCCAGTCCATTGGCGGCCCGCTCGGTCTTGCCAGCGACTCGACTCTACTCGAGCCGCTGTGCGGCTGATTGAATCTGGCTCCAGAGTGGCGGCGCCGAATCTGATCGTGCACGCGCCCGAGCGAGCGGCCAACTTCTGGGGACTAGAGTGAGCGGCGGGCTGGCCGAGCAAGCGAGCGGCCAAGAGAGCAAGCGCGTAAGACAGGCGGCACTTGGCACCACTGTCGACGAGCTCGGCGCCAACAACTGCCTCTGGAGGCGCTGGCTCGCCAACACTCTGCGCCTGGCCGCGAGCTGCCCTCTGCACTGGCTGCTGACACCTGCAGGCCAGAGCCAATTAACGTCGGCGGGCGGCGAGTCGCGAGCGCCCAATTAACTCGTTGCGACGCTCGTCCCTTGGCGGCCGGCGAGCAGAAAGCTCCCTCGAGCGTTGGCCGCTCTGGACTGGCGGCCAGTCGGCCGACGTGCGGCCCGAGTGACAAGCGCGCTCACCTGTTGCGCCCCCTTGGGATGCGAGACACGTTCCGCTCGAGCGGACTGCAAAGGAGCTTGGCAGAAATTGAATATCCCAGCGAGCAACAGTTGTACGTCCGCCAATTGTGGGCGCGCGCCCTAAGGAGCGGCCTCCAGTAGCTTCCCACAGCTTGGCTCCCGTTTGCTGGGCCGAAGAGGCGCGCACGAGCGCACAAAACCCGCACACAGTTGAACGCGCGAACGCCGAACAGTCACACTCGAACTAGTCACACTCGCACGCGCTCGAACCAGTCTCACTCGCACGCTGCCCACTGGGTCGCACCCGCACGAGCGTACGAGCGGCCTCTGCACGATCAGGGCAAAGCTCGCCCCCGATTGGCCCTCGGCAAACCAATCAAACAATCAGCTCCGATTAGCATTTTCTCGCACCCCCAAAGCGAGTTGCCTCTGTCAGACGGCCGCTCTCTGGCTACACGCAAACTCGGCCACACAAATCCCGCTCACTGGCCCTTCACCCTTTCTACTTCAGCCTAGCCAGCCAGCTCTTTGTGAGCAAACTCAATTGGCAACAATTGCATAATGAAGCCCGCCGCCACCAATTGCCAATCCCCCTCGGCCCTAATTCCTCCTCCTCCTCCAGTTCCAGCCAGCGGCAGACACGTGCAAAGGCCACCTACTTGCCGGCGAGGCGCACTCAGTGCACTGTAGAGGGCACACAACACAGTGGCATTCAGTGTGGGCCAATTGAGATGCAGTCTCTAATTAGGCAAAGGTTGCCCTAAAACGGGCCGCCGACCCAAGATTAGCGGCTCCTTTTCTCTCTCCCGGCCCACTTCAATCGGCCTTCCAGCCTTCAGCTTCCAGCGCTCTTTGGTCTATGCTCAACTGCCAAGAAGCTTGCGGCCAGGCTGCCCGTTGGCCATTCTGCCTATGCTCAGGCGCTGTGGGTTTGCGTTGGGCATTTCGCGCATTCTTTTGCCAGCTTCTCAGAGCTTATTTTGCTCGCTAATTTTGTCCCTCTCGCCAGCTGAGCTTCTCGCTCGCTTGCCAAATGGGAGCTGGCCAGCGGGCAGAGTTTTCCTCTCGCCTGCGAAGTGTTTTTGCTCGTGAGTTGCTCGCTCGCCCGACTGGCCAGTTCAGCCCAAATGGCTGATTGATGCGGCGCTCAAATGGCGCCGAGGGTTGCCGGTGGGGCTGAGCTGGGAGCTTAGTGAGGCGCAAAGAAAAGGCCATCATTCGTGCTCGGGAGCTTCTTCTCTTCTCTTCCGATGGGAATGGGGTGGCGGCCGAAACGAGAGCCGGCGAAATAAGGGCCAGCCAGCCGGTGGCAGTGGACGGGGCAGCCCTTAGGATGGAGAGATCCCGAGGCGGCCGGAGGAGGAGGGCGACCTGTTGGTCGAGTGGGAAGCGAGAAAATGATCCTCGGCCTGTGGGGCGCACAGTGTGCGTGTGACTCTCCCACACGCCGTCGTACACTTACACTCGCACACCTGCACTGCGGCGGAATTTGCAGCGCACAAGTCGCAGCCCACAATTCACAGTGAGCACAGTTCGCAGTGAGCTCAGTTCGCACCGTGCACTTGCCGAGGCTAATCTGCGGGCCAAGCGCCATTGGTCGCCCATTATCGCACTGCTTTGCTAGGCCGCCGCTCTCACATTGTGCAAACAGCACTGAAATATTATCATCTATCATTTCAACACGCCGGCCACTTTCCACCGAGGCACTTGGTTAGCCGCCGAAGGGCCACTCTGCAGAAATATCCACCATGCGAGGGAAGAGAAAGCCGCCCGAAGACGAGCCCTTCTGGCTCCGGTGCGCCCGTACTCTGCAATGGATGCGTCTGGTGGCCACTCCGAGCCGGTCGTTATTGTTTGCCCGGTGCTTGTGGTGCGGCCGGCCAGTCGCCTTTCGTTCCAGACACACTCGCCGGCCGCCCAGATGCGCGCAAGGACGCAGGAGCGCCGTCTCGCCGGCCAGCTCGCTGGCTAGATCGCTGCCTAGCTTGCTGACTGCCACCAGTCCACGATCTCAAGCTTGAGCTTGAGTCTGAGACGGTTGTTCGGCCGTCGCGCTGGTTAGCGTGCGCTCCCTTTGGCTGATTTATGGTCGAGATACAAATTGGCCCGCTCATATCCCAGTGATTTATCTCTCGCTTTGTCTCCGCGCTCTGCAAGCAGAGCAAACGAGAGCCCAACAAACAGGCGAGCCAACAAGTGAAACAAGTGAAACTAGTGAAATAACTGAAACAAGTGAAACTAGTGAAACAACAACCGCAAACAACTGGCCATCTCAGTTCGCCAGAGCAGTGGCGTGGCTCGTCGCGAACAATTGCTGCTCGAGCTCGGCGCTTAGCTCGCCGGCTTGGCTCTCGTTTGGTTGGCTGCCGGCGAGCAAACATGCACAGCTGTAAGAGAGACTGTTGCAGCCAAGCAATCAGTCACACTCCCAAACTGCACGAGAAAGTTTGAGGCCCTTTTGTCACGGCCGATCGCTTCTGCTTGGCTGAATGAGACGCTTGTTGGGAGACCCAATGGATCGCATCTTCCCAATCGGCGTTCTACTTATAGCAGCAGCTCCACGCGGAGGTCGCCCTCTCGCTCGCCAGGCCCACACAAGTGGCGCCCACTGAGAGCAAGAGTGGGTCTCTCTGCTCTTGATGAGACATTGTTTAATCCTTTTTCGAGCATTTCTCCCTCGGCTGCACAAGAAAACCATCTGCAGATAGAAACAAAGTGCTCACGCATCAGCAGCGCGCGTAACACAATCAGAAGGGTTGTGTGACAAAGAGGCCACCTAAGAGTCGCTCTGCAACGCGAGATGGTCACTAATGCAGCAGGATGGCTTCGAGGCAAACAAGCCAGCTTGTTCATGGATGAGGCTCGGGGCAGAGATTGTGCCATTTGATCCGCCTTCATATGCCATGAACATGTGGTCGCGCCCCTAATATTTCAGAACACAATCTTTCCAATGAGAGCCGTTCCCATCGTACACACCCCACTTGGGCCCACCGACCCTCATCAATCTTATAATCCAACACAGAGATTCCAAGCTGCCTAAGAGCAACCTAACTCCTATCCATTTTTGAAAATCTCCCAGAGCCACAAGAATTCATCAACCAGAAATGACGGAAGAGCAACAAACAGAAATTATGTCAGGTTTTTGTTCGAGTATCAACGATTTGAGGACCAATCAACAGTTGTTTGACTTCAAAATCATGCTGGGGGAGCGTGCCTATCCAGTGCACAAAGTTGTCTTAGCCGCCAATTCAGACTATTTCAGAGCTATGTTTCTGAACGAGATGAAAGAGGCCCAAGAAAATGCGGTTACAATTGATGATGTAGATCCATACATCATGAAGCTGATTATAGATTTCTGTTACACGCAGCAAATTTCTCTGAACGAGGAGAATTATCTTGACGTCTTGACGGCAGCCTCAAGATTTTGTATGAAAATCTTGCTCGACGTTTGTGTCGAGTACCTTTCTACAATTATGAATGTTTCCAATTGTCTTCATCTCATCGACATATCCGACAAATACAAACTGCCAAACTTGGGCGGGTCTGCCGCCAAGTTTGTCGCCAAAAATCTTGAAGAGATTATCAGGAGGCCGGAATTCGACAATATTGGCGAGCAGCATTGGCTCATGATCTGGCCAGAGAAGTCCCGTCCAGAAGAGGTTGAAGAAGAGTTATTCGAAAAATTTGTCCATTGGACCAAACAGGATCCAAAGCCGCGCAGCGCAACCTTCGATAAGATGTCCAAGCATGTCAAATACAGCTCGATGGAACTTGAGGAGCTGGTCAAATTCAGTTGGTCTGATACGGTTAGGAACTCTCGAGCATGCCAAGAGCTCATGGAAAAGGCGAAAGATCTCAGACTGATGGACCAATATGAGTTAATCACTCAGCTGAGATCTGAACTCTCTGAGTAAAAATTTACTTTTGGGAGCTCTTCAGGCTCCATCTAGACCAGTGCAAAGCTGGCCCGCCAAACCTGGCTCCAAGATTACGCATGATGCAGCAGATCCTCCTCAAGTTAAGCAGCTGGCACGGCAACCACACCTCAAGAGCGGTGGTAAAATAAACAAGAGATTCCGTTGACTCGCAATCGGAATGACGACCACCATTGAATCTAAAAATGTTACTTGATTGTTCTAATTGGTCGGGCGACTCTGGAGCACGCGTCACCTGTTGGATTCCGGTGGCGGATTTGGGAGCAGCCAAAGACTGTTGCTGGCTGGGAAGCCCACTTGGCGACTGTGGCGAATACTGGTTCCTGAAGGTGGGGAACCGCCTGGTGGTGTTGCATAATGATGCTAGAGAAATCCATAGTTTGAATACAGAAATAGATTCCAACTCTTGTCTGGCTTCCTCGCGCAGCGGAGGTGGGGGGTCGATACATCTTTTAGTTGAACTAGTTGAAACTCGGCAAGTATTGCAGTCTCAAATGCAGGTTGACTCATAATCCTCGCAGCGATAAGATAGTGACTCGTCCCAGCCAAAGTCGACAGCCTTGCAAGCGGACGGTGCCCATGGGCGGTGGTTGCTCATAACAATCTGACGAGCCGTTCGATACAACGACACATGATCCGCAGTTCATGTGCATCTATGCACCGCTCAAATGTACCCTCCTCTAAGAAGTCTTTGTCGCTACTAAATACCTTATTTTGACAAGATGAACCAAATCTGCTTACTGCTTCTCTGTTCCTAATCGTATTCATTTAGATATAAAAATATGGACGCTGAGAAACAGGGTTACATCAAGTATTTCTTGATGGGATTGAACGATGTTAGATTGAATCAACAGTTGTTTGACTTCAAGATTGTCGTTGGGGAGAAAATTTACAACGCTCACAAGCTTGTATTAGCGGCAAATTCAGAATACTTCAGACTGATGTTCTCAAGCGCACTAAAGGAATCGAAGGAGAATACAGTTACAATTGAGGACATTGATCCAGACATCATGGAGGCGATCATAAAATTTTGCTACACTCAAGAGATTTCAGTGAACGATGATAACTTTTTGCGAATTATCGTAGCCGCCTCGAGATTCTGTATAGAATCTTTGGTAGAAGAATGTCTTAGTTTCATATCGAGTAGAATCACTGTCTCGAATTGCCTAGAATTGCTAGACTTATCCGAATCCCACAAGTTCGACGAACTAAACGAAAAAGCATTCCGTTTTTGTCTCCATAACTTCAGTAATGTTTTAGAAATTGAGTTTGGAAACATTCAAGAACGTCATTGGGAATTAGTGCTACCTTGCGACAGGCTGAATATATCCGAGAAAGATCTATTTCGCAGATTCGTTGAATGGACCGAGAGAGACTTGGTAAACAGGACCTCGTTCTTCGACCGAATGGCCGAACATTTTAGGTTTGCTACAATGGGGGTCTCTGACTTGATAGTATCAAGTCGCCTGAAGATAGTAAGAGATTCAAAGTCATGTCAACACTTCATGGAAAGGGCGAAACATTATAGATTATTGGGAGAGTACCCAGAATTGCGAGAAGTATTGGTTCCAGGAATGAAGGTGACTGCCAGGGGAATAAGCCCACTGTCTAGGGAAACAGAGGTGGTCCGAGATAAGAAACATGGCGAAGAAAGACAGCTTCCTGAGGACTCTTCGGACGATCTCTTCTAGAAATCGAGAGTTAGTCTGGTAATCAACAGACTTCAAGATTTTGATCGGAGAGCTTGCATCTCCGATGCACGGAATTGTCTTGGCCGCCAATTCGGACTAGTTCAGAGTAATGTTCCTGAACGAGGTGGAACCAAAAAAGTTGGTTGAATTCAGTTGGTTGGGCACGGTTAGAAACTCTCGAGCATACCAAGAGCTCGTGGAAGAGGCTAAAGATCTTAGACTGGTGTACCTATGCAAGTTGATCACCCGGCTGGACTCTGAAAGGCGAAGATATTAACACTGGGAGCTCTTCAGACTCCATCTAGATCAGTATGAAGCCGGCTCGCCCAACCTGGCTCCAAGATTACGCATGATTCGGGCGTTCCTCCTTAAGCTGAGCGGGTGCCACAGCAACCACAC
>Ga0058701_10000874_pt1 | contig 20551 bp, 11 predicted proteins | sample AgamicOrMae_FD_97039 | JGI IMG/M metagenome (GOLD analysis project Ga0058701, IMG submission 97039) | Agave microbial communities from Guanajuato, Mexico - Or.Ma.e | ecosystem: Host-associated > Plants > Phyllosphere > Phylloplane/Leaf | place: Guanajuato, Mexico | collected 2012-06-04 | reverse complement strand
GTTAGGTGAGGTTAGTATTGCGGTTAAGACCTTTGGCGTTTGCGACTTTTCTCGTTTGGCGGTTACGGATTGGCGCTTGCGGCGTTGGCGCTTGTGGTTTTTGGCGCTTATGACAGCTACCCAAAAAAATATCTTGTTGCAAAAAAATCTTGTGGCAAAAAAAAATTGTTAAAAAATCAAGAATTTTTTTCTCGGCACTAGTAATTATTTCTGTGAGAAGAATATTATTAAATAATCGAAGAGTGATATTGCACTAGGCTGAACACGGCCCGTAAGGCGAGAACCAACGCTTTCTGACGCGGATTCGTAGAAGCAAATCATGTTGTAACTACTTTGTAAGACCTGTTCCCCTTTTCGGGACGCCTGCCAAAGAATCTGCCCTGAATTTAAACTCAAAATGTAAATTGAGGAAAAACAGAAGAAATTGGCGCGTGTTCTAGGGTAATTATTAATTGACGCCCGCCTCCTAAAACTTGATACTCGTCCCACAGAAATTTCCGACTGTACGCGCAACATTGTACACCCACTTACAGTTAATTGTACCGCGTTGATTAATTACACGTGCGGTTTGAACCTGAATTAATTCCAAGTACTCTATCGAAACGTAAAGTGAGGAATAGTTTCCTCGAAAATGAAAGTATTTTGGGGGACATCCTTGGGCACCCTCACTAATGACTGATATTACCCTTCAGCATATGTGAAAATAGGTACATCAAAGTTCGAGCATTTTCTCTAAAAAGTTTTTTTTTTCCAAATATGTGGGCATTAAAAAAAATAATCACAGTAAAACCAAAACCCCGTTTTGGAGAATGCTATACTTGTTTTGGGTCTGAGCCCAAAACGGGGGTGACGCACTTGAGTTCTTTTTCAAGGTAAGCCTAAGTTCAGCCATATCATTCAAAAGGTCTCGGCGAAAGCTTTCCATTGATATGGCTGAACATAGATTGATGTTGAAAAATTACCAAAATACGCACTACCTCTGTTTTAGCTTCGTTCCCAAAACAGGTCTAGTATTACCCAAAACGAGGGTTTTATTTTTACTGAGATAAGTGTTTCTTTACATCAAATAAAATAACGCATTTTATTTCACATACAATTGCGGGAAACGCACAACTTCATCTTTATTTTTTTTTGTAACACACAGGTATTTGTAATTAAAATTAATTATTAGCTAAAACTCGATAAAAAAATTGGCGCAGAGTATAGTGGACCGAAAAAATGCCGTTAGCAGATTTAGGATGAAAGGGCTCGACTCAAGGCCACTGACGTCACGCCTCTATGTGCAAGCACTTCAAAATTACAAGTACCTCGCAAAAAATTGTAAGAAATCAGTCATAAAATAACTATCAAAAAATACTTATATGTCTCATCTCAATGATGACTGATTCAACAGTAAATTATAAATCTATCAATGACTGACATATGCTTTATGCGCAAAGAGGGGCTAGGTCTAACAAGTTACGACTAACACACAAAAACACAAGGATGAGAAACTTTTAATGATTATTTCATAAGATAGGTATTTGTTAGTGTTTCAACAGGAGATCAAATTAAAAACGAAAAATTCTCCTCGTTTTTACCTTATCAGGTAATACTTGCGAAATATTCTGGTAATTATAAAATCATATTTAGGGACGAGTAAGTCAACTTCCAATATTAGTAAGCATTTTAAGGTTCATAATATAAAGGATGACTCCTATCTTTGAAAAGAAACTTCTGTAAGAAAAGGTAAATTTGAACCAACAATCTTCTACCGTCAGACGAGCAGTGCTTAGCCAACTAAATTCATGTAACATATTAAACAAAACTGGAGTTTTTCACAATGATTAGAAGTATACACGAGTGTCAGTCCTAAATGAGTAAAGTTGCAGACTGTACATGACAATCGGTTGGCGATGCATTTGGGCTCGAATCTTAAGGCTAAGGCAACGATTTTTTTTTCTTTTTTTTTTGTATTGTATGAAATGAATGGCATAGATATCATTAAAACAAGATTCAGTCCTGAAAATGCATTGAAAATGATTAGAAGAAATTCATGGCTCTACAACAAGAGCAATTGATTTCCGGAATCTTAGTACATGATTCCTTGCGCCTGAATAAAAAACGCAAACTAGAAGGAAAAAAAGTGAAAGCGAGAAGATATAAGTCGTTATTCAATAAGAAAACATTGAACATTTGACTGTAAGGCCTCTCGACCTTGAGTTCCGTTTGAGTCATTATGTCATAAAACTAGTGATTATTTGCTCATAGATCTGGCATGCTCTTGTAATTAACAGAGTTTTCATTACGGATCGATCAGTGATTAATGCAATAAAATTAAAATCGTATGTGTGATAATTATTTCATGACTAAATAAATCATTGCCATTCCACGCGGAGGGTATCTGAGCTTGCAAGGTTACGTGCACACAGGGTCAATATGTCTGTCTATTTGAGACTTGTCATTTACTATCACTATTTCACAGTCACGGTGCGGCGACCCTAATTTACAGCCAAACCTAACAACTTGTCACTCTTACTAAGAATAGGCCACCCTTTGATGCACACTACATAAAACTCGGAAATAGCACAAGCAACACTGCAAACAGAGCTTCTTTTTAGAAACACTTGGAGTCTCTAACAAAAAGAATAGTTTTTGTTGTTGAATTTACGCCTTAAGGTATTTTAATGCGGGCTTTCAAACACAAAAAACTAACGCCTGTTTTAGGTACGACGGTAAAATAGGGGAAGAGCGCACGGAAAAAAAGGTTTTGTTATACCAACAAAGTCACTGGTTAAAATAGGGATAGAAAAATATTTTGTTACAACAAGATGTTTAGTTTTATCAACAAAAATGTTTGGCTATTGCAGCAAAATTTTTGGTTGAAGCAACAAAAAATTCATTTGTTGTCCCTAATTTTGTTGCCGTAACAAAACCATTTTTTTTCCGTGCGTAATATGATTATTTCTAAAGAATGAATGACTACACCAATGGAAAGCTCTCGACGAGCCCATTTCATTGATGCACGGGGAAAAATGGTTTTGTTACGGCAACAAAATTAGGGACAACAAATAATTTTTTTGATGCTGCAAGCCAAAATTTTGCTGCAGCAACCAAACGTTTTGTTGATAGAACTAAACATTTTGTTGTTGTAACAAAATATTTTCGCTATCCCTATTTTAACAAATGTTTTTGTTGGTATAACATAACCTTTTAAACCGTGTAAGGTTGTTGACAGGTTTGTCTTCAAAAATAACTAAATTACGCTCTTCCCAGTTTCGCCTTTGTGTGAGACTAAAATCAGGGGTTAGTTTATACTATGACCTGATTATTCAGAGTACGGGTATTCAAATCCAAAATTTAAACATAAGCTACTGTCTTCGAGAAGTAGGTGAGCGTAGCATCAAAATCGGCGGCGACCTTCCCGTTTGGTTAACCTAGGTAACAGGCCTTGTATCTCTTGTATCCTGCACTTAGTTTTTAGCGAAGCGACGTATGGGAAACCCATAACCTTATTTAGACTGACCTCATATAATGGCCTACGCGGTTGTAGGTCGTTAATATTCATAATGGAATTAAAGGTAGGGAGGCCCATTGGGTAGAACACAAGGGACAGAAAATGCAACCCTTAAAACCCTGCGAGGCCATCCGTCCAGATTACATCTGCTGATGCTGTGTGGAAGATGTCCTCGCTAGCCGGACACCACGTTCCCTCCGAAGAGACGCATTTCTATTGTTGAATAGTCTAACGTTCCCGAGCACGGAAAAAAAATTTTTTTAATTCGACAAAATTTCAAGTACGTTATTAAACCAGAATTGTTGAGGTGACAATTTCAATTGTTACGGCGACAATTTTAATTTTGAGGTAACAACTTCAATTGTTACGACAAGTTAAATTATTGTAGGAACAATTCATTTTGTTGTTACAAATTGTGAACACAGCTGAATAAACAACATGGTTTGCTAACGAAGCAAATGTATTGTTGAGGCAACAAAGTGATTTTCTCCGTGAGGAAACAAGTCATAAATTTGTGATTACGTTTTTGTCCAAAGATATTTATATTGGCCGGATACATTTAAAACAAAACGTAGGCGCTCTTCGTCAAAACCCCAAAAAAAAATATTTATTAACATTAGCGGTGGCTTTAATTACGTCCAGAGGTGAAGTTAGTTCTTCATTCCCGTCATAAAAATCGTGAAATTTTAAAAGGACACAGTGTTGTCATTTGGAAGGAGCCGCCAAGACAACAATGGCGGGGTCAACAACCCCCAAAAGGCACAACAATGAGACAAAGGCCCTGCCGGAGCGCCCGGCCACCGCCCACAGCCCACCGAGCCCACCGCAGCAAATGTCCGCCCGCCCTACAAGCGCCAGGCGCCGCAGCCCTTACGGAAAAATCTTGCCTAAAATGAGAACAATGCACGAGCGCCGGCAGAAAGAAACAATGAGGTGTTTCGAGGGGGAAGTGAAAGGTTCAAAGGGGTGGCATTCCTTCGAGGGTGAAAGGTGATTGACGGCAGCAGTGGGGAAGGGGAGGAAGGTACAGAAATTGATATGATTACTGATAGCAAAATGTTTCCAGTGAACACTTGTAGACAACCGGAGCGGTGGCACGGAAAAAAATGGTTTTGTTACGGCAACAAAATTAGGGAAAACAAATAATTTTTTGTTGCTGCAACCAAAAATTTTGCTGCAGCAACCAAACGTTCTGTTGATAGAACTAAACATTTTGTTGTTGTAACAAAATTTATTTGTTATCCTTATTTTAACAAATGATTTTGTTGGTATAACAAAACCTTCTCTACCGTGGGGTGAAGGGTGCGTGATATCTTGGTGTGGCCCACATAACATCATCAATGAGAGATATTTCGTCATTATTACAACGCATTAGAGACTACACCGAAAAAACTGTACATATTTGATTCAAGTATAAAAGCCTTGGGGATATACCATGTGAGTTGCGAGCCCCTGAGGATTTTCTGAAATAACGATACAACCTGCTCGATACGAGTGCCACGCGTGTTGTCCACTACGATCCAGCCCGTAGTAGGCAACACGCATGGCTCTCATGTCAAGCAGGTTGTATCGTTATTTCAGAAAATCCTCAAGGGCTCGCAACTCACATGGTACGTAATAAGTTTACCTATGCTTATATAAAGTATAATATGCTTGAATCAAGCCTACTGTACGTTGATTCAAGCATACTCAAGTAACAAGAATGTTTGACTCAAACGTAATTTAGGATTGATTCAAGCACATGATGTTTAATTTAAGCATACGATAAACAATATATCCCCATAGGCTCTGATGCTTAAATCAAACGAACATTTTTTTCCGGTGTACCGGTTACCAACAACCAATCGCTGTACGCATCGACGAACGGATATTAAGAGACGCGTTCAGTAATCTGTGAATTTTATTCCTAGCTCTTGTGTTTTGCTTTCCGTTGCCGATAGCTCAGCGGTAGCGGTGCGGGACATAAGCCACTTCAGACTTATGCGACGGGGCCCGACCTAGTTGCTATTCAATCTTCGCATTCATTATAAGAAGAAAGAACGCATTCCTCGCAAAGCACAGTCTTTATGTACAATCCAAATGGTCCCATGTGCTTGTGACTCAGTTTTCCAGTCTTCTTGTTCATAACATAAAGGGAAAAGCACAGCACACACTTGACGATACAGGATTACAAAAGCGCACATTATTCAGCGGGGTCTCCGTCCTAACAGACAAGGACTCTTAACACTGCTCGTTCACAAGCTGCACTTTTCCGCTCAAGACTGGTTTTGATGAATGTATAGTCTGCAATAAAGGCTGGGGAAAAAGAAAAGCGCCTTCTTCGTAGGTTTTAGGTCGATAATGTTTAAAATAAAGCTGGAAAAATTGGAGAAAAGGATCAAAATTAGTCAAAATAGGCAACCAAAAGAGATACGCCTCAAGTCCGGTAGCGGAACGGAGCAGAGCCTGTGTTAAGTGAAGGAGGGAAGCAGGATAAGGGTAAGGTTGATTTGAGGGCAAAGGTTGCGTAAGGTTAGGTTTACGTTAATAAGATAGTTTAAGGTTAAATTATGACGGATAACATTAAAATTGTGTTGTTAGATATTACCAGATGTTAACAGTGATAGTGTCTAAACCCAGTTGCGGTTCGCGGTTCAAATTCGCGATTTAAATGCAATGCGCAGCCTAGGAAAATCCGTGATGGATCCTTGGATTCTAGTGGATTGGGCACCTCGCCAGCCACGGAGTGAAGCCAAGGGTAAATTAAAGGTTAGCTAAGATTTAGGAGGGTGAGATGAACGATAAATCAGATATTCCTCTTGAGGGAGAAAAAAAAACACTCTAAAAACGTCCCAATGTTGCCGGCCTAAAACGAGAATCGAACCCGTGCCGCTTGAACGAGAGGTGCGTGGTCTAACCACCGTACCATACTTTTAGCCTTGATAGGCTTTGTACTTATCAGCTTGCATCAGCGCTGTGTTGAGCCTCCGCGCTGCTATCTCCCGCCCATTCGCGATCTGCGCTCCACGCTTTTCCGGGATTTAAGCGCTTTATTCATTACGCCGTGTAAATACAAGTGCACTCGTCACACACAGGCCCGCGAATGACAAATACTCCGGCTGAAAGCCGAGTGAGACGACTTTACAGGCGTAGACTGCGTCAGAAATACGGATGGGATTCAGGGAAAAAAGGGCTGGTATTCATTCAGAAAATGAGCTTTGAGTAAGCCCATAGGAAAGCCCATTGGAGAACCCATAGACAATTCAATTCAACAACAACAATTCAATCTGAGGAGAGGGGATCCCTTCAACCAAAATGCAGAGTGACCGATCCACTCATATTTGATTTCTTGAAGCTTTACGTTTCTAAGGCGGAAATCCAAGTTTTTCACGGAGGTTTCAGAAGTTTAACAACTTCTCAAGAAGAAAACGATTTTATTAAAACCATTGTCAGAAGAATCAACCCATGGCCGGAAATGGGTTTCATCTTGTGAGCCGGTAAGTGTCACAGTGTCAGACCTTCCCTCCAAAGTCTACACGGATAAAAAAAAAGTTGGTAGTGCTATAACTGATAGCGGGCCCGCCCCCATTTTCACCCACGTGATTTTGCCTTGTTATTTGTTCATTTTCTGGCCGATTTACGCTTAGAGGTGTGGGAAATAATACTTAAACTTCAACGCACGTTACCCATCTTCCAAAACACTAATCGCTTTGAAATTTAACAAAGAGCACAAGAAAATACTTCAGCGAAAATGCGAGTACTTCACCATCCAGGTTAACAGTTTTTTGTTTTTTTTAGCCTTCTTTTTTATGTGTATCCGCGCAATGACCTATCAAAGATAATTTACATTTAAAGATACTTGTCAGTTTTTCAATGGTGCTATATTGACTGAAATTCAGAGTTTTCTTGAGTCATATTTTAAGAAGCAGCCCAGGTAAAAACCAGGCTAGCGATAACAAGTCAAATTCGAAAACAGGGGATACACGTCATAATCGGATCCGATCTGCGCAGTGCTTCGGGGGATGTGCTCCCAAAAACGTGAGTGAAGAGCGCAGAGGAGCCCGCGGGGAAGGCCAGGGTACCTTCTGCAAGAGGAGAGCAGCGGGGCGACCGGAAGGCGGGAGTGCACGGACGAGTTCGCTACTTGGCTCTGCTCTGCTATCGCCAATTTCCCCTGACATTTCGACAAAACGGCGGCCGAGTCTCCGAGGGGATATCGGCGATGTGTAAGGGTTATCAGGACGCATTCAGAAACAAGGCCGCTCCCTAGAGGCGTCGGGGGCGCCTAGCGTCACTCTACTCTCCCACAAATTGCAAGCTTTCAGCAAATACTCATCTAGGAGAGAGGGACCGAGCTTTTGATTAAGTGTGTGCGCCAATTCCTTGCGCCTTTCCACTTGCAAACATCAATTCCGGTTTCCGCGGTAGAAATCAATTTTCATTAGGCGGTACTCAAACAAGCAGGGTACCCAAACAACGGTAACCGAAAGGGATTTCCTAACACTTTTGTGTACTCTCAGTGCAAATTACCAAGTTGCCTCGCGAATTTTCAACGAGCGTTTAAGGCTTTTTCAAGGATTATTTTCCTCGTTTTCAAGGGTATTTCCTGGACCGACTTATAAAGCGCGGCTTAATATTCGCGGTAAATACTGGAAGAGGGGCCAATTTTCAAGGGTTACATAAACCAATTCAAGGTTTTTTTTAGGGCAATGCTCATTTTAGACTATTTCCAGGTTTTCAAGGATTCGCAAGGGTTGCCACACACCCTGAAATTAGAAAGGCAGGCATTTTCGCATCGCACTGTTTAAACGAAATCTTTGAATTTTCAAATCCGGTGATGGAATCTTTTATTCACTTTCCGGTTATGTTCTTAAAAAAAAAAAAAAAAAAAAAAAAAAAACTTTTTTGGGAAATTTACTAGAAAAGAATTTTGGAATTTCATAACCGGAAAGTGAATAAAAATTCCAATCACCGGATTTGAAAATTCAAAGTTTTTGTCATAACAGTGAAGCGGAGCGATGCACAAGGCACTTAACCGAACCTATAAGCTAACGGTTTGACAGTCCTTTGCCACGAACATCTGGGAAGCAGTTGCCTGCCGCCGATAAGTAAGCGGCATGAGGCTTGGCAACAGCCGAACGGAGCGGCGACCAGTCAAGGCACCTAACATATTTCAACCTGGGTTAGCCTAACAGCAGTTGTACATCGTTAATCCTTACAATGTAATAAAAGGTTTAACGTGCCAACGAGAAACGTAGAGAAGGCAAATCCATCTATCAAAACCAACTGTGCTTCCGGGCATTTCTGCGAGAGGACGGCTAGGTACAGGCGCGCCACTATGGGCACCAAGACGAAAGTAGGCGTAATCTCTTGGTGCCAATAGACGCTACAGGGTCCTCCGAAGACACCCAACGTAGACGCCATGCGCTTAGGGTTATGCTCTAGTGGCGCCAGGCAAGGAGCTGTGGGGCGCCGAGTCGCTATGGGGCAGTGGGGTGCACTCCAGGCACGTAAACTATTACGTGCTTGTCACAACTTTTCTTCTGTGCCGCGCCATCAATCATATTAAACCTAGCTTCCTTCAAGACGTCTCGGTTTTCTTTTACTCCTCGATGTTTTTTAAAGTAAAAAAAAAATATTAATAGGACAGCCGAGATATAATGATGAATGCCGGAAACCTCGCGCATCCATTTCGCTCAAAATTACTTAGCCAACTGAAAAACTAAACTAGATGATCATAAACAACTGTAAAACAAGCGCATCTGATTGATAAAAAAAGAGCATCCATGTTTTAAGAATACCTACGCAACGTGATCAGGGAGACCTTTCCCTCTTTGGAGTATCAAATTGCGTGAACTGAAGAGGCAAGTTTTCCTTCCTCTTCTATTTTCATTTTAAGAGGGCGGAGAAGGATTAATGGCAATATTTAGTACTGACGAACTCTAATGTTATTCTCGCTTACGCCTAGGCAATCCCCCCTCCCCACCACCAAAAAAACAAAAAAAAAAAAACAACCTTTATTAATAAATTTAAAAAGGCCACATATTTAAACGTGTTGTATGATTTCAGTCTCACTCTCCATAGCGTAATGAAAAAGAACAGCAGTTTTTCAAACTTGGAATGGTATTTCAGACGAGGATTAACTCAAGGGGCGACAACTCAGATATCCGGTGTACAAAAAGCCTTGATATCCGGTTGTTCGGTTCGGTCGAAACATCGCTGTTTTCAGCGATTTTTCAAGTTCTTTACTCTCTGGCCACTGTCCAGATATCTGGCTAAAATTTAGGCATATCCAGCAGATATTGTTTAAAATTCTGCTGAAATCTGTCAGATATGCAATTGAAATTTGGTCAATTTCCTCTTGATATCCGTTTGTCATGCCTCTGATATCAGGCTGACATCCTTGATATCCTGATATCCGGTGAACAGATTTCCGGCAAGGTGTTACCCCTTGGAATAACTCCTCCAAATTACCGCAATAAGCCTAAAACTACGTCCCGGATTAGTTCCCGCAAAAATCGGTTCCCAAAGATTTGCCCGCGTCACCATTAATACCAAAGACAGGCTTTTCCGCGTTTCGGTGCCAAATAGAGTGCAGCGACAGCATGGAGCGGCACATGAATTTGACCTAAAGTTGCGTTAGCCTAGCAGTTGCCTGATGCCGCTTATATCTTGGCGACTATCGCGACTCTCCTCTACAACAACTCTACAACTTTCCTCTACGACAGTAGCTGTTGTAGAGAGGCAGTCGCAAAAGCGAGGCACAAGGTCCGTAACTTTGCCTTGATTCTCTTCGCGCATGTTAACCTAAATCTACCTAAACTAAGCGGTTACATGAACCTTTAATTCTCATAAATGAAAGAAAGTTTGAAGTGATGAAAGGTTGAAGAAAAGGTAGAACGAAGAGATTGAACATTCACCTCTTAAAACTACGAGAATCGGACATACCCGGAAATCACCTTAAAAAAATCGCAAGAGCTTTGCCAACTTTGGGTGACCTTTATCAGAGACCATTAAGAGTTCCTTGCGCCCCGATTTTCCGGACCGCTTTCCTCATCATCCACCTGACATTGTTGCCAACCGCAGTGCTTGAGCTGAGCTTACAGTTAAAGCAGTCGGAGAGTTCTGCTGCCAACTTTGAAACAAGAAAACACTGACAGCAAAGGACCTTTAGGTCAACAGTTTGGCTGTTCTCCTCGACATCCAAATATTTTTAGATGAAAAGAAATCGAATTTCAAAATAGTCCAGATTTTTTTCATTATCACATGCATAACGAATGACTCACTTTTCCAAATACAACACCTCACAACACAGTAATTTTTTTAAAGCATATGGCACCATGCAAAGAAGGTGACCGTGCTCAATATAAGCGACCATGACTTTAAAAAAAATTCTTTTCTGGATAATAACTTATGAATTTTTTGTACAGTTTCCATGGGAAACAACGACACAACTTACCAGAGACAACGAGACAAGGCTGCTTTCACGTTGAAAAATGAATGAAATGAGCAACTGGACGAAACTTCATCGTACTTCAAAATAAATGTTAATATCAATCAATGGTAAACAAATACAAACCAACTAAGTAATTGCTAGTCCATCATAAAAATTACCTAAATATTGACAGTTTTATAGGTTTAAAAAAAAACATATTTATTTTCCAGTGTTCCTTACAGTTTCACAAACGCAATCGCCTCACTTCAATCTAAAGTCGCATCAAAGTTGTCTAAAACACGAGTAGAAACTTCTGGGAGCGGGTGTTTCAAACCCGATGACATTGCTTAGGTCACGAAGAAAAAAAAAAGAGCACGCTCTTAACGGCGAAGTAAAATATTTTTAGCGAGAGTACTCGCGAGGGCTCGTCGTTAAAACTGAAGATTACTTGCTTTGTGCTCGTCTATAAAGAACCAAAAAGAGGTCATTAAGTAGAATTGAGATCTTTTATGACACCTGTCAGCTTTTCTTTCTTTTTTGTGTGTGTGTCGCCGAAGTTAGACGTTCGGCGCTCAGGTATTTGTATCTTTGGATGCTACCTTTGTTAGTCTTCACACCGCGCCACTGGAGGGCCATAAGCGGGTCACAGGCGGACCACTGCCGTGCCACAGGCGGGCTACAGGAGGGCCACAGGCTGGCCACAGGCGGGCCACAGGATTGCCAAAGGTGTGCCACAGGTGGGCCACAGACGGACCACAGGCGGTCCACAGGCGGTCCACAGCCGGGCCACAGCCGGGCCATAGGCGGGTCACAGGCGGGCCATAGGCGGGCTACATTCAGGTCACAAGCGGGTCACAAGCGGGTCACAAGCGGGTCACAGGCGGGCTACAGGCGGACCACAGGCGGACCACAAGCGGGCCGCAGGCGGGCCAAGCCAGCCAAATTGCTATGCATACATCATTAATTTGATTGGAGATAAAAGGTGATCGGCACGAAAATCTCATCCATTGCGTTTTATCTGGGTTCTTTCAGGGGAGTTAGTTACACGCATCCCTGCATCTCAAACACATGATGTCCCCTTTTCCTAGAATCGCAAAGCGGGGGATTTAAACAAAGAATTTGCACTCTTTGTCGGGCGGGACCGACAAGAAGAGAAACGGTTTACACACGACTTAAACAACCGACGTAACGTACAGTACATCTCAAATATAGTTGCATGGGTAAAATGTTTCCCCTAGGGACCGTACAAAAACACATGTAAGTCAACACGACAGTGCATATGAATGAAGTAAAACTGCGTTTGGGACCCCTCAAACATAACATCTCTGCAAGATACACATTCACAAGGAAACCTTTAACCCGCGTTCAACTGCATATCCAAAATAAATAACGGACCCATTTCCTCTCCTTACACTTATTCCGAATTTTCCTATAGGCAATCAAGTAGTCCTAAAATTTACTGTTTGTAATTTTCAGGTATTTCTTTTTTCGAACAGGAGTTTCAAAGATTTTTTTAAATAAAAAAAATTAAACTATTTCTTAAAAATACAACTTTTAATGTTTAAGCGGTCTGAGGTATCAGGTTTTGCACACAACCCAGTAGCCAAAAATTAGGACAGGAAAAAAAATAACATGACTGAGACGTAAAAGGACTTTATCAGAACGTGAATATTTGAGACGCCAGCTCTATTCGCACGCCTATGATGATGGAAGGGAGACGAACGTACGGAAATCAACCCACCACATTTTAAATGGGGCGGCGTGTGAATAATCACTTCGTATTTGAAATGTCCAAATATATTAGAACATGACAGCAAGCTAGTGCAAAGGAGCGTCATGAGCCTAAAATACATTCAGAGAAAATAGGCCTGCACCGAGTACTCTTGGCACATACGTATACGCTACCTAATAATAAAACATAATTCTTATTTTTCGATTGTGCACTTTAAGTCGTATTAAAGCCCGCGTAAAAATAGGAGTGACAAAGCACGAGTTGGCTGTACAAGTGAGCGAAGAACAAAAAAGACCTCGTACGATATCTGCTCTTTGTACAGTTTATTATGTGGAAAGCAGCCAGCGCGGCGGGCCGTGAGTCATTGCGGCGACGCACTGTACATGGTTTGTAAAGGTAGGTCGCGGCAGGTACAAGAATGCACCTGCTGTCGAGACGCCGAACAGTTGTGATTGTACAACTGCAGACAATTCGCGGTGGAAATTTCAGGTCACCTATACAAACAATACCGATTTTTCTCGATTGTCAAGTTGTGACAAGTACGAAATCGTCGGTACACTATCGAGCGTTGCTACGTAGTTGCCACGAAATTTGATATTTTGTTATTCCCTGACCTATCCCAGACAAATTTCAATTGTTTATGACTATTTATTTTTCTTTTTTCAAGAAAAAGACTGAGGTAGGGGGTCCTTTTTTCGACTTTTTGTACACACCTCTTTTTTTTTCTTTTTAGTTATTCGGTAACGTAAAAAAGCATAGTAATAAAAATTCCATATAATTGAGTCCATTAACCCATCACAGCCCCAAGTATTTGGAGTGAAATTTAGCTTTAGAGAAATTTGAAGGATTTCCCCATTGAATTGTGCTATTTTAAACTTTGGAAAACGCCTGAATTATTGAATTTCAAGTTTCCAGAGGGGTGATATTTTTTAAATTGTGACAATACTGAACAAAAAAGATCCTTAAAAAAATTACAGTTTCCGATCGGCATCGCTGGGCGGTAGTGGGTTAAATAGCGTTCAGCCAAAAAGGCACGAATATTTTTACAGGCTAGACAAATTCTTGTTTAAATAAAAGATATTCTAATGCCCTCTGATTTTTCGTTATGGTATGAATGCATTTAAGTTTTGGAAATGTTTTTAGGTCATTAAAAAATTATTTCATCATGACTTCATACGCTCGAACTTTCAATAGAAAATACAAAAACTGTTAAAATTACATTTATATTACAAATATCATTACACCGAAACTTCGAACGACATACTTTTTGAAGCGAAAAACACGACTTCAAGAGTTTACGGAGGAGTGCGCCACGTTGCCTGTATCCCGTTTATTGGGGGTAATGTCGAACATTGATTTGATTTTTTTTCCGGAATCGCAAGTGACTGGAACCCAAAGGATTTATACCCATGCATCTGAAACGATAAGACAAACGACAGTGCCTGGTGGGAAACTTCGATAAAACTTTGCCAAGAATTATACGTCTCTAGATGACCAGAAATTGTAATTATACCGGGAAAGGGTTGCGGGAAGGAAGCGGATTCTCCGTTGCCAAAGCGCCAATTTACAGTCGCGGACCAGGGAGAGCAAGCTCCTACTGTTCTTGCGCAAAATCTTTGGTTGGACAAACAAGTTTTACTTCATGGAGAAGACTGAGGGAAGATCCGTCTTCCAGTAGGACCCTTTTATACGTTACTGGCGCAAAATTTGTAGACTGTGTATTGACTCAAGTATTCCCAAGGTTCCCATTTCCTTCCTCGTTAGACTTATCTCGAAAGGTACAGAGTAATTACGAAACCGAAAAGCTCGGTAAAAAATTAAGTTTATTGCATAGATATCTCTCAAAGTATTTATAATTATATTATTACTAAGGGCTATAAAGCAAAAAAAGTATTTAAGATTAAGATAAACCGCTAAGTGAACCCAAAGTTCTTTCTTGGTGGTAGCCAAGTATCACAGCGGGGCCCGATCTGGGGACCTCGTAACTCCTGATCACTTGCGAATTCTTCAAATAATTCAGAAACATGGATAAAATAAGCAGCGCCTAAATATTAATATAAAGCCACTAAAAAATTCCTCTCCCCCCCCAAAGAAAAAGAAAAGAAAAAAAGGGTTTTGAACAAAAAAAAATCACAGCTTTCTAGAATTGAGGAACTTATTCTACTGTGCGAGCGAGCTTAAAAACTGCACGAAAAAAATGATTTTGTTACGGCACCAAAAATAGGGACAACAAATGAATTTTTTGTTGCTTCAACCAAAAATTTTACTGCAGCAACCAAACGTTTTGTTGATAGAACTAAACATTTTGTTGTTGTAACTAAATATTTTTGTTATCCCTATTTTAACAAATGACTTTGTTGGTATTACAAATCCTTTTTTTCCGTGTGGGCAGCGCGCTTCAAAACATGGCTAGCTAAAATGTCGAATGCATTTTAGTCCCAATTTCGGGGTTTGCGGCTCGTAATGGGAGCCATTGCGACGAGACGCGACGACGGTCACTTGGGCCAGACATTGCACACTCAACACGTCCAGACACTTCATTTAGACCAGATCAAGTTCCACATCAAACGCTCCGTTTTTTCCCCGCCCCCAGATGCATAAAAACAACATCCGCAAAGACAAATATTTCTTACAGTGGGCAACGGCGGTACATCGCTTGCATTGCAAGGACTTATGGACCACGAATACTATACACGTTTCAGGGCCGAACTCAATGTCAGTATGTACAGTGGGCCACAGAAGTCATGACCCCTGCTTCCATGTGTTTTTTTATGAAAGCAAGGGTCATGACTTTTGTGGCCCTCTGTACAGAGGAGATCTCAAGTCCGCGTCGCATTCAAATCTAGAGCCTTTTTTTCCGAGTTTTGACTGTCTTGGCAATTTCACGAATTGACCTGACCGAGCGCGAGGACCTTCGTATAAAAATGGATTCAATACTTATTCAAAAGAATAATAAAAATAAAAGTCATTCGAGTAAGTCATAGAATTTCGACTGCGAATTGTGTAACACAGCTCCACCAAGGATTATAGGAAACGTACAATAATATCGTAAACGGATGGTTCAGACATTGCTCTAATATATTCTGTTTGCTTTTCTGACCAAAAAAATCTTCTTAGAGAAACAAATATTCTGCTCAAAATAATCAAATAAATTTCTCAAAAGTAAAATTTCTTACTTCACCGAAAAGTCTTCCGAATTTTCTCTTTTTTATCACATGTTGAAACGGTTCCCAACCCTTCTTTTACCGATATGATCACATGTTTTTAGCCTTCAGTTTTATCAAATTGAACTTCCTTAGCTTGTTTGTTACTCAGAGATTAGGTAAGTTGTATTCGCACGCCTATGTTAATACACGGGATACTTGAACGCACGGAAACCAACCTGATGCATTTTAAATGGGAGGTGACTTGGACGCATGGAAACTAACCTAATACATTTTAAATGGAGCAGCGTGCGAATAAACACTTATCCAGTTCTGCTTAAAGAACAATTAGCGCGACGCTGGAGACCACATTTTAGGGCTAATTTACGAATAAATCAAAAATTGTTTCCACAAAATTGATCGTGAAAGTAATTTAAGCGTATGCAGAGACGCAGTCGAGAAGTGTCTAGATAAGGGGGCTATAAAGGAAAAGCGAAGAGGAAAAACGATACGATTTTTCCTATACACGAGCCGCTGCTGTTTAATGGCATTTATCTGGCCGAATGTTTGCAGATCCACAGCGAGGCTGGATGGCTCCAAACAGACCTATTCAAACACGAAGTGGCTTTTTCCGATGGGTCTGCCGCGTGCGTTAATCAACTGTAAACTCGTGCTTCATTTTGTTGCGGGTTGTCCGTCAAAGTACACTCCTTTACAAAAGTATTTGCCCGGAAAATTTCGGCCGTTACCACAGCGCAGGGGTCGCCTAAAATTAACTTACGCCAGAGATAGGCAAACACATGGAAAAGAGACCAGCGAGGAATAAAGGGGAGCGTCCATAAATTACGTCAACGCCTTCCCTCTCATCATCAACTTCTACAATCTCCGCCATCACGGCATCAGCCCAACTTCTTTCCCTCGGATATTCCCGGGGCCACTTCCGAAGGAACGTATAAATTACCTCCGAATGGGTGGAGTTTGTTTAGGCCTTAATTTTACTACACGGGAAAAAAAGGTTTTGTTATACTAACAAAATCATTTGTTAAAATAGGGATCACAAAAACGTTTTGTTACAACAACAACATGTTAAGCTCTGTCAACTACACGTTTGGTTGCTGCAGTAAAATTTTTGATTGCAGCAACAAAAATTTTATCTTTTGTCCCTAATTTTGCTGCCGTAACAAAAAAATTTTTTCCGTGTATACTGTACATTTTAAGTTGCATTTTCTACCTCTTGCGTTTCAACTTTCATCGCCAAACTGAGAGGAACGAAACCTTGGCAAACGGCACCTTACCCGCATAAATAGTAAGCCTAGTTTTACTTAAGCGTCAGCAGCCTAGCCGATAGCTAGTATGAAGTTTAAATCCGGAGAAAAGCGAGATGCAAGATACCTGACCTAACAAACGTCGGCCTAACCCAAGTTTACCTAGAAGGTCATTAATCATGAATGAATGACCAATCATGAATGATTGATCAAAAATGAATGAATGACCAAAAATGAATGAATAATCATGAATTAATGACCTATATAGCATCATGAATCATGATTTATGATGCGATGCTATAGGCCTACATTGAACCAGGGCGGAAAAAACGAAGTAACAAATGCAAACCTTTAAAAGTACGATTGTTGGCTGAGATAGTCCCGCATGTGTAGAGTAAATTTCTATGCGTAAGCGTAATTACTCAGCCCGGAATATACGCTTAAGTATTTACAGTGATTACCTGTCTTTTATCCATACCAAACATACGTAACGGACTGCCTGAACAGGTAATTTTTAACTGTATTGAACTGTTTTAAAAAAAGTAGACAACGTAATGAATATGATGTACCATACACTGAGCAAAAAATTTAAAAAATGCGTATTGGTTAAAACAATTGTTTACTACTTCGTGGTCATCCGTCCTTCTCACCACCTCACCCGATATCGCTTCACCTCAATTGACGCAGTTCGCGTACTCTGCCCGAAGCCCACTTACGATACAAGGTCCAAAGTAGCGATGTTACTCACCTGAAACAAGAGGAAAAGCGGAATTAATTCAAGAAAGCTTAGCAAACGAAATGAGGGCAACGTTCTCGGGGGGCGCACCTTCGTTATGGGCTACTTTTCTTCGTTACGCCGGGATTAAAGGTCCTTTGAAAGATATCCTTTGGCAGAGGGATTAGAGTGAAACCGTTTAGGCGAGTACTCGTGACTCGGGGGTCAGGCTCATCTCATTTTGTCCTTACAAAGGTATAGCGGGGACACATAGATGGAACCACTGAGATCAAAGATTTGTAGCAAGCTCTGCCTTTCGGAGATCGCCTTTCAAAAGGGAGCAGTTCTCTCCAAATGAACCGGAATCGCAAGGAGTTTGGCAGGAAGCTCGGGTTCACTGATTAGCCAAAAAAAGCCAACTCAAGCGCATTTCAACTCAACTCCGGATCATCTATTAATTTTGACTTATTGGAGTTCATTCAATAGGCCTGTTACTGAGCGGTAATTTGATTCGACTTAAAAAAAAAAAGCGGCTCTTAGAAATAAGGTAAAAAGCCGTTTGTTAGCTCGGGTAAGTGGATATTTCTTAAAACTAAATATTTAAAATTGAAATATTGTACAACAAAAACTAGCAGATTAGCCCGACACCTTTATTTAAAAATTAATCTGCAGACGTTTTGGAGCACATAAACCGGTTATGTCACATGCGAGAGCGACTTTGTAAAAATCACTAATTTTTGCTTGGTGTTCAATATAACTAAACGAAGTTGGGAGTTCGATTGAAAAAAAAATTGTTAATATTCTTATAGAGATTAAGATGGAGACGCACCGCTACGTGAACGTTAAGTCCTTTCTTGGAGATGGCCAAGTCCCGAGGCGGATCCCAATTGTAATTGCTGCTTGACCTCAGCGACTCTATTTATTAGAGAGCATGTTCAATAACTTTAAAATTACTATCGACTGACAAGATTTCCTGCCACCTCGTCGTCAGACAATAGAACTTCGATTTGATACATTGGCCGTACAACAAAATGTTGTTGTTAACGTACAAAAGGACAAGACGGGTTATAAGTCGCCCTTGTGGACTGCCTTCGAGAAGACTAGTGACACGAGCGCTGTGTATTGCACTCCTCGTTGGGGTAGGTCAGGTCTCCGTCCGTCAGCCAGCAGGCAGATCGTTCCGTTCCGCGGCGCGCGAAAGCGGCTTGGCCGCGCCGCGGGACGCCGGCGTCGCCTTCGCGGGACACTGCCACTGGCATATCAAAACAATGTGGCTTCACTCGCTAGGCTATGACCAACTCTTGTCAAAACTTTTTTTCCTTTTTTTTGAGGGGCGAGGGGGGTACGCCAGGTGTAATACGTGGGTGAAATGGCGAAACTGGGCCAAACAAACAAGGCTGTTTACGTCAACTTTGTGAGCTTCGTCAACACGGAAATCTATTTCGTATGGTACGCTATTGAATGGTGTACTTCCCGTTATTTCATGCCTATTAATAACACAGGTTATGGGTATCATAAAGTCGATACATATTTGGTTATTAAAGATGACTATCCAGAGGGAATTCGGACACTGTCAGTGGGAATTCAGTCACAATTAATGGGAATTCGGTCACAATCAATGGGAATTCGGTCACTTGTAGTGAGAATTCGGTCACTAATAGGGAAACTTTGGTCAATAGTATTGGGAATTCGGTCATTTAAGGTGTGAATTCGGTCGCCATAAGAACGAAAATCGTCGAAATAAGTGGGCATTTGGTTATTCTGGGGGTTGATACAGTATAATCAGAAACACATACAGTTTTCAAACAAAATTTAAGGTTCAAGAGAAAAATCGTTCAAACAGCGAGAATCCACAACTGCCACTATACTGCCACTTCCGCGGGTTCCGCAAAGTGACAATAATTAGCTTCTGCATATTTGAAAGAGCTGCTCATTACTCTCAGTTTTAAACACTGCATTTTCAACCTCTTGTGTTATACACTGTCAAAACTTCGACTGCATTATTCAATAACAAAAAAATAACCAAGAGCTTGGGATCAGAACCCTATGATCAGAGCACTTGGTCACCAACCACTCTGCTAAAGAGGAGGCGCAGGCGTTGTCTGGATAGGCAACCCGAACATCACGTATGTTACGCGTGAAGCATCTCTAAAGAAATGACCAGTCTCAAGAGTTCATTACATCTTCTGATTCCCATGCGTATATCGGTGATCTTTCTGTTCGCCCGATATTTCGGCAACCGTTTTGATGGGCTAATCACAACGCCCCGTACATAGTAGAAGTAAGTCGCCCAATCTCTTGATCTTGTTCCATTCCTAGTCTATACGTGCATTTAAGTCTCCCTATATCTAGAAGTGCTTTCCACTATCGGGTGCCTAATTATTCGCTGCTAAATTATCGCGCGTAAAATAACATTAGGGAAATTGTTGTCTCGTATTGAGGTCTTCCTTAACATATGTCCCGGAATAAATTTCATCTCGCAAGGAAATTATAGGTAAATCTGTTATCAAGTCAGAAGAGGCGAATGTATGCGCACATTACGCGCACATGTCGCTGAGCCATCTCGGCCTTCGGTTGCACTGCGGGGCCGTCAGAGGGCGCCCGGCCTGCGATGGCAGACATCGCGCCCAAGGACGCTGAAACGAGACATATTTCAGCCAACAAGACAATCTCGAAACGTTAGCGTAACGCACAAAATTTCTACCACCTCACAATATGAAATTTCCAGCGAACCGATATTATTTTTTCACGCCCCCCCCCCCTCGGCAAAAAATAAAAATCATAAT
>Ga0058701_10000873_pt1 | contig 20554 bp, 12 predicted proteins | sample AgamicOrMae_FD_97039 | JGI IMG/M metagenome (GOLD analysis project Ga0058701, IMG submission 97039) | Agave microbial communities from Guanajuato, Mexico - Or.Ma.e | ecosystem: Host-associated > Plants > Phyllosphere > Phylloplane/Leaf | place: Guanajuato, Mexico | collected 2012-06-04 | reverse complement strand
GGGGGCGGTACCTATTGTGAATATTGGAGGAGTATTTAATCTATGGGCAAAGTGAAAATGTGAAGAAGTTTTGGTGTTAGGTATACCAATAAAAATCCAGGCTCGTTTTCAGTTTGGAGCTCGTTTCGAAATATAATTTCTTTTTCCAAATCATTTTGATGAGGATTTTTTAATGCAGTAAGGAAACCAAACAGATCGACAACTTAAGCATTCATTTAACCCTTTGACGATTTTTTGATTTTATTTCATGTTATTTCGTTAATACAACAAGGAAGTAGGAAATATTTTGAATTAAGCGGGTTAAAGTTGGGACGATTGAGATATTTTTTTGTTGTTAACATTTTACGTATTGCACAGTCGAAATCTTTGTATTCCCTTTTCCCTCGATGGAATCGTCCAAAAAGGGTTGGAGACTGGTTTTTGACTGTGAAAGAAGTTACCTGAACGATGTCATGGTGAATTCTTAAAAATTAATTAGTTCTCATAAACCGGTGATTTTGTTTAGTATTGGTTTTAGCAACAAGACAAAGTGCATAAGCTGGACAAGGGGACAAGCAAATTATGTATGTGTGTTACCCATATGTGTACATATCTAGTCATGTTTCGGCGGTAATTATAAAAAACGGTATTTACTTTTCAAAAGCAAAACTACACTTCGTCTTTCCACGTAAAGAAGTTCTGGAAAAAAGATTAAGTTTAGTTTCTATTTTTGAAAATTTTGTAAACTTAAAGAATATTGTCACGTATGTGTGTATGTTTCAGCGGTATTTACATTGACAAGAGTACAACTTTTTACCTTGAATTTATCATGAAACGTAAAATTTCTTCTTGTCTCGAGGTTTGAAGAAACTTTTGTAAATGCTGCTACTAAGTAAATTTTCCCAAGGAAACTTTTATCATGTGAAAGAAAAAAAAAATGGTAAAAGGTGCGGCATTTTCACGGAAAAATTACATTTTTAGCCTTTTTAAAATACGTTTTGCTGCTGATGGGTTGATTAAAATTTGAAATCCTAAATTGTCCATATTTGTTTCGAAAATAATGTTTTAAATTAGTACTTGTGCGGTCAAACATTCAATAAGCTCAAGTGGTATAACCACAACATGCATTTTTAAAAAAGTCTGAATTTTATCGTAGTAATGCCCACCGTAAAAACGAGTGTTAGTGTTTCTTGAACGGTACATATCTTAATTTATTTAGCTTGCGCGTTTGGGAAAATTTACTTAATCGCAACCTGTATAATATTGAATGAGATTCTTATAACTTATTTATTGTTCGAAAAGAACGGATGATTCTTGTATGTTCCGGGGAGAGAAAGTAGATGTGATACTGAGGCATTCGCCTTCAATATATGAATTTAGTCGAGCAATAACTAATTTTATAGAGTGGTCGGTGACCGCTGCATCATCATCTAACATTTTCTGGACGTTTCTTCATTCATGATTGTTGAGTTTTCAAGTTTGAAATGTAAATATTGTTTTCACCAAACCCGTCCAATCATCATCATCTCTGGACGGCTACCGGTACGTCCATTTGATGTGTATATTTTGAGAGGGAGCCTTCATTAACTCATTTTATTTTGTAAATGAAGAAAGTACAGACGATGTTATGTATAGTTTAATGTTTTATTTAGATATTTAACCCTTCCTTACAGCCTTTCTCTGCAGAGGTTTATTCTCCATTTTATTTCTTTAGAATACTTAATTTAAAAGAAGTTTAACGAACATTTTTAATTCACTGCATCTAGTCGGACAGTTAAGTATTAACGCATAATCCAATTCATCGGTCGTGTCACACCCATGGAATAGCTTGGGAATACCGTAGCCCATATAAAAAGCCACTCGGCTTTTGATTAAGTTTGTGAAATACTCGAAAATTTTCTAGTTTTAGGGAAAAAAGGAGGTGTTTAAAAATCAAGTTTAACAGAGAATAACCTCGTGTGGAACCTGTGTAAACACGACTTTATCTCATTTGTGTTATGCTAGGCAACTTGCGTTACAGCACTGCAAGTACAGTTGCCTACCTTTAATTACGAGATCGTTTTATTCTCCACAAACGGTGTCGTGTAATCAGATGTAATTACGTACACTCATAGGGAGTTTAAATATTGGGTTCACGCTTAACGTACAACAATCAGAACATATGATTACCCCAAAAAGACTTTTTTTCTGGAAGTATCATAGCCGTAATCTCAAACTGAAATAAGATTTGGAGTTTTGTATCCAGGCAAAACTCGTGGGTGAAAGAACGGAGTGATCTAAGAAGCGAAGGAAGAAGTCTAAAAGAGAGGTTAAAGTGCCAATTGCAGACTAAAGTGAGGTTAGAAAAGGTCGCTCTCATGGGTGGGATTTAATGGGGCGGGGGAGGGAGGGTCAGCCCTTATCATCTTCACGGCACCCAACTTTTGGGCGAGCTCCAAGATATGATGAGGTGGCCTACTCGCCTCTGAAATATGGGAGGGAAACTCGCGTGGAGGCCAACAAGGAAACTGGTACATCGCACAATAAGGAACCAGGGCTTAAAATTTTTGTTTTTTTATGTGAGCGGTGTCGCCTGGGAATATCTAACTAAAGGGTTCTCCCCTCCCCGGATCGTTTACATGATATGTCGGAACGCAGCGATGATCCTTTCATTCTGAAGGCAGCTGAGATTTTACGACGCGTCTTAATTTAAAATTCAACCGAAAATTTGGCGCTGAGGAAGCGTGCTAGCTTCCTAAGCGGAGGATCCGGAATTCGACTCTTTTCTACTTCCGCCAACTCTTTTCCCAGCCATACTTGCATCCTTGTACTGGTCGCACTTTATCTGGAAAGTGACGCCTCTCACCGAAACATTTCTCGCAGGTATTGGAATTTATAGAGCATGTAAAGACAGTGCTTGCAAGTTTATTGGCACTAGGTATATATAACAATGTACCTCTGTTACAAAAATACTTATTTGAAATTCCAACAGATAAATGTTAAAAATGTTTAAAATTTAGCGCAATAATGTTTGGAATGACAGTAAATTCTCGGTAACAAAGTCATCAATGTCGCTTTTTGATAAGGTATATTTTTGATGGCGGAGTGTTGGTAAATGATAGCACTGATGATTTTGCGTGTTCCTGGATTGTTACAGCAAGATTCAAAGAATCTGAAACAAAAAATTAAAATTAAATAAAATGAAAAAAAAACAGCTTAAAAGACAGCTTTTGCAAAGCAACCTCTACTGAGGTATAAATAATTTCCAGATGACTTACCCAAAAGTTCAACGAACGTTTTTAAGGTTTCAGGATTGCGTTCAGCGCAGGCCAGTATGACGTCACATCCCCCTTCGGTCAAGAAAAGTATTGCTGACGACAAGGCGTCAAATATACTATCGTCATAGACGATATCTGTCGGTCATACAAACAATATATCTTAATAAGGCGAGTTGTTACTCTTCTTTCTGTGCATCATGTTCACGAGCACATACCCGACGCGACAACTATGTCAAATGGAAGACCGCCTTCGAAATTCTGTCGTTTGATATTTTCCCACGGTAAGTCGAGGACGGCAACGGAAGTGCTTTCCAACATGCACGAAGCTAAAGTCCGCGCTCGTAAGAAAGGACTCGAACTTCTGCTAGGAACTTCCTGTGCGTTGCATTGCCAGCGCTTCGCATTTAGCAAAACATTGTCCTTGAGAAGTTGTAGGACATGCAAATGTCCATCAGAAAAGTAAAAACTTTTAGGATGGCAGAGAGCAATAATGGAAAGACCTGCCAGTCCAGGCCCTGAACCTAGTTCCAGGACACGCTGGTGTTCAAACAGTGAGGAGTTTTCTGCACACCAGTTGACCAGATCTTCTGTAGCCTTCAAAAAAATAATTTAAAAAAAATTTTTGAAAAAGAAATATTATCTCTTAATGAAAAAGCAACAACTTTCTAGAGTAGGTACACCAGTTCATGTTGAGACTAATATTAAAAAACTGGAATTTTGATTGACACAACACATACACTACACTACTCAGGTAGTAAAAAAATTTTCTACCTGCCAGCTGCGAAGACCAGTGGTGCCATTAGAAATAAGATTATCACTTTCTTGAATAACAATATGCTTGTAGGGTTCTTTTAGCCCTTGCAAAGTGTAGATGCGGAAACGCCAGCTATCAGGCTCTTCAGTGTTTCTTAAAAGAATGCAGTACTCATTATAAAAATTATCAGATATTTCTGCCCCTCTTTTCTCCAACTGTAAATCCAAAACACATAAAGATAACATTTATTTAGCCAGCATATAAAAGCTTCCAACTTGTCAGAGCTGAAAAACTTAGGAGTAATCAGTTTTTAAAAATGAAAAATATCTGAAAAGATTTGTACCTCTTTCACAATAGTTTTTAAAAACATTTGCTGGTAAACCACTTTCAGAGGATAGTCTTCCTGGAGTGGATGCAGCCTTGTCCATTTCAGAAGTTCATCTTGATTTGCCAAACCATATGTTTCATCAGCCAAATCATCCATGATGTCCTAAAATAATGGGAAAAGATCACATTAATTTTAAATAAGTAAACTTTCAAATATGTTGAGGTTAGAAACAGTTTTAGGTTAAAACAAGCAAAACTTCACTACCATTATTCAGAATCAGACAGTACATAAGTTTAAGTATTAAGAAAAAAGCACAACTACGGAATAAATACTTCAAAAAATATTTGCAGCTCAAAATACTTGCCATAAAATTGAACTGAGGTAAGGGCACTCCACATAGAAATTGTTCCGAAACCCGTTGGCAGGATAACTGCGACTTGTACAAAGCCATAATTGCATGTATATATTTTAATTCTTTTACCTAAAGCAAATAACATAAAGACAATTGTATTCTAAATATGAAAGTAACTACGAGCAGCATGTGTGTTTATTTACAAACGACTAGAGCCCATAACTATTAAGGGCTCTACAAACGACTTGTAAACATAGCAGACTACGCGCTATCGGTTTATGAGAAATTTCTATTCCACAACATTAGAGCGTCTCCAAATTATTAAATTGAAAAGGAATTATAATCCTTTGATCTTCCTTACCATTCGTTAAAAGCTAACGAGTTTTACTCAAAGAGGGGATTTAAAACCTTCAAATATGAAATTAACTCATAGATTTTGTTATATTCATTCCTGTTGTCAGCAGATGTTTCTCATACTTCCATGGTGGACCTTTTGAAGACACCACAACAGTAGTCACTAATTTTTAATGCAAATATGTATGGTTATATTGTAATTTTTGTATTATTAATTTAAGTTCAAATAAATGCTTTGTTGCCCCAATGCAATTGAAGGAGGCATTCGAATCAGAATTAAACTTGACTTGAAGAGTAGACGTGAATTTTCATCTTTGCAGGTTTGACCAACTGGTGCATTGGACACGCACGCAAACACCCAAACACCTGATATTCCCCAAAACTTCATTCAAGCACAGGCAGACAGTTTGAGCAGTATTTAATGCCGATATTTGACAGTACTTGTTAAGAATGCAACCGCTCACCATGAGAAATTTATTCCTCAGCGCTTCTTTATTTGTGGCTTTTAACGCAGCTCTTGCGGAAGACACTTGCTATTCATTTGGCGGAGGAAATGTTTACCCTCAGAGCAAACCAACCATGGGTGATCACAAATTACAGTGGACAAAAGCTGTCAGTAAGTACTGTAGAAATTCAGTTTCTCGTCACGCATTTCTTCGATGGTAAATTGGAGATTTTCTCATTCCAGAACCACCCCGTTAACTGCCTCTATATCCTGCGATCTCCCTATGTTTTCCAAGCGTCCCGCACCGGTAGTTTCGAAGATTCTTTTCGGTCGACTTTTGCATAAAAAATTCCGTGTTTCGGTCATTTTGGCTCAGATGTTATATCGGCGTTTCTCTGTGTTCAGTTTCCAAACCTGCTCCGTACTGGGAGGGCACTGCTGTTGTCAACGGAGAAATCAAATCCCTGAAGCTGTCGGAATACCTCGGAAAATATTTAGTATTTTTCTTTTATCCTCTGGACTTGTAAGTACTTGTGGGAATTTTGCTCCTACATAAATGTTGCATACTAACCCTTGGCTTTGCTGTGTTATCAGCACTTTTGTCTGTCCAACTGAAATATTGGCTTTCAACGACCGCCTTGAAGAGTTTCGCAAGATCAACACAGAGATTGTTGCTTGCTCTGTGGACTCTCACTTCACTCACCATGCTTGGACAAATACACCCAGGAAGGAGGGAGGTCTTGGCAAACTCAAAATTCCGCTACTGTCTGACTTGAATCACAACATTTCCAAGGATTACGGAGTGTACCTGGAAGAACTTGGCCATACTTTACGGTAGGAGTAACTCTCTTGAGTTCATTAGAAGTTTTGCTTCTGATTTTAATTGTAATTTTTTTTTTCATGTGTTCACAGTGGCTTATTTATTATTGATCATAAGGGTATTCTAAGGCAGATCACCATGAATGATTTGCCTGTTGGTAGGAGTGTAGATGAAACACTCCGACTAGTCCAAGCATTCCAGTACACTGACAAGTTTGGGGAGGTCTGTCCTGCAGGATGGAAGCCTGGTGAAGACACAGTAAGTCTAGGATTATTTTTTTTTACCTTACAGACTTATAAATTCATTTTTTTTTTTTTATTTGGAACAGTGTCCTTAAAATATTGACCTTTACTTATCCAAAAAGTATAATTTTTAACCAATTGCCCATTTTTGAGACCTCTTTAGCAATCTAACAAGAAACAAATGATTCTAAAATACAGTAGAGTCTCAGTTATACATCTCTCAGTTGTAAGTCCCACTCGTTTGTACTTCCAATCGGTATTGTCTCGTCCAGAATACTTCACATGGCCTTATACGGAAGATTATTTTCACTTGTACGTCCCTCTCAGTTCTGCGTCCAAACTTTTGAGTCTCGACTTGGACGTATAACCGAGATTCTACTGTAATTTCTTTGATTAAATAGGAACTTCCCATACATTCCTATTGAAAATTAAACCTAATGCCAAGTGTGTCTGATTAGTGGAATTTGTCTTGAACTGTGCATCAGAGACTTTTCCTTCAACCATTCAAAGATTCATTTTTATTGAAAATGTCCTAAAAGTGTACAAAGCACCTCTGATTTCCTTTTCAAATTCATGACAATTTTTTAACATTGTTTATAGAGTTTTATGTATTTAAAATAGTATCTGATTCAGTAGGCTATCAGGACTGTTTGGGTAGAGGAGGAATTTTTAATGCATTGATGACATCTACCCACTTTAAAGGTCACTTCTCAAATCAATCATGTGATTAAGGTAAACTCTCTTAAAATCTTTCTTAAGGGCTTGGTTCCAATATTAAATTTAGACCAGTTTAAACGTACCGTAACGACGTAACAATCGTTGGTCCGTAATTTATTGGACCTGGCTGAGTGCCACTTGTTACTTTGTGTGTGTCCAAATAATCGTCATCGTTTGATGCTGCATTTAGATGAGATGCGCGGGTTACATCGATCCAAAGTCAATCATCTAAGAGGACTTGCAGTTTTTTTTTAGTTAATCGTTCTTGACTACTTTGTGTCACTGAATTGCTCACTGGAGCTTAATTTCGACCTCTCGCCGAAAATACTGCAAACTTTACCCCGCCAAAATCGTTTTGACCAGAGTTGGAACAAGTATAGTCTACTGTTTGTAACGCTTCATTTTTCTCTGTTATGAGAAAATAAAAAAAAATATTTACTGTCTTGCAAAAGAAAGTGTCTTTAGCAAGTCCGGCATAATCAAAGAGAGCGAAAAATCGCATATTTGTTGCCCCAGGCAAATTGATAACGAGTTGCTTTCTATCGATTTTTATACATTTTGACTTATCAATATATTCAGCGTTATCGTTGTTAATTAAACTTTCAAGCGACTCCTATTTTTCAATCACAGCAAAACAGCAAACCTCTCAGAAAATTTAAACCTTTTGTCTTAAAGAAAATATTTATCTGATGAAAAAAATAAAATGGCTTGATATCTTTAAAAAATGAAATAATTGTATCATTCCGGAAACAGATTTTTTTTTCCCAAGGCTTTTGGTTTTCAAACAAAAACCATCACTGTTTTGCCATGGTCTTAGCCCACAATAGCCCAAAGTATTTGTAGTGAACTTTAAGCTAAGAGAAATTAGAACGATTTTTTCCGCTGAAATGCGCAATTTTAAGCTTTGGAAAATGCCTGAATTATTAAATGTAAGGTTTTCAGAGGGGTGATATTTTTTAAAGTGTGACAATTCGGAACTGAATAGATCCTCTAAAATAAATATTTCTGTTTCCGAACGGCATTGCTGGGCGGTAGTTGGTTAATGTCATGATAAGTTTATGAATTTGCATCAGCTATTTTTTTTCTTTTTGCAGATTGTTCCAGACATTGTCAAGAAGAAGGAATTTTTCTCAAGGCACTAATCAATGAGAGACTGACGTAAACGTAACAGAGAGTTAGGTATTGTATGAAGAAGTTATTACCTTTAAGAATAAGAAGGTAGGAAAGGAGAGGTTCCTTTTTTTTCTTTTTTTTTAATCTAAGAACATTTACAACTTTTTTGTGTGGTATTTTTACAATTGTGGTTTTTAAGTACAACAATAGGGGCCTACCATTTTTGAAGGCAGCATCACCGCATAAAATTTTTTATTCCTTAGTTTGAGTTTAATGTGTGAATTGAGGTGTGACATATAGTGATAACTGTAGTATTAAGGGAACAAAACAATTAATTGTGATATAGTATGACTGCATGATGAACAAGTAATTGTATGAATTTGAAATCAACTTCTTCTAATTTAGATCAAAATCGCGTCTACTTAATAAAGCGTGATGTTTAATCACACTAAATTTTTGTCATCGCTTTATTATCTCTGTAAACCTTATTGTTATTTTATTTAATGGAGAGTTAGATGTTCATGAGAAAACTCTTATGCCGTTCTGCTCCTGCATATTTTTTTATTCCGTAAAAATCTTGTAAAGTAAAAAATCGTACAATAAGTTTCTAATAAGACATTAAGACGTCCTTGTAGACTCTTGTTAGAATGAGCTATCAATCCAGAAGCCCTACAGTCAACTTTTAAAGAATTTCGCTTTGTAGTGCTAAATTTTGCATTTGTCATGATGCAGGATTTTTTCTATTTTAAAGTAGTGTTCTAAACGATTTCTCTTTGACCATTTTTTTTTCACTATTTATTTAAGTGGTCTTATTGTAATGCATTCTGAGCATACGTATACAACTTTTCCGAAATCAATTTCTTCCGCGTTCAACTTTGAGGAACGTCCAGGTTGCTTACTGTCGCAGGTTTTCGCTCCGTTCGGATTAAATTTTTATACCTGCAATCAATTGTCCGCAAAGACACGACAATTTTTTATCTGTCATATCGCGCATATCAATTTTACAACCTTTCTGCTACAATTTATTCTTATCACCTCTCTTTTTCTTCTTATCGGCAATGCGATACGTCTCGGAAACACTTCAGAAGTCGTTTTCCCGGTTACGATTTCTTTTTAGCTGATTGCTGTAATATTGCTGAATTATGAAGTAGTTCAGATTCAAAACCAGATCAGCATTAAATTGCTCTAGAATTTTTTAAATATAATTTTGAAGTTTCTGCAGATGCTGACGTATATCCCAGTATATCCCGGAATATACCTGGGATATACCTAATTATATCCCAGCGACTCTGTCGGTGAGATTATGAAATTCACATGGGGTATATCTAACTTGATCGTGTATAAGCACGGTGGCTGTTGCGCAAGGCAAAGCGTTTTTTTTACTGGTAATGAACTTCTTGAACCTCTGATAATTCATTCCAGACGACATACAAAGCGTAATTTTTTAGGCTACACCCACAGAATAAATCTGCGTTTTTGTAGATTAGTCCTGCCTGAAAAAAAGATCTTTTTTGGGTTATCGTGTAACTTGAACCGATGAAACCAGCGAGTGCAAAAAAGAATTATTCCTCATTATTCGGAAAGTCTATTAATCAGGAAAAATATTATTACTTGTTTTGATTTGAAACGTATGGTTATCGTCCTTGAGACGAAATTAAGTTCAAAAACATTTCCATCCCCTAAATATTTAATCCGTGGAATAATGGGAGATATTTTCTCGGTTATACTGGTAGACACAGGAAAATACACTGAAACTTAGCTTCAGCCGAAAAATGTCGGCACATCATCTCGGGTTAACCTACTACGATGTTGTATACCCAATAATACCCCTAAAATTGACTGCTAAACAATTAAAGGCAAGGGGTCAGCTGCTCAGAGACGAAAATGGCACAGGAGACGCGTGAGGTTCAACATTCCAAATTTAGAAGGTAGGCAACCAGCATGACGGTGATGGAAAGTGGGTTGCCTACTCCGACAAAGTCGTTCACACTCAACTTTCTAAAGATAATTTCTCATGCACGGATTTGTGTTTTACTTCACGCTCTCGACAACGCAACATACAGCACGTTCGTCACTCTCTCCTTAAAAAATACTGCGTTACGCTTAACCTCCAAGCGAACGTGCCCTCTACCGTTTCGCAGGCGGTCGTTGTCGTCAAGAGTGCCGTACCAGTTTCACCAAGTTTATTTACCCTAAGCTTATATCCTTACGAAATTGGAGAACCTCTCTGGACACAAGAAGGCTAGGGGAGTCAAATCAAAGAGGCTATTGTTGTCCGATACCGGTACAAGTAAATTTTCCATGAGGGTTCTCTTGTAATTACTGTATCCAATTAACTCCCCTTCACCCGTTAATACATTAAAGGCATGTTTTTTTTTAAATTTATTTTCGTCTTTACAAATAATGCTAATGGCTGTTTGCTAAAATTTCTGAATGCATCAGTGCTACAACCACGGTTTTATGGGATACCTGGAATGCCATTCCAGGTATCCCAAAACTGTGTCACCTATACACCATTCAGTGAATGGTATGTGTTCTCTTCTGGATATTCTCCTTGCGTCAAAGTCTCCCGAAGATAAAGGAGCATCTTCTTTTATCTTTTAAAGGCATGAAATATTCATTGCGGCGAAAAAAATACTCCACAAAGGTACGAATTATAAGCATCAGTGCCGGACAGTGTGTTGTTTATTTTCTTTGCGTCGTGGTGTTACGTTCGCATGTGTTTTATCCAGTTCCTTGACCTTTGTTAGAGGCACATGAGTGACAAGACACCGCTGCCCATCATTCCTCCAACGTCGGAATCAAAAGCTCTTTAAAGATCATCTCCATCATAGAAACCGCAGAGTAATAGGGTCCTTGCTTGCCCCTCTCCTCGTTACCCATAAATTATCTCAAAATACGTACCTCGACAGGCATACAAGATCTTCTGGAGGACCCAGTCGCTACCCCCGTAAACTAATTAATTCATTTCGGAAATATTAAGTATTTCTGACCCTGGTAGTTTTAAAGTCGGTAATAGCGTGCGGCGTGATTTTTTTCTTTGTTACCTTGAAACTTTATTACTTGAAAATAGAACGGTCATGAAGCATGCAGAGCTCCAAAAAAAGGGATTTGAATAGCTAGTGTAAGAGAAATGATTTGGAGTTTAACGAAAATTTGACAATACCTACTTTGAGCTCAATTTTGACTTAATATGCAGTTTTTCTTTCTTTTTTTTGTGTAAGTAGTTACTTGGGATCAGAGGGGCTCAGCCCCTCTACTTGGGATGGATTGTATAGCTATGCTTTCGTTCTGTCCTTTGAAGGTTTTAATGCATGTGGCTATCATGTGCATATAGTTTGATCTCTCTGTGGGTTCGTGCATAAAAGTCGCCGGAGCAATCGCAGCGAAAAAGTAGCGTACCGGCAATGAAACCTCGGCAATGGAGTTGAGTTGCTCGTTGTTCGCCCGCTTGTGCGGTTTTGAGTTGTTAAAAAAGATTTCTATCGGGTGGTAACTGCCGCAGAGAAGTTAGGCATCCGGATTGACCTTGATAGGTTAGGTTGGGAGCTCCGTTTCCCGCGTCGCCTCGTCGCTCCAATTGGCGCCGAAAGAGGTAAAACTGAAACCTTAAAAATGTAGAGTGCATAATGATCCTTGAAACCAGTACGAGTTAATACGCGCTGGAGTTCCCAAGAGATCCGACAGGTGGCAACACAAGTGACTCGTATATCGTCACAATAGAAGAGAAGGTGGAATTACCGTGATGCTTCGCTTGGCTGCGGACACCGCCCTCCCTTAAGGTCCTACCTGAACTCCCACCTCCACCTCCTCTACAAGACAACTACTACCACTACCGCACAGGCGTCGGGACGCCGTAGCGGTGGTAGCGTTGCTCTGAGGCCGTAGCGGGACAGTAGAAGAACCGTGCCGTGACGAGCCGAGCCGTCGGGCTGTCAGCTCATAGCCTTCCCGTATGCCGTTACCAGTCTCAGTGAACCCGTGGAGTGTTACTGTCAGTTGCTGGTGCTGCGTTTCGTGTTGTTTTGCCCAATGTTTTCATCTAACCTGTGCCGTGTCAAGCTCAAAACATGACGGAGTGTGCTTCGTCCTTAAATGCCCAGTGGTTAAAAGTTATGTGTAGTGTTAGTGCTTCGCGGTTTCAGTGATTATACGAGTGTTGTGTCTTAACCTGTGTTCCTCGAGGAGTTATTTGGATGTGCATCGAATCATGGTGACATGTAAAGGATGAACCTCGATGTGGAGAGCTTGGTAAGTGCAGTCCTATTTTATCAGTAAGGCTAGTCCCATTTGACTCGACCCAGCGTAAACACAACTCGTAGCAAATGCGTTCATCAATAGTATCTCCTCACGTCCTCCTGACAGCTTTGAACGAGACTGTTGCTTAAAACGATACTTAAACTTTAAAACGCTTTCCGATGGCGAAATACCGCAACCGTTGATTTCATCTTAGTTTTTAATTAGCTCCCTTGAATTTCCTGGAAGACGACGATTGGCAATAGAGGATCTAAAATCACTATAACACATGTTTGGAAAATATTTCGGAACAGTTGATTCCTTCAGCTGAACCAGGAAGGCATAGGTATAGATGTAGAGTACCGTGACCTAAACCAATCTCACTTTACCGGTGACCACGGAATAGATCGCACAGTTGAGGCTATGTACAGATTGTCCCCCGTGAAGAATTGTAGAATACTTGTTGATTGATAGCTCATTTAGCCTATCAAAACGCAACCCATTTGACCGGCTACTATTTAAAAACCAGCTGTTTTGATTCACAGTTCACAACCACTCAAAACAGCTGTCATGTGTACAGTAGCGTAACGGAGGGCTCATCAAGTTAGCCTTCAGGCACGTAACGGGTACGAGAGTAGATATAAGGTGGAGTTAAGCCGGTAGACTAACAAGTTCAAAGATAATCTTAACATCGACTTAAATGCCGGCATTGGTATCAGACGGTTTTCTGTTCAGAGCAACCTTCAGTCAGTCCATTTCATTTGTCGGACGCGCTCTCCAATATTGAAGGGCATTGGCTATTATTCTTTGAGTCTTTTGTACACACATGTAATACAGTAGATTGTCGTGTATACGTTGATGTGGTAAGACTCTTGACGAAGCAGTCTTGTCGTGGTGAACCCACAGACATCTGTTGTCTGTCCGTGCATTGTCCGTGGCTCGAAAATATTCCGCGGTGAACTAGAAAGTAAGCTGGCGAGAACAGAATTCCAAAATTAATTTGCAACTTATTTTTAAATTAGAACAAAAATCGTTTATGACGGCACTATGTCAACGAGGCAGATTGCCTTTTCTACCTATTAGGTTACCTCTAGTTACTTAGCGGAGTGACCGGATCTACAACGAAGCGAGTTACAGGACACATATGGCGGATTCTTAGCGCTGGATACCGAGAAGTGAATCTCGAGTGCAAGTAGACAGCCTAAAGATTTATCATTTGTAAAGTATTAATTATTTATTCCGCGTTATGGTAAGTAGAAGAAATTGGCTGAGATTTTTTCCCTGAAAGATATCTATTCCGTCTCATGCTGTAAACTTATACTTGTAACTTATCTCGAAACCATCCAGTTTCATGCATTTTGCTTCCGAAACTTTCACATATAACGATACACATGAAAATGAATGCAATTGGAAATCCGCTAAATATTGCCGCTTATCTAAAATTTATTTTTTTTTCTGAGAGAAAACTGCGACAGAAATTAATTGCCGGAGATTTGTATTACTTCATTACAAATATCCTCACGTCGAAGCATTGCTTACTGTACATGCAATTTTTTGGTTCTTTTATTTTCAGTTCAAGTTAGGTTAGGTTGGGCACCTTGTGCCTCGCGGCGGTCTGCTTGGTGACAAAAGATGAAAAATGTTGAAAACCGAGAGTGTAAAGACGTACGCGGAAATTATTTTCGGTCGCTTTCTGCGGAAATGAGAGAAAGTTGGGTTGTGGTGTTGAATTTTAACTTGTGAATCCGGACGTGATACCCGAAATTCATAGTGAGTTTCTCGGAAGGACGTAGACCGCAGTAGGAAGTGATCAAGGCAGGGATTTCACCGCGGGAACAGCCGTACCAACCGAACAAGTCCTTGAAAGAATTCGACACTTGTATCATTACGTCATGACTTTGGCTATGACAGGTGACTGACTTACCCCAAAGTCTCGGAAGTTTTCGTCCATCAACATTATGGATAAACGGAACATGTGCTTTGTTAGATATCATGAACATCCACAAGTTATGAATAGTGATACAAAATATTGGTATCTATATGGATATGCAGGACATTGTGGATGTCCGCGTAAATGTGGGCTTCCAAGGGAATATTATGATACTTATTTAGGCGGACATATCATGGATATCCGTAAACACTGTTGAAAGTATGGATATTTCAAGTGTAAAAACCTCAATTGAAAGTGCAAACAAATAAAACCTTTTCAAAAATCCAATTTCACAGAATATCAAGCCAAAAAGATTTAAAAAAATATCAATTAAGGTAGTAATGAGCTTGAAACAGAGGAATATCCAGAATAGTCTCACACGAGCAATTTTGGCTATTGCCACTTCCTTGGCTTCAGCATATTATATTCCAAAACGTAAGAGCATTAGCCTCCCCCCTCCCGTTAATTGGTAAATTTAGTCCGGATAATTTAAGTTTATGGGCATAAGTTGGCGAAATCTGAGGAATTTTTTTTTCTGACGACGAAAGTGGTTGTTTTAATAAATATAAGCGACAGTAGCTGGTTTATGGCAACAGAAGCGTAAGTAGGGCAAAAGCGACGCCATTAGTATTTCGACGACAATATTTCCAAATTGAGGTGTTTATGCCTAACTTTACTCAAGCCATCTTGACTGAAACACTTCGCTAGGCGGCAACTTCAAAGGATAATTAGTCTGGTGAAATGGTCGCAGAAGTGTGTCAAATTAACCGCTTCGGGAATATTTCTGGAATTTGGCAATCCGAGCTGTCTCTTTGCACGTTTACGGACCTATATTTTAAAATTTGATAAAGGTTAGATTTGAGCTGCTAATTTTGTCAGTGTTTTGACTGACATGGGTTGTCAACGACTTAATGAATAGCACGAGTTGATCTTGGGTTTCATCTGTTGATCAAAGAGCCTTTTTTTTTCTAAAATCATCGCCAAAAAATTTACTTTTAGTTAGATACCGTGTATCACGACATTTTCCCGATTTGGTATGAAAGGTGTGTGCGCTTCGGAAATTTGTTACATTTACCATTCAAGCTGTATTACAATTTCCTCGGATAACATTTTTTTTTTGAGCTCACCCAAATATATTTCTTTGCTTGTTATATTGTTGATACATTTAAGGGAGCCACATCAAAGACGCTACACGGAAAAAAATGGTTTTGGTACGGCAACAAAATTAGGGGCAACAAATAAATTTTTTGTTGCTGCAACCAAAAATTTTGCTGCAGCAACCAAACGTTTTGTTGATAGTACTAAACATTTTGTTGATGTAACAAAATGTTTTTGCTATCCCTATGTTCACAAATGATTTTGTCAGTATAACAAATCCTTTTTTCCCGTGTATTTGCAGAAACATCTCTTACGCCGGTTTTACTTATTCCGTGATAGGTCTTCGTAAGAGGAACTTTCAAAAATACGATTTCAGAAATAGAATCAGCGTTGGTAGCAAGTAGCAAACACGTAATTAGAGAATGTAGTCAGCCTTTCACGGCATTTGTATGTGTTTGCATTCTGAATTTGAATCAGTGTCTTTAAGATTCAGTGAAAATTCACTGAATCTCAGAGGTGATTCAAATTCTCTCAAATTCACTGAATCTCAAATTTTGAGTGTGGATAGATTTTTTCAAGAGAAACGTGAAAATACGATAATGAGAAATGCTATACCAACTAAAATAAGTGACATACCCACCCGAAATAATCAGCTGGACTGAAAATAGCTATTAAGTAACGAGTCGACTTAGACCACGGGGAATATTGCTCTGATCAAAAACTGTGGTGAGGAATATGTCCTATATGCACGACATAGCTTTTGATCTCGTCTGTACTTGGCCGGTTCTTTCTTACAAACGAAAGTTCACTTGGCGCCTGAAAAAAGTTGTCGGCTGGGCGTCGCACTTAACTGCTAATTAGCTCAGTCCTAAAGTATCTCGTTTCACTGTGCTGATTAGTCTAGTGTGCATCGCATTAGGCCAAAGCCTATTAATGTGGTATTTGCTCAAACCCCTTTATTTTCCATGTTACACCGCAGCTTCATGAAATACGTATCAAAAAAAAAGTATGGGGCTACCTAAAACGGGAGATTTTTTGTTTGTTTTTATGAGTTGGTATGTTAAGGTAGTACATTGTAAAAAAAAAGAATCTTAAATCCAGATGCATCAAAAGTCAAATCAGTGTTCTGATAAGAATTTTAGTTCAATTATTCACTGAATTTCAGGCATCGTTTTTCATCTCAATAAAGTGCTTACTTTAAGAATGATGTAACTGAAATTCAGTGAATATTTGGACTGAGGTTTTTTCAGATCATTTTTTTTACTTTTGCGTTGCATCCGTTTTTAATATTCTCTTTTTACAGTGTAAACTCGCAACCGGCACGATCCACGGGCGCGGGACGGGTAAAAACAAATTGCTTCAAAACCTTCGAAATTTCTTGTTTATGTGTTACGAAGGGTCTATTTATCATTTAAAGTCATGAAAATTTACTCGATCTTGCTTGCGGACGAATTCACGTGCTCCAAAAACACGCATAATACAAATTTTAGGAAAATATGGCAAAAACAAGCTTTTTAAAGCTACTTATTGTTCGGTAACACCCACATATTTTATTTTTTTCTATTTATTTTCCATCTTGAAAAGAGCTTAAGTTTAACTCTGAAGAAAATTCTCTATCATGCAAACATAGCGCAAACCTCAATAATCACATAAACAGAGGCAAGTACGCGCGTTTCCCCATAAGGACACTATATAATTCGATCCTGTTTATTTCAAAATTGAGTTCGGTGACATTGGGTATTCTCGTAAGAAATTGATTTGCCGAGTAGTGTTGCCAGATTCCGCAATTTCGTAAATTTTAATCGCGATTAACTCGATAACCATTAAAGATAACGTACCATGTCGGGTATGTTTTGGATCGCTCTTGAGCTGAGCATTCTGAAAATAGGATTATAAATATTGTGTTATCTTCAACGGTTAAAAAGTTAGACGCCCTTAAATTTGACGGAGTCGCGGAATCTGACAACACTGGAGGGCCGAGTCCTAAACAGCATGCCACAGAAATTCTGATCAGTCTACCAAGGTCGAGTTTACCTTAAACAAGGTTTAGCTGGGCGCTTCCAGGGTTGAAGTAAAACACGGTTCCAGTTTTCTTTGCAGATTGCTAGGAAAACCTTAGCAATTCCGCAGTGAAGATTTTGACCCCGCCGCCACAGGGAATCTCAGCTGTTCACTAAACATTTAAGTGGTCGCATTTTTTCCCCTCTTTGTTTTACCTTCCGTCGCCAAGCCGAGCGGAGCAAATAATCGAGACAACCTAACCTAACGTCACCGATTCTGAGGACGCTTCTCGATGGCAGTTACTAGAAGTATCTCGGCATGAGGATTACGCTCAGACGACCGGAGTTACAGCGGAGCGGAGCACAGGGCGCATGAGTGGCTGTGTTGTCAATCCTATATTATTGTGGCGTATCAGGGCTTAACATACAAGAAGTACCAAAAGGCACTATTGGAACTTAAAATGTTTTGACATTTTTTGAAGTGACTATTCACTTGCCGCCCCATTTAGAATGCATTAGGTCGGTTTCCGTGCGTTCAAGTCACTTCCAATTTAAAATGCTTTAGGTTGGTTTCTGTGCGCTCAAGTCTCATGGGCGTGCGAATAGAATTTACCTTCATTTTTTTGCGGTGATTTTGATTTTTGTAAATAGTATAGGTTAACCCACTACCGCCCAGCGCGTTCGGAAACAGAAAAAAAATACTTTAGAGGTTCTTTTTAGTTCAGTATTGTCCCAATTTTAAAAAATATCAACCCTCTGGAAACCTGTAATTTAACAATTTATGCATTTTCCAAAGCTTGAAATTGCGTAATTTAATGGGAAACGTCCTTCGAATTTCTCTTAAGCTCACACCAAATACTTCGGGCTGTTATGGGTTAAGTTCAGACGTTCGCTCCGCTGTGACTTGTGCTGCAGCGATGTGAATGCCTACGCAAGCGCCCAAGCTCTGGAGAATCCGCAAAATCTTCGCGAACTCACCTCGACTCGTGGATGAAGAAGTCGGATATTTTAGTGGGGAGGGGAAAGAGGGGAAGTGGGGGTGAGCGGTGTTGCGTGGCCCCGTGGCCGGCCCAGCCACGGCTGCCACGGCCAGCGGCCCCGAACGCCTAACGGACGCCAAAACGGTTCCTACGCATTTGCCTTTTCTTTATTCCGACTTGCAGATCTACGCCCAAATTCGTGATGACGTCACCACACCAAATATGTTCATTCAACAATATGAACTCAAAGGAACGTTCGTAAAAGAAATCGTATTGAGCATATTAAACGTTGCAACATCACATACTAAGGGGTTGTCCTTAAAATACGTCAATAACAGGGAAGGAGGGACTCCTACGCTAGTGATAGACACGTAATTTCAGAAGTAGGCCGTCAGCCAACAAGCGACGTCTGTAAACGAACCCTTGAATGTGTCACTTGTGATCCGTTCAGTGCCCTGTTGTCGTGGTACTCGGATGTGTCCCATTTGACCGGCGTTCGCCGTGCGAGGGGCGAACGCCAGTCAAATGGACGCAGTAGGGCGAACCCGACCCACTTGGCGCGCGAGTGTTAGTAATCAAGGTCGGCAACTTGCGTAACAACAATTGCGAAACTGCGATCTGTTTAAAAGTATGATGAACAGGTCAAAGCTTCTTGATAAGCTGCCAAAAGTGAGGTTTGGAGAAAATGCACTGGAAGGAAGACGAGGAGCTAGAATTTACAGAGACCTGCTCAGAAACTGCTCGAAAATAAATTTAAAATTATGGTCGATTGTTGGCACTGCTTTTGTACCCACGTTATCTAACCAAGCCCAGCTTATTTTTAACCTATTGGAAGCTCATCTATACTTGCCAAACTTAAGCTTGCATACCACAATCTCAACTAACCTTACTTACAGCAATTACGATGATTTTGGTGATAGCAACCCTTAATTTCTTTGCTAGCATACGGTAACAAAATATTAGTTGGTTCATCTTCGAGTTAAACCGCAGGAACACCGAACTCTCCTAGAGAAACAGTTTCTGTTGAATGCGCATGTGTGCATGCATTCCTGTGGTCCAGTGAAAGCGAAAGATCGTCCGGTCTAAGCGATAAGTGAAAATCTTTTTTGGTAATTATGAGAGTGTTACCTAGCCAAGCGACCGTTTGGTTGCCACTTGCTAATTTGCGGTTAAGAAAAGTGGCGCCAAGCACATCTGAATTTCTAAGTATTTGTTCTTCCATTGTCAGAGGTCATAGATTAAATATATGGAAAATATATTGTACAGGCAATACATAAATATTTTTTTTCATATTTTAATATATCCTGGTAAATGATGCAAAGATAATTTTTTATTTGAATGTCGTAGAGTATGATAAAGTTGACCTGACTTAACCTAATCGTATTATCAACGTAACGCTGGATTTCTGATATTCAAGTTGTCGCTTAGCTCATTTTCGATTTGTGTATATTTTGGTGCCTTACGAGGAGAGAAAGTTCAACACGAAAGCCAATTTCGAAAGGTCCTTTTTGGCCTGCCTTCAAATTATGCGGTAAGCCGTAAATTATAAAGGACAATCTACGTAAAAGAGAAAATGAGCTAAACGACTACACAATGGAAGACCCCGTAAAATTACTGTCTTTGAAATTCGGTGACCACATTACAGTAAATTCCCTATAATGGAAAACTTCACAGTCAGAAATATTCTTCAGCTCGCCACCCTCCGCGAGAAAACAACGGTCGGATCTCTCTGAAGTTTGTCGGAAGAATTTTAATTTCTGGCGAGTTGAAGATTTTTTTCGACAATGCTTATTTTACTCCTTGTCTTATCGGTTTTATGGGATGCTGACAATGAGTGGGAGAAGGTTCTTCCCCATAGAAAGCAACCCAGCTTTTACTGTGGGGATAAACACTATAAACCGGGCGTTTATAGATCGCCTTTCCCCCCTCGTGACTTAACGTAGTTTTCG
>Ga0058701_10000872_pt1 | contig 20556 bp, 16 predicted proteins | sample AgamicOrMae_FD_97039 | JGI IMG/M metagenome (GOLD analysis project Ga0058701, IMG submission 97039) | Agave microbial communities from Guanajuato, Mexico - Or.Ma.e | ecosystem: Host-associated > Plants > Phyllosphere > Phylloplane/Leaf | place: Guanajuato, Mexico | collected 2012-06-04 | reverse complement strand
GGAACAAGGAAGATTTCCCAGACTCGTCTCTGCACTAATGGATTGTCTAGTTTGTAGAGTAATAGCGGTGAGCTGTTTGCGACGATCGTTTTTCTCTTCTTTCTTGGAGCTTTCCAATTTGTCTCGAGCGGAACTATACTGTAAGACTGAAGCTTCCGTATGTCTCAATAACTTTAAAGACTTGGCATTGCAAAACCGTAGTCTCTGAAGGCGGAGAAACTATGTTCGTCTTTGTTCTATTCAATTTTTCCAATTGTCGTCCTTAACTGTGGAAGTTCGCACTCTAGTTGTGGTATATAAGGGCTGCCTCTTTCGACCATTTCTCACAATCCGTCACTAACCAAGAGGGTCCATCTTGAAAGGAAACTATAGAGTAGCAGAATAAACAAGCAACAGAAGGATTCCATTTAGTGATACTAGACATAGATTGACAGACCGACAAAATGCCTCACATCACCAACCTAACAAAAGTGCTTTTGCTCTCTGTAGCAACAGTTGCACTGACAAGTATACTAGTGTCGGCCGGAGGGAATAAGGGCGAAGAAGGTGAGGACATCATATTATACAAGAACAATCTTGTGATCAGAGAAAGTGGAGGTAAAGGCAAGGGGAAAGGCAAGGGTGGGGGAAGAGGTAATCTCGTGTTGGCGGAAGGTAAATCACATGAAGAGCACCATCATGAAGAATTCGGTGGTGATTATTTTGGGGGCCACCACGAAGGAATGGGTCATGATTTCGGTCATGGAGACAGTTTTGAGCATAAAATGATCAAAGACATTATCATGGGAAACGATGACAACGTTTCGCCGGCAAATGTAAGGAACAGCCCCAGACAATCAAGACGGGGAAGAACAAGCAGCGGAGATGGAAATGTATCCTGGATGCAATACCTCTTCAGAAGAGCTCCAGCTGAATGATTGGCTAGATAACTGTAGAGATGGCGATAGATAGCCAAATAAAGAACTCTAGGGTTGCTTGTTCAATTACGACCAAGTCCATCAACTACAAAGGAGTCAATTGTCCGCTCAGCGGCTTTATCGGCTGTAAAAGAGTGTACTTCGAGTGGAGAGAGTGCTAGAGTAGCATTGACATCACGAACAGGCGCTTTCTGGTGCCATTTGTCATATGGTCTGTGCAGTTTTTTTCAAGTCGTCTAGACTGCTCGGTGATTCTAGATTGGTACACTGTGCACCAATCATCTAAACAATTGTAGAGCAGAAACGGAATCAACTGGTTCTTTGGCTTGCCAAACCGTGTCGTGTCTGTGTGATATCTATATTTTTAATGCTCGAGCCTTTCTCGTTATCCTTCCTAACTTTGGTTTCTGGGAATTTTAACCCAAATAAATTGGTTCTCATTATTACCCCTTTCAATAATTCAACTTGGCGAAATCTCCTCGGTCAGGACTCCCACACTGATATCCAGTCATGGATAATGATACAAAACAAAAGACTATCTTGTTCTTCCCCTTGAACTCTCCTGGTCACATAAATTCATCCCTTGGCATCGCCGATCGCATGAAGAGGGAGTCAGGCTTTCGTACAATGTTCTTGATATTCGGAAAAATGATCGGAACAAGTATCGAGGATCATGGGCACGAGTTGATTGTCTTAGAGGAGGTCTCTCCATTTGAAGATTACGAAATAGAAGACCATGAAGACCAAGGGGAATCCGTGGATGAAGAGAGGAAAAAAGCGGAACAAAAAACGAAGCGGAAATTCGAGGGGGTCTTCAAGTGGCCGCAGTTGATCCGGAGGTATTCCAAGATTCTGCGGAAGGATCCTGTGGAGGCGTTTATCCAGTCGACAAAAATATTCGAGATTTGGATGCTTAGTGAGCTCATAGATAATCACGACAATTGTTCTAAGGTGATCGAAGAGATTTCACCCGATTTGATTGTGATTGATGCATATTACATTCCACCATGTGTGGTCAATTCGCGGGTGCCTTGGGTGCGTCTGTATTCCGCAAATCCGTTGATGCTAGCCCAATCAAAGCTTCCAGGCGGCTTGAAACCTCCTCCAATGTGCGGTTTTAGCCTCTATGATAAGAAAACTAGGCTGACAATTAAAGATGAACAACCAGAGAGGTGGGAACAGATACTCGCGAAGTGGAAAGAGGCAGCCGAGAAGATAGTTGACGCAATCAGTTCGAGTGGACAAACTTTCAATGACTTCCTCAAAGCAAATGGTTGTGCCCCATTAGCACCAGGGCAACAGGCGCATGACTCTCCTCATTTGAACCTCTACATGTTCCCCAAAGAGCTAGACTACGACCAGGACGATGATCTGCTAGAGTACCCCACTCGCTGGGTCCGTTGTGACTCTCTAGTTCGTCAGCTCTCAGAACCTGGAAGTCGTGAGTCGAAAGAGTTTGCTGAATGGCGAGAGATTCTAGACCTAAGAGCGAGAGGAAAACAGAAGGTCGTCTTCTTCTCTCTTGGGTCGCTTGCAAGCGGGGACCACAAGCTTATGGCGCGTTATGTCGACTACCTGAGGCAAGATCAGAGTAGACTTTACGTCGTGAGCAAAGGTGTAAACGGTGACGAATACGAATTACCAGAGGGCAACATGGTTGGAGCCAACTATCTGCCTCAAACTTTAGTTCTTGAAAAAGCCGATTTGGCCATCATACACGGAGGAAACAACAGTGTCACTGAGTGTCTCTATTATGGGAAACCAATGATTGTCTTGCCAGTGTTCAGCGATCAACTGGACAACGCTCAAAGAATCGAGGACTTGAAGTATGGCTACAGGCTGGACGTGCACCAATGTAGCCAGAAACAATTGCTTGACACCATAGACAGGATCTTGAATGACGAGGAGATGATCCAACGCGTTGCATCAGTGGGTGCGCGTATGCGGTCACGCGATAATCTCGCCATGATCATGGAATTACTGACCGAATTGACTACAGATGGGTCGCTTGACGAGAAAAGTATCAGGGATTACCGATCAAAATCGAGTGATTAGCCATGACAGAGCGCGGAGTACCCTCTTCTCAGAGCGTAGCACTATCACAAAGTTCTCATGAACACAAAACCTCTGTTTGAAGCTGACTGGCAGTTAAATTGGCCCCGAGAATTACCGGAAAGTTGTTATGCAGGTCTCTCTATGACAAACAGAGATGGGCTAAGATATTCCAATGAAACATGAACGGTCGGCTCATCGTCGTTGGTGGTGAGCGCGTTCATTCAGTCCTATTAAACTTGGTGTAGAACGAGAGTTGCCACCTCCACGCTCCTTGTAGACAACATACGCCCGCTATGCATGCTGGGTAATGGGCTCGAACATTTGCTGATCGCGTTCAAGAACAGGCGACACGAAGGAGAGAGAGAGTCTAGTCCCTAACGAGGTTTCAAGATGATCTGTTTCATATATCTCCTGTGGCGTAGAGAGATCCCACGACATATTCTCGCACATTTGAGGCTCTATCAGGTCGTCAGTCAGCATCCCATGGGTTTCACAGGTATACCAAGGCCGGTAGAAGCTGTCCTGTGCGGGTATTTGCCATACCAGTTGCGAGATCGACTTCCTGACCAGCGGTATTTTGACCCTGGGTTGGCCTGTGCTGTGTCAGGATCGCTCCAGCTAGCTTGGAACTGGTGACCCAGTCCAGCTATGATTTGTCTGATCTGGTGTCTAGAATGTGCTCTCTTTCCTCTGCATCATACTCTCCAGCTCGCCTCGTGCCTCGCGCTCTGACTCTCTATCTGAAACATTCGCTCTTCCTCGTGAGACTGCCGTCCTGGGGTGGTCCATGTCTCTCGCTAGACACTTGCCAGACATGTCGAAGACAGTTGCGGGTCCATATCTTTGGTCACAAGTGAACTTTGGCTCTAGAGCCTAGGTTCGAGGGCTGATGCTGATATAGTCCGAACATTCGACGAGTGCCTGCACGGGCTCCAACAAGGACTAGGTTTTCGCCAAATGCTTGCAAACGGAAACAACATTCTCAGTAGCCGGCAGGAGAGGTCTCCGGGTAACTTTTTCATTTCTGAAGCACGAGGAAGTCGATCATCTTTGACAAGGATTTCAGATTGGGAGTTTAAAGGGACGAGAGAATAAAAGCAGGTGAGTTTTTAGGGCGAGTGACAAGAACGCCCAACGCTGAGGAACGATGAATGTGCGAACTCTATCCATATTGCTAGGGCAAAAATCAAAACAAGCCATCGGCAAAACGTCACGGCACTAATTTTAGAGTTAATATTGTTACATCTTTCGATGATTCAAACGAAAATTTGCTACATTTTTCGACGAGGTCACACTCAACTTAGAGGGACATCCATTGAATGGTTGATTCTCGATCACAGCAGTATCGCTCACCGAATATCTTTTCGAATCTGACAAACGAATGTTTGTTCTATACCCTCCCCTAATTTGTTAGAGTTTTGAAAGAGGAGATGGCTATCAGCCATATCGCTTCCATTCGCGGCAGCGCGAGGATGACATCACAGCAAAATCGGCTCGAGGCACTCACTCAGCCTCATCAAGAAGAGAATTTAGGCCAGTCTAATCAGGAAACAATGGATACGAGGCAGACAGATGACTCTCTATTGAGAGACAGGATTCAAGCCATGCGGCTACCAGACTCAGACACCAGCAACATCGAGGCAGATCGAAATCTGGGAACACTCAAAGCCTCCGATTCGTCGAATCGTCTTCAAGGTTGCATCATCGAGCCTCGTCATCTACCTGTCATGGAGAAGATCAATAGTATTGTGGACATCGAATCTAGATGCCCGGAGGTGCTGAGTAACAAGGAAACTCTAAACAGATTGGAACAGAAATGGTTAGAAATCACAAGAGATGTTGACTCCGTCATAGAGCACCTGCACCGAAGCACCTCAGAGGTGAGTTTGATTTAAAGGATATCGGATCAATTTAGCCTTCGCTGAGCCAAATCTAACCGTGATCAAACTAAACTAGGTTATCGATGCTTCAATGGATTGTTTGGAATCTCTCAATCGAAATATCGAGATAACTTGTGATAAAGTAGACCTCGAGCTCAAGGTTTGTACCCTGACGATTGACCTGTGATGATTTCTGTTCGCTACACGTTGTTAACATCTGTCCAAAACATTCCTTTATCATCTAGGCTCAATATCAACTGATGACAAAATGTGATGAGTTGATCACCAAACTGAGCATTGCATCAACATTCCGAGACGAAATAAGAACATTGCGAAAATCTGTGGATACCTTGGAGCGGCTACAGAAGAATAAACTATCTGCCGATTAGTTTTGGATTCAGCTGGATGATGTGGTATCAAATTTAGGTGGTGAAAGTTCCTGAAACAAGTCTAGGGGCATGATTTCAAGCTGACGATGATGGAATTCGGTATTCAAACCATTGCGCCAAAAGGGTTGTCACTGCATTTGATTAGCGATTTTCGAACACGCGCAAAAGCCCACGCGGTGGGCTTAACCACCACGCCAATCTTCAGCGGGCTCTTGAGACCTCAGCTCACCCGATTAGCGTCATTGTGTCTTCTGATCTTGAATTATCCTATGTACATGTATATTACTGCCGGGGTAGTGTAACTGACTGGGTTTCAATTAACTCGCTATACTGACACAACTCTCATTAGGGCATCACACAAATCTTTTGGGCTCTGGAGATGACAGCCTCAAAGAATATTCCGAAGAAGGTCCAAGAACCTACCAGCGACGTCGAAGACGTATTCGTCTTCGCATCAGAGTCGGTTACTGAAGGTCATCCCGACAAAGTTTGTGATCAGATCAGTGACGCAATATTAGACGCCAACCTGAGCCAAGATGACGGGGCTAGTGTAGCTCTCGACGCCGCCATCAAAAACAAAACAATCATGCTGTTAGGTGAAATAACATCAAATGCTGAGGTTGATTATGAGAAGATAGCTCGTGACGTTGTCAAGAATATAGGTTATACAAACATGGACATAGGATTTGATGCGAATACTTGTCAAGTTATCATGGAAATTAGTGAACAAAGTCCAGAAATCGCCGCCGGCGTCCATAAAGATAAAGTAACTGAGGATGTAGGAGCAGGCGATCAAGGTCAAGTCTTCGGATACGCCACTGATGAGACTCCGGAATGTATGCCATTAACAGCTCTATTATCACACAGACTTGTCCAGAGATTAGATGAATTGAGGCACAATGGAACATTGCCATGGCTAAGACCTGACGGCAAGTCTCAGGTCACCATCGAATATCATCGCGTCGAAGGTGCTCTCATACCCCAATATGTGCGCTCCGTCACTCTTTCGGCTCAACACTCTCCTGATATTCACCTAGATCAGCTAAGACAACAGTTACTGGATCTAGTGATAAAACATGCCATTCCGACCAACCTCCTTACGGAGAAAACCATATACAATATCAACTCCTGCGGCAAATTTGTTCGAGGAGGCCCGCATGCGGACTCGGGTCTGACAGGTAGAAAGATAGTCGTCGACACATATGGTGGATGGGGCTCACATGGTGGTGGAGCCTTTTCAGGCAAAGACCCCACCAAAACCGACCGCTCCGCTGCTTACATGGCCCGTTGGATTGCTAAATCTCTTGTTGCATCAAAGCTGTGTCGTCGCTGCAAGGTGCAGATCACTTATGCCATCGGTGTCGCGCAGCCACAATCGGTCATGGTTGACACCTATGGCACTGGACTTCGCAGCAATCAAGAGATATTGGACATCGTGCATAGCAACTTCAGCATGAAACCTGGTTCGATAATCAAACAGCTGAATCTGAGACGGCCAATATATAAGCAGACAAGTACTTATGGCCATTTTGGCCGCAATGTTTTCCCCTGGGAGGTTCCAAAAATCCTCAAATATTAAGAAGAATACTTACAAGAATATTGTAAGGTGAGCTATTGTCACGTCTCCACATCGTATCTTCCCGTCATTTGAAGGACGGCAGCTCTATGTGACTCATAGCTTTTTCTTAAGCGTCTGTAAACGCTACACAACGGACTGATAAGTTACAACGATGTGCCGCGTTGTCTGAGGGACAAGTGGGCGAGAATAAAAGACTATTCACTCTCAGTTGGCATATGCAGATGAAATTCATTATGCAATCGTCGCACAGTTTCGTCGTTCCAGCGCTCGCAGTTTTACGGCGCTCTCTCTATCCGTCGGCTTAGTTTGTTCAACCGATGTACGCATGAATGATTGACTCAACTTGTTAGCCGCGATACAGTCTGTCTTGAAAAGATGGGGACAAGGTTTGCTGATAAGCCAGGATGGGCGGTGTTGTGACCGCAGTACCACGTCCAGCAAGGCGGGCACGACCACGTCTTGCAGTGATCACTAATTTTCCTTGTCTATGAGTTCGCGAAGCCGATCTTGGGAGAGATTCGAGATTCTCCAAAGTGATTTTGGTGCGAACTACCATGGATAACTACAGTCTGCCCAACCACGCACTCTATGAGGGATCCTGGAGCCATGATACTTGTTGTGAGACCATTCAGATCGGGACCGCCGACACCTGCCCCTCTGCCAGCGGAGATCAGACCCGCGTCCCGATGCTTCAAAATGGGGAAAAGCAGATAAGACACCTAGGCCTCACCTTTCTATCTGTTGCGGACACGTGATGGACACGCTATAGGGAGATAGAACAGACGCATGGTACGACGAGAAAACCGGGTCTGGTTTTACGACTGGTCAGTTGCTACGTGCCGATTGGCGGGATTGACCTATCTGCGCATTGCGCATAGCTACATGCGCCGTCGCAGAGGGCCCCACCAAGCATCGGCTTGTTGGCTGCAAAGTGGCCACACTTGCCGGCAATCATCCCCTATCATGATCCCCTTTCCTTGGTTTTATTGATGAGCAATTCATTAACTTTTTCTCTTATATCACCAACTGACTTCCCGAAATCTTTTTCATCCAAATGATTGATGAACAAATAAAATCCGTGAGAGAACCTCTGAGAGAGGCGTACAGGAGTGTTCTTGCCCCCGAAACAACATATATCAGGAAAGAAACCATCGAACTCGAGGAAACAGCTGACCAAGATCCCTGGTTTCCCTCTGAGCGCACAGGTAGTCTCATCGATGATATCCACACTTTTGAGCTTGTATTCATCGACGATGGATCAGATCTGGATCTTATCTTTGATGATCTTGTTCGTAGTGTGAACATCGGACTTGTTTTGATGGGTCAAGAGGTGAGTCGCAGAAAGAAACCTCAGCTTATCATACTAACGACCGAAAGCAGAAGATTTTACATTATAGAACCCAACGATCTCAAAAGGGGTATCTCACTCCTACAAAAGATTTTAACGGAGCGAAGAGTCAAGATTTGGACAACAAATGGCCTTTATGAGGCCGACTGTTTGAACCAGTATTATGGGATAAAACTTCTTGGTACTCAAGCAAGATGCTGCACTGGCTTACACATAAACCTGATGCGTATCATGAAACCACTTCCAAATTATGCCGACAGAATGCTTAGCATGTATCCCCCTGCAGCTATCCGAGCATCTAGAGTGAGAAATCAGGATATGAGTCTAGAATCATACGAAGAGCTAGCTATGATTTGGTTGGATGCAGATCCCAGTGATCTCTACTGCGATAAGAAGCAATTCATACATCTGAATGTAAGACCCCTTGATCTGACCGCCATGAATCTCATAAAAAAACGCTGCTGTTTAGTTTTGAAATTGGCTCAAGAACTTACATATTACACGAACGTTGAACTGAACGCCATGAACACGAATACTATAAATTGTTTAGCCTTTACTAAAAACTCTACCTTGCGTCTAAAGCTCAGGGAGGAGATAAAGGACTGTGAGTCCAAGGGCATCGCCAGTGTCCAATATTTCGCGCATCTAAATGGAATATTTGCGACAAACCGTGAGTCAGAGGGGGAAATGTAGTGAGAACAATCATTGAATGGAATTTTAGTTAACTTATTGCGCATGTCGCTTAATCCAGTTGATGAACCAACTCAATCTCGAAATACCTGAACATAATTGCAGCGGTCACTATTCATGCAAGCTTCTCATACGGTGGCCCCTCAATATCCAGACTGGTGATTGAACCTTAGAGGCCTGATTAATCAATTAAGAGTCGCGGAATGTTTGACACATCGTTGGTGGTCAGCTCGGACCCCACACACAGGACAAACTGAGCTATCTGTTTTTCTTGGCTAGGTCTCTCAAGATGGAGTGCCTTCCACGACGTTTCTTTGCAAGGTATATCAGTATAATATTCATAACAAGATAAGCTAGTGCGATATATACATAGTTCCAATTCAATTCGATCATCCTATGAGATAGAGTCTCTATATTTTTAGCTCTAACAAATGGTGGGCGCTGGCTCGCGAGGCAAAGTTCAAAGCAGTGTGATAGCGAATATAAACAACTCGTGTTGCTGGTTTCCTGGGCGACGCCGCATTGTCGCACTGTTCACGGAAACACATTCTGATAGGCCTCGAACATCACCGTAGCGACTCGTCCTGTTGGTGTCACGCCTGATCTCAATTGTAGATTCTCTATTAACATAGTGCCACTTTACTAAAGTCCATTTTACCTGACGAGAACACCTCCAAAACATGCCTTATCTAGATAACTGGGACGAGTTCAATGAAAAGGCCCGAAGTCTATACGACAGTGACCCGACAAATTTTCGTGTTATGATGAAGTACCGACATAATGATGGCAAGCTAAAGATTAAGGTAACCGATGACAAGAAAGTGTATCAGTATCTAGCCGAGCAGTCGAAAGAGGTGAAGAACATTGACAAATTTCTCTGCTTTTTCATGAGCACAATGTCTCAATAAAACTCAGCGAAGGTACCCAACATTCCTCGACTGATCCCAAGTTGCGGGACACCATCATGTCTGATACTTTTGATGACGCTATAGCCCTATATGATGTTGGCAATTTCGCTGAAGCCTGTGATATATTTGAGCATCTTTTGAACGTTGCAGACAGCCTTCCAGAGAGACAATTATATCTGTATAATATATCTAGCTGCCACTTATCGCAAGGCGCCGATGACAGAGCCAGAAAATATCTAGAGCAGCTGATCAAGTTCAGGCAGGAGGATCAAGCTCATTCTGGCCACGGATCAATTTTTGATGAAATGATAAAATATCTCCGAGTTCAGCTGGAATGCAAGAACGTTACCAAACGCGAGAAAGAAGAGAAGGAATTTGATCTGTTGGATGAGATTCTCCTTACGCTAAGCGAGTTGGACCGCAATGGTCCAAATTACATGTTGCTCGTGGATCTTGTCCGGACGCATGCGGATAACATGATGAGGGAATTCTGGAGAGATGATAGGTTCCATCTCATCGAAACTGTTCTGAATAAAATCGAGTCACTATCCAGTGTAGATAGCGACCCGAATTTGAATGATAGGAGGCGAAAGAATCTAGCCCATGTCTACTTTGCCACCGACTCTATGTATGAGGAGTGTATAAAAATGTATGAGGATTTATTGCCCAAATCTGATAATGAATCTATCCTCAAATGCGATCCGATGATATTAGCTAATCTCTGTGTGTCCTACGTGCTAACAGGCCAAAACTCCGATGCTGAGCAACTAATCAAGGAGGTTGAACTGGAGGAGAACGACTACAAAAACTTCGACTACCAAGGTGATGATATGAGTAAGAATGAACCAATCGGAAACAATGGATCTGGACTTTCACACCTGCAACTTATGAACCTGGCAATCGAAACGCTCTATTGTGTGAAAGGCAACTACCAATTTGGTTTGGGTATGATGTTTAAAACTATGGAGCCCATGGGAGAGAGACTAACTCCGGATTCTTGGTATCACGCAAAACGCTGCATATTGGCGCTGCTCGACAAATTCTCTAGACGGATAGTCAGTGTTCAGGATGATTTATTTGACCGTTTGCTAAACTTTCTGGTCGATTGTGAAACACTTGGTACCCATCTATCTGTTGAATGCAATTCCGGATCACCGTACAATTCGAGCGGCCAACCAAAGTTCAAGAATATCGATAGCGATGATAGTGGAAGGACAGTGTGTAGTGAGGCTAGATACCTACGCTCGCTCTGTCTGAATGTTATTCATGACTGACAAAGCGAGTATGTCATGCACCTTGAACAGAACAAGCACAATACTTCCTGTCAACAAGGCGAAAAGTTTCTGCGGGGCAATCGTCCGACTACTTGACATCGAGAAGACAAATTGCCCAACCTGGTCTCCATCGCGGCTGTATGCCTCGACAGCTGACTTCCACCAACAAGTCTCGCCAAGCTGAAACAACTCTTTTAAGGCTACAAAATATTTCGGAATTCTTTCCTGCATTCAGCTACTTCCGAGTTTTGTAGCTTAGACTCGTTACTTCAGTAGCTAATTGTTGAGCAGCGCGTCTATGACTGGTATTTGTTTCAACAAACTTTACAGCTACTCTAATAGAGTGCTAGTGATAGTTGCTAGACATTTACGCTGTTGAACAAAAGCCAGTTAAGTAACTGGAATTCGCTTAAGTGACGCTCAAAGGGAATCATGGTCGAGGTAGTGTCCTGTGTGAGGTGTCCATCTTGTCGCAGGAGTAGTGCCAGAGTAGCCGCTCTGGAAAATGGTTGACGTTTCGCAACGATCACCCTCTCTCTCTGCCTGTTGGTTTCTACAGAGAGGAATTGTTATCTCGGGAATGCTAGTCCAGGCACTGAAGAGAAAGTGAGATCGCAAGAATCGGACCAAGCGCATGCACATGTTCTGGAGACTGCTAAGGTTGTAGTCTCAAGACTCATGGGACTTCGTTTGGTGAAGTGATTCAGCTGGAGGGCGGTCCAATCAGAGATTACCTAAAGAGTATCCAAATGTCCCGCCTTTCGGTGGGCAAGCGAGTTGGTATATAAGTCAGACCGATGAAGTGAGCACTATCATTCAGTCAAGAATCAAGACCAACATTCAACGAAGAAATCTGAAATCCAATTTCCACAGAAGAAAAATCAATTTGAAAACTCAACATGTCAGCAACAAGCTCAACCAACAAAATCGTCCTCTCCATGTTCCTGATTGTCGCCCTGGTTGCTATGGTCTTCTCAGGCCAAGCTATGGCTGGTGGAAAGGGCAACAAGGGAGGCGAAGATATCATTTTGTACAACGGAAACATAGTTTTACGCGGAGGTGGAGGCAAGGGTAAGGGTAAGGGAGGTGGAGCCATTGTTGTGGCAAACTCCCACGGGGGACACCATGATGTCGAGATGATGCCAATGTATGGCGGATGGGGTGAGGGATTTGGTCGCAAACGCCGCTGAGTTTTCAACGTCAATGGTCTAAATTGACTCTAATTCACGGTTGGCCTCGTGTATCAGAGCCAGTTAATTGGTTGTCTCCACTGCAATCATAATGTCCACCTAGCATACAGCACCATTCCATTTGCGTTTAGGAGGAGAGCGTAGACAGGCTATCGAGAGCTCACAAGGAATCATGAATCAGAAATATGTGAATCAACAGATCTTGAAATAAACGGGGCCAGCGTATGAGAATGCGCTCCCCTTCTATATTAAATTGTCTCTAGCATCGTTATCAACCAGAATTTGCAAAACCAAACTGTTATCGACATTCGAGACCAGTAAAGACAGAGATCTGTTCTTTCCTCTTCCCAATCAAAAATATCGCACGCCAGTGGTTCTAGCAGCGATCAACCGGAAGAGCGTAAAGTCACAGAAAGAGAGTCTCGGAGTTGAGCGCCGAATCCATCGCTCCGATTGCTCCAGTCTCAATCGAATAAGGTACCTAGATATTGATTGTTTTCGATGGACCTTCATCTGCAAAATTGCCAGATGACAAGAATTCCTTCTGCAACTTGCAGTCACCGAAAAAGCGGTATTTGGAAATCATCAAACCTTGTACGTCATCCTTGTTCTACCATGGTTAGCTAGCATGCTAATCTAGAGAGAGATATAGTTCCAGATGGCGATAAGGAATAAGAAATTTAATTTGAATTTAGATTGTCCTTGGTGTCTGATATCCTCCTGGGAGACTCCTTTGGGTGATTGTTGCTCTCAACGGAGTATCGTCGAGCATATCATGCTATAAATCTGGGACTATTTGTCCCCCAGCTAATTTTTGAACACGAGTTTGCAGCACGTATAGTCTGTGCCTTGAGAGCAAGAATTTTGAAATCAGTCTTCAGACAGTCTTCAGACAGTCCTTATTGGTCGATTTAAAGCTATCGTTGAAAAGAGTGCTACTGCATTTGTAGTGCTCCGTTCAGTTTGTTTCCATATTACTATTTACACGTGCATCATATCCTTAGTACTTCTTGCATAGTGACGTTCCAATTGTAAATTATTTTGGCTGATAGGTATCCGAGTTTTGAGCGCAGTAGATTAGGATCCATAGAGCATGAAGCTAGTTTCCAATCATTGTTTGTGCGACTTTGGACTGAGTATCTTGGGCGTCAGCCCGGACAAGCGCGATGTTGATCGTTGGGGTGTCTTCGATGGGCTTCTGTTGGATTGTGATTCATTATTGTCACCGGATGATCTTGCAAATGGATTGTGTTTGAATACATTCTTGAAGAGCCTTGTGTCCATGTGTACTTTTGACACAATGTTTGACCCGTACTCCCCTATAGCTTGGGCATTGATGAGCTTCTTTGGCTGAACCTCTTGAGCTTTGCAACAAAACTTTTGCATGTAACTTTTGAAGGGAATCATGCTCAATACTCGCTGACCAACTTTGGTCTGATGGAGGAAGTACATGAGACCTCTGAAGAATTGTTTCAATATGTATAGGGCAGCCAAGATTGTTGCTGCGAAAATGGCTCCCCAGATTAGGACAGCGAGGGTGAAGCCTCCGATACCCAAGAAGAATGTTCCCACGACTGCTGGGGTCGCATAGAACATTTCCTGGAAACATTGGACGGGGTGAGATAGGACATCTTTGCAGGGTCTCTCGACCACTTCAGCAGGAGTGAGAAACATCTCTATAGCTACGGGGATGACTTGACTTCACGGTATAAGATGAGTAAGTTATGAGTTACCTATGGTAATTATGAACGTGGCGGGGTGTTTGATAGGCTAATTTACAGCTAATTTCCAAGAAATCCGCGGATGGAAATAAATAAAAATGAATAGCTTTGTTGGTGCTTCAGTTTGACGTTTGATCGCAACTAAAAAGTCAAGATTTGACTCTATCTGAACGGGGAGGATCCTAGATATTTGGAACTGATTCTATGCATTGGAGAGGGAGCCTAGTATATGTTGCTGATCGGTATTGTGTGCGAAACGGGAGCGTACAGTGACAGAGACAGAGCCCATTCTGCAGATGCACGAAAAAGGGCGCGAACTTGGCTGTCCACGAGCGAAGAGAGAAGGGGCCCCATGGACAAATGTGACCGTTGTAAGAGTGCGATGGTAACGAAAAGGAGTGCGAAAGAAAACGGTTTTTGCGATAGAAAAATTGTTCGTTGCAAAACGCACGTTAGCATTGGCCCATTTGGCGGGGTGCTGGGCCAAAACAGACCCCAAGTTGGGTTCTAATTCTGTGTGCGCGCCAAATGGCCTGATGTGTTTGCTTGGAGTGGGCGCGCACTGTGCCAGCGACATGGGCAAAGATTGCCCACCGAATGGGAGAAGAGCCATTGGAAGAAATGGGGGCCGCCCAGAGAGTGCCTTTCTGGGAGAGCAACTCCAAGCAGCACAAGGCTCCCCTGAGCGCCACAAAACACTTCGCTGTGCCATTTCTGTGCCGTGCACAGAAGCATATCGCCCTGGCTTCAAGCAGCGCCCCCAAGTCTGTACCAAGCACAAAACAAGTTTCGGGGACTGTGCCACTCTGATTGCACCAACAGGTAACAGGAGCTGCACTTTCCAATCAAACAAGCTGACACACTCAATGTGTGCTTCCTCTTAATCACCCGAGCCACATAGCTCAAACGAGCTTACTCTGAGTCTAGGCAGAGAACCTCCGACAACGATCAACCGGAAGATCGTAAACTCATGGAAGAGGTTTCTCAGGGTCGAAGTGTCTTTTCCAGCTTGGTTTTCCGGCTAGCTTCATCTGTTCGATTGTCTAGGTCTCTGTTGCTTTCCGGAAATTGACAAAGGCACTGAAAACATTGATTGTATGAGAGACCTGTCTAAGACTATCAGTTGACGTGCCTCTGCACAAGAGGGCTCAACGGAAGTTTCCAAGGCAACGAGCCTCGGCTGAAACCTTTACTCGATGGACATTTGCACTCTGCTCAGCTCCTGGAGTTTATCTTGCCATTGATAATAAGCAATGATCCTCCATGGCTTCGAGAGGTACATGCACACTACTAAGACAGACACTTGCTAATCAATGGCAGAGGTGCATTTTATTGGAAACATCTTGGAGGCGACAGATTTCAGCGACGAGAGTTCCCTTTTTGCCAGATGGACACTGAACTCTGGCTCATGTTGGAGGGCCCTAGAGGGTTATACTCAAGGGCAGACTCAGTTGGCTACGAGGAGCGTCAAATATAAACCATCCAGCATAGATCAAGCGTCCGAAGGAGAAGAAAATTTAGCTTTACGAGATGAAGGAAAGGTCATTTGTCATTCGTGGAGTCATCCGATAGACGTGCATTACATAACCAAGGGTCTTCAGGGTTGGCCAAAGCTCGAGTTTCAAGTCTGGGACGTTAATTGGTTGGGAAAGTGCAATATCTGCGCCTATGGGTTCATGAATTTGCCCGCAAAACCGGGCTATCATGATATGATCTGCTCCACCTGGAGACCTGTGGGCAATCTAAGAAGACGTTTCATCGACTACTTAACAGGCTACAGAATGCATCTAGTCGACCCTTCAGATATAGTCAGCAATGGTCTCAACAGACATCTACTGCAGGCAATCTCAATGGGATATATCAGAGTACAATTGAGTGTGGTCCTGAAGGACTTTGAGGAACATGGTGTAGATATATAATGTCTAGCCCGCGAGGATTTCGGGAGCATTCAACAAGCATATGGCTAGCTAGGAACGCGCGCTTCCTGAACGTCTTGGCGTTATCAAAGGCCGATCTTGGTGCTGAAGGCCGCGCTGTGTGAGACCAACGACTAGGATTACTTTTTGTTTTGTAGAAAAATGATCAGTTATGCCCCCAAATTCGAGTTCAACTCAGCCATGGATTCTATTGATGTGAAATCTCTTGAAATAACAAACCCCAAGGAGAGTTTGGAGGACCTGGACCCTGAGGGAATCGGTCAGAAGACCAGAGCCTGGGCCCAAACTCCGTACCCATGCGACATGGGTCTAAACAAGTTGATCTTGATTTATGATGGAGACGTTGAACTTCTCAGAGCCGAAGCGATTGTAAATTCAACAAATGAACATCTAACTAAGCTGGACTATGTTAAGAAGCTTGCCGGGCCAGAATTGGAGAATTTTGTTAGGAAAAAATTGCGCAATTGTCCCACTGGTGAGGTTCGTCTTTCGCCTGGTTTCAATTCAAATTACAAATTCATCATCCATGCCGTGCCACCTAAATATAAGCCAAAATACAAAACCGCAGCCGAGACTGCCCTATTCCACACTTATTTTCGTATAGTTGAAACCATGATGGAGAGACGAATCAGAACCTGCGTGATACCAGTTCTGGCCACAAGCAATGCCAAAAGCAACATGCCCTTAGAGGAACACTGTCACATACAGTTGAGAATGTTGCGCAAATTATTCGAGAGGAAGGGAAACGAATTTGATAGAATAGTCTTGCACGTTGATTCAGATGAAGCTTTAAAAGTTTATAGTCGTCTTTTCAGGTGCTATTTTCCTCAGACCAAATTCGACGAGGAACTCGCCTGCTTCCTAATTGGGCCCAACTCCCTGGGCGGCCCAAACGGAGAGCCCCTGATTCCTGAGCGCCAGATTCGCATCAAGAGCAAGCCGACACAATGTTTAGACAAGGGCTCGATAGATCTCAAAACTGGATTAGATTTGTCCACTGTTGTTGGTAAGACACCATTTAGTAAGATGCGCGATCTACACGAAATCCAGTTGGCCAGGCAAGCAATGCCCTCTAAGTCCAATCTGGTGGTCAAGCAGTTTTGCGTAATTTGCTAACCAAAGTAAAACTTGAGAACTCTCACCAATGTTGTTCAATGCATCACTTGCTAGAGGAGAAAGAATCTCTCCTCCACAGGTGATGAAAAGCGGCCTGAGACGATGAATGGTTCCTATTTCTCTACTTCTTGCCAGTGATTCGAGAGCCAAAGCTTAGGGTTCCACCATTGGAGGTTCCCGAGGTGCTGTATTCGGAACCTTGTTGCTGTTGGCCTGTCCTAGTGGTTGTTATGCTTGAACTTGACTGCTGTTGTCGTTGTTGCTGTTGTTGTTGCTGTTGTTGTGGCAGCCAGAATTGCTTGTTTGGTCGACCGGGACGTCCACCCTTGACACCGCCGGCCCATTGTGAGACCTCATACCCTTCCTGTTCTTTGGTCCGTTCGACGCTGGTGATCTGCCGTGAGGGATTTGTTTGTGGACGGGGCTGCTGTGGAACTGGGACAGCCTGTTGTTGCGACGATACAGAGCTGGTGCTGACTTGAGTTCTGTAGCTCTGAGAATTAGTAGTTTGCGGCTTCTGACCGTATGGAGCAGTTCGGGATAGATATACCTGTCTATCAACTCCACTCTGGCGCTGCTCTTTGACTATAATGGGCCGAGCGGTTGTTGTCGGTTGCTCAGTAGTGGTGGTAGTTGTGGTTGGACTAAGGCTTGGGCTTAGTGCAACGGAGCCTGAGCTCTGTACACGTGTTTGACCTGCCTGCTGGATTCTGAACCTGTTTGTCGAGATTGGCCGGGCGGTGATCGTGTTTGACCAGTTTGGGCCCGCAACTGGACCAGCCGGCGCTCTCGAGCCTTCTCGCTGCAAGACGTTTCCCCTGGCCAGCTCGCCCATCTGGTACAAGTACTGACTGACGCGAGTCTTGGTTCCCGCAAGCGAGGTCTGAATCTGGGGCCGTCTGTTCGGCTGGTTGGGCGGCACAGACGAGGACTCGTAGGATACAGTTGATTGCGTGGGCACAGGTTGCGGACTTGGCAAGGGACGCTGGCTTGTCGAGGAGCTGAGCTCTATAACTTGCAGCGAGTCGCCAGTTGTCTGTGGCACTGGTCTGGACGTGGATGGAGCAGAACTCGTGAGCACGACCGGGCTTGGGCTTGATGGGATAACCGGTGCTTCCGGCTGGGGAGCTATCTTGATGGAACCATAGGAGGGCTCTATTGGAACCGGCCTCAGAGTTGTGCTCGTTTGGGGGCTTGTGGAGTAGCTGGTCGTTTCACTGTCCACCTGTTGCTCTGTGGTTGTTGTGGGCGCCAGAGTGGTGGTGGTAGTTGATGTTGTGGTTGTCGATGGCGGCGGTGGTGTTCTCCGGTTTCCCTCCACAACCACCTGCTTGACCGAACTGGGTTTCTTGGGCGCACTAGTTGGGCGCCAAGTTGGCGCCTTCCGCCAGTCGAGGTCAGTTTGTGCGCTCAGATTCGTTTGCTGCACAATCTCCTGCCCGTTGACCACCACCTGGGGCTCAATCGGCAGCCGGCCAGTCTGGCTCTGTCCAAGCTGGGCCTCTTGTTGTTCGGACTGGCCCTCCTCACTTGTCGAGCTCTGCTGCTGTGAGGCTGTGCCGCCAACCTGCACAAGGCCAGTCACTTCGGCCGAGCTTGAGCTGGACTGAGAGGTGGTGGTTGTGGGCGACGTTGGAACAAAGGTCGCCTGATTTGCTTGGGTCTGTACCTCTTGTTCTTCCTGCGAGTCGCCCTCGTCCACCACCACACTCTGCTGCTGGCTCGTCTGGCCGAAATCGTTCACGGGCCCCTGGGACTGTCCCTGGCCCAAGAACTGGCTCTGGATCGCCGAGTCTTGTTGTGCTTGCCCTCCAAAGCTCGATTGGTCAAGAGCGACTGTGGATACTTGTTGCGTGTTGCTCTGCTGGTTTTGCAAGCGCCCCAAGCCGACCACCAATTGGCCAGAGTTGCCTCGTGTGGCCGATGTCTGATCGGTGGCCAACAGCGAAGATTGCGGTCGATTTGTTCTCTCCTGTTGGTTGGTTGAGTATCTGTTCCAGCTCTCACTTTGGCGCGACTGCCCAGACGAGCTGGAAGAGCCAGCTACTGGTTGCCAGTTGCTGTTTGTGGTGCCACTATTGTTCCGTTCGTAACTGGACTTGAAATTTGCCTGCGATCTATTCAGCTGTTTTGCATTCACGTCCGACTGGCTTCTCTGGAGCCATTCGTTGTTGGAGGAAGTCTGTTGGCTTTGCTGAGCCTGATTAATTGATTGGTTGGGCTGGAAGGCGAGCGAGTCGCTTCTCTCCCTCCTCACTGTTTGCTGTTGTCTTTCCTGAGGCTGAGCGTTGCCCTCCAATTGGGCCAAGTGGCGCTCTCTCTGCTCTCGATGCGTCTCCTCGAGGAACCTGTACTCGTCGGCCGTGGTCTTGGCCTGGGCCAATTGAGCCTCGCTCGGCAGTCGAACTGAGTATTGTGCATCGGCACTCGACTCGGCCCTCGTTCCCACCTCGTTGGTGCTGATTTGGGCTCGGTAGCCATTCTCGTCGGCCACATAGTCGACTCTGCGCTCGCGTCCGTCATCTCCAAACATCATATAGAAGCCGGTCACTCGACCACTTGCATCGCCCACCTCTTGCCTAGTGGTTTGACCGCCGTCGGATTCCGAGGTGAAGCTGAAAGAGTATGGCTCTGGCGCCGGTTCGGACTGGTTGGACTCTGACTCCGTTTGCTGGGTCGCCAGGCATGGTTTGTGCACCAAGAGCAGAACTACGAGAGAGCCCAAAAGGAGAGATATGGACGATTTGCTGAGCATATTGGCTTCCTGAAGACTTTTCGGGTTCGCTTGCTCTTGTTTGGCTGATTTCAATCGTATTTTTTCCCTTGATACTGACACACTTGGAAAGTTTCTCCGACTCTTGTTGGGCTGCTTCTGCACGAGATTCGCTGCATAAATGAGAAGAAGATCCCGTCGAGTTGGGCTTTTAAACTAACTCCGCTTGGCAAGACACTGGAGGAGGGACAATAAAAAAGGACGAAACTCGGCCTAATCAATTATTCTGGAGGACAAGCGCAAGGAGTAAGGAGCCAGATGAGGGTTTAGGAAGCGAAAGGTCTAACATTTGAAAAGATTTCTAGTGAAAGTAGTGGATAGTTTTCTGCTTGCTCCTGTACTTTCTTTCACATAGCCCACAGACTATTGGAGACTGGATTTTAGAGCTTGGCCTAGCTCAGGATTGGTCTAACTGTCGAGAGGCTTGCTCGTGCGATTTCGATGAGAAATAGAAAATACTAGCGGATATAGAGCGTGCATATTAAACACTCTAAGATCAAACTAACAATCAAATTGATTGACGCGAAAGCTAATCGATAAGCTGGATTTATAACTGTTCCTAAGACAACGGTGGAAATCGTTCGCTCAACGGACCAAGAGCTTGATAATGTGATGGTTTCTGAATAAAATGTTGATTTTGTCGTAAAAAGACCCCACCTTATGGTTGAATCGACAAACATACGCCAAACCAATCTCCTTTAACTAACTGGTCACGAGGTACAAGTGCAAGGCGTACGCTCGTTCAGCAAGCCCGGCAACAATAATCAAACGAGGTGATC
>Ga0058701_10000871_pt1 | contig 20566 bp, 18 predicted proteins | sample AgamicOrMae_FD_97039 | JGI IMG/M metagenome (GOLD analysis project Ga0058701, IMG submission 97039) | Agave microbial communities from Guanajuato, Mexico - Or.Ma.e | ecosystem: Host-associated > Plants > Phyllosphere > Phylloplane/Leaf | place: Guanajuato, Mexico | collected 2012-06-04 | reverse complement strand
GCAGTCTTTGCAGCCAAAACAACGCCGAGCCAGTGCGGCGCCTCGTCCGCCGGCGCCACTTTCTCGGCGCCACTTTCGCGCGCGGCCCGTGCGGCTCGGCGCTGTTTCGGCGCGCTGACAGGCGAGCCAAATCGGCCAAGCTCGGCGGCGAGTCGAGCTTGAGCTTGGGTTGAGCTGAGCTCGAGCTGAGCTTGCCAGCAGCCGAAGGGCGCCCAGGAAAACGGAAACGAGCCGGCAAGCTTGGCGCGTGCGGCCGGCCGCCCGCGCGAGCTCGCCGCTCCAAACTGGACAACTGGCGATAATCCGGCCAGTTGGCGAGCCAGTTGGCAAGCTAGTTCATAGGCAAGCCAGTTGATAAGCCAGCAAGAGACTGTCTTGCACAGAGCTGCCGAGAGACAGTGAGCGGCGCCTTGGCACTCGAGCGCGCGGCCACTCGGCTGCTCTGCTCTGGCCGGCGTGCAATCGAATCAAATCAAATCAAAACAGAACAGAACAGAATGGAACAAGTCGCCTTGCCAAGCTCAAATCAAACACAGCCGATTGGGCAGAGGAGCAAAGTGTTCTTGTGAGCTTAGCCATTTTTATTGCGGACAAAATTGCCTCTTTGCAATCGCGCAAGAAGAGCAACAAGACAGCAACAGACAGCGAGCTAAGCACACAAGCGAGCGAGTGGGCCGCCCTCGAACAAGTTGGGCTGCTTGTCGCTGGTGGCATGTTGTCCGTGTTGCTTGTTTTCTGTCGCCTGTTGCGCTCCTCCACTGGCAAGACACAGTCCTCCACTGGCCAGACACAAGCCGAGCTCGCCGACAACTGTCCGTCGAACACAATCGATCACACTCGGCAGAGCACGCGCACCACTGACTGTCCTCCGCTTGGACATAAGCGCGGCCATACTGCTCGCCCAATCAACAGGTTGTTTTTGTTTCCCCTTTTTGCGCCCCTACTAAGCTCGGCCCGCACTCCAAGCTCGCTGCTCGTCCTTCGCCTCCTTTGCGCGCCTCTCACACAGACAGACAGACAGACAGACAAACGGACAGGCAGAAGAGACAGAAAGTGGTGCGCCTTAGCTGCCCGCTGGCCGATTGTATTCAAATGAGCGACTTTTTGCGCCCGCTTTTTCCCTCTGCCTTCTGGCTGCTCGTGCGCCTCTCAGTGTGTGGCGCTTGGCTTTTCCATTGGCAAGCGAGTCTTGCCAATGGAAAAGGAGCGAGATTGGCAGAATTTGTGGCCCATTTTTGGCCACAAGAGCTGGCAAGAAGTTTCGGACACTGCACAAGTTGCGCGTGCTGAGCGGGGCTTGTCTCTGCCTTTGGGACAAGGTGCAGTGGCAGCTTGTCTCTGCTGGTCAGTCTGCACGAGCAAGCGAGTAGGAAAAGCGCACTCGAAGTGGCCAGGAAACAAACAGTCTTTCTGTGCAATTCTCTGCAATTCGGCATGGACACTTTTCGGCCAGCTCGTGCACACTGCCCAAAGGCTGTCTGCAATGCTTTCTCGCAACGCATTGCAGACAGTCCCCCGATCATTAGCATCTCTCCTGCGCGCGAGTAATTATCCAGCTCAGAGCGGCGAGCTGCCTCTCGGCTGACCAGTCGCTCGGCTGACCGGCCTGACGTCTGGCTCCACTGACCAACAGAGGGCGGCACTCGCGGCCGCAGACTGGCCCAAGTGGCGAGGGCGCACTCTAATCAATTCAGCCGCCATCACACCTCCAAGGCGGCCGAGCTAAGGCTTAGCGAGTGTGTGACTTGTGCCGCTTTTTCGGCCACCTTTTGGCTTGTGAAAAAGCGCGAGACAGCCCGCAACAGTCTGCAGTCTCGCTCCCAGTCTGACGCAAAGTTTGCCCAAGTTTGTGCAAGTTTGCGCAAGTTCGGACACCTAATTGAGTTGTGCTGCGTTCCAGCGGCCTGAAGGCGGCGCTTAGGATGGGCTGAGATGAGCTTGAAAGGGCGCAGATTTGCATCACTCGGGCCGAGTTGTGCACAATTGGGCGCCAGACAAAAGGGCAGCTTGCAGAGAAGCGGCGCTCGTGTGTCCCACTGAACTTTGGGCCGCTCGCTCAGAGTGTTCAGGTGCCCTAAGGATCACTCCCAAGCTCCATTAATCACCGAGGCGCATTTGGTCTGATGGCCAGCGTCTTGCCACACACTTCTACAAAATGCTGCAACTTGATGCAGACTGCCGCAACTTGATGCAGACTGCCCCAAGTTTTGTGCGAGCTTGCCAGTCGCACACAGTCTCTGGCGCGAGGGGGCGCTTACTGTCCGGCTGGACGAGCGGCCAGCGAGCGGCAAATGATCGGCAAAGTGCCGCGAGCGATCGCTCCTTGTCTCAGGCCGCCTCTTAGATGAGGAGCCAGCGAGAGTGAGCTTCGTGGAAGGAGCTTCATGCAGACGCCAAGACACTCGCCTGGCCGTTGGCGCCGGCCGCTCGCTTGTTAGATGGCGCCAGCTCGCAGCCAGCGGGCGCCCCGAGCGTCGCAATGATGATAATGGACGCCCGCCGGAGCTTAGGGCCGGCCGGAGCTAAGAGCCGGCCCGAGCTGAGAGCTGAGGGCTGGCCAGGTGCGCAGCCACCGGCGGCGCCGTCCATAATTAGCGCGCTCATTTATCACCCAATTGCGGCTGGCTTGGCGCCGGTCAGCCTTGCCAGTTGCGAGCTGCGAGTGCAAGTGCGCCGCCTAGTTAGCCGGCCGGGGGAGCTAAGGGCCGGCCGGGAGCTAAGAGTTGGGCGGTGAAAAAGGTGAGAGCGCGTTGGCGGCGCAGGAAGTGTTGCGGGTTGGCCGGCGAGAGAGTGGAAGTCGAGAGAGTCGGGGGGGCAGAAAGTCGATCGGCGAGGAGCCGGCGGGGCGTCATTAGTGGTTGGCTGCGGGCTGTGTTTCGGAGACTGTCTTGCGAAGACTGTCTTGGGGAGACTGTGTTGCGTTGCGTGAGAAGCGGCAAGTGGCGAAAGGCGGCGGCGAGTTGGCGCGCGCGGAGGTGGCGCACTGGAGAAGAGCGCCGCAGACAGTCTGCGGCTTGCAATGGGCTGCAGTGCAATGGGCTGCACACTGCAGTGCATGGAAGGGGCTGCACTGCCTGCAACAGGCTGCAGTGCTTGCAACAGGGAATGGAGCGCGCTCCAGACGCGCGCTCATAAACAGGAACATAAACAGAGCGAGAGGAAAAAACAAGGCTCGTCTGGCCGCTGAAATTTGCAGCCTCCAAAGCTGGAAGGTTCAAAAAACATTTGGGAAGGCTTTAGATTGGCCCAATTGGAGCAGCTAAGCAACTGGAGAGTCCAAGCTGGGAAGGCGGAGATCTCATCAGGCGAGGAGAAAAAAGGCAAATCGAGCACTACTTACCCAAATTGATTTGATTTGCCCCCAAAGCGGAGCTTAGAGAGTCGTCGGGCGCGTTTCCGCCAACGCGCAACAAACCATTAGAATCAATTAGGCCCAACTGCGGCCGGCCGGCTACCTGTTGCTCAGGCTGGCCGCTGGCCATTCGGGCGGCCAGCTCATTCATCAGCTGGCCAGCGTCGAGCGGTGGGCCGCGAACGAGCTCGCTGCGGAGCACGCTGGCGGCCGCCCGCTCGCCTGGCCCAGTCTGCTCGTTGTCCTGGGGGCGCATGGTGAAGGAGTAGACGTACTCGGTGAGCAGCTGCTTGCGGGCCTCCTGCAGCTCGCGCAAGTCCACCGTCCGCGAAGGCCGCACTCTGCCAACTGCAGCCACAGACGAGGGCCGCCCCTGTCTGCTCACAGCCACTTGCTGCACTTGCTGCGGCTCCACTTCCGGCGCACTCTGCTCGCCGGAAGTGGCCGCAGACGCCTGCTGGGGCTCGGCGGGCGCTGGGGGCACTGAGGGGAGGCTGGTGGGCTGCAGACCAGGCTGGCCGAGCGCCTCCACCAGCTCCTGGTTGTAGGCGCTCACGGCGGACTTGAGGTTCACCATGGTGGTGCCGCGGCCCTTGGTTCTGCTGGAGAGCGCCAGGGTGGCCGTGGGCTCGATGAGGGGCAGCCGGTGTTCGATTTGGTCCATCAGCTGGGCGTTCAGGGTGGCCAGCTTGGTGGACCTTTCCACCTGCTCGTGCGAGGTCTCCAGCGTGTGGGTGCCGTGCAGCACGGTGGTCAAGTAGGTGAGCGTGGTCACGTAGGTGACTGGCACCACCACAGGTTGCTGCTGCTGTTGTTGTGGTTGCTGCTGTTGTGGCTGAGACTGAGCTTGGGGCTGGAACTGAGCTTGGGGCTGGGAGGGGCTCGACTGTGGCGCGCGGTTCGTCTGCTGGGCCGGCTGACTGCTGCCCGCGGGCTGCGAGTCCCGCGGCCCCGCCCCCTCGGGCCAGGCGCCACTTTCGGCGGCGGGCGGGGGCTCGCGGCGCGCCCCGCCACCGCCGGCCAGCCGCGACCCGTACGCGTCCGTGGTGGTGGTGGGCAGCGGCCGCTCCGAGGTGGCCGGGCCCGCCGCCGACGCAAATCCGTCGATCTGGGCCGAGTGGGCGTGGCCAGCGGTGTGCGGGACGAGTTGGCCGAACCCGTTGGGCTGGCCGCCGCCGCCGATGGTCTCGTAGAACTCCTCAGCTTCGGGTCTGCGCACAGTGAACTGCTGGCGGGGCGTGGCCGCGGGCTGCGACCCGCCGCCGTTCGCCTGCTGTGCGACGGTCGTCGTCGGGCTGGCCGCCGTGGTGGTGGGCGGGGCGGGCGGCCCGCTGGTGCTCGTGCTCGTGGTGGTGGTGGTGGCTGCACTCTGGCGGCCTGGCTGGCCTGAGGCGCCCCTCACTGGAATGCGGCGCCGGCCGCCGCCCGAGGCCGCCACCGCCATGTTGATGGGCAGCGCGGGCGAGATGGCGCTTGGGCCGTTGCTGGGCGCGAAGGGCGACGAGTTGGCCGCACTGGGCCCAGCCGCCGCGCTCGGCCCGAACGTGAAGAAGTTGGCGCTCGACCTAAGGGGCGGCACGGCGCGCCTCAGCTGCTCGCCCGGCGGCGGCGGCGCCGCCGTCGTGGTTGTAATCTGGCCTAAGGCGGAGTTAGAACCGGAACCGGAAGCGGGCGTGCTCGTGGTGACGCTGGTGAAGATTCCGCCGCTGTTCGAGTCGTCGGGCGGCGAGAAGGGCGCCCCGGAGACAGTCTGTCTTGCCGGGGCCTGTCCAGCCGGCTGTTGCCCTTCCGGTGGCGCCGTGTTGTCCTGGCCGCTGGCGCCCAAAGTGGTGCTGCTCGGCGCAGTGCTTGTGGCGCCGGCCGAGCTGGCTGTCTGCGCGCCACTCGCAGAGCTCTGCGTGGTGGCGAGCGCGGCCGCCGCAGCCAGACCCTCGTTGGCGGTCTGGACGGCGTTTGCGGCGAAGCGTATCACATCGGTTGCGAGTTGGGGCGCCCGCTGCGCCTGCTGCTGCACCACGGCAACACTCTGGGGCACTTGGGGCCGCTGACTAGGTCTCCTGGGCGGCGGCTTGCGGGCCGGAAGTGGCGCTGGTTGCTGCTGCTGTTGCTGCTGCTGTTGCTGTTGCTGTTGCTGTTGTGTAGACAGTCTGTTGGGCTGCTGCTGCTGCTGCTGCTGCTGGGGGGCGACGTTTCTTTGGGGGCCGCCCAGCTGGCCACCCAGCTGGCCGTTCAGCCGCTGGCTCGGCTCGAAAAAGGCCGAGGGGCCCGGCTGGAGGAGGGGCGAGAACTGCGTCTGGTCCACGAGGGGCAGCCCGTTTGGTCTGGCGCCGGAAGTGGGGCCGTTGGGGCGCGGCTGCTGCTGCTGTGTCTGCATCTGTGACCGTTGCTGCTGCTGCCTGTTGGGCACGAAGAGCGGCGGCGGAGTGGGTCTGGCCGCAGACTGTTGCAGCTGCTGCTGCGGGCGGCCCATTCCACTTCCGCTCTCCTCAGAGCCGCCTCCTAGAGGTCCAGCGGCCGGCCTGAACACCTGTCTGATGAAGGGCAGCTCTGTCTGCGCGGGGCCTGCAAAGGGGCCTTGCTGCTGCTGGTTATTCATCTGGTTGCTCATTTGGTTGTTTATCTGATTTCCAATTTGATTGTTCATTTGATTGTTCATTTGGTTTCCGATTTGGTTTCCCATTTGGTTGCTCATTTGGCCATTTTGAGCTGGCCGCTCGAAGGGACCACCCAGGCCAAGAGCTCCCACGCGACCAGGCGGCTGCGGCGGCAGACGTCTGAAGCTGGCCTGCAACTGGGGCTGCAGCTGGCCAGCACTTCCGGCCGAGCCCTGAGCATTGGGCGGCTGGTTGTTGGCCAGGTTGGCCAGCGAGCTCAGGTCGAAGGCGCTCAGCGTGGACAGGCCCAGCTGGAGCGGCGAGTTGCCGTTTGGGTTTCCATTTCCATTTCCATTTCCGTTTCCGTTTCCGTTCTGGTTCTGGTTCGGCGGGCCACCAAGGGCGCCATTCTGCCCGCTGGGACCACTGCCTCTGGGCTGGCCATTGGGCGGAAGTGGCGCCGGCTGGAACTGGCCGTTTCCGCCATTGTTCGGCCTCGGGAACTGCTCGCCGCCGTTTGGGGGCGCCTGTTGCTGCAGCTGGTTGGCGCCCGAGCGCAGCCGCTGGAAACGCTCCGTCGGCTGCAACTGGCTCCCCGCCGGAAGGGGCGCCCTCTCGTTGGGCCCACTTCCGCTCTGGGGCGGCCTTGAGGCGCGCGGCGAGCTCGCCGGGGGCCCAAAGGGGCGCGCGTTTTGGGGCGGCGCCTGCAGAGACTGGCGGCGCGAGATCAGCTGCGTGCGGGCCGGCTGGTCGTCCAGCAGGCCGGCCGGCGGGCCATTTAGGTTTCCATTTCCATTTGGGTTTCCGTTTCCGTTTCCGTTTGCGGGCTCGCCGCCGGAGACAGTCTCTGGCTGCTCTGCGTCGAGAGGGGCGCCCGCAGACTCCAGGCTGGAGCTAGGCAGACTGCCCAGACGGTTGAGAAAGGCGCCGGCCGGGTCGCCGGAGTTTGGGGGCGCCTGAGACTGTGTTTGGGGCTGTGCTTGGGACTGGGACTGGAACTGTGTCTGAGACTGTAACTGAGACTGAGACTGTGCGAGGGGCTGAAAGTGGGCTTGTGGCCAGCCCAGCGGCAGCTCGCTCGCCGCCGCCGCCAGAGACTGCTGCTGGCCGAAGGGCGCCGCTGAACTTTGGGCGGCCAGCCGAGAGCCGAAGGAGTCTGCTTTCCGGTTGCGATTATGATTAGGATTGCGTTATACAGATTGAGATTGGGATTCAGAGTTGAGGGTTGAGGTTGCATTGCACAGTTTGCGTTGCAGAGTTTGCATTGCAGAGTTTGCATTGCAAAGAGAAAAGAGGAAAGAGGAAAGGCAGACGAGCCGGGTGAACGATTGAATGGAGGCCGCATGCAAAGGAGCAGCACAGGCGCGTGATTGATGCCATTGATTATGGGCCAGGTTTGGTTGGGTTGATGACAAAAAATGGCCGAGTTGTTTTTCGGATTTCAAGCCATTTGAATTGGTGTGTTTTTGTCAAGGCGAAAGAAAGTGTGTTCCATGTGCAGTTGAGAGCAGAGTTGTTTGTTTGTGTGTTTGTTTGGAAGAGAGATGAAGAGATGCAGAGATGCGGGTTAGTAGTTTGTTGTCATTGATCTCGAGCTCTTTTCTGCTCTGCTCTGCCGCCGGTCTTGCCAGCCTTGCCAGCTTGAGACTAGGTCTAGTCGTTTGGCGAACGAGCGAACGAGCCGCTTTCAGGCCAGCCAGTCCGGAAGTCGTGCCGCCAACTGATTGAGTGCGCCTTTGTGTGGCTCAATCGGCTGGCTCGGCTTGCAGTCGGGGACAGTAATTGAATGGAGAGAGAGAGAGAGAGATGGCACGAAGGGCCAAAGGGCCATCATGGCGCCGTTTAGGGAGCGTGAGAAGAACAAGAGTGCAAACATCCAGCGGGGACAGTCTAGGCTGGCGAGCTTAGTGAGAGTGAGCTTGCCGTTTGACTGCAGAGCTCGGCTAAGCTTCCAGATTTTCCACATTTCTCCTCCACTTTGGCCCCACTCGCCTGCCTTTGGGCGGCCGTTTAGAGCGCGTCTGAAGCTCATCTTTGGCTCGTTTGTGCCACAGACTGTCTCCGGCAGCCGAGCGACGTTCCAGCAGTTCTCGCTGCCAATTGGAGCTCCTTGGAGCTTGGGGAAGACGAGGGAAGCCAAGGGAAGGCTAAGGAAGCGCCCCGGCAGAAGAATTTTGGGCAATTCTTCTTCTTCTTTCACTACTGTCTTGCTGCAGGTCTTCGCGATGACAAAGATTGCGAGATTTCTTCGTCCAAGAAGTGAGCGCACTCTCCGCCAAATGGCCATCATCTAGCTTCTTCCAGCCAGACTGACAGACGAGATCGTGGCCCTCGTTTGGCCGGCCGGCCAACACACTCTTTAGAGACGGGGGCAAACTCGAGACACTCTTCCCCCCTCAGTTTATCGTTCGGAGCTGCAAAAACGGCAACAACAACAACAACAACAACAATGAGAGAAAAAGAGCCGCCGAATCACAACAAGCGGTTTGTTATTGGAGCCGTCTGTGTGTGTGTGTGTCTGTGTGTCTCGGTGGCTGAGGCTTGTTTGTTGGTGGCGCTGGGCCTGTGGTTGTTCCTGTTTTGAAGAGCAAAAATTATAATCAAAACGTCAAACAGACACTCGGCGGACAGAGACAAACGGGCGAGTGAAATGCACTGGACTGCAAGCAAACGGGAGGGCACACTGCTGCAGTGCTGCAGGCTAGCTTCAGTGCACATCGAGAAGACAGCCCAACGCAGTGCAGTGCAGTGCAGTGCAGACTAGTGCAGGTTAGTGCAGGCTAGTCAAAAACAGTGCCCAGCCGACAAGGCACAGACAAAGGGGCGAAACTTTATCTCCTCACAAAGCTCGTCATTAGCCTTTTTCATCTTCTTCTTCTTCTTCCCTTTTCGCTTCTTCGCCGCTTCACTGCAAGCCCCCGAACTTGTTGGCGCCTTGGCTAATCCTTTGGGACGCGAAGCTGGTGGAAGTGGCGCCTCCATCGGCCCTCATTGGGCGCGCGAATGGAGGCCACTAGCTCGGAATAAGAATGAGAATGAGAATGAGCGCCGGCGAGACCAATTGGAGGAGCTTCTCACGAGGCGTTAAGATGGAAAGGAGAGAAGAGAGAAGAGAGAATGAAGATGGAGGAGTTGTTCATGGTTATGTGTTTGTGTGGGCCAAGCTTTAAAAGAGCATCAGAAGCAAGCGGGGCTCATAATGGCGGATTGAAAGCGGCCGTCCAGCTCCCGTGCAGCACCACACGGACGAACATTGCTCGGCGGCCACTTGAGCTCAACTGTTTTGCTCTTTTGCAATTTTGCTTCCACCGAGCTTCTTCACTGGACACTCACAACAGTGAGTGAGTGGCAGCAGTAAGCAGCAAGCAGTGAGCAGTGAGCAGTAAGCGAGCCCACTGAGCACATCACACTCTCGAGGGGCGCAATTTTCATTTTTTATATTTCTTTCCTCATTTTCCTGCTCGTCTCTTCTCGTTCCGCTCCGAACGAGAAGACTCCTTCTCCCTCTTCTACTGCTCCTTCTCCATCGGCCGGCGCGCTGATTTACTCCCGCCGCATCCTTTTCGCTCCCGCTCGTCTGAGTGATGCATTGGACCCATTTGCTCGACGGCTCCTTTTCACTGAACTCCTAAGCATCACTCCTAAGCATCGCTCCTAAGCATCACTCGAAAAGTGCGCCTCCTTGTCCAGTTGCGGCCAAGTTCGCGTGCGCCGGCCAACTGATATGACGAGCGGCCGCCCAGCTGGCGCCTCTGTTCTCACCTGTTGCACTTGGCGAGCTTGTTGCTCGCTTGCTGCTCGCTCGTTGCTCGCTCGAGAAGAAGCTGCAACGAGAATGCTGGCAAGACTGTCTTCGGGACTGTCTCCCGCAGACTGAGATGCTTCTGTTCGCTTAGAGCACTTTGCGCGCTTTGAGCGCTCACTGAAAGCACTCAAAGGGCTCAACAAATGGCTCAACTTGGGGACAAAAACAACAACAACAACAAGGCCACACAAACGAGAGCGCCAACACAACAATGAATGCAAAGTGTTTCCTTTGCATAGTTTGCAAAGATAACTGTCGCCAGCAGCCAGCGCATTAGCAAAAGAGCTCACCTCTCTGGAGGCGTATCAGCACGATTCTGGCCCAAGCAAACCCATTCAGAGCTGGGCCAAAGTGCGACAACAAACGAGCGTTTCCTCTGCCGAGACGCCCAACGACGAGTGCCTCTGGCTGCCAAGGAGCCAGCCCTAAGGAGAGGCGACAATTTTCGCAAAAAGATTGTAAAAAGAACCAATGCAATTCTGCACACCAAATGCAATTCTGCACACCAAATGAGCTGGCCGCTGCCAAGCCCAAAAAGTGGTCCGTCTCGCTGGTTGATAATCGTAATAAAAAGGAAGCTCTCCTCTGCCTCTTCTTCTTGCAAACTAGTCGCCCACTGACTCACTTAGAGACGAAGGTGTTCTCCATCTGTTGTTGTTGTTGTTGTTGTGCTGGTAACAAGGTGACACAGTGCCCATTGCTGCAGTGCAGCCTCGCCGCACGAATTGCCGCCGACGCACGCAAATGGCCCCGCAGACAGTCTGCGGCAAAGCGGCCGCCGCACTGAAGCCGCACTGACGCCGCACAGAAGCAGCCCTGCAGAAGCGGCGGCTCTTCTGCAGGCCCGCTCGGTGCAGACAGTCTGCGGCAACTGTCGCCGCCGGCAATTTGGGCGCCTTCTTGTCGCTGCTTGTCCAATTTGCGACCGAAACGACGGCCCACAAGCCACAACAGACACTCCTGGGCCATGTTTTCAGCCTTCCCCTTCGAGCTGGTCGCTCGCTGGACCAGCTTCCGAGCGCCGCAAAGTTGCATAATTCACCACTTTCCACACAGAGACCAGCTCCCAGCCAGCGGCCGCCACTCGGCCCATTGTGTGTCGGCCGCTTTGGAAAATGGCGCTCCAAAGTGGCGCCTGGATGGCGAATCGAAATGGTGGGAGAGAGTTCGATGAAACATGCACATTTGCGGCAACGAGCAAGTGGCCACAACTGCCCACTTGGCCGCCGGGCACAAGAGGAGGCAAGTGGCAACTGTTGGCACTGTGATTTGGCGCAACCAGAGCCCAGACGACACTCTTCGGCCAGTGCAAATGCGACAAGGCTCGTCGCAATTGTCCCGGCCGGCCGCAAGCACCTTGCACTCAAGGCTTGCACTGTCTGCCACTGGACTGTCCTCAGGTTGTCTCTAGTGCGATCGGCCGGAGATTTGGCCACATTTGTGGAAGGCACGAAGCTGGCAGAAGTGGAGGCGCGAGATCGGCGCCGATTTGGTGCGGCCGGCGGGCAGAGATGTTGCTTCTGGGCGGCCGCTGGACAGTCAGTGGGCAGTCAGTGGGCGGCCAGTGGGCAGCCACACTCGCTGGACGGTTGTCGCGGCGGGCCCGCGAACTGGCCCGCCGCTAAGGACAACTCTTCTGCGGCGTTCGAGGGCGCAGACGGGCCGCCGGGAGCGCAATTTGGGGCGAGACGGGCGACCATTGTTGGCGGGCCGGCGGGGAGACAATTTGGCAGCCTTGGCGCTGTGGCGTTGTGGCCACAATGGTGTGTGGTCTGCGTGTGTTTGGCCGGCCCACAATGCAGCGGTGGGCCCGCGCACACAGTCTGTGGCGGCGCAGTGCACTTGCACACAGTCTGCATTATGTGCGCATTTTGTGTGCGTTTTGTGTGCATTTTGTGTGCGTTTTGTGTGCGTTTTGTGTGCATTTCGCACACTGCACTTTGCTCACTCCAGTTTGCACACTGCCCACAAGGCACACTCTAAGCAACGGACATTGCACACTGTCGCCACTGGACACAAACTGGACACAAATTGGACACAGACTGGACACAGACTGGACACAGTGGACCACCCCCGCCGGCAAACTGGCCACGCTTATCTTCATCTGCCGCCCGTCGCTTTTTGATTGGCGAGCGGCGCGCTCGAGTTCTGGCGCCCGAATGACAGCTCCAAGATGGCAGCTCTCAGCGCCGACCCTAAGCCTCAGCCTCAGGCTCGACCAAAGCAAAAGCGCAAACACACAAAGGTGGCTGAGAAGGCCGATAAAAGATGAGTGCAAAAAATGCGAACCACTTTTGTCATGCCAAAGGGCCGGCGGAAAGCGCAGTGTCCAGCATCACCAGTGGCCCATTAAAGAGCCGCAGTGAGAGAGACAGTCTGCGGCACTGATTACTGCAATCATTATCCCGATTCGCCAACTCCAAAGTGGCCAATGGTTAGCAATGTGAAGCAGACTGCATGAAGCACACCACTGCACCTAATTCCTAGCAACTGGCGACTGGCAACTGGCGACTGGTGGCTGCTTGGCGGCAAAAAGAAAAGTTTGCCCTTCGAGAGAGAGCGACGCAATCGGGCGGCCGATTGTGCGTGGTGGCCCGAAGCTTCGGCTTGGCGGCTTGGATTATCTTTATTCGTCGCTCGCTTTCCGCCGGCGCAATATTAATAAAACACGAGTCACGATAAACCACTTTGCACCGTGTTCCAGTTTGGCCGCCGCCTAGAAGACTGAGCAGCCGAGGAGACAAGTGGAGCTAGGGGGCGGCCAGTTGGCGGTCTGCAATCGAGAATCGAGAATCGTTAGCATTCGGGCCAAAGAAATCGGAATGAGAATGAGAATGTGAACAAGAGTGAACAAGAATGACTGAGGACTGAGATTGAGACTAGGATTGAGAATGAGAATGAGAATGAGAAATAAATAAAAAGGGAGGCAAATTTCTTGAGCGCACAGGAAAGAAGGAAAACTGGTGCGCTCGCAGACTGTCTCTCTCTTTCTCTGCGCGCAACACTGCATTAGACGAACGCCTAGTAAATAGTGCAGCAAATAGGCCCAACCAAGTGGGACCTATTTAGTGGGCCGCCTTTTGCAAGCTTCTCCTAAGCTCGCGGGCCAAACTGGAAAGCTCGGCGGCCAATAATTAGCGAGCGCTAAATAAAAAGACGAGGCGGATGCAAGCTGACCAGTTGGCCAAGAGAGAAGCCGGTGGCCAAGCTGCGTCCCAGCCTGCAGACTGTGCCCTCACGCAGAATCTACACAGAGATGCTCACAGTCGTTCCAGGCCACCTCGGCCACCTCGGCGGGCAAACAAATGACTGGCTGTCGATATTTGTTTGCCCACTTGGACCAATGGGCAGCGGCGTGCAAGCTAGACGCCCAGTTGCGTCCAGGCCGGATGAGCATCTGTGGCTTGGCTGTGGTGCGGATTGTGTGCAGGCGGATAGCTTGCCGGGCGAGAGAATCGAGAAGGCGAAATGGAAGCGAGAATTGAGGCTCAGGTTAAGAGCCGAAAAATGGCCGATAAAAGTAGAGAAAAACTGACAAATTGCGCGCCAAATCTCATGTCAGCCGCTCGTTAGGCTTGCATTCTAGTCTTTGGACTGCAGACTTTTCCACTGCACTTCCATTGGGCACTTGCATTGGGCCGGCGTGCACTGCTCTCTGTGCGCACTTCGCCATAGACAGTCTGCGGAGGCTGAGCACTCGGCCCAGAGCGCGCACTGCACACAGTCTGCAATGCTCACTCGCTGCAACCTGCAGTCTGCACTCGCCGCCCAATGCCCAATGTCTGACGCCAAATGCCCACTGCTCAATGCCCACTGCTCAATGCCCAATGCTCAGCCCTCAATGCTCAATGCTCAATGCTGGACGCCCTAAGCCTCGGCTCATGGCAAACAATCTGCATGAGGCAATGAATGGAAACGGCTGATCATGACTTCATGATGTTACTCCAGCGGCTCCCTCGCCTCCTTCATCGTCGGCGGCCCATTGCCTAATGCAAATGATTAGAACTCTTCAAAAGTGCCGGTTGTCGACCAGCAGGCCAGAGGGAAGCGCCTGTGGCCGAGGGCGTGTGTGAGGAGGCTGGCAAGATAGAAAGCTGGCTAGCTGGCTAGCTGGCTGCACTTAGAGGGAGCAGACTAAGAGGAAAGGCTTCTCAGCTTCTCTGCTTCTCTGCTTCAGTTCCAGCCGAAGGGTAACATTAATAAAAGGCAAAGTATTTGCTTACAGCAACAAGTAGTTAAATGGCCGCCCGTCTCGTAAGTCTGGCAGCCACTTGTTGAATGGCGTCGGCCATTGGCGAGCGGCGAACGGCGAGCGGCCAATGAGAGGAGGCAGGATGAGCGATTGGTCGTGGTCGTGTGGGCCTGTTAGTGTTAGGGGGCAGCGCTAAGGAGCACAGCTGTGAGCGCCGATTTGCCCATTTGCGCCAGCGAGCTGCAGGCGCTCGGCCAAAGGGCAGTCCCACTTGTCTGTGCCCATTGGTCGTGGGCAAAGAGTGGCGCCGGAAAGGAGCCCGAAGACTAATCCGAGCGTTGTTCAGCGGGCGGCGAGCGGGCGCCGCCCACCCGTGCGCGCGCGTCGAGCGTCGGGCGTGCAACGGCGAACTCTGCAGGCAAGAGGCCCGCGCTTCGGCCGTGTGCGCGAGTGCGTGCAGCCCGCGCGCCCAACCCGACGCGGCACACCAACACGGAGACACAAGAAACGGCAAGCAAGACTGCCTCAAGCTCGCCTGTTCCAGTGCATCTTCCACCCATTCGAGCGGCTCTCTATCTCTCTTGCTTTTCCTCAAAACTCACCGCCACAAGCTGGTCATATTTCTGCGTGCGTGCAATGGATAACCGTTAAAGACGCAACCATCGTCCCTTGGCTTCAGCGAGTGAGAGCTTGGCCAGCTCAAAACTGGCTCCCACTGCAGCGAGGACTGTCCGCCGGGCAATCATTGCCATTTGAGCCACACGACCCCGGCGAAGGGGCGGCTAAGAGAAGCTGCGGCCGAGCGGCTGCAGCTCGCCCTCTGGATCCCTTAGGGCCGATCCAAAAGGGTGATTGCGAGCCGGCTGGCCCTTAGCTGGCCGAACCTTAGCTGCAGCCGCCTTGCTCTGGCCGCTGAAGCGCCGCCCGAAGCTCCGGCTGACCCAAACGGCGGCATTGAAACCTATTTTCGGCCGGCCAGTCGTCGGCAAATTAAATTAGCCAAATGGGCAGCCTTGAGAGCTTAGCGTGGTCCAGCTTGGCTTATGGACTCTTTTGAGTCTCCTCTTTAGAGTGCTCAGCATCTGGGCTTCAAATTGGGGCTCGTCTCTGCAATTTGGACTGGAAGCGGCGCGCACTGAGACGGCCAAATGACATTCATTAGGCGCGTGCGCCGGCCGGCCTAAGCGGCCTTAGCTCGCCGGCCGCTTAGGACTGTCCGAAACTGCAGCGTCCGGGAGCAGGTGGGCCTTTGGGCGGCGAGTGGCCGCTGGCCAGTGGCTAGTGTGGTCGGCTCGTTAGGAGCAGACGAGTGGCGACACTGGCGGCCAGGCCGGAGGCTGAGGCGGCGGCTGGAGACTGGAGAGTGGCTGGCGAGTGGCGCCACAGGCGAGCCGAAGTGGCGGGCGAGTTCCGGGCGAGCCAGAAGGCAGAAAGCAGAGGGTAGGAGGCAGAGGGCAGGAGGCAGAGGAGTGGAGACTGCGAGTGGTGATGCCTCGAGGCCAAATGTCAGCGCGCGGCCGACGCAACAGGCTAACTGGGCGGCGTGTGCTGTGCGTTGTTGGGGGTTTGGCGTTTGGCGGACTGTGCACTGTGGACAGTGAACGGCGCACAGTGCACAGTGCACAGTGAGCAGCGCTGTGCAGTGGAGAAGCAGCGCAGACAAGTGCAGAGCAGTGCAAGTGGGCCGGCCAATTGGCGCGACGTGCTCCCTCTCGGCCAAGTGGCCACACGAATGCGTTGAAAGAGGATGAGCAAACGAGCGGCGCCAAACACAAGGACGAGCAGCCCCGCAACACGCCTGACGCAACACAGTCCAGTCCATTCTGAAGCACGAAAGCGAAGCTCCTGGAGCAGCAAATCTGGGTCAGCTGAAAACGAGATTGCCGCCCGAGAGCGCAAGTGGCCTTCCTCGCCGCTCGTCCTGTGCGGCTGGCCCGCCGACCGCCGACTGGCCAGTCTCCCTTCGAGGCTGGCCAGTTTCGAGGGGAGAACTCCGAGGGGAGAACTTGGAACTTGGACGCCGAAGAACAAAGCCAGAGAGGCAGACCCCTGGCGGCGGCGGCGGCGCTTTGCCTCGTGGGCTGCGGCGCGGCGCGTCTGGCCGGCCCAAAGGAGCGAGCGGGTCCTTGTCGTGTTCGCGGCGGGCAAATTCGCCAAGCTCGGCCGGCCGATCGGAGACAGAGGCTGGCGGCGAGCTCGGCAGAAGAGTGGCGCTGGGCCTGCGAGTGGGGAGCGCTCGTTAGCCGGAGCGTGTCTGGAGCGTTCGAAGAAAGTGGCAGTGTGCGAGCGTTGCAGCAGTGCAGTGTTGCAGCAGTGCGGCAGTGCAGCCGCAACTGCAAGGCGGCCCAAAGGCGAGCTTCTTCTCCTCTGGCTGGCCGAAAAGAAGAAGAAGAAGAAGAAGAATGGGCAAAAAATTCAATTTGAGCTCCCCTCAAAGTGCTCTGAAAGCCAGTCTCTGCCATTCTGCGTCCTGCCCAACCGAAAGCTACTCGTCCCCCAGGCTCAGCTCGGCGCGCGCGAAAGGCTTGCAGAAAAAGGGGCAGACTTTTTGCCACCAATTGTTCATTGATAAGTTTTTATTGTAATTACTTCCATTTGGAAATGAAGCAGCAGAAATAGACTCTCGCTGGCTGGCCGGCTAGCTGGCCATCCAGCTTGCCGCCTAGCTAGCCAGCGTCTGCGGCAAGCTTGGCAGAGGCGCTTAGGCGCTGCCAGTCTAGGGCACTTTCGGGCCGAAAGTTGTGGCGCGAAAAAGGGCAAAAAAGGGGAAACCACTTTGGGCGGGCGGCCACTTTTTGCCCCTTGCACCACTGGCAACACTCGCATTCAGCCTGGGGGAGCCTGTTCCCTTCTGCCTTCTTCCCTCTGCCTTCTGCCCTCTGCTTTCTGCCTTCTGGCGGCTGCAAAAATCCAAATCGATTGGAGCGAGCCGAACGGAGAGCCGAACGGAGTCTTCTCTGTAACTGTCTGTAACTGTCCGAGGGAGAGCAGTTGGCCGTTGACTGCAGTTCGGCTGGCAGATGGCAAAAATTGCTCGTCATGGTCGCGCAGAACTGGATTCCATCGGCCGGGCTAAGCGGCCGGCCTGGAGCTGAGAAAGCGCCATGCTGCCGCCGCTCGATGCTCGCCGCTCGCCGCTTGCCGCTCGAAGCTTGATACTAGATGCTCGATGGCCAGACCTAAGGCCCGGGCGTGCAGAGGACGGACGGAGGCAAATGAGGATGTCTCCAAATGAAGCACTTGTTGAGCGCGTCGCTCAAGTCTCGGCGCCAAAATCGGCCGCCCTTCTCGCCCTGGGCCAGAGCGGCGCTTAGTGCAGGGCGCGCACTCTGCGCAAAGCTGCACAAGAGCCGGCCCACTGCAAGCTGCACTGCAAAAGCCAATGCTAAAGCCCAATGCTAAAGCCCAATGCTAAAGCCAATGCATCGGCCCAATGCAACGGGCGCGCACTCGGCCCGTTCGAGTGGCTAAGTAAACCAAAATGGAAAATAATTTAGGTCAACGATGTTGCTCTAAACTTTTGAGCAACTTTTTCTTAATTTCTCCAAACTTTTCACTTCGGCAAGCAAAATTGGGCGATAAAATAACACTGATTCAGCGCCAGCTGCCTTCTACCTTCTACCCTCTGGCTGCCTTCTGGCTGCCGCCCCTTGCCTCTCGCTGCTCGGCCAGCCAGTCGCCACTCGCCACTCGCCGCCAGCCCTTAGCCTGCGAGCGGCGCCGTCCAGACTCCAAACTCGAGACTGTGCACTCTGCCACTCGGCCACTTTGCCACTCTGCTACTTTGCTCCTCTGTTGCTCCTCTTCTGCTCCTCTGCCGCTGCTCCTCTGCTTTTCCTCAGGTGCCTGCGAGCGCCGATCGCTCGACAACTGGCTTAGCGGCCGGCCAGTGTTGCTGCCCCTCTGCTCTGGAGGAATTTGGGCAAATTTGCAAAAAGGCTTGCTGTCTGCCAGCGGCAACACTCGGCGGCTGGCAAGGCGGATTTCGAATTAACTCCATCAGAGGCGCGCGCGCACACACACACACAGAGACTCGGCCGAGAAATCCGCCCAGAAACAGCATCAGATGATCATAAACATCATCATCATCATCATCGTCTTCATCGGCAACTTCGGCGCCAACTTCTTGCCTCTTGCCTCTTGCTTCTTGCTCGCCCTTCTCCTCGAGCTGGCCAAACTCGAACGGCAACAACAACAACAACAACAGTTACTGTTACTGTTACTTTGGCGCCGGCCAACATCGCGCCAGTAAAGCTGAGGGCCAGGCTCGCCGCTCGGCATTAATAATTCATGCGCAAACACCGCCAGCTCTTTGCTAAAAAATCTCGCCCCTCGCTCCTAGTCTCTAGTCTCTGGTCTCTAATCTGCAGTCTCAACTCTTCAGTCTTCGCTCGCCGGCCAGTGGCCACTCGCCAGCCACCAGCCACCAGCCACTGGTCAGTGGGCCAGTGGGCAAAGGAAGACTGGCCAGTGGGCAGAGAAAGACTGGCCGAAGAGTTGGCGCCGCATTGATGAGGATGCGTGTGCGTTCGTGTGTCTGTGTCACGAGCAGCGCCATTAGTCAGTGAGGCAAAGGTTATTTGGCGGCTCCAACAAATGGCGGCGCTCGCCTCTGACGAACAACACTCCAGAGCAACATGCTTCCAGAGACTGTCTCCCACTTCTTCGCCATCTTCTTCTTCTCCTGTTCGTTGCGTCAAGTGGACCAAAGGCTCCAAATGAGCCAATTGAACAACAACAACAACAACTCAATCGGCCCTCTCACTTAATTCCGGCCAACAATTTCTCCAAATTTCCATCCTTCTCACTCCTCGGGGCCTCCACTCGCCCTGCCCAATGAGCCCTCAGCCTCCACTCTTGCATTGCAAGTTTGGTTCTTGCATTTTAGACTTTTAAACAAAAAACACAAAGCCAGCTAAGCGATACTCTCCAGCCACTGCCTCAAGCGCAACTGATCCTCGGGGCCAATGGACGGCCCAACAGACTAGGAGGAGCCTTAAATTTGGCGTTAAATTTGATCAGTTCGCCTTTCCTGCTCCTTCTCGCTCCATTGTTTCTCACTTAGAGCCACTTCGAGTTGCTTGGCTCTGTTGCATTTATTGCATCTCTTGGGCCGATTTGTGGCCATTCGTGTGCACCTTGTGGCCACTTGCCCATGTCTGTGCTCTATCCAGAGCAAAAGTTGAGCTCCGAGAGGCAAATTTGCCAAAGTCTCAATTTTGAATGCTCCAAAACAGCACGACACGAGCACAGATTGCAAGGAAGAGAAACTTGTAGAGGAAAGTTTCCGACCCTAAGGATGATTTTTGGACCAATTCTGCATGAGTTTGAGCCCAAAATGGAGTGCCAATAAATCACACACTCATATGCATACAACTTGCACTAGCCTCTGGGGTGGTCGTAATAATTTTGACTTGCCCAAGTGTGCAATCGATCGAGCCAAAAACTGGATGATTGATAGTGCGCTATGGTGGCCCGCAAACTGTAGTCAAATTGAGATCGAGTCCCACTCGCTGTCTCTCTCTCTCTCTCTGCTCTCAGCCCGCCCAGCAAGAGGCCGGCTGAGACAAGGAACAAGAAAGTTTGAGACTGGCTCGCTTTCAGGCGAGCTAGTTAGTTTTTCCACCAAGCCAACTTGCCAAATGGACGACTAATTGGCCGGCAACTTGAAATTCTTTGCTCTTTTTGGGGCCAAATGCACGTCTTTTGCAATTTCTCTTTTCTTGAGAGCAAATCTTTTCCGAAAAATGTCCAGCGGAAAGACAGGCTGGAATTTGCAGAAAAATGCGACAAAAAGAAGCAATAATTGGCAAAGAAAAGCAGCAAAAGTGGATTAAAAGTGGACAGGAAAACTTGGTGATATCAGCCACTCGTCTGAGCAAGACAAGCTGATACAATTTTCAACTACAACTATCTCTTGACCGAAAGCAAAGAAGTCATCTTGTTAAAGCTTACCTGTTCGAGATTCGCTAACATTGGCCAAAAAGTGGACCAAAATTGTGAAGATTAGTTGGCATATTGTTTTCTCTTGTGGGAAAATGTTGAATTTCCTCTTTCTCTTCCTGTCAAATTCTATTGACTTTCTCCGGCTGCTTCTGCAAACCGTCCTTTTGCAATCTTGACACATTTTAACTTAGCTTGTCAGTTTTCTTCCATTTGCGCTTGGAAACTTGCAATTGGTCGCCTCTTCCTCTTTCCTTAAGGAGCTTTTCTTGATTTCCTCTCTCTATCTCTTTCTCTTGCCTCCTGATTTCCTTCTGGATGGCCCTAATTCTACAATCAATGATTACAATCAATTAGCGCGCCGCATTCTAATTGTTGTGATTATTCTTTGTGCGTTCAGGGGAACAAACGAACTATCTTTTTGAGCTCGTTGTTTCGGCCACCAAAGAGTAAGAAGACTGAGCGAAAGGCGACGGAAAGAGAGAGAGAGAGAGAGAGAGCGTCTTGAGAAGAAGGACCAAGATTGAGGAGGGACTTCATCTCAGGTGGAACGCATGCGCGAGCTAACAGTACTCAAGGTGGTCCGTTACTTCACCTTAGGACTGGCCGCTGCTCAAGCCGGCCGGCTCGTCTTCCGTCAAGATTTTCGAGCGACATCTGGAGCTTGGAAAAGCTTTCTC
>Ga0058701_10000868_pt1 | contig 20598 bp, 14 predicted proteins | sample AgamicOrMae_FD_97039 | JGI IMG/M metagenome (GOLD analysis project Ga0058701, IMG submission 97039) | Agave microbial communities from Guanajuato, Mexico - Or.Ma.e | ecosystem: Host-associated > Plants > Phyllosphere > Phylloplane/Leaf | place: Guanajuato, Mexico | collected 2012-06-04 | reverse complement strand
GTAGTGGGCTGAGGGTTCAAAACCTCACTTTCAGGGAGTGTCCGCGAGAAGATACGGGCATTATTGCAGACTGCGTCATCAAAAAATCTTTTTTAAGGGGAGAATTTTTTTTTCAGTTTTTGAGGTTAGCCTAACACCGGAGTAAAATCCATTAGTGAAAGTTACGTTAGCACGGTTTTTCTGTTTTTCTCGTATTTAAACGAAAAGCAATATAAGCATAAGCCTAACTAGAATATAGTACTTACTGTTAGTCCTATATTACAAAAGTGACCCGATTCGTCATAAACCCTGCCACCCCCAAATTTTTTCGCCCTAATATTTGCTCCCCCCCCCAAAAAAAAAACTGTCTACTTCAAAGAATTTTGCCTCTCCCCTCCCCTACCTTTGCTTCGCCCCCGCTTCCGAATAAAATTTACAAGCGATGGAAAAGAGGTTTTGTACCACATGTTTCTTTGAAAAAAGTAAAAAATTTCCCTTGCTTTGCTCGCATTGATTTTTTTCCGTTCATATTCTGGTCTGATTCAAGTATTTTGAGGAGGTTAAAGGGAATAAGAGAGGCTCTCTGTTTCACGATCCGGATATTCAAAGAGCAAAATTTCGCGACCCTTCCCTCGCGTTGCTAAGGAGCACCTTCGCTTTCCCCCTTCTTAAAATTAAAAAAAAAATCATGAACGATGCTCGATTCGCTCGCTATTTCAATCGCAAGCTTTCAAGTTCATTAAAATATCACAAACCTTTATTGCTGTCTTCCCTCCACTAGCAGTTTGTTTTTGTTTTTTTTTTCTTGTGGGAGGGGGTGATTTTAATTTTAAGGGGGTGTGTTGTCATGGGCATGAGGGGATGGGAACCCCCTGTCATTTTTACCTACGGAAGGGTGGCGTTGGCCGAGCCTTGGGTGGTTTCCCGCGCTAAGGAGATTTTGTTGTCAGCACACCCCTATAGTCACGTCTGGGAGCCCAAAGAGATTATTTGTTGTACCGTAAGTAACCATCCTAGGGCCATTCTCAATGATCTCATCTAGGCTAACGTAGAGAGTGATTATACGTGTTTGCTGACGATACAGTGGTGATATAGCAAGCTTATTCCCCGGAAGATCCTAAATCTCCTTGTCAACGGTGCCGGTACTACTGACCCACTGTCTACGTTTAGTCGTTTATGCTCAAAGGCATTGGTACTTCTCTCCATCCTTCTTTATTTCTTCCGCTTATAAATTTATGATTTTGCAGTTCATGTACTCGTTCAAGACCTACTGTATTTTTTTTCTTATATTGTACTCTTGTCCTGTTGATGCACTCGCCTTGTCATGATTCTATTATGAGTAAATTGTCAGTGGTCCCTAGTTAGAGCATTAGGTTGCTCTTGGGGACTTGTAAACCTAATATTTGGAGAAAAATGTGACGTTCGTACTTTTTTGTTTTTGTTTAGGTTGCGTTGGCTGGCACAGATTTCGGGCATTCCGTGGATGAGGTGACGACCGCCATGAAGAAACACGACGCGTTCGAAAAGCTGGTGCAGACGCAGGAAGAGAAGGTAACGGCCCTCCAGGAGCACGGCGACAAGCTGCTGGCCCAACGCCACTTCGAGAGCGAAACCATCCGCCAGAGACTGAGCGCGGTGATGGAGCGGAGAGGCCGCGTCCGCGAGCTGTGCCAGAGGCGGCGGGAGCGCCTGGAGGACGCCCTGCTCCACGCCCAGTTCGTCCGGGACGTCGCGGAGGCGGAGCTGTGGATCGACGAGAAGCAGAAGAAGCTGGAGGCGGAGGCCAGCAAAGGAGAGACCCATTCGCTGGAGGAGAAGATCAAGAAGCTCCAGAAGCATCAGGCGTTCCAGGCGGAGCTGGCGGCCAACCAGAGCCGCATCAACGAGATCCAGCAGAAAGGCGAACTCCTCCTCGGCAAGAAGCACAAGGCGTCGAGGGATGTGCGCGCGCAGCTCGATCAGCTGCTGGAGGCGTGGAGGAGCCTTCTGCAGGAATCGAGCAACCACGGAAGGGGGCTCGAAGAGGCGCAGGACATCTTGGAATTCAACAACCAGGTGGAGAAGATCGAGGCGTGGATCAGAGACAAGGAGATGATGGTTCAGGCCGCGGATACGGGGCTGGATTACGAGCACTGTCTCGCGCTGCAGCGCAAACTGGACGACGTGGATAGCGACATGCGTGTCGACGACGCGCGTATTCGCGCCATCAACTCCCTGGCGGACAAGCTGATCCGGCAGGGCAGGAGCGACACCAGGTCGGTCGACCAGCGGCGAGAGCAGCTGAATCACAAGTGGCGAGGGCTGCAAGGGGCGCTGAGCGAGTACCGCGACCGCCTGGCGGCTGCCCTGGAGATCCATCTCTTTAACAGGGACGTGGACGACACGGCGCAGCGGGTCGCCGAGAAGGCCCTGGCCATGTCGAGCGACGATACCGGCAGGGACCTCGCAGCGGTGGAGCAGCTGCAAAGGAAGCAGGACACGCTGGAGAGGGACATGACCGCCATCGAAGGCAAGCTCAAAGAACACGAGGCCGAGATGAGGCGCCTCGCTCAGAAGTACCCCGACATGGCGGTGCCGATACGCAACAAGCTTTCCGCGCTCACGGACGACTGGCGGAACCTGCAGCAGCTCAGCAAGTGCAGACACGACGCCTTGGCTGCAGCCTACACCAGACACAAGTTCCGAGCGGAGCTTCACGAAGTCGAGGTTTGGGTCGGCGAAGCCATCAAGAGGATGACGTCCGCTGAGCTGCCGACAACTGTTGCAGAAGCGGAGGCCATGGTGCAACTTCACCAAGAGCATAAAGCGGAGATCGACGGTCGCCAGGAGGCGTTCAAAGCGCTCAAGGAGTTCGGCCTGAAAGTGGCGGAGGCCAGCGAGGAGACGGCGCGCCTGGAGGAGCTGAGGCGCACGCTGGGAGCGGCGTGGGAGGACAGGAAGCACCGCCTCACGCAAGCGCACCACCTGCAGCTCTTCCGGGAGCAGACGGACCAAATTCACAGCTGGCTCGCCTCCAAGGAGGCGTTCCTCAACAACGACGATTTGGGAGACTCGTTGTCCAGCGTCGGTCTGCTTTTGAGGAAGCACGAGGACTTCGAGAAAACGCTGACGGCGCAGATGAGCCGGGTCGAGGACCTGGAGAAGTTTGCGCTGGACATCTTATCGGACCACCATTACGATAGTCAGGCCATCACGCAGCGATTGCAGGGCGTGATTTCGCGGAGAGATAGACTGAAGGAGGCCGCAGCTGCGCGGAGGAAGAAATTGCACGAGAGCAGGCAGCTGCATCAGTTGTTGAGAAATATGTACGAGGTAAGTTGGAAGCTCCCAAGCGATCGATACCTTGCAATTGCACGCCTACTTGTAGCTTTGTCTTCTTCTTGCGGTACCGGTACACCTTCCGTCGCGTCTCTCAACCTCAGCACATCGTCGCCAAGCCTGGTGCAGGAAGCTCACTTTTCGGCGGCACGTCGCTACCTTTGACAAGTAAGCGGCATCAGGCTTAACGACCGTTGAACGGGGCGATAGCCGAATGCTGCAAGAACGAAGCAAGGCACAAGGCACCCAACAAACAAGTTTGTGTATCGTGAATCCTTAGATTAGAATGGAAGATAAAAGCAAGATTGAGCCAAACAGGTAGCAAACATAATCTGGAATACCGTGTATAAACATTGACAAATTGTTGGTGAATCGTGGTCGCACGGCCGACGCAAAGGAGAGGCATTTTCCCGTGAGCCTGCCATGTTGTATTTTGAAAGTGCTTTTTTGTGAGGTGTGTGGTATTGTTTCGCAGGTGGAGAACTGGCTGAACCAGAAACTGCAGGTTGCGAATGACGAGAGCTACCGGGATCCGACAAATTTACAGAGCAAGATCCAAAGGCACGCCGCCTTCGAAGCCGAGGTCGGGGCGAACAGGGCACGGGTGGGCAACGTGACGACGGAGGGGGAGGGGCTCATCGGCGCCGGCCACTTCGCCTCCATGGAAATCCGGGTGCGGCTCGACGAGCTCGAGGCGCTGTGGCGGCAGCTGCAAGACTCCAGCCAGCTGAAACGAGAGCGCCTGAGCGACGCCTACCAGGCACTGCTGTTCAGCCGGACGCTGGAGGAGTTCGAGTCGTGGATGGACGACGTGGAGTCGCAGCTGGCGTCGGAGGACCACGGCAAGGACCTCGCGAGCGTCGCCAACCTCTTGAAGAGGCATTCGCTGCTGGAGAGTGACGTGACCAGTCACGGAGAGACGTGCGAGCAAGTCAAGGATACCGCCGCGGCCTTCCAGCGATCCAATCACTTCATGGAAGATGAAATCAGGGACAGAGCGGCAGCTGCTATCAAACGGTAACTTTTCCTCTCGTTGCTTCCATTCATGGCAGATTGCTTCCATTCCATGGGTCTTGTTCTCCATCATCTTTCGTCGCTTAAATTGCAAGCCGAACGGAGCGATAGCAAAGCGGCGCGCAGCGGAGCCCAACCTGGGAAGGCCGCACTCTGTCACAACTCGTAGTAGATCTATTTTAGACACGAGAATGGGCAATAATACGGGACACAAGCACAAATTACCTCCGCTAACCATCCCCAGCGTTAAGGCTGGAAAAAAACCGACCCTGCAAATTCGCGTGAAATTGATGCGAAAGGAAGAGAAACACTTAGTCTTGGAGCCGCTTTGTTGGTGGACAAAAAATACCCCCGTTAGCCAGCCACCCATACAGTTCGGGGTGAGGAAAATCGACCGTCTATAAACACTTGTAGGCTGATTCATGCAAAATAAAGATATGTAACTCTTTTAGCCGTTTCGTTGATTGGCTTGAACCGCCCCCGCGAGGCACCCTCAGACACGAAATGAAAAAATTCGCCCCTCCAAAACACATTTAAGTCCAAGTCAAATGAATAGTCCTATCCTACAGATGTACCAGCCCAGGCCGACACAACTTGGTCATTTTGTTGGGCGGCGAAGACTACCCTCCCCAGCCGTTTTCATATTAGGTGGCGACGATTCGATCCTCGAAAAGCAACTAGGCTTGCCGTTATAGCCTACATGGTATATTTACTGTGTAGCTTCTGGTGAGCTCGACGCAACGTTTAGAGCGATCGCAGAGAGGTCAGTACAGTAGGATGTTTCTTGGATTTATTTCTTATAATTAGACATAATTAGCACTTACCAATGACATTGCCAAGCCCAATAACCGTTGAATGCGGATATTGCGGAGTGATTACACAAATGATGGGGTAGGCAGGCAGCAACCGGAAGGGATAGCGCAAGCTCATGAATTGCGTCAAGCTCATACCTCCAGCTAGGCAGTAAATATACCATGTATAACGGCAAACCCGAATAAGAAAATATCCACGATATACGTTTGTAGCTGCTTGTGAACAAAATTTTCTCGCCCCCTAATGCCCTCTCATGCTAGCGAGGGCAGTTTTCGCTGATCAACGAAACGGCTAAAGGAGTAAGCAGGGTACCCACCCACCGATTTCCATTCTTTTTTCTCTTACCTCTCCCCTGACTGCTCCAAAAATTTTCCTGGTAGTTTCAGAAGAATTTTCCGACACATACGCACACTGCGTATCCCGTGTATTGCGTATCAAACTACCGGTATAGTAAAGGCATCGAAACAACTAAATCCACGCCAATTGAAACCTTATTACGTGCGAGATGAAGGGACATCGTCGCGCGAATTAAATCTACTTTATGATTTAATTATTGTCGTTGAAAAAGAAACTCTTTGTGTGTGAGTTAAGGCTATAATAATAATGTTAGGTTCGGTAGTCAATAGCCTGCTGAGTACTGATTCCTGAAATTTTAGCGGAGTCCCAAAATGTCTCACTTTCGACGGCATTGACTACAGGTTAAAAGATCTGCCTTGGACTTCACAAGGCGAGGCGTGGGGAGGAAGACGGTGAAACATAACAGTGTTAATTGCATTTTCAATGGCAATTCATACTTTTCTAACAAAACTGTATACACACGCAAACTGCCATTTTAAAGGCGAGTCTCTCCAAATTCAATTCGACTGCCCGAGTATTTTTTTTTATATACAGTATTTTTAACGAAACATGGCGTGTAAAACTGTTCTCTATTTTTCCCCAGACTTTTCCCTGATCTCGTCACGGTATTTTTTCCTCTGACTTTTCCTTGATTTCCCTGATCGTGGGTATGCTGGTAAGTCTATCTCTCTATTACACATGAATTACATGTTTTTTAGGCGCGAAGTACGAGCTGCCTCGTGCATTCGCCCGGTCCATTTGTAGGCGCAAGGTACCTACGAGCGGCCTCTTGCATTCGCCCGGTCCGGTCTTTTTTTTTTTCATCCGGCCATTGTTGCGAAATTTAAAGCTTAAAAACGCCAAATTTAAGGGTAGGTCGAAGGGGCTCTCCACGATTTTTTTTTTGTAAATTGGCTCTTGTACGCGCGAAGGTATTACATAAGGTATGGCCTTAACATTATCGATAAAATATTTTCGATATTCTAGGAAGTATCGATTTTCAGGAGTATTTTAGCGCGCCAAATATAAGGAAAAGACCTAGGAGTCGAAATCAGTTTACTAAGGGTGGTGATGGGTGTGAAAACCAAGGTTATATTTCGTATGGTGAACAAATGATTTGTTAAATTCGTAAGGAAGTCAATGTCTCGAAGGTGTTTCGGTGGTTGATAGGTATAGGTTCCATTGTTTCCCCGGCCAAAGTTTGAGTGGGCGTGGGCCGTCCCAGCGTCATTGTTGCCATGGTAGCGTTCTGCCTTTCGACTGGCGCAAGGTACTAAGACATAGGAAAATACAGAGGGGGTGCAATAGAAGTCATTTGGGTTTATATGTATGATGTAGGTAGTCTTGGGAGGGTCGAGTTAAAAAATTGAAATCGGATAAAAAAATCCAAAGGTTTTAATTTTTATGAACATTTTCTTGTCCTAAGGGATTAAGGGGCACTATTATAAGAAAGGTATTTCAAAGATCTCACGCAACCCCCATAGGATGTACAACAAACACTGAGATGCTGTCATAAGATCTTGTACCGTGCTGCTTAGACTTGGGGCTGATAGGAACATAAATAAAATTTAACGTTACTGAACTACCACACCTCCCTCCCTAAACATGCTATTAAACTGAGATAATTCCTAATAAAAACAAATGATGAGGTAAAGGTCGGTAAAGAGACAGAATTAATTTACCAATGAAATAATTAGCCTTCTAATGAAATTGTCAAGACAGAATGTACTCCACAGTACTTCTCTTTGGTAACATAAGGTTTACTTTTAATAGATCACCTTACTCTCTTCGGTATGCTCGTGCCTTGAGAAGCAACTGCTTCTCAATCTACATCTGATTTTTTTAAAATTATTTTTTGATTTTTTTTTTTGGGGGGGGATGTCGATTTTCCTCAGCCCTAACTCTATAAGTTATTTATAACGGTGGTAGTTTTGGTGGATCAGAAAGTGGCTTGAAGGGTAAGTGTTTTTCTTTATTTCGCATCGATTTCACGTGATTTTGGAGGGTCAGTTTTCTTTTTTTTTCATCCCCAACTTCGGGGATGCCTTAGAGGGGGTGGTGTTGGGTTGCGGCCCGTATTAGGGCCCATTGTCGTAACTACAAGAGCTTTACTACATGTCCTGATAGGTAAGGCGCAGATCTGGGTTACAGGTTGTGTTCCTCCGTTGCTAGTCAATCTAACCCATCGTCGCCACACAAACGAATATCCAGTGTCAGGAACGATCGCTCGGAAACCTGCTCCGTCAGCTTTTTATGCGCGCTGTTTGTCTATTTTCTGTTCGATTTGTTTTTTGAGTTAGGGTAACGAAGGGAACAGTTTCATAAACATGTTCCACTCTTTGCATCGCAAATCCGTCAGAAATCATCGAAACGGCCGTAAAGCAGGCCCGTAAGCCTCTTTTGCAGCATTTTTTTCTGTCGTGCCTATCGCTTATTTTGTGACCGCGCGTGTGTCTTTTTCAGGTACCGCTCCCTTCAAGAGCCTGTCCAGATCCGCCGAGATAATCTCCAGGACGCTCTGCTGTTGCACCAGTTTCAAAGGGACGTGGACGATGAACTTCAGTGGCTTGCAGAGAAAGAACCGCAAGCTGCCTCTCAGGACCTGGGCGGAAGCCTCACGGCCGTCCAAAGTCTACAGAAAAAACACCAGGTACAGTGTGCGCTGAGAAGCAGCAATCTCTCGACGGCTTTCAAAGTGACTTGCGAGCGTGTAGTGAGTGCATTGGTTTCAACGTTGTAGGCGTTGGAAGGCGAGATCCTGTCTCGCGAGCCCGTGGTGAACAGCTTGGTGAGCCGGGCCCAGCAAATGGTGAGCGCGGGCCACTTTTCGGCGGCGCACATCGAGTCCATGAGCAACGAGTTGCAGGAGAGGCTCGCCCACCTCAGGGACCTCGCCAGTGTCAGAAGACTCCGCCTGCTCGACGCTGTTGAGTCTCAGCAGGCAAGAACATGCTACTTTTGATAATGACACGCGGACGATTTACTAGCCTACACTGATTCAAGTACTAGGGGTCAACTTTATCTTTTGGGCGTGAACGATGCCTTGTTTGCATCCATTTACCGGTACCTGTTTGTGCAAATTTGCGTGTGTGTCCTTTTTCTCCTTTTTTTTATGACGGAACATAGGACGACGGAGTTCGAGAGCGTAATTGTTCAAAAAATTGAATTGAGTAAGGTTGAACTTTTTCTGCTGAGTGTATCTTTGGCTGTTTTCGCATCGCTTGGCGTTTTGATGGATTGAGAAGCCATGAAAGAAAGCGTGTTGACTCATTCAGTCAGAGCTCTCTAAACATTCCTTGCACCAAAATTTTCCGCTGTTTCAAAGGCTTAATCGGGTCATGGAACGTAAGAAATAGCCGAAAAGTTAACAGATGTTATTCCAATGCTTCTAGGAGCTCCTTTGTAATGCGCCAAATTTTGGCAGCTTGAGATATGAGTCCTGGTGCGGGAAAAATGTTTGGGTCCATTTTAGTAGAAAACAATCGCAAATGATGTTGGCCGAGTCAGATGATTTGACTGAATTTGTTGTGCGTGTGCAGTTCTATGCGGAGGCAGCGGAAGCAGAGACGTGGATGCGAGATAAACGGCCTCTGTTAGCGTCCACGGACTACGGCAAAGACGAGGACTCCGTCATATCGTTCCAGAAGAAGATGGAGTCCATGGAAAGAGACTTGAGCGCGTTCCAGCACACGGTGGGCGCCCTGGCCAAGCTGGCGGCCGGGCTCGTCGACCGCGGCCATTTTGACAGCGTCAACATCAACAACAAGCAGGTAACAACTGATGCCTCATGATACGAGTAGCGTTGCACTAACAATGCAGTAACCTTATATCCGCCCGACTTAGGAGGTGCCCTCCTAAAGCAGGGAACGTTGAAACCACTGTTTTTGATTGACTAACTTTGGTGTTGGAAACGTAACTCTCTCGCAATGAAGCGAATTAAGAAATAAATTGTTAATTATCAGGCTGAATTGGAGGAGAAGTTGAACGAACTGCAAAGTCTGGCAAAGGCGCGCGAATCACGTTTGGCGGAAAGCCGGAAACTTTTCCGCTTTTTGCGGGAGGCTGATGAAGTCGCCGAATGGATAGGAGATCAAACGACCGTCGCCGCATCAGAGGACTACGGACGAGACGTTGAACACGTGGAGCTTCTTATCCAGGTACACTCTGAAAAATCTCGTCCGGACGTTATTCGGAGCTAAATTTTCATTTTTTACACAAATCTATTCTCGTGAAGGTGATTTTGACCCTTCTTCATGCTAAGGATTTTAATATTCAATGAATCGATATTGGACACTTAGGTTTTCAACGATATTGTTGGATTTGATTTTTATCGGTATGTGGAATGGATGTGGTAGGCCAGCTTGGGCCTTGGTGGGCCTCGGCAGTCTGGTCGGTCGGAAGAGCGAGCCGGGCTGACTGAGACAGGCCGAGACTCTCCCTGCCCTGCACGTCGCAAGTATGGTGACGCGTCGAAACACTATTCGAAAAGTAGCATTTTTTACACTTTTAAAATACACTTTTGGAAAATTGGGGAAAAATCAGCACTGTTGCAAAAACTCGAGATGTACACCATCGAAAAATGAATTTCACTTCACTCTTCACATAATATGTTTTGGGCGATATTAGAGATTGATAGTCGTCCGATTCATCGAGATTCTGCTGGCGATTGCGTGTTATTTTGAATAGCAATTGTTGATTTCAGACGTTTGAGACTTTCCTTAGCGGGCTATCTGCGAGCGGCGGACGAGTTTCAGCTTGCATTGCTTCGGGGAAAGCCCTGATCGCTGAGGGAAACCCTGAGCAAATGCGGATCCAGTCGAAAATGGAGGAGACAACGCAGCTGTGGGAGGACCTGAAAGAGCTGGCCCACGCTCGGCAGGAGGCTTTGGCGGGCGCCAAGCAGGTGCACGTGTTCGACCGGACGGCCGACGAAACCATCAGTTGGATCCAGGAGAAGGACGCGACGCTGTCGTCCGAAGGCTACGGCCAGGACCTGGAGACGATCCAGGCCCTGGTCCGGAAGCACCAGGGCTTCGAGACGGACCTGGAGGCGCTCAAGGAGCAGGTGGAGTCCGTCCGCGAGGAGGCCCGCCGCCTCGCCGACCTCTTCCCCGACGCGAGGGAGCACATCGAGGTGAAGCACGAGGAGGCCACGGACAGCTGGGCGGAGCTCCTGGAGAAGGCGGAGCAGCGCAGAGATAAGCTGCAGCAAGCTGAACAACTTCAGGCTTACTTCGACCAGTACAGAGATTTAATGTGAGTTCCTTCCTGCTTCGGTTACCTACTTACTGTGCAACTTGGAGTCTTACACTTTTTCGTGTTGTTCCTCTAAAAATGGAGCGAAGGATTATCTAATCTACAGTACCTCACACTCGTGTTTGTGGCGAATCATCGCAATATATTGAAAAGTAAACCAGGGTGGAACACAAAAAGTTAGGAAATCCACGAGGCTGTTAGGTATGGAGTAGGAGCAAAAAAATTGTCTTTGATCTGTTCGTCAGTAGTCGTCACCGCATTCCCGAAACGGCGCTCGTAGCAGCACCCCTCCCCCTCCCTGCCACCGCTCCCACATCAACCTCCTTTCACCGCTATGATTAATAAACTCCATTCGATTTTCGCAGTATTTTGTACCGTACGGCGCAGTTATGAGTGGTCTTTAAGATAAAGATGCATTTTCTAAGGCTTCTGATTTTTTTAAGGGTGAATTTATTGAATTTAGCGACGAAGGGGCCAATTTAGAGTTTGCGTTCGCGAGACGAGATTTTTCAATAAAATGATCGTAAACAATCTCTACCGTAAGAGGTGAGTTAATCGTCAAATCCATCTATCTCCGCCGCACTACATCACACTCATTAGTGCCCCAGCAATCATTTTTAAACGAGAAGTCTCGTGTTTTCCATACCTACAATTTAAAATCTTGTAATTTAAAAAACGTCGAAATCAACGGCGGAGCATCCAGATTTTGAAAAATTAGGACTTGGTTTGCCACGGCAAACATGAGCAGAGTCATAGAGGGAAATCCAGACGTAGAGCATTGTTCATTTTGTGCACTCTTGCTTATTAGCCTCAAAAAGTGTTGACGACGAAAGGCATACCATTTCCGCTTCGACTGCGTACTTTACCGCTCCACGGAAAATGCCACTGTGGAAATTCTAAATGATGTTGATCACACGAAGCCGGTCATTTAGAGGACAGAGACAGGAATGTGGCTGACACAATAGTTGTTCGGCAAAACTGTGACCTTATCTAACTTAACCTAACCTCCTCTCAAAGAACTAAGCGAAAAAGAAGCTACTTTTTGTCGGAGACCCGTCCTTTTACTTTTCAGAGAGTTCTGTCATACATTTGTGTCAAGCTGGTTTGGTTGTGGGTTTGCGACTTGAAAACTGGAAGAATTTTAGCATTCAAAGTGCACGCAATCATCCTATACCACGAATCGATTGTCGCAATTTTGGCGGCGACTATAGAATTTTGACAGACATTATATCCACGTTACGTGCGCTATTTGATGGAAAAGATTATATCCACGTACGACGTACATGCATTCCATATGGGACTAGAACGCATTTTCGGAGACTTTGACGCACGGCGCGGTAACCTATCAACCTACCTAATGTGCAGTTTAAATGGACGTTTGACGTGGATAGAAGTACTGCCTAGAATTTTTGGTTCTTTGTTGAAGCATTCGTCTGCAAGAAAATGGCACGAAGTGAAAGAAAGGGGAGCTTTGGCAGAGTCGAATTTTTCTTGATGGGTAAAGTGAATGTTGGGATTTCGGAGAGAGAGGCTGATGTGGCTTGCTTGCTTGCTTGCTTGCAGGTCGTGGATCAACGAGATGATCGCTAAGGTGACCGCTCCCGAGCTGGCGCAGGACGTCCCTGGAGCGGAAGCGCTCATCTCGCGCCACTTGGAACACAAGGCTGAAATTGATACAAGAGTCGACGCCTTCGATAAGTTCTACTCGACGGGGAAACAACTCATTTCGCAGGTACAGTCCCCTCAAATAAAAGTTTGAAAAGAGTTGCGGCTTTGACGTTCGAGGAGTAGAAAGTTTTTCTACTCGTCAAAAGTGGAACATCTCACCGCACCGTTCTTCACCTAACCTAACTTAGCGTGCTTCACCTGCAGTACGTTAAGAACTTCGGAGAACTCACGTGTTGGAGGAATTCTTTCTTCCGCGCAGTCTTCACAGCTTGTGATATTTTTACAGGGTCACTTCTTGTCGAGTGAAATCGAGGACAAGATTTCGGTTTTAGAACTTCGAAGAAATACTTTACATGATACGTGGTGCCAAAGAAAAACCATTTACGACCAAAATCTGGACACTCAGGTCTGTAGGAAGCAATTGAGCTTGGTTGCGCACCTGGCGGAATTCGTGGCATCTCTTCCAACTTCGTCAGATTGATCATGTTCGTCAGATCGATTTTTTGTGTTTTGTAGGTGTTCAAGCGAGATGCCGATCATTTGGAGAACTGGTTGCAATCGCGACAGCCGACTCTGAAGGATCCTAACTTGGGAGAGTCGATTCCCCAAGTTGATGAGTTGATTCGTAAGCATGAGGACTTCATCAAGACAATCGAAGCTCAAGAAGAGAAGTTCAATGCCTTGCGGCGCATCACCATGGTAATTAATTAACGTCCTGTTTGCTGATTACGTATTACCCAGGCCAATGGCGCACGCGGATTGGGCTGAAATTGGCTTTTTACATTTTCAGCTGGAGGAAGCGTTCCAGAAGCAACAGGAAGCTGAGCAAATAGCGCGACAAGCCGAGCGAGAACGACTCGAGAAAGAGCGGCTTGAAGCGCGGAAACGAAAGGAAGTTCAACGAATTACGGATGTAAGTCAATAATTTATCGTATTGATTTTACGGGGCCTACCGATTTTATTGTGCTAGAAATGTGGTCGAAATTTCCTAGGTAATTATTACCTGGAAACGGAACAATAGAGTGAACCCCGGTTTCAGGAGCGATCTTTCTTCATACGGTTTGTTTATTTTTTGGCCGGAAGGCGGGATTGGTTTGACATGGAGGATATCGAGTTGTCCGACAAAATCGGTATCATCGATGCGCAAGTCCTCGACAGGAATTTTTCCGACACCAGCGATTTGAAAAGGGGCGTTGGAAGTCCCGTGTGTTGCGGGTTGCCTATCCCATCCGATGGACTGGGGCGACATTGTGCAACCGGTTCCACTCAAGGGCAGGCCCGGCCAGAACGACTTCGCTCCAAAATCCCCTCAACAGTAGAGACTGGAAGTGTCGTTTTCTTTTGCATTCTCGAGCGAAGCGGGTGTTGTGCACGATGGGCCACATCCAGCAACAGTCGCCGCCGCGCTGCTCAAAAAGCAACCCCTTAGTGTGGTGCACGCTTTGCTAGGGAGTGCAAAAGAGAGCGAAGCCCTTAAGATTGTGCGATTTTTACGTTTTGGGATATCTTTGAACACGATCCGTTCTGGCAGGGCCTGTCCTCGAGCGGCACCGGCTCCACGATGTCGCCCCACTCCATCGGATAAGATAGGCTACACGCAACAGACGGGACTTGCAACGCCCTGTTGAATTTGTCGGTGTCGGACCATTTCCTGTCGGTGACTTGCACGTTGATAACACCGATATATTCGGACAACTTCCGTATCGGACTGATTCCTGTATCTCGCCAACCTTGTCAAAAATGAACGGCCCATCAGAACACTATTCTTCGTCTTTAGGAATCCGTTTCAAGTTTTAGATTGATTGCTTCTGCGACAAGTTTTTTAAACTTTTATATTAAGAGATTTTTTATGTACCGTCATGGAAACCTCACCAAACCTGGAATGGCCTATCCCGTAGTGAGGTCTCTTATTTACGCTTTCCTTTCATTGACTGTTTCGGAAACATTTTGCGTTGGTTGGTCTTGGAATCCACTTACCAAGAAACTTATGTTTTTGCATAGGATTTCTCAGTGGAAAAAAAGAGAGGAACCTTAAAATTGTTTTTGTTGTTTTTTTAGCGATTTTTACTAACGTCCCGGAAAAAGTTGAAAAATGCCTAAAAAACATACGTTTTAATGCCTATTTTCTTGCATTTAAACTTAGCGTCGACGTTAGCTCTCTAAAACAATCACATAAATTGTAATTAGCCATAGTTATTGACCCTACGCAAGAAAATGATGGTCTGTAGTACTAATTTTTCTAAAAAGCTCTTTCAATTCTACAGCATTCTTACAAACATTTTAGCTTTCTCTCACCACAACTATTTTAATTAGTTACGCCAGCCTTGACAACAGAGCACAAGCCCGACGGGCGGGATTTTCAAATGAGGCTCATCAGTAACAGAAGACCCGGGGAGGAGGGCGGTTGGGCGACCGCCCCGCCCTTTTGAGGGGGTCCCCCTTGGCTTGGGAGGTAGGAAATTAAAAGATGGAAAAGGAAAAAACCAGCTGATTTGAGGGGAAAAGAAGGGGGAATACGGTAAAATGGTCTTAAAGTAAAAGGAAAGCTAGTGGGTGGGTGTCACTGTGAACTGAGTGAGTGGAACAAGGGAATAGCCTCAGACCTTCAGTAACGACCGTGACTGGTGCTGCTTACATTGACATACAATAATTATGGGCAAAAAGGAGGGAGAAAAGGCCAAGAGATAACACTCATCGTAATAAGGGTAAATATTTTAATAAGGGTGTTGCTATTGACCTGACTTGCATTACTATGTGGAGACTTGAACGCATGATACCGCAGCCTTAAAGTGAGTTGTGCGCCAAAAACTTAATTTTCAAGATGGGGTCTTTATATCCCCCTTAAGCCAACAGAGACTATTGGTAGCTTGCCCCAACCTTAGTTATCTGGTGTAAGGCTAGAATTCTACCCAAAACTGAGTATTATAAAGAGTATAAAAAAGAATAAAACTGCGATGTTAAAACGATAATGCTATTGATGGGATATCCGCACATTTGAGTGGTGTTTGAAAAGTTAGGCTGAAATAAAATAACACTTTTCAAATTTTTCTTTTTTTCGTAAAAAACTGTAAAAACGTTTTTTTAGGCGCGAGCATAGCGAAGCTGCCTATTGCGTTCGTGTGTTTTTTTTTTGTATGAATCAGTACCCTTATGGCAAAATCCAAACGGTCTGTAACTTTTCCATAAAATTTACACAGTAGGTAAAACAAAAAATTCTAAGAACAATGACAAAAAGCAGTTCCAAAATTGTCGGCTAGTTTTCCAGCAAATCGACGATTTGTCCAAAAAAAAATTTTGTTTTTTTTCGGGCAATTTTAATTTCCTGGAAAAAATAGAAATCATATTTTTTTATGTACTTGTTATTAATGCGATGTTTTAAAATCGCAGGAACGGCGACGAGAAGAAGAAAGGAGACGCGCTCAAGATCCGCGTCTCGGCCGAGAAGACCGCAACGGCGTTTCAGATCTGGTCGATAATTTGAGGTAAAACTGACCCCGAATCGCAGCCCGTGGGCATGTGCATGATGTTGGTGCTGTTGTCATTTCCGCATGCATGATGACCAACTTACCCGTCGTCGTTGTGAACCACAAATCGTTGAATGTATTCAGGTAGATTTTAAGTGTTTTGGTGCACTTAAAATGAGCCTGATGTCAGGTGATCAAGCGACCGTTAGAAGGCGTTATCAGGAGTAACTGCGGAGAGACCGCTTCAAAGGTGAATGAAGCTCGCACGGAAGTACTAGTTGATTTCCAACGGATCTCCAAATTGCGATGTCCTCGCTTTTAAACATTTTCCACCTCTTGTGTCCCATTTTTCGTCGCCAAGCTGAGCGGAGATATGAGGAACGTATCTTACCACCTAGGTTAGCCGTTCGAGACGGACTGGCAGACACCCAGACGGATTGTTCAAAACCCCTTTTCTGTACGTTTCGATGGTTGCACGCACATCCCAAACCTGGTCTTACCTCAAATGGTAGTTTTTGCTCGATGCCAATATTTCCATGGGACCTGGAAGTAATGCACTGCAGGTAGGTGGATTGCCTATCTGCAGTGTATTGCCTCTCTAAGTACTAGTACTTTGGTTGCGAACGTCCCGCTTTATAAAAGCATTGGAGCATCCATCGGATTTACGGAAATAGCAACGCGATGTTACTTCACGAAACCGCGCTCATCAGATACAAGGCGCTTTTTTTTTGGGGGGGGGGGTGATTGATAGTGTAGATCATGTGCACTGGCACAGACAATGAATGGCATCGTTGTCAATTTGTCCCTCTCCCACCTGCGCCCCACCAGGAGCTGACCAAGAGCAGCAAAAACAAGCGCGACTGGGCGCGACCGCCAAACATTCGGTGCGGTCACCCAAGCAAACATATTTGGTAATGCGGTTGGCGGGCCGGTATCGGCTATCGGCCCGTGGCCAATAAGTGGCCGGTGAGCCGGTGGCGGCCCGCATCCTGTTGCGGCCCGCGGCCGAGTGCTGGCCTCTGCCTACATCGATTAACAATTAATCCATTTCATTCTTCTTATTTACGCCCATGTCCGTAGAATGGATGGAAGTATTGGAATACCTAAAAAAATAAATAAAAAAAATCGAAGTTTAGGTTACCACATTTCGTGGTTCTATACCGACTCTGAAGCTCCTAGAGAAATGCCGTGGTGAGGACAGATGGATCAGTAGTTCTTCAGCATTCGGAGATGTGACTGCGCGTTTTGAAATACTTTGAACTGAACCCTCGTATCCCTTAAAAGGATAGAGATACCGTAAAACAAAATGAAACTTCGACGACGTAAAATATCAAGGCCTAGAATTTTGATTCGGGGCATTTTTTTTCAATATGTTTTTCAGGTAGTTACAAAAAAGGTTTTTTCAAAACATGTCGTCAAGTGCTTCGATTTTCTAAGATGTCATTGTCTATCCAATCCACACGGTTGGGAAAATGACATCGCCTCGATATTTCCCGAGATCGGATGCTTCGTTTCTCTTGTATAGCGTTGCCCCTGCAACTAAAACCGATAGGCAACCTATACGCCTGCGGTGTATCTTTCCACTCGCCGGGCACAGAGTCAATCCTTATAATGTCGTGAAAAATTGAGCTATTTTGGAACACTAACGGTAGAAAATTTCACCTTTGAAATATGCAATATGCCGGTTAAATATCTCTTAAAGATGGCTTTAACATTGTAGCGTTTTTTTTGTGTTTTTTTTGCGAATCAAATTATCTGTGTGTTCAATGACGCCTTAACCGTTTCATTGAAATAAATGTTGCTTGTTCGAGAACCGATAGATCACCCTTACACTGGCGCCCGACTCGTATTTTCCAAGAATTGCTTGATGCGTGACGTGTGTCGGTGTTTTGACCGATTTGCGTTTTTGAGGTCGGGATATAGTAGAGAACACCCTTCCTTTCCCAATCTCTAAAACACGAATCGATCAAGGAGTAAATGAACGGTACGCTTAAAACAACTTGTGGTGGCCAGTTTTAGGATGGTTGCTTCTGAAACAAGGAAAATGTTCAAATGTGATTGGATTTCTCTTAAAAATCGGTTGTGAAAGTTTTAATTCATCGTAATTGTGCGGCTGTCATGTAGAGTCATCGGTCTGGGCTCTCCTGGATTAAAATGGTGGTTTACTTACGAGTACAGTACGTTCATTCAGTTGGTTGTTGACCTTGGATAGTTATTCCGCGAGGTCTTAAGCGGTGATGGTGACGTTTTGAGCGGCTGCTTCCAGTCTGTTTTCCTGGCGGTTCTAGCGCCCCTTTTTCGGGTGTTTCAAAGCTCTTTCACTGTTTGCTCTTCCGCGGAACAAAACGAATCTCCCATATATAGCGTCACTAGGAAAACCGCCAAGTTTGTAACCTAGAGATGTATTTACTTCGGAAATGATTCTTGATAATGAATTTTGACCAAAGGCTTTCTGTAATCCTTTACGTTAACACAGAGCAGAGTCTCAATCTTCGAGCGTTTTCCCTGTGAGCAGAACTCTCAAAACCATATTTGAGTCCCCTTTTTAAAAGAGAATGAATTTGTATCAAGTCAAGAGGAGGTGGAGCCTGCAATTGAACGTAAACCCGAACCCGAATCCGCGACTGGAAATGAAGAAAAACCTACCTTTGCTGATCAGAAGACAAGCGAATCTCTACATGGAGGTGATGGTTTGGTCCGAGCGCATTCTATTGCAACAGCAGACGTCAGGTAGTGTACTAGGAACTTTCTTTTAAACATAAATTCTACTCAAATCCACGCAAGCCTTTTTTCATTAACATTTTTAATGCGATTGAAATGTAGTTGATAAGATTTAAAGGTTGAAATCGTCACGGGTAGAGCTGTAGTAATTGTATAGAGGACCCCCTCACCTGCCCCTCACCAAGAGGCAGGCTGAGTAAAATTGACGAATCCGTATAATAATCTAATTATAAAGAGAGAAAATCGCTTTTTACCCTATCAACGTCAGGTCTTTGAATTTTTGCCGCTAAAAAGGCATAATCCGTTGCATTTCTGCAAGAGCTCTCTTTTTCAGTGCTATCGGAGATACGAAAATTATGATAAAATATACTAAATATCACGTTGGTTGTAGGCCTAAATTTGAATACCAGTTCTGCTGCCGCATCTTTACTATACCGCGGTCACAAAGTTTAAAATACAAAAAAAAAAAAAACATTTTTTGAAGATTAAAATGAAAATTATCTAAAGAGCATTGTGCTCTGTGTATGAGCAGTACAGAGTTACACAATTAAAGAGGCGTTTGCGGATGTGTGACATTTTCTATTGTAAATACTTGCACTGGTGCGATTTCTTCTGGTGCAACATTGCATGGTATGCCGTAACAATGGTAAAAGGTTTCAACAGCTCGAAATCCGCAACCTGAACTGAGGGTAGTGCCAATCCTCTTTGCAACATTCGCTTTTGCAACATTCGCTTTGCATGGAAAGTTAACGAAAAGCCGCTTCACACATTGTGACGACCTTGCATGCGTGTCTTTGAATTTGTTGTGTGAAATCGTGAGCAGTCCAGTCTTTTATTTGTCTTGTTTCAGTGTCGACAAATACGATATTTCTGTTGTTCGATACAAAGCTATCGAAACTCTTCCCAAAACTTTCATTGTTTTATCAGTAATTGAATGTATAGCGCTAAATGCAATTTTGAAAACGCTGCGTTCTATTTGGTTTTTAAGTCCATTTCTCTCAACGCTGAAGTTTTAAGCCACAGACGTCAAAATTTATTTCTTAAATCTACATTATTTACTATTAAACGATCTGTCTTCTTTGTGTCCCTTCCTCACGGATTTTGAGGTACCTTGACCCCCATGGTAAGATTTGATGTTATTTCAACTCACATGTCAGTGCCTAAGCGTTTCGTTGCAATACGGCAAATTTTGGAAGTAAAGCAGCTGCTCACAATCACTTTAAGCACCTTAGTAATTATCATCTGATTTTCATTTAAATAATATTCGCGAGAAATTAAAACTGTCAAACGTCATCGCAATTTATTGTTATTCAGCATCCGGGTTCAAAAATTTCCGCGCTGCTGTTTTTTTTGTTGTTGTTGTTTTTTTTATTTGATTTATGTTTTTATTGGTAACTTTAGGTCAAATGCCATGGATAACACCGATTCAGGAAGTCCTAAACCAAGTAGCCTCTCTGCCATGTTTGGAGATAAGCTAAGAAAAGGTAAGTCGAGATGTTGCGATCAGCAGGGGAGAAAAACTGAAGCCTTTAACTTATAAACTCATCGTTTTCATATCAAATTATCAGCATATCTCTTGGCTAAATTCTGTTTTCGCCGTTTTTTTGTTGTTTTTTTTGATAGGAAATGCATGTGAAAAAATTTGTCCACAGATGTCGGCAAATTTTAATTTTTGCGAGCATGCGTAGCAATTTGAAGTGATTTTTATATTTTCCCTTAACGATTCTTAAACGTAACCCACTGAAAGAGAAGAAACTATGGACATCCTTTGTGTGTAGATGTAAAACGGTCGGAGAGCATGCGAGTCGACTTGAAGAAGCCGAAAAGGACACCAAGTTTTACAACGCGGCGTCGGACGCAGAGCTTCCGGAAATTGCAACGACTCGATAATGTTGATCAACTCCCGCCTGTCGAAATCGAAGGGATTCTTGACCGCAAGCATGAACTGCAAGGTGGTGGCAAGAAAGCGGCCGTCCGCTCGTGGAAGACCTTCTACACTGGTATGAAAAACTAATATTACCATCTTTAT
>Ga0058701_10000867_pt1 | contig 20655 bp, 12 predicted proteins | sample AgamicOrMae_FD_97039 | JGI IMG/M metagenome (GOLD analysis project Ga0058701, IMG submission 97039) | Agave microbial communities from Guanajuato, Mexico - Or.Ma.e | ecosystem: Host-associated > Plants > Phyllosphere > Phylloplane/Leaf | place: Guanajuato, Mexico | collected 2012-06-04 | reverse complement strand
TGCCGCTTACTTCTCGGCGCCCCTGAGCGGGCGCCGAGAAGTAAGCGGCATCAGGCTTGGCGACCGTTTAGTTGGGTAACCCTAGGTTAAGTTAGGTTAGGTTACGTGGCTTGTGCCTCGCTCTGCTATTGCTGCGCTCGGCTTGACGACGGAGGGTAGCACCAAATTTAAACTAAAAGGTTGAAAATGCTACCCTAAAAAATGACAGTGTAGAATCTTGACGGAGGGAGAAGACAGGGCTCTCGAGGATGGCGAGTGCAATCGAGGCGTGCGAGTGCGAACCAAGCATTCGGGTCGAACTCAGCCTATTGTGTTCTCAACCCTTTTGTTTGGACATCCCCACTTGACCTCACTCACCTATCAACACGCGTTGGTCACGTTAGGTGGCCTCCAGCACAGCGAATGGACTGCCATGTCATCATATTCATGTCAAAAAGGGGTTTTACGCTAGGCTTTGGTCTTTGCCTCTGGCCCCGTTAAACAACGATCGAAGTTGGTGTTTTTGATGTGTTTGGTTTTGTTTCAGCAATGAAGCCTGGGCTCCACGCTACATTCTACTCGCAATCAATACCCATGCTCTTGCTGCTTGGATTGTCCTGACATTGCACACAATACGGTGAATTCCCCTCTAAGCCAAAACTTTACTACACTAAAAAAGTTACTAATTTTTTTATTAGTATACTCTTAAAAAAATATATAATTTCGCACCAAAATTTTTCCTTTTAGTTGGAAAAAATAAATTGCCAGTATTTATAGTAAAATAAAATGCGATTAGAGATTTTGAAAGGCAGCACTCTGAATATGAATCAGTGAGGGTCTCTGAGATTTAGTGAAAATTCACTGAATTTCAGTCGATATAGCACCACTGATTTTTTTTCAGTGTGGTGCCATATTGATTGGAATTCAGTGAATTTTCACTGAAACTTTGACATTCTCAATGATTTAAATTCAGAGTGAAAGAGGTATAATATGAAGTACACATCATGCACAGGCTGAATATTTAATTAAAATTCCGAGTTATGGGGGTCACTCACTTTTAGATAATCACCAATTGAGCCACCATGAGGTCTAGTTTTTTGGCTAGTGATATCACCCTTGCACGGCGGAAAACAGGTAGGTTTAGTTACAATCTGCCTACTTTGGCCCCTCAAAAGGAAATCAATTAAAAAACAGATAAGATAATGGAAACAAGCCGAAAGCCAGATAGGCCATAGCAAAGATGGTTTCGGTAAAGAGAGTTTGGATATTGGATTTGGCTCGTTTGCAGGAAGCACGGCTGCGGCGAGCTAAGGGCGCCGCCAAGGGCTGCCAGAGCGCCCTCCAAACCTAAGCTGAATCAGACTTGCAAGCGGTCCTATAACGACACAGTTGTCTTACAACCACCGTAAGTACTTTAATGTTATATGAGACAGCTTGTTAAGCAAATGAGAAGCGAATTTCGGCGGGGAGGGTGTGTCTTGTCTTGAGCGGGACAAATTAGGCCTCACTCCTCTCTTGAGGGGTAGGAGAAGTGCGCGCTTCAACCCAAACCCCGTTCAACCCCTGGCAGCGAGCCGGCAACCCCCTTCTCTCCGCTTCATCGCCGTGGTCAAGGCAACCACTTTGTATCTGCCGCTTCAATCACAGTGTTTATTTCATTTCTGTTTTACAGTCAAGTGAACATACGGCAAACTCTCATACGGAATTGATTTTCACTGGAACGTCTACCTTACTTTAGTCAAAGGGTCGCGCATGCAACAGGGAGAGAAGTTCTGTATAATGCGGTTTTCGTTAAAAGCTACTGCGTCTTCTCTTATTCACGCTGTTTCCGACGTTATACCAAATATTTACGACAGTACTCATGCTCTTGTGTGCACTTGGTAAATACGAGTTCTGCCTTAATTATTCATAAAAAGAGCATTTTTATAATACTGGTCGAGAAGATTTTTCAGCCAAATATTTTTTCCGTGTTCAATAAGTTATGGTTTACACATATATGTTATACGTTTTGAAATTTCTGAAGGTTTTCGTGCAAATGAATCGGATGCAAAAAAAGGGGGGGCTCAGAATACGGCAGCTTGCAATCTTTTTGACATCAAATATTCTAATTCTGAAACTGAAATTGGGAAACGAGCTATGAAACGCAACTCATGCCGTAACTGTTTCATTAACCTACTCTATTCATATAACGTGAGGCTGGAGAGGTCAACTCTTTTAAAGACTTTGATTGAAATTCACTCGTTGAAGTCAAAAACTCATCCACTCGAAGCTTTGGCGTCGTAAATTTTTGAGCCCTTTATTCAAACAAGCCATCTTACTAGCATAAGAAACAACTACACAAAATGGCTTCCGAACTTCCAATGCAGTGGCTTCTTTGCCAAACTAATCAATGGAAAGGAAAACCTCAAAGACTGGATCGCATTCCGTTAAGTTTATAACGACGAGAAATCAAGCCTTGAATGAGAACTTCCAAAGAAAATCCCGTTTGGTATTCGTGTGACCCCAAGTTCAGTAAATATACACATTTTATTTGTCGTTTTGGACACGAATAAGACAAACAGGTACTGCGGATGTGGCTATAGTAAGGCAGGCCAATAGACTGTGTGAGCCGATTTCCCAGAGCAAATGCCACATCGTGAGAAACGGGCGCCAACTTATACGCAACAATGCGTTACAAAAATGCATTCTTCTCAAGGCGGGTTAAAACGTTCTCGCGAGCAAATGCGTTCGACTCCCACAACTTTTTCGCAGCATTCTTATTTCCAAACATTTTCTCCGAAAGGCCCATCTTCGTCTGTCATTCCGTTCGCTATCCTCACGAATTCCGTGCAACAATGCAAAGCACACATTTATACCAGACACGGTTTGGTTGAATCAACAAATTTTGGGAAAAACAAATTAAATTTTGTTAACCTAGACCCTCCCAGCGATGCCGTTCGGAAACATAAAATTTTATTTTAGAGGATCTTTTCAGTTCAGTATTGTCACACTTTAAAAGATATCACCCCTCTGGAAAACTGAAATTTAATAAATCAGGCATTTTCCAAACCTTGAAATTGCGTATTTTAATGAGACAAACCCTTTTAATTTCTCTTCAGCTAAATACCTTGGGCTGTCATGGGTTAAGGTAAGAAGAAAAAGGACTCTGTCACGTCACAACCTTGTGTTTTGTAAGATGCAGCAACGAGACTTTTGCTGCTCAACAAAATGAGTTTGTAGTCCAATATTTACGGACAATTTCGTTACAGGAATAAAACCTTTTTTGAATGCGAGATAAGCATGCAAGTCCGTCACACTTTGAAGATATAAAAACATATCCATTTAAAAAAAGAGAGAACATTTCGTAAGGAGTAAAAGAGTCGGCCTAACAGTTATTGATCAACGATCGGGGTCAAGCCCGAAAATGTTGAAGTAGTCCTTGTTTAAATACGCAGTAGAATCAAGCTGACTTTTATTTACCAAGGTCTACTATACGTCAGGTCAATGCGTGTATATACCTGCGGGGTAGTTTGGATTCTTAAATTGTGTACTCTCAGTTGAGTTTTCGACGGTTCCTTTTTGCCAAGCAGAAACTGAGATTCGTTTTATGGGAATAGAAAATGTTCCCGAGGAGGGAATGCAACCCCTGCTGATGTCCTGACGGGGGTGACCCTGCCTCCTGCAATGATTTCAGAGCGACCACTTTTGCTGACCGCTAAGCTCGTGAATTACTGCGCGCCGTCGTAGGTGTCCTCACCAGACATTTACTGCTATTCCCAGGTCACATAAACGCTGTTCGTAGACCGACTCATCTGAAATTGTCGACGGAGATCCCAGGAAAATTACTCAGAGCATGAGGGACGGTGTGCCAAACTTACTCCCTCAAAGTAACCACACGCCAGGTTTGTTTGGAGCTAGGTTACCTTCAGTTGATCTCTAAAATAGTCTAAGGTAACAAAGGGTGTGGGGAGAAAAAGGATGAGGCAAAGCATATACAGTACAGTCTCAGTTATACGTCTCTCAGTTGTGAGTCCCACTCGTTTCTACGTCCAATTGGCATAGTCTCATCCAGAATACTTTACATGGCGTTATACGGAAGATTATTTTCACTCGTACGTCCCTCTCAGTTCTACGTCCAAATTTTTTAGTCCCGACTTGGACGTATAACCGAGATTCCACTGTAAAACTAATCATCTGACTCTAGGAGAAGGAGATGTGATGGGACAGCTAAAGTCCATGCCGCGGGTTTTTAGAACAATCTGAAATGCCACGTGCGAGCACACCTTAAAAGTTAATTAGAAAGCGAAGACAAGCGAATTTGCTCTATCCCCATACGAAAAGCCTGGGAAAAGCTACAGGAAGAAAGCCTCAAGTCGTAAGACTATAAAACAAACACTATTCCACTTTCTCAGGAAACATGACCTCCAGTTCAATGATCCTTGTGCATAGGAGATCTGGAGTCTTATAGCTTTCAAATTACTTTTTTTCCGCGATTGGCAAATTGAACTGACCAGACCAGACGCGAGGTCTTCCGTTAGTAAGGCTCTTGGTATTACCAACACAAATTTCTAAGAAACAATACAAAAATACAAATAAGCCACTTGATTCGAATGCGACACGATTAATGATCTGAACCGTAAGCACTGAAGACGATGAATCAAACACTTACGTCTCCAGGAGACACACAACAGCTTGCCGTATTTACCTGCAACAAAACATTCGGAGTTAATCCCACTTCCTACAGGGAAACCTCTTATATTTAATGAGCTATTCTATGTGTCTCGTATCTTTGGTATACATAACAAGGCAAACTTAATGAGGATTTGAAACAATAGCTTTGAACTGTACCCTGACTTATTTCAGACTTGAAGAGATCGGACGTGACTTTAAGTCAGGTACGAACTAGGAAAGAAAGGTTGTCTAAAAACAGGTAAATAATTGCGGGTAAGTTCTGTTTGCCGGCTACGGTATTGTATGGAGTGCAGTCGTCCGAAGCCGGCAGCGGTTTACAGGCTAAGCATGTCTATGTTGTCAGCTTTTACAGTCTACACCAGAATCGAAACTTTTTCTGAAGCAGTTTTTCTCTTGAGATGCGTTCGAACGGCAAATATAACTGATTCCTCTACACAAAAACCGTTGTGTGATATCCTATGTATCCGTAGTTTCCTTGCAAGTTCGGTGAATTTAGATCTTGATGTTTCGACAGAAACAGACGGTCTTCACGATAAACCGGTCCTTCTTCGGGAAAGGATTCGCATGTCGATTGAGTTTTTAGGGTAGGACTATTTGAGTCGACGCTCTCTATGTGGTTAGATTTCTTTCCTCTGTGACCCTTGTTCAAAGTTGCACCTCATCACGAGGCTAAACATACAACCGCGTAGGCTGAAATAGGTTGATTCCCTTGCGCCTCGCTCAACTGCCGCTCTGCTCGGAAGTATTTGTACCCATTACTACTCTCGGCTGTTAACACGCCAGATGCCGCTTTCAAATGCCGCCGAGACGAGCTATTGCACTTGACGATTAGGTTAAGATGAAATGCATCAGTATAGATGCCTTGTGCCTCGCTCTTTTATTTCTCCGCGCGGTTTGGGGACAAACTATGGTTTACAGTGCGAAGTCCAACCTTTGAAACTAAAAGAGCGCAAAAATATCGGTGGGGGGGTGTAAGATGGACTACTTTTCCTTGTTCAATTACTTTGTGCGAAGGAATAGCAGCGCGATTGATTGCGATAAAAAGAAACGAATAGCTGAGCAGGAGGGAGATCCTCCGAGGGGTCGGGGAGCGTAAATTAAATACCATTTTGATACTAATGCAAGAGAACGCTTATCAAAGAAGAGAGCTATCTTTGATCTACGAGAGCCCTGCCCTGATGCATCATCTGCAACAAATGATAAACTGATAAAAATCCCTGGAGTATGGGCCGCTACAAGAAGATGAGGGGATGGAAATGGTTTACGAGGCAAAGGTCTTTGTCCATTTTATAGCTTTAGAAGCTATTGTAGGCTTTCGTAACCTTGAACGAATACTCAAACCTGCAGGCGTTCTCTTCCCTCATGGCTTTCCAGTACTTGTCCAGCAGGTTCCTTGCTGTTTGACTGACCTGGCTGTCACCTATGAATACTCCTCAACCTCGGTTACGTTAGACTATGTATATCATAAAAATCCGCTCGGCTTTATGATTCAACCTAAACCACAAGTGATGGAGGAAATAATCTACCAGAATTCCAGAAAGATCTTAGGTGAGTTGATGCACTGATAACATCCAAGATCCAAGAGTACGTATGGGACTTCAGATACTTTGTCTAAACAGGGTCTGAAGCCATCACGCGCGTACGTGCACACCTGAAACCACTCGATCATCCTTGCGCGCTTTCATATACATGGATGATATGTTCACGAGTTTTCAGCACCCATTACATGAAAAGGAAGTGACGGCAGGGCTCCTTTCAGCAAATGATGTCAGCACGCTTCTTACAATGACGAAGTGGCTGCGCGCGCGCATGTACTTCTGCACAACTAAACAAGCTTAATGTCATCAGAGCAAACATGCATGTTTCAGTCAAAGTCACTTTGGAGTGCTTTCCTATGACAAACGACTGTGGTGTCGGACCAACTATGTGTCCGCAGGCGAGGAGGGTAGAGGGAAAGCGCCAGTCATCAATGGACTGTCAAACTACAGCCTGCCAACGTCTTGCAACTGTGTTCTGACAATGTGAGACAAAGGCAGGAGGAACGAAGAAATAGTGTGAATTTCAAAAGTTGGATTTTCGAGCTCTGGTATTATCTTCTCTAAGCCGAGGAGAGCGACTGTGGAGTGAGGCAGAAGATGTTTCATTTGGGTTTAAACTAACCACACATTCGCCGAGCAAGTCGCCAAGTACTACCGCCGAAAATCAAGCTCCATCAGGCTTGGTGACACAGAAATGAAAAGACACCGAAGAGACAAAACATTTCCCAGCGGAATGACAGCGCGGCGCAACTTAGTTTTACCTAAATTTATCCTAACCTAACACGATTATGGGACGTTAATTTGAATATTAATTGAAAGGTCGAATAGCTCAGAAAGTCACGCTTTAAACAAATCTTAGAAGTGAATCTGGAAGCCTTGAAGAAGGCCCGCAAAATAATCTCTAACTTGATTTATAGATTATTTACATGGCGATTGCCGAAGCCAATGATGTTGCCATGTACACTCGCCTTCAACTAAAAACAGTACATATCTGGTGGAAAGAACGTGTGCATTGTTTTTATTTTCTACTTTCCCCAGTATCCACTTGATAAAGTAAAGCATGAGCGATTAAAATAAATCGTAAAAAATGTTTTTAAGACTGTGAACCAAAAGCACACTTCCAGAAACATGGAATTAAGACGCACGTCGAAATAAAGCAAGTAAACAGATTCCAAGCGAAGGCTTTGATGTATTTTTGTTATAAATACCGTACACTTAAACAGAATATAAGCTGGCTCAAAGCTGCTCAAATCCAGTGCCTTCTTGAACCTCTTATAAGATGAAAAAGAAAACTCAAACTGCTGGAAGAGCAAAAGTTGATTAGGTCAATTACCTTTGAGCAAGTTTCTCGAAAACGGTACCGCAAAAACTCGCCTTTAGGGAACGCCCGACTGATACCCAAGATGTGTCCGACGTTGTTTTCCAGATGCGGAACTTTGCGGCATACGTGATGCCTGTTCAGACATTAGACGCACCTAAAGTTACTTCTCCAAAGTTTCTGACTTTTCTGAGCCTTACTTTCTCAAGGCAAAAAGAAACCTCGTTCGGCGCAAGCATAACATTTTTGCGTAATGACAAACGGTCTGAGTCGACGGCGAAGTCACTGATACAAGCAAGTTGTGATGAAATCCTCTTAAAGCACAGCGCGATGAAATGGTTATGAAGGCGCTTTCAGATGGCGCTAGAAGCGCTATGCGAGGCGGCACGCTGCGCTTTGATGTACCACGGAATGGGGTTTGAAACGGGGGGCGAGCGCTGGTCTGGCCATGCCTTGCACCAGTCAGGAAAACATCCATTACTCCATTTCAAACACGATTTTACGCCGTGTTCCTGATTTGCGAAACATATTCCATGTGCGAAACGGGGATTATGAGATGAAATAATTCTGCTTACAATTACGACCCTTAACCACTTTATTGCTCTACATCCATCGAAACGCTCTCGCACGTCATCACGTTCTCTGATACCATGTCGATTTCGTTAATGGAGTATAGCCCGTCCAGCTGGATTTATTAAGGTAAACTGGTAGCACGGCAATAGGTTTTGTTGGGGGGCTGGTTCACTTTCAGGAGAAAGAATTTCATGCATCGCTTCCGTCCAGACTCTCGTTCCAGATCCGATTTCAGATGTTTAAATGAAACGGTTCTAAATGGCTGTGTTTGAACAGCTGGGATTTCGTCATTTTGTCCGGAAATCCAATTCGATCGAGATGGATACCTCGGAATAACGAGGCTTTACTTATCACCAAAGAAGTTCGGAGGTAGACGTATTGCGTTGAATATTGACTCAGGATCCTGCGGTTTTGCCCTCTCCGATGTCGACACCTTCAAATCCACATCGCGTCGGTGCTGACAATGATTGAAGCGTTGCTTTTCGTTCATGGCTCGTTCCGAAATGGCGTCAACATATTCCTCGATTGAAATGCTCCGAGGAATCCGGTTTATACCGAAGATCATTTACCATATAGCTCATCTCAGGCAACGAAACGGAAAATACAGGATTATATTTGATTGCAGGAGAAAGAGGGAGGAACCATTATTCTTCCTATACAATACAATCAACTTATCTTCAGGGTATAATCGTCAGATCAAGATTCACCCCATTCAAAACTTGAGAAGTATTGATCTCTCTGGTACCAACCAAGATTTATTGAGAAAGCTGACTCTCAAATTCAGAATAAATGTACATTTTGATATCGCTGGAAAAGAAGTGGTTTAGGTGAAAAACAAACCATCCCGGGAGTCTGGTCAACAATTTAAACGCCTCGTTAAGGTGTGTTGGGCTCTTAATTGATCCCCTTTGCTATGTTTTCCTCTGATCAGAAACGGAGTGTTTTCTTTAAGACAGGGTGGTTCCTCAAGTGGATTAAACAGATAAACTCAAATTTCAGGCTGATTTCCTATCTCTGTACCTCACCCTACTTCGAACAGACATTACATTAGGAATAACGTCACGAGTGAAATAAACTGCGTGGGTTTAGTTTTACTGTGACTAACTCCATCTTTGAGGTGACAGAGGAGCGAAATCACACGGCAATTATATCTACGCTGAATAAAGTCAAGCTAACGTAGGCAAGCTGTTGCAGCTGAAAATTCAGCTGCATTGGGCAGAGCTACTTCCTTATTACGTTAAAAGACCTTTGACTGTGTAAACTGTCTCCCTATAGATTCGCTTCCTGGCTTGGCGAAGGAAGGTGGAAACGAAGGGGTCGGTGACGCAACCATTAAAAAAATGTGCAGTGCATCTGCACATTTTATAAGCCCCCACTAGGCCGCGCAACCCCTTCCCTATGCGAGCGCGTCCGCAGAATGCACGAAGAAAAGGATTCGCTACATCCTTAATGGGTATGACAAGGTCCTTGAGGAGTGTTTACACGAGGGTTATGGGCCAGCGACGTCCCTGTTCGACCTCCCTTCTCCCCACACAGAGACAACCTCCGCAGAGACCCCCTTCCCCGGAGAAAGGACCTGCTTTTACACGTGTAAGTCGCTCGCATCGCGAAGGCCGGCTCCTAGGCTTGCGCCTGAAGCCTAGGCAACTTGCCTGGCTTCCGCTTAAGCCATCTGTCATAGCAATAAGATTCGGTGATTACGCAACGCATCTACACGGATGCCGTTCAAGTTCACGCAATATATTCCCAATCCGATTAAGGCCCTTTTGCGGCATGTTTGGACGAGGAAGCTGAAATTGACAACGCCAACCGTCGCTCCGCAAAAAATGTGATCCGGAAAAGCAGGGGCTGTAAAACTGGCACACTCCTCAAGTGACTGGCTTTCAAAGCCACAAATCCGCGCAATTGACAGACTTTAAAAGCTTCTGGTTAAAAGGACGAAGGTCCAACGTTCTTTCGCCTTTGTAAAACCAAATACCAACAAGCTCGAAGGCCCGCAGACCCGTATGCCCACAGGCTCAAAGGTCCAAAAGCCCAAAGACCCAAAGGCTCACAGGCCGGAAGGCCCCCGGGCACGAAGGCCCTCATGCTCTAAGGACCCACAGGCTCGAAGGACCACAGGCCCCCCACAGGTCCGAAAGTCCGAAGGCCACAGGCCCGAAGGACCACAGGCTGGATGCTCGGAGGTTTTCAAGCCTTGAAACCTTAAGAATAAGGTTTCCCTGTAATCAGCACCACGCACTAAGTTTTGAAGTTTACAGAAAATCCGATGAGGTTGCTTTGGTTTAGGCTACCGTTGCATTATGAGGATGAAAGACTTACGGAATTGCAATGGTTACGTACGCTAGCCAGGATGGAGGTCTGACCGTGACAGACCATCCGAGGACACAAGACTGTCCGCAGGAGGTGCCGTGATGCTCGGAATGCATTATGTATACTTGCACTGCATATCTTCCTTGGCATAAATAAAAGGGACAACGCATTCCGAAAAAAGTCCCTTTGATATCCACATGTCTCATTTTGGTTGCGGCGGTGAGTCGCCCTTTTTGGCTGACAATTTATGCGCAGAAGGTCTCCACGTGTTTTAATATTAACTTGCTTACAAACGTAGGTTGTAACTGTGTTTCCTTTGCAAGCCTACGTTTGAGAAGGTGAGTTTCAAAAAGCTGACTCTTTTTAAGCTTGGAAAGGTTGACCGCATCGCACGGTATTCGGCAACTCCGAGGAAGACGCGTTTGGTTTTTAAAGTGCAGTTTTAAACTAGTCTATTGTTTAACGAGCGTTCGAAACGCTGTTTTCCGTTGATGACAGTTATATTATTCGTGTACAATGAAAGGCAATGAAGGAACATGTTTCCTGATCTCTAGAATACGTTGTCCATTGATCTTTATCCAAATGGAACAAGTAAGAATCAAATGGCGTGCGCTGAAAAAGTGTTTTTCACTCTCGCAAAACTGGCTTGCGATTCAACCCTTAGTCGAGTCATCTACGAAAGAACCGTATCAATTTTCTCCATGCTCTCACACAGGTCAATCGAAGACCAGCTGTTTTGAAACTCGCTGTGGAGTTAGTTCAGGACGCCAGTTTTCGGTTTTAATTAATTTATGGTGATTGATCACGGAAGGCTGGTTAGGATTTGGTTTGACCATCTTGCGCCTAAAACAGCCGCTCGCATAGATACGCCCATCCTACAATGGTTTATAACCAGTAAGGGAAGTTATTTCAAAAAAAGGTGGCTAAAAGCACCGAAAAAACGAGAGAAACTAAGAAAAGGCACATAAAAATTAATAGAATTGCATCACTGGAATTCCATCCGCATCAATTTTATTTTTTCCCGATTTTTTTTTTCTGTCGATCACAACTTAAGACAGTCAGAAAAAAAATCAAATGTGTTAGTGAAAGCCCTATGAATGTCAGGGATGCAAAGAATGGGATATTTTTATATCCGCGCAACCAGTTTTCATTGCTAAGTTGTAGAGATCCAATGTTTAAATTGGCAGAATAACATTCAATAGTCTAAATAAAAATGATGATTTAGTCATGTAAATTACTATAATTATTATATTTTTTTTAATCAAGAATAATTTATAAAGATGAAAGCAAAGTTATACTTGCTTAAAGTTGCTTCCTAATATAGTTACTCCAAAATAACGCCTAAAAAAGTGCCTACAACATAAAATTACCAAAAAAGGAAGAGGAAAAAACACGCCTGATAACAAGGGTATATTTCTAGGGTGTCCCAAAGACAACTTTTCAATTCTGACGAAGTGGATTTCGCTGAGGTCATCGATCGCTTTATTCAGTTTTGTTCATTTTCTATCATCCCCCATATCTACCATCCTGAATCATTTATGCAAAAGAATGAAGTCTCTGACGTGAAAAATTGATTGAAGATAACGTCTGATATTTTTGGTCATTGCCCTGTTTTTGTAAAAAACGACGGTGATTTCGAAGCCGATAAGTATGGCTTCCCCTACATGCATGTTAGCCGCACGAAGGGCAGGAGCACACGTACTCATTTTAAAGAGAGGTTCTTCACAGTTGTCCTCAAATTTCGAGCTGTCACATCCATACGCGCTTTAGAGGCTCAAAAAATTGAATGTGAGTTGTTTATTTTTGTTTTTTTCTGATGAAAATATCCCCTAGTTACTTTTACATTTAATAAACTATACATCCTTATGATGAGGTAGGAAAAGAAGAACATGCCTAGTCATGCATTCATCGCTTTGATGAGAGAACAAATGCGAGTGTCACTATTGTAAATATTTATCAAACATGATGAGCCAGCAATGAGTTTTATGGCCAAATGTATTGCTTCATTTAGAAGGCAACCGAAATCCAAAAGTAAGTTTTAAAGGGGGAATTACGCTACGCTCATGATCTCCTATTTTACCACACCTCGCGTCATAACAACACATCTTGGTAAAATCAATGCTCGTCCTAAAACGAAAAACAAAAAAAAGAATAACAAATAATCGACTGATTCGCCTGTTTACGATTACAACAATTGTTCTGGACACTTGGACTGATCTTACCCAAGTCGTTAGGACGAGTCTAATTAAGGAAATCCAACTTTTGAAGAGTTTTATGAAGTGCCCCTCACTGTATGAGATTGAATTTTTCTGGCCTTGTATTCCACCGTTCGTTCGTAAGCCGTAAACGAAGTGTCGGCAAAGTTAGGAACTATTCACTTGATCTAGCCTAACCTTGTCGTCATGAAGCCTAATTTCGCTTCTCACAGGAAGTCGAGAGGAGCCTCAGCGGATCTAGGCGCAAGGTCCTTAATCCTTATATCTGATACAACTTGGCGGTTGTATTTCACCTTTCAATAATGTGATGGAAGTTGAAAAAAATGTTGGATCACAAGGGTGAAAAAAGTAAATCTTAAGCTAAGTGTTCGTTGGTGGGAACCGAACGATTCAGTCTAGTTTATGAAGCATTGTACAGAAGAAAGCGATATTTAAGGGCAGTTTCACGTGTTAAACTGGTGTGATAAAGGTTCTTGCCCTTGCAAGCGAACAAGCACGCTAGTCTTGCGTGCAAATGTATCTATCAAGAAATTGCGTAGCAGATTAAGCGCGGTGGTCAAACCACCTGGTATCCGATAACAGCTATTCCACGACGACAATCCCAAAATAATTCCCGCTGTAGCTTAAATATAACCCACAAAACTGTCGATGTCACAGTTAACTTATGTTTTGTCGATAACGTAATCATAAAGAAGTTCGGTCTCTCAGGTCCCACATTGTGAGTTGTCTTTTCAGGTTGTACTTTTTAGCCTACTGTCACCCTGCGCACACCTATGGAAGGGAGGTCTCCAAACGAACTCCTTTGTAAATACAGGACCGACAATGTCCTTGGATAGACATCCAGGACAAGGTTAACATTCTAATCACTTCGCAGTGATTGGTTGTAAAACCTCTTTCATATTACTTTGTTCAGCGAGTAACCATCTGATTCTAAAATCCTGGATATCTCAAGAATCACTTCGGGTCCTCGTTAAACCGAGACTTTATTGAGCTGGAAATGTTAAATAATTTCGACTACATTCATATGAGAAAGCACAAAACCATTTGGTTTTATGCCAACGTTTGCGCCCACTGCAGATAGCTATGTAAGTATGAAAGTCTCGTTTAAACAATGGTTGTAGCGTGTTTGCTTGTTTACGAAAGCTGTATTGATCACAGTGCTGAAAACATGCAAGGCAAATTGCGCAATCGTTTACTGCAGGGCCGTAAAACAGTTTCTTTGTTTAAGTGAATAAGTTGCAGTTAACTGCAAGGCAGACCAAAATAGTGCATAATTTTCCTATCTAACGAAAGGCCATCCGCAAAGACACGCAATTTCGCCTGATGGAATAGCTTGTAAAGCAAGGCGTCTTCTGGTATTATATTGTATGAAGTTGATTAAATTTGGTGTTTGTTGTTTTAGTTGTGCGGGAATAATAAATCGATTTCGCTATCCCGGACTGAGAGGTTCCCTTTGCACCATATGTTCCACCCTGGTTAAATACTCTTTTATTTAATTGGCGAGGTGCATTAGCATAGAATCTCCAATAGATCATCAACTGCTTTGTCCCTCCGATGCCGCGAACACATCGGCCGTTGGCTGCTGCCCTAAGGTGAAATCCAGGCTTGGCGACACCCCGTTAGGTTGAGTGCTTTTCGCCTTCAGTATCGCCTCGCTGGGTTAGACGAAATGCGGCAAAGAGGAGGAAGCGCACCACCTTTTAAATTCACCGTGTGCAATCTCCAAGTTGCTGTTGCAGATACGCACTTGATTACGAATGTAATTTCGCTAATATGTCGCTAGGTTTGGTGTGCTCATGTTAGAGACGACTAATACACACACGAAACGGGAGTGAGTCGGGAACTAGGAGCAGGGTCTGGGGGTTCGCAGACATTTCATGAGTGTTTCTTCCCTCTTCCTAGCCCGGCCGGGCCGGCCGGCGGCGCGCCTCCTCCGGACCGTGCCTCGCCATCTTGACATTTAATAGATAGCTCCTTGGGGCTTTCCTCCCTGCAGCCTTGGAGTTAAATGCGTTAAAGAGTGTCTTGGCAAAAGGCGTCCTCGTCCTTCACTTTGAGTCGCATTGTCTTCGCCGTGTGTAACGCGTTTCCCGTAAAGATGTCAAGCTTCACGAGTTACTGAAGCACTGTAAATATTTAAGATTGCATTTTGTACCTCTTGTGTTCTGCGAGGCATGACACAACCTCTCTTTTATCAGTTCAAGCCAGATGCCTCTTCTAGCAAAAACTGCCTCTGACAGGAAAGAGATAACTACGCAGACCCCTGGCGCGGAGCAAGGCACACAGCACCCAAGTAAATTAGTTGGTGGTGATATCTCAGGTTGCACCAGGGTGGAACAAAAAGAGGCAGAAAAGAAGGTAGAGGAAGAACACATTACATGGAAAAGTTCTGTCCGTTCGAGGAAAGGTTGGCTCTTGGACCCTCCCCATATGACATTTGAAATAATATTTAGAATGTTCAGACATAGGCTAACTACTTATTATTATCAGGTTTTTCTTCAGACTTTTGTCTCTGCCCGATGAGATTGAGGACTTCGCAGTGGTGTCACATAATGTCAACGTAATTAAGCCACGGTCCAGCTCAAGAAATACTGAAGATAACATGTCCTGTATGTTCCTGCCGAACGTAGCAACTGCCAGAAGGATTATTTGACTCATTTCTCTTCGAGGTAGCTGCGTTTGAATTTCTTTGCAGGCTCTTCAACTTTGGCAACGTTGGCAGTGTGTCAACCAAAAGTTTCGCCAAAGAAAAATGTTTTTGCTTCCTTGCATACCATTTGCTCGCAGCTCGGAAATAATTAGCCTGCATTTGATTTCACTTTTTACGGAATCCAATGTCTAGTCATTTGATATTGGGGTTGGGAATTACGGTGGTACGAAGCGGAACTCGATCATCGATGCCTTTTTTCCCTCCACCGATTGGGTTTCACTGCCCATTTAGGACGGTTATTTAATAAGAGCTGATTTGAGCAAAACAAGGGATGTTAAAAAGACTCTCCGTACTGCATTCCTCAATTTCTAGACTGAGAGTTTCCCTTTACAGTAAATTTTTGAGGTTGCATATTTTACTACTTGGTTTCCGCCTTTCCATGATAAAGAAGACCCGAGCGAGACACAAGAGGCTCAAACTAGCTTCACTGAGCTTCATGTCACTTCCTTCTCGTGACAGAGGCAAGGGCATCAGGCTTGGAGAAAGCCGCACGGAGAGGTGGCACAAGGCACAAGACACCTTTCCCCAGGAGTATAATGGGATGGCTATTTAGATTGTTCCTTATCATACGAGGTAACAATGTTGAAGCTTCTTTAAATCGTCAGTAACATATCCTGCTATTATGTGAATGGTCTATACTTAGTAGTCCATCTCACAAAAAAAGTATTACTTATACATCTTTACCTCCATCTGCTTTGTTACAGGCAAGATTGAATATAACAGGTGAACCTAATTCCGGTTTGGGGAGCGAACTCGCGCGTAATATTCCACGTAAATATTAATGACATCATCCGTATAGAGAATCTTTGGGTGAAGTTGAAAAAGCGACGGCATGGCGTGGCAGAGTCTTCCCTCGTGGTTGCAGTGGATGTGAGCGTCGCCAGGTGGGTGTAAGCGGCTTGGCGCACCTATGACCCTCGAAGAGGAGGCGCGGCAGGCGCACGGAGCGGCGGTAGGCGCCCCCTCCTAAGCTGCGACTTGCAAACACGGCTCAGTGTGACATCGCCTGCCTTCCGAAGGCGGAGGGCGGCCAACTTTTGTTAGCCCAGTTTGAGGAGCCGAGATGCGCGCTTCAAAGGCAAACGCTCAAAACTTTGTGTTTGCCTCGAAGCGAGGAGTAGGCGTGAATATAACGCAACCGTTGTAATATCTCAACCGCAATACCAATGGGCAAAAGCTGGACTGCGAAATGAATTCCTGTCGCCCTTTTATAAGGTTCGGAAAGGTTGTGTGAGGCCGTCTTCCACACGCCGACACTGGGCCGCCACCATGGATGTCCTCACAAAAGAGCCCCATCTCCTGAATCTTGCCTCGTAGCTTCAAGATTGCATGTTTTATCATAGACTCGCTTCAAGTGAATCACGACAACGGGTATTACCCTTCTTCGGTCACACGACATTGGATGTTTTTTTTTCTAAAATCGGATATTAAAAACTTGCAGCATGACCCACTACCGGTGAGCGGTTACTTTAGCCCTAAATCTATCGCGATCAAAAGTTCGTGAACGCCTTCCTGTGCAATAGCAGTAGGCAGGTTGGTACCTTGTTTTCCCGGGAGAAGTCCAAGAGTCCGGCTCAGGACAGAGCAAAAATTGCTTCAGGGAGGAAGCGAGGTGGGACCTACAAACCAACCGGCAGCTTTTGCGTAAGGATGTCCGTGAACTTTTGATAGCGATACAGTCAAGATCAAAAGCGACACCAATGTTAATAAATTCATTTAGAGGAGCTAACTTTTGGTCTGATTCGTGAGCTGTGGAGAAATGTCCGCCGTTGACAAAGGCTTTCGTTGGTTCGTTGAGTTCGTGAGTGAAATGACATGTTCTTGATGGATATACGAAAAAAGAAATTAAGATTTTTATGCAAAAAGCCTCTAAATAGGGACTGGACACTTTCGTGCTAAAAATAATGTATGTGATGAGTTGCGACGCCACCGAGGGTTGATTCTGCTCTTGACGGGTCGGGTTTGAAAAGGGTCACAAAAGGAGGTTGATAATACATGAGCAATAACTGCATACGTCTCCTAAGTGTGCCCCTACGATATACAGTTCGTGAAACAATACACTCGCCAGTTTAAAGATTGAGTTTCCAACCTCTGCCATCTGCCTTCGCTTAACTTTTCATTACATGTTCAGGTACAATGGCATGCAACCGCGTAGTTGCACCGAGAAAATTACCTTATTTTTGCTTTAACAAAACGTTTTGTCAATAAAGCCTCAGACATATAGAATTGTTGTGGCGACGATATCACTTGCTACGGCAACTGCAAATGTTGTGGTAACAATTTGTATTGTTGTTATAATCATTAACGTTGTTATCACAACAATTATGCTTTGCTGAGAGTTTATTAACAAAACGTTTTGTTGCGGTAACACAGTAATTTTTTCCGTGATTCGTTCGATCTTGAGTGCTTTGTTAAAATAAAATCCCGATGTAGTCGGCCCTGATAGCAGGTCAGTTTCTTTGCCAATTATTAGAAATATCAAAGGCTCCCTTACGGACATATTGAAGCAGAAGAGCGATTCATCGAGTTATGGACGGGCCACTTAAAAGAAGCAGCTTTCTGCAGCAAGAATAGCAACGCTTGCCAAGTTCGGTGGCACTTTTTCGATACTCCACCGTCTAGAGACTTTCCAATACTGATCTCTCGGGAAATGACCGGTAAAAGGGCTGAGTTACCTGGGCAAGGGACATGGAGGATGCCCGCAATTCACTACACGTGTACGCTACTGTCAATATATTTGAGATGCCACTTATATGAGAGAACCCCTCGCCGAGACTTCTTACTCATCAAAAATTATCACAAGCCAAAGGTCGCAGCCATAAAACGAATTTGAAATTTAACAACTTTCCCTGTGTTTTTTTTTTGTTTCTCTTCACTGATTACTATTTTTATTTTTAGCAGCTTACAGCAATTTATCTCCACTTTCCTGTCCGTGTTCGGAACTTCCAAGACTTGAATGCAGTACATTAGAATTTTTTATCCCATAACTCAGTTTATTCGTGATTTTAAGACCACTTCCAAAATACCAAGCCTTCTTTTATAACTGGGGGACTTTATGCGTAGCCCAAACCTTATTCGGAAAACAAAGCCGCAAAACCGACGTATTTCTTATTTTCATAAGAGCTAATACACGTCCAACACCAGACCCTTATTTTAGGGCATCTTTTAGTACCGCGAGAACATTGCCTTTAATATGAGCAGATGGTTCCATCATGCTCACCTCTAATTTTCGCAGACAACGTCCGGCAAGGACCATTAACCCAATTCCTTTGCTCTCCTTCCCACTGACCAAAACACCTTCCGCGAAGATGATTAAAACGACACTTTCCCGAACTAACGACATCTACAGCAAAAGATGGCGCCGCTTGTCCTTGACCATAGTGCACATTCACACATTTAGGGTCAACAAACACACGAGAGGTCGAGGAATAATAGAGGGTCGATGGGTCGGATATCTTTGAGGTTAAGGGATGGGCCGGGCTGAGGCAGCGGCAACGTGACAGGCAAACTAATTCTGCTTGGACCACGATTTCATCTGCCTTTCTCCGGAGGGACAGGGGCATGGGCGGCGCGCAGCCGGTCCAGGGCACATCTTGGTGGTTAACCGTGGGAGGTGACGCCGCTGGCCCTGCATCAATCACCTGGAACCGTCTGCACCACACTACTAATCCCATTTGTGATACTATACCACACTCATTTCGACTTGGTAGACTGGAGTTGCCTCACTACTTAGTGGACGTCACACCCCGAAATTTCGAATTGGCCGATTTATCAGCTGCGCCACAGGATAGTCTTCTACCCTCGAGGTGGCCGATTGCAGACTTGTCACGTGGATTCCACACATTCTTGAGAAAAAATAAATACAGTCTCGTAAGAAAAGTAATGATTTCTCAGATTCTGTAGTTAAGGAATATTTAGTAAAATGGGGGCTTTTTATATGGCGTCAATACTCTAGCAGTAAAAATTTAACAGTATTCCCTGTAGAAGTAGGCTTGTAAACTGCTAAAAGTTTTACAAAAAATAAGGCTAAGGTTTATTTGTTTACGTTGTTTTTTTTAAAAAAATAATTCTGAAACATGCAAAAATGAGCATCTTTTCTTGCCTTTTTTTCGCAGTGTATGGTTACAGGCAAAATCTTTCAACACACGATATGTTAGGAGGTCGTCACGTCCCTAGAAACAGTTTTGACTCATTAAAAATTAGCGATATTCGCCACTTTCATCGCAATGAACCGTTCTTTTTTTCACGGTTTATTCAACGTCAAAATTCTTAACTTCACCCATGTATATTTAAAAAAAAAACCAAAAATTTTGTGTTTTTGAATATTTTGGTTAGAATATTTTGTGACAAAATATTCTAACCCATATAAAGTAAGAGATTCATCACTTCTAACATAACATTCTTAAAAAAGATAAAGCTACAATACCTTGCCTTACTTTCTGATACAAGCGTCTTAAAGTACTTCCGAAATACACCGGTCAAATAAAAGCTACTGATTAAAATGAAATATGGAAAAATTTACAGCCAACTTTGCTGGTGGAAATGATGACAGCATGCTGCACTTAATTTATAAGAAATTTAGACTGTAAATCATCTCAATACAGGTTATTCCAATGCACGACCACTTGTACGTACTTACTAAACGCCTAGTGAGTATTGAAATAACCTGTTCCGCCGGTTTCACGCATCAATGGCAATAGGGAAACGAGCGAGGAAGGGGTAATTATTATTCATCCGGCCAACAGGTGTTTGAATGGGCAGCGCTATTAAAAAGTCAGAAAATGTCTTGTCTTCGGCCCGAGTGACCATCGTCACCCTCCCCCCGGCGTACGCAGCCGTAGCAAAGCGGCTCATAACGGCGGCGGCGCGGGCGACTTGACCGACTTGGCCAGGAATCAGCGGAGCGATAACCACACTCACCCAAAAGCAGGTTGTTAACACCGACAACTAACTTTCCAGCCAAAAATTATCAAGATGGCCATTTGAACGTGAAAAGTAGGGCGTAAATATTGGCCACACGAGCGCTTAGCCCAAATCCATACAATAAATTATAGGATATTCATGAATTATAGGATATACATCAGATAAATTCATGAATTATCTAGTTTCGGTGTACTACCTAAACTAGATGTTCATGAATTTGATAATCTTATGGAGATAGACAAAACGTGTAAAGTGATTTTTCTCTACACAAAACTTCCGTATTGACAAAGAAATGTAGAAAATGTAACGGACTCTATATTTAGCTTCTCTACAGTGATGTCCATGAGTGATGAGCCAAAAAAAATCTAGTGACCTTTTTTGTAAACTAATGTTTGTTCGTAGCATTGCCTAGAG
>Ga0058701_10000865_pt1 | contig 20698 bp, 10 predicted proteins | sample AgamicOrMae_FD_97039 | JGI IMG/M metagenome (GOLD analysis project Ga0058701, IMG submission 97039) | Agave microbial communities from Guanajuato, Mexico - Or.Ma.e | ecosystem: Host-associated > Plants > Phyllosphere > Phylloplane/Leaf | place: Guanajuato, Mexico | collected 2012-06-04 | reverse complement strand
GGTTGGGCTAGGTTGGATGCCTTTTGCCTCGTTCCGCTATCTCTCCGCTCGGCTTGACGACGGAGGGTAGCACCAAATTTAAACCGAAAGGTTTAAAATGCTACCTTAAAAAATTACAGTGTACGCTTTTAGAATGAGGCTTAACCGAAACGATATTTGCTGATGTCAAACGTTAATGACTTCTAAGAACCGTCCGTACACCCCTTAAGCCATTTCAAGTCTCGTACTGATGTTTTCCCCCTCTTCAATTCACCTTCGCACCGCCACCGAGCTAAGGCTAACGTAAGTAGGCTTACAGTGGGTCAGAAAAGTCAGGATTCCTGTTTCCATAAGAAATACATGGAAGCAGAGGTCATGACTTGTACCCCCTCCTCTCTTTTACTGTTAGGGCACGTGATATTTCAGATTTTTGTGTTTGTTTATCGTTTGCGAGTTATACGCCTGACAAATACTTTGACGACGAAATTCTCTTTGTTTTGAACTGTCCGGTAAAGATCTATTCAGCGTCACACTGCGCGGAGAATTATCCCTTATCGGTTTGCAACCCCGATAAGACCACCTTGTGCTAGTTTAAAAGTTAGAGCTTAAGTTGCTTGACCTTCCTAATCGATGACGTGAAACCGCGAGGTTACCTATGAGAAAAAAAGCAGTTTTATGAAACAATAACTCTTATTAAAAGTCTTCTTCTTCCATACGCCTCATAACCTCAACCTTCAAACGGTAAATTTGTTTCAATTTCGAGTTCTAGTACCGTACCGGTATCCAAGAACCTCGTTTTGTTACAGGCTAAGTATTTATTGCAAAAGTTTGAAATCTTCCCAAACATAATTACCTATGCCCAGAAACGTTAAAAAGTTGAATTTTCGTGAAAGTAATTAGCAAAAATTGACGAAACTTTTCTCTTTACGTGCCGAAACTTTGTGTAGCAGAAATACCTCTTTATCAGTTTGAGAGAAGAGATTTGATACAGCCCATTTCGTCAACGAAACCCGTATACATTGGCAAACTTGTAAACACTAATGTCTCGTTCAAACAAGAACGATTAAACTCGTGAAAAAGTTTGCTGACGTTGTACATCGGCGGGAACGCGGACCCGCTTATTCGCAGCACAGGTTTTAGTCTTACCGAAGTTACATCTTATTAATTAACTCCTTGGGGCGCTGAGATTGAGTGCTCAAGATTCTTAAGATGAATGTCTGCCTTGGAGGCGAACATGCTGTAAAAGAAATTAGTGTTTTGTGGATTAGAGGAGACTCTAGCCCGCGGCGACTTGCCTACAGCGGCAGCTAGCGGCAGCAAGAGGCCTTCATTGTTGCATATCCGAGTCGAAACGACCATAGACTTGTTCACTTTTATTGCTGGATGCGACCCTTTTCTGAGCCCATTCTCTGCCAAGAGCTCGAAACAAAATATTTTTTTTAATACAAGTCAAACGTTAAAACTTTTTTCCCCAAAAAAACTGTCCTCGTTTTCTCCTTGTTACAGTGGGGTGGATCACTGAACGGGGTGACTTTTGGGAAAGGCGGAACCTTACTCGTAAATTACGAACCGGTTCACCGGTTAGTTGAACTGACTACCTAGTAAACTTACTGACTGGTTAGTTGCCTTACTTCAAAATGAAAGATCTGTGTTTTTTAAGCCCAATTTCTTGCAGAGAAGGGCTAATTAAGATTTGGTATAGTTATTATTTTCTATCGAACATTTGAAAAAAATTGAAATAAGGGATTTTTTTTTGTAAATCCTAGGTGTTTTTTTCTTATGTTCTATTTGCACGCCCATGTTAATACAAGGGAGACTTGAACGCATGGAAACCGACTTAATGCATTTTAAATGGGAGGTGACCTGAACGCATGGAAACCAACCCAATACATTTTAGATTGGGCAGCGTGTGAAAAGTCACTTCGTTTTTATTTATTATTATTATTTTTGTTCATTTCTATGTTTTAAATATCCGAATAAATGATAATAAAGATGTTGATACCAGTCCTAAGGCCACACATATTTTCTTTTTCTTTTATCTTTTTCCCTTTCTATTTTGTTTTGGGTCTAAACTAAAAGCTTAACTAAAAAGAAAAGACCAATTAAGGTTGTTTTTTAAATGAGCATTTGTGTTTGAGGCACAAAAAATGTATCCAGCTGTTTTCTATAGGTATACACGTTTTTCAGACCCTAACAAGACAAAAATTTACAATACCTGTAATAAATTGCGTTTGTGGAACTTACCCCGTTCCCTATAGTAATCGCTGGTACTGTACCAGGTGTGAAAATGGCGCATTGAGATAGTCGTAATTAAATATGCAGAACAGCATCACTAATTCGAACATCCGCTGGTCTTTATAACACAGTGGTCTGGACCCGGATTGTGTTCGCAGCGTAGCTCGGCGACAACAAACTTAACCCTAAACATAGTCCGTCTCCCAACCCACTCCTTACCCTCTTTCCAACCTTCCCTACCCCATACCCCTTCCCCGCCCAAATAGATTCTCTTGAACCCTTGAGTAGTTACCGATTTAGGGCCTTTTTTTTAATTTCGGAGACTATACTCTTTTACAGTTACGGTATACTATTTAAGGATATTCCCCGTGGCAAACTGATAAAGTTCATTCACATGGAACTGTTAAATGCACGTTTAAAAATAATCTGCAGCTTAGAATCTCCTTAAGACAGACTAACATACGGGTTCAGTATTTATCTACCATTACATCAGTTGATTTAGAATTTTCAAAAAATTCTACTGTTGCTGATTTGACTCATTTTTCATGAGGAATGCGTATTCTTTTGAGGTTTTTCTCGGATTTCTCTTATACTAAATGGTTAAGCTAAAATTGTTTGGGCTCAAAAGTTTTGTAATATGGGACTTAAACTGAAAAAAAAAATTGTCAATCTCATCTTCATTAGGTATAACTAAATTTCTCGATTATGCAGTTTCTTTAATGAGGTCTCCATATATCACCGTGTATTTTTTGTCACTTTTGACAAGCTCAAGTTCGGAAACTAAGTTGTGAAACTTGTTTTTATTTTACAGCTATGCGAGGATGTATGATAGCTACACACTATATCGATTTCAGGTTTTCATCTTCATTTTGTCACCGCAGGGTAATATCCTTAAAAAAAATACGAGCATGATAGTTTGATATACTCCAAGGAGACACTGTCGGAGATGACTTGTATTGTACTTTGACTTTTTGGAGACAAAACAATGCCCACCATTCATACTCCATGCACATCCCGTCACCGAGGGGAGCGATTAAGACCAAACCTGCTCAACCTCAAGCCTGGCCGAGCCCAAGCCTCATCAAGCTCAAGCCTGGCCAAGCACAAGCCTGGCGTCTAGTTTTGGCCACTCATCTGTCTTGGCTTGCACCCGGTCCCCGGGTCACCGCTATTGCCTCTGTGAATGGCCGCCGACAACAGGAAGGGTTGCATTCCTTTACCCTGTCCCCGAACTCAAAGCATGAAAAGGAACCCACAGGCAGCCTGCGCCCACAAGGCCACAACCACACCAATTACACTTATTCCAGTCTTACCTAAAATAAAGAAAAGAATCCCCTCGCTGTGAGGGGTGAGATATCTAATTATCAATGCCACGCGCATATTTGGCAAAATGGTGTAACGAGAAAAGCTTTCTGGGGCAAATGCCTTCGAAAAGCCGCTTTGAGGAGGCATTTTGAATATTTATTTTGTCCTTTCGGGAGGAGTGACCCATGCAGATAGAATATCTCTTGCATTGTAAAATTTGTAAGGATAAATTACCTCCTCATATGACTTGCCTTTGCTGTGCCTGAAAGGACGAGGCAAAAGGTAGTTCTTAACCCGATGATCGCTTACATTAGTCTGATGCCGCTTAATTTTAGGCGGTGACAGCTTTGCCGCAAGTGAGCGGCATCTCACTTGGTGACAGCCATGCAGCTATTTTTCCCTTTTTTAAATGGAGAGAAAAATGTCGATTTCTTCGTGTAAAATCTTTAAACCCCATGTGCACACATGGGCACAAATCATATGGGCACAAAAGTAGCGTACGCTGGTACGGAAATGTTGTTTTTATAGCAACTTTGAGCAAACTAAAGTTGAGGACGTTGCGGAAGACATGGCTGTTCACGTATGTTCTGCGTCTTTTTGACAAGACTCAGCTACGTCATACTTTTCAAAAATCGATAAAGTAAAAAAGATCATTATATTGCGAATTTTAAATCAAAAACCACCAGGTCTTAAAAATAGTCATAAGATATACAGTGATGCTGTAACATGTTCTATTTGGTAAAAATCGACTGTTATCGGATTTAATCAAATTACAATTTAGAGTATCACCAGACTTGAAAAACTCGAGGTATGCAGCAGACGACTAAGCACTGAGAGAGTTTCCTACTTCTTCTTCCACATTTGAAAAGACCAATTTTAAATCATATGATTAGGTTTTTCCGTGAATAATTTATTGTGAATCATTGAAGAAGCGTGCACAATAGTTTTGCACCCCCGCCTTGGCGAAAAGAAGCGTTTCCTCTTGAAATCTTGAAAGACCCCGATATCAAAATCGATCACGCGGGGTGGTCTAAGATGGCGAATTGGTAGAGTGCTGAGGTTGCATAGGCCGTCAACTGGATGCACCATTGAGAAATTCCACGTGACGTCACCAAAACGGAAAAAGTAAGGTTGAAGGACAAAAAAATGCCATATTGCCTGTATATTTTGGAATATGAAGTCAGTGTCCTTTACTTTGATCCCATCTGCTTATAATTTTGTAAAAATGGGCATTTCCTTATGAGGCCATTGTAATTCAACCGTTTGTTTCCCCTAAACACGGCAACCGCACCAGAAGTGACGTCGATGTAATAGCTCTATAGACTCGGATTCCAGATTAGGCGTTTGTGTTCTTTATCATAACTATCTAGAGGTGCGAGCAGATTTCGACTTAATAGTGGGTAATTATTCAGCATTTGGATGCACTGAGCCGGTTGGGTACTATCTCCTGAGCGCTTTTGTGAGAGGCAAATTGGAGACCTTTTGCACTGCTGAAAGTCAAGATACGTTTCAAGTAAAAGACTTTGCTCCCAAATATCTGTTCGTTATTGCAACGGTGCCGCGCCGTAGCGAGTCGTGTCGCGGGCCCCTTACCTAAATTTATTTCCGCTCTTTTGTGCATCAATTGAATTACTCTCGCTGCTGGGGACCTTAAAGCTATCGTAAGAGATATGCTTCAAATTTCAAAAGAAAGAAAAAAAAAGAAAAAAAACTGCGGATTATTACTCATGGAGCAGCCCTATTCGCAGATAAACTATCTGAACAGGCGGATGAAAATTTTGAGTCTGCTTCTAGACCCTACGAACCTTCAATTTTTGTCAATCTTTTACTAGACTCTCTAGTTTGACATTCAACGTACAAAGTGTTGCTGTACCTCCGATAATGACTGCTCTGAGTAGTTGAGCTACGTTTTTGAAACAAAGTTAAAGGGAACGATGACACGCGACTGTATTAAACAACTCCTCCCGGATAATACTCCTGGAAAAATTGGATTGAATCTTTCAGCCTATTCTGTCGTATCTCTCTTATTTAATATTTCAACCCTGCATCGTGTCAAACCTGTATGACCCAATTGCTAGTTAAAATGAAATGCCTACAGGTACAAAACGTGTCCTATTAGGGACATAAGCTTTATGATATGAAATCAGGTCTCTGGAAAATGAACCTTGGTATGTTTAGGGAAATACAATCTGAGCTTTGTCATGCGGTAGAATGTGGTATACTGTGTAGTAGTACCACGCCCTCGCCTTTCAATTCACACTATTTTAAAGAAAAGAATACCGTATATTCGAAACATTCATTTCATTACGGTCCGTTTCCGTAGTGTTAAAGGGCAACCCCTGAAGCGGTGCAGTGTTGGTTCACGGACTCCCCTTTTCAATATCCGCCGTTAAACAAAAACGGCCCTTCTAAAAAGAAGCCTATCACCGGCGAAATTGCAACAATATTTCCTTTTGATAGAGTGCTGCGCTGGCTGGCCCTAAACAGGTGCAGACACTTTGATAATTAAGAGCTGTTCACGCTGCAACTGAAAAGCTCGCAAGTACATATTGAGCTCGGCTCGATCGCTTTGTAGAGACGCCGCAACGCGACGGGACGCGACGAGACGCGATCATAGAGTGCCAAGGGTGGGGGAACTCAGTGACGTATCGACGCGGAAAAGGGGGATGCGCGCGCCGCCTAGCGGCGCCTGGTGGCAACCACCCGAGTCGCCGAGCGAGACGAACCAGTGAAGTTGCCCTCCCATCCGCAGTAAGCGCTGGGCTGATATGCCTGCGGTCGATTCCAGCTTGGGCCCAACTCAGGCAACGATACTCTCGACTCCGATGCGTCTAGCACGATGACGGCCCGTAAATCACCTTATCTGCTAAGGTACGTTTTGAACATTACTTTGGTATGACCGAAATCACGTTGATAACGGTGCAGGCCGTCGCACTGCAGGCCTAAAAGCTCGTGTTTAAGTGCTCTATGTAGACTTCGTACATTGTTTACATCTTTGTTCGACTATGAGACGCGATTTGCGTGGGACACAACTGTGTATTCTCAACAAAGCGGATTACGCAGTCGTCTTTTGTCCTGAAAGGTTTCGTATAACAGCAGCGCTTTGAATTCCTCTTACTTGGAAGAAATTATGTGGGAGGGTTTATCCTAGATGGGAGGGGGAGGGGCAGACGCATGGTCCCATGAATACTGGGTAACATAAACAAGCGACGGAATCACGTCGCCATCCATTTCCAGGTGTTAATCTGGGCGATGCAGTTGCAGTGCTCCACTTTCAGTGTCTATCCCGCTTCTCCTCCCGAAAGTTATATCGATAGTGTTGTTTGATGCATCGCCTTGAAAGGGGTGGCGCGCTAAAGCGCTTTCTCGGCGCAGGGTCGCGGTGCGCTTGTGCCAGGGCCCTGTCACAATGATATTCTTTTGGTTGGAGTGGTTCGGAGCTGGCGTGCTTGAGAGGTATTTTTGCAAACGGAACGGAAAATCTACACGGGAACACCATCTTTCTATTTTTTTTAATATTCACTTCTTCTAAGATTTATCGAAAGCAATATGGCTCTTTTGGGTTAACTATTATTGATGAGAAATAATAACTGTGCCTCTTCGTGTTGGTGGTGTCTTGCGACTCGTACGAAGACGTGCCTAAAATGGGCGCATTTACTTTTAGCGGTGACAGTATTCACTCACCCCTGTTTTAGGAAGTTCCATACCGGTTTTCAGTAAGAAGATTAAACATGGGAAGAACATAATTTGCTTACTGCAAAGATAAATCTATTTACGACTATATCAATGAAAAGGTCTCGTCGAGAGCTCTCAATTGATATAGGTGTTGATAGGGGTACCTTCAAAAATAACCAGACTACATCCTCCCCTATTTTACCTTCTTAGCCTACCTAAAACAGGTATGGGACTACCTAAAACAGTTATGGGACCACCTAAAACAGGCATGGGTCTGCTAAAAGCAGGTTCGGGACTTTATAAAACAGGGGTTAGTTTTTAATTTGAATGATTTGCGCGACTTTGCTGCCTACTGCGACTGTTTCTGCCGCACTGCTGGTCACCGAGCCCGTCACACAAGGCGATTGCGTGACACGGCTTGCAGCGCCACCTAGCGGCAAGCGACTTGTCGCGCGACTGACGCAAGCGGCAGAAAGGTCGCTTCGTCTATAGAGTCGCGCGACTCACAGCCAGCAGCGCGGCGTCTGGGGTTGATAAGCTATCGGCAACAATTAATCGGCATGTCTGACCTACCAGCTTAAAAATGAACCAATCGTGGTCAACACACAGGTTTTCACACGGTGTTTTTAACCAAGTACTACATGCTGTAATAAATATCAGAGCGGGTCACCATGGGAAAATTCTTAGCTACGATGTTTTGAATTCACATTATTTTTGGATGGAAACACTGAAAGAGTTACAAAATTTCGATTTTATTAAGATCATACTTTGTCAGACAAAATAATTATTCATAGAATTACTCATAACGAGCTGAATATTGTTGGCAATAAAGATATATTGAGTTTGAGGCGAAAATTGTAACAACGAAAGGAGCTAGATATTGAGTTTAAACTGCCGTCTCTAGGCTGGAAAGTTGTAAGTTGAAAGTTGAAAGGGACAAAACACCAAAATGAAGGGTAAACATACGACTTGATTATGATATTGTTTTAAGATTCCTCAATGCTATTCAAAGTGTTGTTACGAGATTTATGAGTTTTCAATAAACACCCCCCTCACACACACGCGCGCAGACACGCTTGAACTATTTACCTTAGAGCTCACCACCTTATGATGACACAACTCAATACACAGTGACGACACGCGACGGTATACAAGCCAGAATCACACGTTAACAACCTACATGGCCATCAATAGACTTAATTGTATTCTGTATTTATTTTTAAATGCCCAAGCTAACGAAGACTATACGCAGGAGAACACAATGAGCGAGGACGTTTCCGGCACGAAACAAAATCAGCTACTAGCACAGCATCAGGAGCATGTAGGGCGAAAAACCCTTTGCAATGATTACAAAACGAACAAACCCAGTCAGTAACGGTAGTGGGAAAAAAAGAACAAGACGGCTCAAGCTAAGCAAAAAGGCACAAAAAAAGAGTTTCGCACAATTTTGAATACGATTTCAAGGCAATTGTCATATAAGGGAATTTTCCAATGTGTATTTAACTACTTTACATAAACAATATTCAAGTTTTCGTACAAATGTTGTCAAACCCTCTCTCTCAAAAAAACAACAACAACAAAAACTGTCCAATTATTTTTGCTGTTTCAAAAACAGCCCCGTTGAATTTGCCGTTTCAAAAAACGACCAATTCTCATTGCTGGTTTTCTTTTATTTTCACTCACAATCAGCTCATTTTTTTCTATACTTCAAAAAGTAAATATTTATGTCCGAAATGGCAACTCTGTTAAGTCTTTTCATGTTGCTAACATCATAGCAGGTGCATGATGTAAGCATTTCAAAAATTTGTCATTTTGAAAATCACATAAATATTTGAGAAAAGGCGCGTCCTAAATGGTCGATTTTTAACTTGCCAAACCAACTGGTCTCTGTCTGAATGTACAAAAAAGATTGGTCGGTAATTCCTAAAAAGTATTTAAATGGCAGCATTGATGCTACTTTATTTCGATAGTAAGAGCCCCCAAGATGGAATCCATGTTTATATCCCACCAACACGGCAAGAAAAAAATATTAGACGTCTAAAACTTGATATCCAGTCAACTTTGTAGAGTAGACTAACCAAAAGAGCAGAGAATTAAGTTTGCATTAGCCTAGATTATTTAGGAGAGATCACAGGCTATATACCTCTTAAATATTTAATTGAGATCATTTCCTCGTCATCTCCGTTGTCACTGTCACTGCTCTTGTGGATTTGTAGATTCACTCCCCCGCTGTAGTAATCATCTACGGCGGTGTTTTGCGGTTGCCTATCTTCCATCGGACAATCGCCTGTCCGATTCCGAGCGAAAGCAGGCAACCACAACACACCTGTGCAAAGACGGTTGCGGGGTTGAGGCCATTTAGCTGTCTAGGGAGATCACCAACAATTTACTGAATTGAATGAACAACCTAGCTGTCACTGCCTTTGGATGCAACTTACATCTCTACGGCAGGCTGCGCTCAGAAGTATACGGTACCAGGTGGGGCGGCTGTTGGTTTAGGTTAGGTAGTGCTTCGCAATCCTCATGGCTTGGCGACGCAAGGTGGAACAATAGACATTAAAAATGCAACCTTTAATTTAACCTATATTAGCTAATTTATGGAACTAAGCCAACAGAGGAAATGGCACCCCCTGCGAAACGTTACTCATTTATAACGACGCACGGGCATCCAATCGCCTATTTGAGATTATTAGTGTCATTCCAATCGAATGTCTGTTTTCGAATTTTGTGTTGGTAATAATAAGGTACGGAGCACCTCGCGCTCGGTCTGGACATGTCATCGGTACTGCCAACATAAATGTCTCTAAACAAAAAGTCACTATATTTGAATGCGACACGACTAATCTCCACTACTCATTGATTCAATATAGTGGACATCAGGAGCATCGCTGTGATGTGATACTTGCCTCTTCAAGCTCTATTCGGACAACCATTTGAAGACGTAAAATCGATAAGTCGAAATGTCTTCTGTACGTGGCATATATATGACATATAGACCTGCAACCAGGTTGGAGTGACCTAGCAGCCTTGCTATTCAGATTGCAGGCAACCTGCAGACGGGCCGAGAGAGCCGGAAGTTGGAAAGTCTCGCGCTTCCTGACAGCTAAATGGTCGAGGGGCTGTTATAACCTGTCGGTTATGAGAAAAGGTGCGGTGGCGTGTGGGAGCTCGACTGCGCGATTTTTCATACTAGACATCGTTTACTCAGCCCTGAGAAGCGTTTTTCAGTGTCAGGTCACCTTCCATGGCAAATACACATCACACATCCCATGTCTTTTCGCATTTTTAAAGGTTGCATTTTTTTATAACTATTATATTTACCTCTGATATTCCACCCAGGTTCAATCATTTATTACATCTTAGTAGCTGGGTTTGGTTCAGTCTAGGTTAATCCAGAATAGAGGTTAGAACTGCTTGAAAATGTTGTGAAGGCCCTGATCAAGTAGGCTACATTAGAAATCTTGGCTTGAGAGCTGCGCAACACTATTTCTATTTTAACTTTTTTTAATTACTTTTATGTATATAATTTAAATTACTTTAAATTACTTAAAGAATGTGTAACGTAGTAGTTAATTTATTTCTATATTGCCTTTTTTTAAAATCCATATCAACCATATTGCCATCATATACCAAAGACCAACACCATTTTTATTACATTACCATATCATACCAATTACCATCAGCAGTTTTCCCATTGGGCAAGCCCAGTCTCCTTCTTACCTGCGGTCGAAGAACGCCATACAAGGTTAGATCAACCTAGATTGTGTTAACCTAGATTAGGTTAGGTTAACTCGAGTTAGATTTTCTTTTCAGCGAGGGATTTACACGTAGTGTTGAATTCCCAGATCTGTTTGAGCCTAACAACTGAACACCTAAAACCTCCCCCACGGGGGAGATTTTACGAAACTCCGATCGCTTACCTGGCGGTGCGCGGTTCCGATAAAATGTGTCTATATTTAGTCCCGGGCTTCAGCCGCTGGATGGCGTGAACTCGGTTGGCGATCCGAACAGACGAATCAAAGTTGATCGCCAGTTTTCTCATAATAATTTACGTTAGGAAAGGCAAACTTCGTGATTTCGTTGTAAAAGGTTTACAATATCCATAAACATCGACTAATCATAGGTGTTTGTATTTTTTAGTCAGGAAGAAATTTTGCTCGGAGGTTATATTCGTCTCATGGTTTAAACTCGAATAGACCCGGTCTATTTTTAAATATTCGAGGTAGATTGTTTAGTTATTTGTTTGGCGTTAGTACCTCATAGCCGGCTGTCGCTCAGTTTATTGTTATCTCGCTATTGTGAGGAGTGCTCATTAATTATGTAACGTCACCTGGGGAAATGGAGATTAGGGCATATCGTTATGAACTGTTTAATTAAGTATTGCTCGTTACGTAGGCCTTAACGCTATGTAATGACACATTTGTTTACTTCAACTAAATTTAATTAAAATGATATTTTATGAACGGATATTTTTGCTCAGGAAAACTGCCATATCTTCGTCTTCTCCCCCCGCACCCGTTACTGTATAACCTGCATTATGAGGATATGCAACTTTGTAGCAACGCAATAGACTCGGTATGCTGCCACATGGAACTCATTGACGAATAAACGCTCGGCAGCTGTAACGCTGCTTGCCGTGTTTCTCCAAACTGGTCCTACTGGAAAAATCTAAAAGAGGGTTTCCGTAATATAACGCTCCTGGGAAACTATATGTTTTACCGCCTATAAGGCTCTTGAGTTTGGCCGCTTCAAGAGAAAAATCCCGGTAATAACGCTCTGCGTGGTCAGCGAATATTGGGTCAAAAACTATGGGTTTTAAGGCCGTTTAAATGCCACACTCGATGAAAATGTCTCTTCGAGAGCTCTCCATTGATTCTGTCATTCATGTAGCTATCTTTAAAAATTGCCAATTTTCCCTCTTTCCCTGCTTTACTTTCATACCTAAAACGGGTTAGTTTTTACTGTCGATCCCTTCAATGAAAAACCGATCAAGTGAAAGGGCGTGTTTCAAAAATCAATCAAGTGAAAGAGTGCGTTTCAAAAAACGATAAACTGCTATACTCATACATTGCAGTTGATCTTTTTTTCAAATGAACGCTTTCACTTGATCGAATTTTGAAACTAACATTTGTACCTAACCGATTTTTCATTGGAGAGATCGCTGTGACCTTTTGGGGCAGGCATGCTTAATCGCTGAACTCCCTCATCACAGAAAAAGGCGGCGTTTTGCGCACGTTTTGCGAATCGATCCACGCGGCGCGGGTCCCCGGCTCAGATGTTGTTATCACAATGTATACTGCGTGGGAGAAAAGTTGATTCCCCAATTAATCATAGTCGGCGGCGTGGACGCGAAGCGGATGTCGGACGTCCCGGTGGACGTCCCAGTGGACGTCCCAGTGGACGTCCCAGCGGACTGCCAGAGAGGAGAGCCTCGCCGAGATAGGAAGCAGTGTGGCGCTAAATTTCTCATTAGAGTGAGAGGCCGCCGGGAGTCCGTGGAGACTGAGGCGGGCCCCGCCGGGACGGGCCCCAACAGCGTCCGCTATTCGCCCGCCATTCGAGCGCTGAGCGTGTCGAGCGAGAGCGTATGTGTCAAGCCGGGAAAACAAGCCAAGCAAAACGCACGACAGCGGCCAACTTCTTGCCTGTCAGAACTTTATCACAACTAAAACCCGGGCTTTTCACTCCGTCTAAATAATGCATGTGGGCTGTGCCATTCAGCTGACGGTGCCGCGACGCTCAGAGTAAATTTGAGAGAACAGGTTCTTCGTCATTTGTACTTGTCCTTTTGTCGTCAAGCCGAGTGGAGCGAGTCACATAGAAATACCCAACCTGAACTAACCTGTCACCAATCATAGTAAAAACTAACCCCTATTTTAGGTTCCGTCCTGTTTTAGGTATGAAAGTAAAATAGGAGAGTTATTTCGTCTTTTTTAAAGCCCAGGTTAAACTGTCCGTTGGATATTCCATCATTGGTGCCTACTGTTATCCATATGAATATGGCCAATATTCGTATGGATATCTGACGATTGTACATGGAAATTCGTGCAGAGCTTTAACAAATCAGCCCGCGGGCCGCTACAATAATCACATTAATCGAGAGCTCTCGGCGAGACCTTTTCATTAATGTAGTTGTTGATAGCTTAATCTGTGAAGCTAACCAAATGAAGCTCTTCTATTGTTTTACCTTCCTACCCGAAATTAGCAGGTATGTGACTAACTATAAAACTGGGGTTATTTATTACGTCATGCGTGAATGCCACATCGTGTGCTTAGTTTTTAGCGGCGGCAGCCTTCTACCGAGAAGCAAGCGTCATCACCCTTGGCAAGAGCTTACATTAGCTGAGGCATACGCCATGTAACGCACTCTAGGTTAACCTAACCAAGGTTAACCTAAACCTACGCCTTTGGACATTGTATTTAACTTTCATGAAAGGATGAACCAAGGTGGAAACAGATATGCAACCATTCAAACTTAAAGGGAGTATTTGTGTTTGTCAAGGCGAAAGGGCTTGCCAGCTGGTCATTATTGCTGATTGGGGACAAACTCTTCCCTAAAAGTCACCTTCCTGTTGACGAATATCCGTGCACGCGAAAAAAAATAGCAGTGGCAGCTAACAGGTTAATTGATTTAGCAGGTACCACTAATTTTAGCAGACATCGCTACCTCTTTAGCAGTCATTGCTATAACGTTAGATGTAGCTGCTAGCGATCGCTGCTAGACAAACACATTTGCTCAATTCGTAACCTTTGCTAACTTATTAGTTGCTACAGCTAACGTTAGCAATGGCTACTAAAAAGTTAGCAGCGGCTGGTAAAATCAATGGCACCTGCTATACAGTATAAATTAACGCGTTCGCTGCCGCTGTTATTTTTCGTGTATGTTCTTTCCCAGTCAGATAAATCAACCCGCCTGCAACCGCCTACACACAGGTGTACCAAAAGTTGAGTCAATTTTTATTTGAGCTATTCTGAAAAATAAGCGTGACATGACTTTTGAGTCTGACTGTAGGCCTACTGGATATGTGTCGTGGGCTGCAGCGATGCGTGGAATTCGTTCCTGTTGATGCTACACTTCCTCAAACCTTCCAATTCTTTCACAGTCTGACCAAGATGTATTGATGTTACAACATGTTTGTCTACGGTGTCACTTTGTTGTATGAATTTAATTTAGGGACGAGTAATACTTCCTACTGGCGCAAGTCTATCATATTAACTTTTAGCTGGAAGTTGTTCCTATTCCCGTGATATCGAGCTTCAACTAATTGAGCAAGAATCTGTGCCTTGTCTGTTTAGAAGCAAGTCATGTCGCGTTGTGACTAAAGGAATGCTGATGCTGAAACTTCAACTCTACTTTTAGTTCATTTAGGTCTAGGTTAATTAGTTTTTGGCAGGATCTACCCAAAATTGATGCAGTTTTATCTCCAACAAAATAGTCAAGTAAAAACTATAGTTTGGGTACAGCAGAAGTAAAATTTATCTGTGATAGGGGAAAAAATAGGAAACATCATTTCGGAATTTTCCACTATAAAAATTATCATCTGGCGAAAATATGTGTAAAGAGTGATTGAACAATAAAGGGAAATGTAGAAATTTGGATGACGGAAATCTCGGGTAGGTAATTTTAGGTCGGGACTCTGGTGGCTTTAACCCATTTCATCCAAGGATCTGTTATATAACCCCTGATTACTCGACTGCAAAAATACCTCAATTCCTGTATTTCAAGTATTTTTACCTCGGTGTAGTCTAAATTAAAATTATCAGTTTTAAATTATCATTTTGTAGAATTTCGACCTAAATTTTTCGATTTTTTTTTTAAATTTAAATTAAAAGTTCATTATTTTTCCCTTGGCAATAATCGCTAAAGGGCATACGGCTGATTCCGTTAAGATCTGTCGTCAAAGAACCTCCGCTCCTTTAGCAACTCGTCACTCATTTGATTCCCACAGTCCATTCATTCAGGTTTGCCAACATATCAGTCGTTGCCAACCTCAACATACTCTACACCCTTTAGAACATCCTTTTCAACTTCTGTAAGGCTCCACTGCAATGCCAACAAAAAAGGGAGCGTGGCCTCTGAAGCGCTTATGTTTTCGGGAAAAGTAAAGTTTACTAAGTGTACTCAAATTTACTCAATCATAGGTTGGCAACTCTCCATCGTAAAATAAGTCCAAGGCTAAAGTAGCGCTGCCTCGCCGCGCTATTTTAAGGAGCGAAATGCTGAAAGTTTTGGTCAACAATATGGATCGATCTAGCGCCGAGTGACCGTAGCTATCTGCCGATGCCTACTTTCACTCTAAGTGGTATTGATGATATCTCTTATGGAGTCTGCCACTGGTGACATGTCTTGTAGCTTCACTAAAAGCAGGCTCTTTCTCTTTGACGTCACATTTTTCGTGTCATCGCCGCGCAACGGTTCTGGCAAAGAAAGGGATGCGATTCTCAACTGGTGCTACCGTAGCGCCTCCTATCGCTAAGGGGACGAACTAAAGGCAAAATGCACAATGCACACTCACTTAAGCTGTACTCTAAATTTTTAGCGACATTTTATACCTTCTATGTTTAAATTGATGTATTAAAAAGTTCTTTATTCATTCCTTGACTTTAAAGGTATGCAACTACTGACTATAATCGCACTTCGAAAAACTTCGATGCGATAAAATTCTTTGTATTGCAACGACTTGCTAGTGCGTAGATTAGGTTAATCTAGGTTATGCTTTGTTTGGTACCTTGGGTGTCGCTCTGCTTTGTCACCAAGCCTAGATACAGCTTTCGGTGACAGTTTCCGAGATGCAGGTAGCATCAGGCTTTCCAACAGGCTAGGTTAAGTGCCTTGTCCGTATGCTTGCGGCGAGGTGCAATACAAAGAGGTAGGAAACTATTTCAACTCTCGAGTTTACAGTCGTTTCTGTGACATTTCCCCAAAGCCCGTTGTTGGTTCTTACCTCTTAGCTCGGCGTTGCGTTGGAAAATTCGTGCTTGACCGATTCTTAAAATATTGAGGAAGAATGGAGAGGGCTTAAGTAGGACTACTTCCTGGTTCGTGCGTGTCCGCGAGAACCCCTCCGCCCACCCTCTTCTGGAAAACAGACAAGCTTATATTCGAGGAGAAAGATATCTGCTGCCGATTTTCTAAAAAGGAAATTGTTTTTCGAAAATATCTTGAATTTTTCGAAAATATTTTGAATAAGAGTATAAGAGAAAAAAGAGGCTTGAAATCAAAATTGTGGGTCTCAAAATTAAACATTTTTTTCCATTCTCTTTTTTAAATCGCTTTTCGTTTTTAGATACTCTTAACTTGAATCAGTGGAAATCTACTGAAATCTACAGAATCTAAGCCGAAATCGAGCCACATAATCGAATCAGTGGCTCGATTTTGATTGAGAATCAGTAGATTTGAGGAGATTTCCACTGATTCAAGACCTAGGTTTAAATTTATATACGTTAAAAACATATACACATATTTTGGGGAAATATTGCTCTGACTGTGCAATTCGAGGTTAGTTGCAACAGACACCGAAAATCTCGTTCAAACGTGAGTACTCTTTCGACAGATATCGTCTAGCAAACTTTTCACTCACCCAGATCGACACTCGCACCACACACGTCAAGCTAAATATAACTTTTCTTGGCGTTTCAGTCTTGGTAGAACCCTCGATTCCGAACTTTTGTCGGTATTCCAATACTTCCATTTGTTCTACAAATATGGAAGTAAAAACACACATAACTCATTTAGCCCAATGAGTTGATCGATCGTGAAAACATAAGGCCCCGTGTCCTTGAAGACAACCTGTATAAACATAATCTTGAATCAATTATACACAGCAGTGTTCCAATATTGGATTCCTTCCAACATTATTATTCGGCAAGGTGTCTGAGCTGACTACAGCCTGAATTCCGTAAATCAAAAATCAATGTTTCTTCTTAGCTAGCAGGGTATGTGTAGCCGAGTAAAAATTTAGGGGAGGTACATATACCTTACTACCCGTGCTGGCTTGAAAAACATCATTCCTCTGTCAGTTCTTGACCTGTCTTTAAGATAAGGAGGAAAAATATTGACTCTTCCTGGGTGGAACTTATAAACATGACTAATCCCAGTAGCAATAAGTGCAGTGTAAATGCTTAAGGTTACCCAACTATTTGTGTTCTACCATCAGTCGCTAAGCCGAGCGGAGCAAAACATAAGGCACTTAACCTAGCTTACATCAACCTACGCGGTTGTCAACGCCATAATGTATAACGGAAGGTTAAACTAGGAGAAACCCTGGTAGAAAAGGCCATCAGTACGAACGGTAGTTCGTACCGTCGCTTTCCCCCCACCACCGACTGTCGAAGTACCGTGCGTATATTTACAGGAAAAATCAGAGACGCCGCCGAACATTTCCGTTTTCTTAAGAGTTTTACGAACCTCAGCGGACTCAGTGCACTGCTATTTTCAAACATCGCAGCCATGATAACATAATTTAGACGATCAATCATCGGACATTCTTCGCATATTGCTTTGAAATGAATGCGTAGCGTATAAAAAATTGCGATACTTGCGCGTTATTTTATGTCGGATTGACTGTTGGTCTCATGTGTTAAAACAACGCCCGGGATAAAAATTTTGGCTGTATTTTTGCTCCTGTTTGGCTCTCTAGCTTTGCTTCCCAAGGGCTGCTCTTTTGCTGCCCTTTTGCTCTTTTTTTTTTGCTACCTTTTGGCTGCTTTGTTTCAAAAAAGAGCAAAGTTTGTCTGCCCATCCCCTCCTTAAAAAATAAAGATTATAATGATAATAATTCACAACCCCTCTTGTACCATTTAGGCATGATATGAAAGCTAGACACAGACTTACCGAGATTTGGACCTTCAATCTATAATTCTAGCGGAGAGAACTTTACCCTGGGGAGCATGCGGTGAAGGAGTTTGTCTTCGGTTGATATGAAGCATTACTTTTGCAAGTGTTTGTATGTTAATACTGGAACAACAGAGAATGCCGCAGGGGTCATCCGGCGGCGGAAAGTGGTCGTGGAGCGACTGGGTGTCGCCGCTGGAGTCGGCCTCGTCCGCCATCAGCCGCAGCCGCAGCCGGCGCGGCCCGTTGATCGGCGGCGTCGTCGCCGTGGCTCGCGGCGCCGTGGCGCGCGCCTCCGCCATCGGGATCAGCCGCCGGCCGTCGCTGCGCTACCCCCGGCTCCGGCCCTCGCAGATGGCCCGGCCCTCGCAGATGGCCAGGGACCGCGCCAACATCAGCTTCTTCCTCGTCGTCGTCTTCTTCGGGATTTTCGGCGTGATCGTACTCACCGAAGTGTTCCTCATCGACGAGCGGAGCCGGGCGCGCAGCCGGGCGCGCCTGCAGGCCGCGCCCTTCGGGACCCTGGAGGTGGTGCAGCCCTTCGTTCGACGCTCGGGGCGGACGGCGGCCGACGGGGCGGCCCTCCGGGGCCCGGGAGACGCGCACGCCTGGGGACCCAACTCACCGGATTATCATGGGCTTCTCTACTCGGAGGTAAATATTTAGCGGCTAAAACACAGCCTAAATCTCACCTCTGTTCCTGTACTATCAGTCCAAGGTATTGTCCGGTTCTGATTTTGTAGGAAGGCTCCGGCATTGATTGATACATTGGCCACCGCCTTGTTGCACGACTAGACCAGAACCGGACAATACCTTTTGGACTGATTGTACACTGCGCGATCGTTTCTTCAAACAAGAATAATAATGTAACGAGAGATTTGGTGGGGTACCTTTTGTCAAGCCGAGTGGAGCGAGCGGCAGAGGGTCGCCTAGCTTAACCCACATTAACCTAAAGTAATACGCAAAAAAAATGAGTCACAGTGACAAATATCTGTGATACTGACAATCGCGTTCTGTTCCTATACAGACTACAACCGTATCTGTTGAAATAATAATCAACTTTTGTCGCCTTTACTATTTTCTTGTCACCATCAAATTTTTTTAGGAACTGTAACCAAATAAAAATTGACGTCTAAAAATTGTTATTTTGACAAAGTTATTTTTTTACGTGAACAGTCGGCAAGCTTGACACACCGCTTACTTCTCGGCGGCAATTACTGCTGCGAGGATGCAAGCAGTATCAGGCTTGGCGGCAGAGAATGCGTGATAAAGCAAGCAATAAGTCTCATAACTTTTAAGTAAGCGGCATGATAATAACGATAGTTTAGATCACAGATATCGTGTGCCACTCCGGTTGGCAACTAGGGTGGAACACAAGAGGTGCATTATGCAGTATGCAGCCTTTCAAAATTTTCAGGGTTTAATACACTTGTTTCATGAGTGTAGATTAATTTCTTAAAACTTTATTGTTATTTTGCAGCAAGGGAACGAATTAGATGAAGCTGATAAGTTCGGAGGACGGCTAGCTTCCACCGCAAATCTATCAGCTCTGAATGGAGTGTGGCAGCCTGTGAATTCCAAGTAAGCTATCTTTAGTGTTGGACGTCCGTCAACATAACCTCAAAAACTCTACTGGTTTTCTTCTTTTCCAGGGCGAAATTTTTAGTGTATTCGGCTTATTACGATCATCGAGGGGATCGTGTCATACGGATAATAGGCGCGACCCGGACGAGAGGATTTGAACGGGTTTTCTGTCGATATAGTTGGCCTCCTGCTGCGCCTTCGGCGTCTTCGGCGCCTGCGGCGGCGCCTGTGGCAGCGCCTGCGGTAGCAGGAGCGCCTGTGGGGCCCTCACCTGGCACTACCCAACCGCCACCACCTCCTCCTGCCGTCCCTGCAGTTGTTAAGGTACCGAGAATACATTTCTTCGTACTACAAAAGTTACCAACTCAATTTCTGAATACTGGGCGAGACACATAGACCTATAGGAATACTAAAAACAGAAATAATGTTTATATCATAAAAGAAAACGTCATTTTTGGTATTTTATTTCAGGTTATTCGCGAAAACTGGAACCTGAAGTACTCTGCCGTGTTCGTATTATGTTCCCTACGTAAAGATCAAAATGTCCCTATCGGCGTGTCTGTCATCGCCGTCCCGTCGGGCCCCGCCTACAACCTATTGGCCGTCCAATCCACCGAACCCGTGAGACGAACGGAAGCCGCTTCCGGCCTAGCGACCCACTCGGCCGAGCCTTTCCCGCCCCCTCAACTCCCTCCGCAGCCCCTGGAGCAGGTGCAAAGAAGCGTTGGTCGACGCCTACCTCAAATCTGGCCCTGGGGACAGCCGCTGGCGCCTCAGGCCCGACCCCCACAACATCGCCTTGTGCTCTGGGCACCGGACGACGCAGGGCTAGCGGTCTGCGTCAAACCGCTGCACTTTTACTACAATAACGTGAGTGTCATCGAGTAAGAGCCCCTGTGAACATGTGGATAGGCAATGTCAACACAGATAAGCACTGCGTGTTGCCTATTCAAAAGTCTGTAGGCGTTGACGGCGTATACCACACGCAAAAAAATGACTTTGTCACAGCAACAAATATCTGCGACACTGATGATCACGCTTTGTTCCTACACAGACCACAACCGTATTTTCTTGTCACCATTACAT
>Ga0058701_10000864_pt1 | contig 20699 bp, 12 predicted proteins | sample AgamicOrMae_FD_97039 | JGI IMG/M metagenome (GOLD analysis project Ga0058701, IMG submission 97039) | Agave microbial communities from Guanajuato, Mexico - Or.Ma.e | ecosystem: Host-associated > Plants > Phyllosphere > Phylloplane/Leaf | place: Guanajuato, Mexico | collected 2012-06-04 | reverse complement strand
TTGGGCTAGGTTGGATGCCTTTTGCCTCGTTCCGCTATCTCTCCGCTCGGCTTGACGACGGAGGGTAGCACCAAATTTAAACCAAAAGGTTGAAAATGCTACCTTAAAAAATTACAGTGAGTAGGCTCTACATTACAGGTTGAAAACTTGTGTTCCACCTTCGAAGCCGAGTAGAGACAGGCAAAGCTAACTCAACCCAACTAAACGGTCAAACTTGATGCTACTTTTCAGTGACTCACTTTTGCTACGTTTTGCATGATAAAACCTAAGAGAACCCTTAAACATTAGATTTTCCGGCTGCTAAATCCCAATTTTATGAAATCGGATTGGCTCGTAATAGTCCTGCTTACGAGCTAATCTGTGTGAAAGTGTGTTAGTTTCGAGTGAAAAGTTCGAAGCCAATAATTCAGCAAGTTACATAAAGGGTTCTCGTCTGAAACTTTGCATTGTTAGACTAATTCCAGCGGCGCATATTCGATTGTTTTACATCAAGAGATTTTGCTGAGAGAATCGTGCGGAGCTAGCGGCCTCGTGGCCGCGACCGGGTCACTATTGCGCTAGGCTACTCAAAAGATCTCGCAGGAGGATAATCAATTCGAAAGGTAACATAGAAATTCGTACATACAAACCGTGATTCGATCTGCTAATGATATTGACGTGACCGCAAGAACCTTCAGGTCGACATTAAGTTCGGCGCCGGCGCCACGAGGTGGCACAAAGTAACCTAAGTTGACCTAACAGTCAAGAAGCTGATGGGCCTAAGGAGCAAGAGACCTAAGATGCCCCCTAGGTCTCGGCGAATTACATCGATTAGACGTCTAGTTTCGGACCGGCATTCATTACGCAATCGAAGGAGTGATCTTTTCGAGTCTGAACACTTTGGTCTTACTTTCTTTAGGAGTATCATCAAGGGATACCAGCTCAGCAATCAACAAAATGTGAGCTGAAGCAAAGGGGAGCGTTCCAAGAGATGGCACTCTACTCACCAGTTGGCGAAATTAACTCTATATGAATCAGCAACTGACCGCAAACATAAGGGTCCCAAAATAGAAGTTGGCATTCAACCGTCGGCCGCTTTCTGTAAACAAAAGCCATTTGTTAGGGCACTAAAAGTCTCGAGGAATTAGAAATACTGTCGAGAAATGTTTCAGAGAGCGTCTGTGTTTAGCCGAGCCCTTATTGTTCGGGTGCGCTGAGATAGTTTAGAGGTGGCATTTTCGTCCCTTTGTGTTCTACCATCATCACATTATCAGGATTAACGACAACTGCGCAGGCTGTGTTGAACAAAGTTAGGCAAGGTTAGTTTACCTAAGTTAGGGGGATATTTGAAATTATGTTGAGTTATGCCTCGCTTCACTGTAGCTCCACTCTTGTTGTGGCCTGACACCACTTCTCGGCAGTAGACGGCTGCTGTTAGCTAGGTTAACTAACGTTCGGTTATATGACTCGCTTATAACGGGAGATACAACACATGTGGTATGGAAAATGCAAACTTAAAAATATTAGCACCTGAGAAGTGTTTCAGGTGCGCCAGATACTCATGGCACATGAATTTTTCTCTTGCAGTGAGAAAAAGTTTCTTGTTGCAAGAAAAAATTCTTGCGGCAAGAAAAAATGTTTCGTCACCATCTCAAGTAAATTTCCAATTGGAATAAGAAAACATACATGTGAGTGATATTTAATGATTAGCTCATCAATGTTGTAAAAAACAGTCTTTTTTTTGTGACCAAAAATGAGCTGGTTGAATTGGTAGCCGCGTTATGTGTCTTCAAGTTTGAAACCTAAAGACAATTTTTTATAACTTTTAGAAGGACGAATAAGATATGTGCTCTTGGTTTAGGACGCGGATATCCTTAAGGACATCCACGTCAATTGGAGCGTCTTATGGCTTTAAAGAAATCGTCCTAATTGGATCCAAAACAATGCTGCGCCTTGGGGCACTCGTGCGATTGTTTAGCAGATTGCATTTTCAGGAAAGTTGACTAATTCTTTCAACTTCCACCCCCTTCCTTCGTCCGCGATTGCAAAGCTGGTGTTTTGGGGGAAAGGGGGGAGATTGGAGTTAAAGGGTCTTTGGCACGGGCCGCGTACCGGAATAGTCGGAACAATGGGAGGAACCCAGCGTAAGGCATGTCATCTTGTTGTCCTGTTGTGCAATTCGTGCCGTCCGCTTCCTGCTGAGGTCAGGACACGCCAACGATTCAGGCTAAATCGTCCTGACAATCAGGAACTGCGGTTTGTATCTAATCAATGTCCGAACTAGTCTAGGTTTTAGGGCCGCACCGCCCTGTAATCTAACGGATCCGCAATTTGGCCCAAATGGCTTGGAATCAAGTGTTCGCCCGTTTTGTTCCACGTTGTTATCGCGATACATCGGAACACCTCGTTAAGGAGCACTTTTCAGGCGGAACAAGATAAACTTGTCCTGCTGAACAGATCAATGGAAGTTCATCCTCCAAACATGGTTCCGCAGATTTAGGATATCGGAGGAGGCAGAGCAAGACACAAGGCGTTTAACTTAATCGAAAGTCAACCCAACCTACGCGGTTGATTGAAGGTGAATCCGGAAAGAGGATACCAACCTTTAAAACCTTAAACTTGCGGCCAAAGTCACCTAAAAAATGGTTTTGTTACGGCAACAAAATTAGGGACAACAAATAAAGTTTTGTTGCTGCAACCAAAAATTTTGCTGCAGCAACCAAACGTTTTGTTGATAGAACTAAACATCTTGTTGTTGTAACAAAATATTTTTGTTATCCCTATTTTAACAAATGATTTTGTTGGTATAACAAAACCTTTTATACCATGTAAATTAACTTTTCTAGCCTATGTTCACCTAACCTTCATAAATGCTAGATAATCGGGAAGTTATTTGATGATGTCATTATGGGGTACTCATGTAAAAAAAAAGTGTCGAGGTGTTTATGCAGTCTGGAGGCATAAACTAGAAGCTCGCGTGTTGAAAAGCTATGGGAATTAGAAATGTGCCGCCGTAGGAAATTTCAGTTTTGCTTAGTTCATCGTTATCGGCAGAGTCAACTAACTCTTCCTAGAAAATTTATCAAGTGCTTGGAGAAACGAAAGAAAACGTTGCTTTGATGCAGGTTTAAACGGTCTTCTAGATTCAATGATGGATTTGTGTTGATGAATCCTGCCACGACCTGGCGGCTGGCGGGTATTGAACCTGTTTTAATTGATGTGCCCGCCGATGAAAAGGCTCAAATCGCAAATATCTTTTATGCGTTTTTAATTACGGAGGTAGCAGCGATCCGCTTTTGTTACCAGATCGCTTCCTTGACACGGAAAAGGTTGGCTGAAAGGAACCTCGCTCCGGCCTCTGAATGCGGGAAGGCGGAACCGCCTGTTAAGGCCCTTGTCACCTATTATAACAGCAATCGTATTCCGACTTGTTTTGAGAAAGGGATTCGAACTGACAAACACTAACAGCAACCACGGCAGTCCATAATTATCTATCTATAATCGAAAGGTGGATTTTAAGCCACTTATTTAGTTCCACCTTTGGTCGCTCATCCAAGAGCGGAAGGAGGCGGTTGGAGCGGTAGAAAAACACAGTGCACGTTAACCAACGGTTACCTAACGTAGACCAAACTAAACCTGCACGGTTGTACAGTAAGTTAATCATCTTAATGCAATGATTTAACCAAGGGCGGAACGCACGATATAATGCTACCTTTTAAATTTGTAGAGTAGAAATAGCTTGGGATAGATGGCGACGGGGAAGGAGAAAACGAGGCTCAGCTAGCGGTGGGGGAAGATCGAGGAGTGGGGGTTCGGCCAACCACCACCGAGGTCCTAAAACTGAAGTTGCTGAAACGTCAATTGGAAAGGTCGAACTAACGCAGTATACTTACTGTTTATTACTGACGAGTAAGCTGTCATCCATCGTTACAATCAAAATTATGTTTCTGTAGCTTTAGATCAAGAAATAAATGAGAGGTCGGGTCATGACTTTTCCAGCTGTATTTACAGATCGATGCTCTGCGGGTCGCTCGGTGGTTCGGCTACCGTATGGGAAGTTGTTCAGGGAATGGAAGGGCTTGATTCGGAATGGAAAAGTCATTAAGGCCGGCACCCAAAACCACACCGGCCTTTGTAGTAGCATACCACAGGGGCGCCGACCACAGATCACGTAAGCCCCATGATCTCAATACGGTATATCTTTGTGATTAGCTAGCTAAAATGATTATTGTCTGATGCTCCAATCCAACCTCAAAGGGCAGACGCCACCTCCTTTGCTGCTCCAGCTTTTAATAAAAGGCGGACCCACTCGTTGATGCTGTACTCTATCGGGCTTTTCCCATCTTCAACTTGGACTCGAGTGGCTGAGATCAAGGTCTCAACCAATAGCCAAATAATCTCAGCTATTTTTTGGGAAAAAAATACAGGGGGAATTTCTATCAGAAATAATTTTTGTAGGAGTGCGCTCTTTAAAAATGGGCTTGCAACGTGGATTATGGGCTCAGGAATGTTATGGGGCTTGGTCGTTAGGTTACGATAGGGGCTTAGTAGTGCCTCGCATGACTACGAAAGGTAGAATCAGACGGTAAAAATCTGCAACCTGAAAATTTTTAAGTCACGCAAGATGTTAATTTCTGGCGACGACCTTTCTGTGGTCAGCCGTGCTGTGTTCGGTTGATCTTGATCATACATGGGTCACAAGGTGAGTGGCTGTGTACACGGCGCGGTGGAGCAGGTGACCTTCCTTGGGGAGTGTCAGCGACTTTCTCTCCTGCAGACACCCTTTGGCCGAGCCTTTGGCAGTCAACAGGTGGGTCTCATGTCCCAATTAGGGAACGTCTGGTCTGGAAAATTTGCTGCGTGGTTGCTTTTATTTAGTGCGTGGGTGCCTCGCGGCGCAGTGGCGCCACACACGACTTCGCGACAACACCTCGACATATTAGGAAAATAAAAACTCAGCGACGGTGGGAGCGAATACACTCTCAGATCACGGTGACATTAACCTCAAAACTCAAGGACCAGCTAACTAAAGTCCTTCCTTCTAGGAGTTCATAGCTTTATCCATGGATACTTAATGCATAGTGATTGCTTTAAAGGTTTTTTATGATTAAAACTATAACAAAATCGATTTGTTTTCTGTTGGCTCTTTTCTCCGGTCCTGACGGGTCTTCCGAGAGAGCTTCGCTCAATTTTTGATCCACGAGGACATCTCCAATAACAATATGCGTATATATAGAGCTATCCCTAAGAATCCATGTCAAGTCCTTGCATGGTTATTTTCAAATCAGTGGAAATCCATCGATTTATGGGTTGGTTACACTCTAAATTTGAATCAGTAAGAGTCTGAGATTCAGTAAAAATTCACTGAATCTCTGAGACTACAACTGATTCAAATTTAGATTGTATCGTAAAAGTATCGATATCCATGTTCGGATCTACATGAATGGATAGCCAAGGCCGATTTGAGACCTTAACTATCATGAAAAACTATAAGCATCCAGTGGATCCATGCATACGCACTGCAGATCCATACTTTTGAATGTTAATATCGTTTTCATGCTGAAGATATTTGCGATTTTCTGTCCAATGTGGATAAATTAGTTTTTTACATCCCAAAAATTGCGTTTTCAAACCTCATTTTAGAAAAGATTCCACTCGAATTTCCTTTAAGTTGGGTCCCAGTTCGCCAAGCTTCGTGCGTAAGCCCCTTCGGGTTGACCCCGGCAGTCCTACGTCACTGTAAAGTGGATTTTCTCGTAGAGCGTGTCATAAACGTTGAAGGGTCTCTGGGAAACTCTATTTTGGCCCGCAAGCGGCAGCGAAAACCAAGAGGCTGCTTCTGCCCTCAAGTAACACTGAATTTGCGAAAGGCGTTGGCGTTCATTAACAACTTGATTATTCCTTTATTTCGAGGCCTTTATCGACTCCAATAACTTCCTCTTGCTTTTGCACATTTCCACGTCTGCAATCACGATTTACCTCATTGATGAAGGCAATAGCACCAAGATCTACCATTCACATATTTACTTAACAACGAAAATCTCAACGGAAGCGTAATTTATGAATTTCAAACAAAACTGCGCGACCTCAGCTCACTATTGGCCTAAATCAAGACACTGCATCAGCTCCCAATTTGCATTTCACAAAATATCGAACCAGAAATAATTGCAAATTTATGTAATTCAAAACTTTTAACCATCTTTTGCGAATAGGTACCATCGGTAGCAAAGGTACTGTTCCCTCTCATTTTTCCAAACATTCATAACTTGGGAACGAAAAGCGTACAACCAAATGAGCAAGAAATGAATTCGTTAGATGTCTATCTATCGTCTTGACAAAATGCTTTTTGTCGTATCTCTTTCCGTTTTCAAGTTAGAGAGGAATACACAATCTGCGGGAGCAATACTTTTGCCACTGACTGTACCAATCGTCTGAGATCTCTTCAGAATAACACCGATATTTTGAGTACGTAGTCTGCAAGGAACCTGAGAATATGTCGGAAAATAACTTTTTTCTGCTTTTCGCTGACGATCCAAAGTTAGGTTCAATGGATTATGTCTGGCGGCCAGATGACGTCCAGTAAAATGAGCGACACGAAGAAGCAATGCTTGTTTTCGTTTTGTACCGAAGCCAAACGCCCCCCTCCCCTCCCCGCGCTGTATGTGTTAGGAGATGCGGAACCACAGAGTGTACTTCATTCACCGAACTGATGCAGGCGTCCTTTCTTCTCGAAGACCATTGGACGAACAACCCATTGCAGTCTCTTTTCGCCAAATTTTCCGATTTTGTCAATTTTAACCACGATTAACTCAAGCACCATTAGAGATAACCTAGAACATTGGGTATGTTTTGGATCGCTCTCGAGCTGCGCAATCCAAAAACGGGATTGATCATTAAGTTATCTCTACCTGTTAAAAATTTAGCTGCGTTTAAAAACGACCGACTTGCGCAATCTGGCAACACTGAAGAATAAGTAGCTCACAATCCAATTTGGCAAGAAAGACGTGAGCGGTTGCTCACCGGTTGTGAGTTGGATACTTTTAATTTGGAGCTTGGCGATGGCGACTTGTAGCACTGTTTACGTTTTCCGTGCCAGGTGTCCGAGCCAAATATCCGAGTCTGGGAAATTTCGAGTTTTACGATTCTTGGTATACATTTCTGTGGATGAACTCAACTTCATTGATTAAAATAGCTGAGCGAGAATACAGTCAGCACCCTCTAAGTTAACGATTTCTCCGAAGAAGGCAGTCCGTGGAAGGAAGTTTAGAACTCACAACGAAAGCCTGTGTTATTAGTGGATACGGTTTACGTTTTGCCCCCCCCCCCCTGTGTTTGTCAATAAACTTTTACTCCCGGATTTCATCTGTTCTGTCCCTGACTTTGAACCACTTACGTTAGGTATCGCTGACTTAGAACCACTTATCGCTGTTTCGATTTACGACCTCTACAAAGAGGCATTTCAGAAAATTTCCAAGCCCTAAATTTTCTTGATAACCTCTTCCAGATTCTTATCATCCCACGCTGGCTTCTCCTACTTCAATTATCCAGTACACACCAAAAAATTCTCTAGTATTTTCAAGACAGAATGTGACTTTGATTTGTTCTAAAACAAAAGTTTTATCAGTTTGAAAATGCTATTTCACCTTAAGCCAAAAATTCATGCTTATAATTACGTGATTTGAAGCATTTAGTTGGTTTTAACGAGCCACAGTCAGTCTCGGCCTCTCGGCATCGGACCACCTAAGAAGATATAATCACTAGTTTTAAAAACGAGGAAACCTCGTTTCCTCGCCTAGAACTGCCATTTGCTCTGCACTATTTCCGAAATTACACATTTGTAGTGCCGTTTGGTCTAGCATGGGAAACCCAGAGGCCAGCCGATAGAGGATCCCGTCCACCCTCGAGGAGTCCTAATGGCTTCAATTTGGAAGATAAACCGTTACAAACTTCCAATTATTAATACAAAGACTGTAGTTACAGAGAGTAGACAACTGTAACGATCCTTTTGAATTCCACAGATCTGATTGGTTGGGATCCAGCTTCCACCTTCTCTGATTGGTTGGGATCCAAAACTTGGTGTGATCACGTGGTACGGTTGGTAACTAAAGTCTCTCTACTTATTTAGCCACGTTGCGATTTATTATTATATAGTCGGCCATCAAATGAACTGTATTTGGAAATGCTGTATAGAGGTCCACCAACAGTCAAATGGGTCGGTTAAAAGCAAAATAAGAGCGTCAAACAATGATACCTATCCGGAAGCGGTGTGCGCCAAACTTTCCAGCGAAAAAAGTTGAATAGACGTCTCTTTTTAGAAGAGCGGCCTCGTATTGTGTTTTGGGATTACTCATCTTTTGGCTGTTCTTCAGGTAAAAACTGCTCTAAAAGAAGAAAACCGCAAAGAAGGTATGGTTCAGGCACACCCACTTGAGGTCAAACCCTTCCTTGTTCGCGTCAATAACGAGAGGTATAGCATTTTCTACCTGTGTTCCACTCATCACCAAAGCCCTACCCACTCTCTTCAAGACTCCGAGTGAAATCCACTCGTTAGACCAAAAACTCGCCGTTTCTAAGCTTTCGGCATAGTTTTGTTTTAGCGAATTTCATACTCGAAGGCTTTTAAATAGCACCTATATCGCCCACCCTCCGCGCAAACTATTGGATACTTGCGTTTACTGGCTGTCACCAAGCGTAACGCCACTTACTTCTTGGTATGTCGTCGAGAAGTAAGCGGTATCAGGCTTAGAGACTCTTGATTAATGGAAACGTCATTATCTGTATGAATTGATGTGCTAAGCCTTGGAAGAGGGACCGCGCCGCACTTTCTCCAGACTGCGCGCGTCCTAATGTGCTCTTATGCGGGCCTCGCTGATGACTCCCACGCAAGCTAGCTCCGAACAGACTGTTGTGTTCGCCGCCCATATCCAGTTCCGACCAGGCCAGCCCCATCCCGTCAACCATCTAGCAGCCGGTAACGACCTTATCCTTAGGGACTGTGAATAAATTACGTAAGTTCCTTTCGTTATTTTGTGTATCCTAGCTGAACCACCGAGGCGTTTTACTAGTAAGTTAAGCCCGTAGGCATCATTAGCCTTTAAAAAAAGAAAACAAAATATGGACATTTGGGGGGACGTCTTACGCACTGTAAATTTTAGAGGTATTGCATTTTCTATCTTTTGTGTCCTACCTAGCATCGCCACGCTGACTTAGGAAAAAATAAAACATCTATTTTAGGGAACGCTATACCTGTTTTGGGTGTGAAACTGAAACGATGGTAGTACGTAGTTAGGTTATTTTTCAGGTTAGACTTATGTTCAGCCACCTCATTTAAAAGGTCTCGGCGAGCGCTTTCCATTGACGTGGCTGAACATAAATCTATCTTGAAAAATAACCAAAATACGTACCACTCCCGTTTCAGTTTCACACTCAAAACGTATAGCATTCCCTAGAAACGGGTGTTTTGTTTTCACTATGGAGCTAACGGAACTTCTTCTAAGCTCATATTGAAATGAATCTTTTTTCTTTCTTTATTAGTGATATTATTATTATTTTTAAGAGTGTCATACGTTTCATTTTTCTTCTATTTCTCTTTTTATAGTGTTAGTGGCATTTGCTAGTCTCAAATCCCCCTTTCCCTCAACTCCCCTGTCCTTCCCTCCCTTCCCTTGTCCCATGTCTCACTCCTTTCTCGTTAATAGGGTTTTACATCCCGTAGTACTTTAGTAGATATATTCAATGTTCTGTATCGAGAGTTTTATACCGTACACCTTGTTGCAAAGGTTGAAATGTATATCATGTTTAATCCTTAGGTTAAGGTAGATTAAGATTATGCCTAAGTTAGTAATTTTGCCAGTAGTTTTGATGATATGGTTTTTGTACGTTGTGGGGCTCCCTAGCCCTTTTGTATGAGAACCTTAAATAAACTTATCGTTTTTATGGAGAGAAGGGATATTCTTGCGTAGTCCATAAATATGGCTTGAACATATTACCTAGAGAGTCATTCATTCGTTTTTCAGTCATGTCCGAAACCGATGGGCTATCTCTGTTGATAATCGTGAAGTGATCTGTTGTCCAATTATATGGGATATTAAAAGCATGCTTTGCTGCCTGGACTTGATGGAGTCGTAATAGGCGAGCCGTTGATCCACATGGGTTACTAAAAATGATAAATCGATAGCATTCGCCTAAACGTCTCTATTCCTCTGTGGCTATCCACTGAGCAGCGAGAGGCGAACGTTGATACTCGGAACCCATGAGAAGCAAAATGCATTCTCCTCCGTCGATTAAACACAAACCGTTTAGTTAATCACTAGCTTTAGCCCCGAAATGAGCTTAACGAGCGCCTTTTAAAAGAATTAATTATATTTAATGTTTCCGATAGGGTATTAGGTTCCGAAAACTTGATATGAATTGTTTCCCGCGTAAATTGCGGCATTTTTGTTGGGGAGTTGGTAAGACGATGGCTGTGCAGGCGTCTCCGAGTCCGCCCCAGAAAGGAAACTTGCCTCAAATGGCATTAAAAGCTTTTCTAGAGAGCCTCCTCAACACTTTAATTTTTTATGGGTTTCATGAGACTCTGAATAAAAGGGTGCTTTCCGTGAAAATGCAGAAGCTTCTTTAGCCGTATACTTAGGCATTACTTTCAAAGGACGACAATCAACGTTAAGGAAACATGATAAATACAAATGGTTTTCCTATCGCAGGTGACTTTTTTTACTTCTTTGTGTTCCTAATTTTGTTCATTTTCCTAAGCCTAGAGGCCTGGATATTTAAGAGAGGAGGCATTGAGGGTGCAAAACCATGCCGCCATCTTGTTTCCTAAGTTTCTCCGTAAGCCACAAAGCATTTGGTGGTCCCATAAGAAATAAAATGGTTGCCTAATATGCCTTTCTCTCTAGTATATCCAGGCCTCTACCGGAGCCGAACGGAGTGATTCGACAGCGGAGCGAGCAAGAGGTGGAACACAAGAGGTGGATAGTCCAACCTTTTCTTAATTATCAGTGATTTCAGTCAATACTATTAGGCCTACTTCACGGACAATTCGTCCAAGGCTCACTAGGTCTGAAAATCTCATAACATTTACTTTCTGACCTTTCTTAAGAGGAATCGACGTTTTTATGGGATTTTCGAAGCGACTTTATTGGTTGGTATGAGCTAAAGGCAGGGTAATAAGCACTTGCTTCGATGTGCTCAAAAAACAGTACCCGAAAGGTTACGATTGGAAACAAAATACGTTGAGAATGTTAAACGACTTCCTTACAGGCGAGTCTTGACTCCTTTCCACCCATTCTCCATGGGAACCGCATCAATGAAGTGTTTTCCTAACGTCACATGCAAGAGCAAATGACATCACTGTGCTGTCAAGATGGCGACTCCCGCGCAATGAACCGACCCGGATCGCCAAGGCGTGACGTTTTGAACGGACCCCAACCACTTCTAACTGTTCTTTTGTTACTTTCATCTTCTTATTTCTAAAAATGGGATCATAGTTTCTGATTTAATCTAGCAAAGGCCGTTGCGCCGCCTCGGCGGTGCCTTACCAATTAGATGCGGCGGAATTCCGCTTTGAGGCGCGTTCCTTCTACAAGGTTATCCTATCCTTGAGATGACAAAGTGCACTTGCTTTCTGACCACTAATAATAACGTCCTCAGGTTAGCGCTTACCTGGGCGCGGCGCGGACTGGACTCCGCAGGCGTCACAACTTTTCCTTCTTCTCAAACCTCACATGAGATTTTTAAAAAAACTAAGGCAAATTTCTCAGGAGAATCGCAAGCTTGGTCGCTTCATTGGGACCGGAAAAAAGCTCTTTGTATCATAGACAATCAGCTTAATGGAGAGGGAGCTTCTTTTGAGTGACCCCCGACACGTCGTCCCACGATTCAATCGCTTAGTGGTTCCCCTCCTGCTGCTGACATGTGTCAGACAAAAACGTTTCTTTTCGTGGCTCCGTGACTGGACCCGTCTCCCTGCCTCCTTGCTCACGGGCCCTGCACCACCGCCCCGTGACGTGCCCCCGTGACATACCCCATGACGGGGGTGCCCTGATGCAGCCATCTGCCTTCTCGGGAAAGCCGAGTCGGCGAATATGGACCACACCCCGATTTCTATAGGTTCCATTTTCTACATCCTTGTATTCTAACTTTAGTCATACCCATGCAAGAAAAGCGAGACACGAGGCGCCTATCCTATGAGGATGTATGTCCTTAATCCTCATAACATCAATGAAGGTTGAACCTATCGATCACAAAAAGGAAAGAGATGCAATCTATAAAATTTAAAGTTGGTGATTCAGCACGTTTGTTTACGAATGAAAGCTGATCTAATAACTTCATTCCGCACACGGTTAAATAAATTTTCTTCAAATTTCATATAAAATATTATTTTAAGTTTGTATCATTCAACTTTTGGAATCAGAAAAAAAAACGATTTATTCCAAGTACGCTTTTTGGGACATTTTCCAACCTAAATAACTCAAAATCTGGTGGCGAGAAATATGTCTTGTGCGTGCCGATTTTAAGGCGCATTATACACTGTCCATTCTCGACTTGCCAAGTGAATGTGAATATACGAAAGTGGCTTTTTAGGGTCAAACGCCCCAAACACGCCTATCAAAAAAAGATGGAAGCTTAATTTGGATGGTGATAGGCAATAAAATCGCGTTTCATGAAGAGAGGGCGCCATCCTTCCCGGGAATAATTTATACGGCTACCATTCTGATAGCTTCCTGAAAGTGTCAACGCCTCCCTAAGACGATAACCCTAGAACTTACCGATTGATCGAGTCCTTTATGAGGTTCTTGGAAAGATTACTGCAATCCGAGAGATGCGGGGTTGTAACTCCTAAATAGGAAACGAAGGAGCAGGAACTGGACTGTAAAGATGGAATTTTTCTTCTCCGGTATTCTATATTCCGTCGGCATCAAGGCAAAGGGCCTTATTGACATAACCTAGCTTAACCTGATCAACGGTCCAAAAGCTTGATGGCTTGCCGCCGAGGAATAAGCGGCATCAGACTTGGCGACAATCGAGCTGTGGTCCGAGAATCCTCCATGGATTTCCAAAAATCCATGGTTATCAGTGTGGATATCCATGAATTTTGGATTCCAGTCCTCAATTATTCATGCAAGTGCAGATATCCACATTGATATCCACTCAGGGATATCCATGCCAGGACATTCTGCAATGGATATCCATATAATATGAATTTGTAATCCATGTTTATGGATGTCAGTCTTTAATTATCATGATTTTATGGATATCCATTCGGATATCCAAGAATTTTAATGGGTATCCATGCATCGACTTGTTATGAATTCTCGATCCAGGGAGCGAAGGAGAAGGCACAAGGCAAAAATCTTGGTGTCAATTCTATGTTTTCATGATCTCCCCTCTCTCTCCCCCCAAACTCCGTTATTTCGCTCGTTCAGGTCCGCCATTTGTAATCCGGAGCGTTTTCATTGGATGGGGATGCCCCGGATTACAAATGGTGGACCTTAGCGAGCGAGAAAACGGACTTTGGGGGAGAGAGAGGGGAGATCGTGCAAACATAGAATACGCAGTCACCTGCTGTCGCTTTCGTTGGTGAAGTATGGGATTTCTTTCACCACAACAATATCATCACCAGAAAGCCGAGCATCTTGGTGCGTGTCCCATTTTGGGTCGCATGCCTTGTTTTGATACCTGCTGGCTCAGAGTGTGACAGCCGCCGTTCCCCGTAGCATTCCCCGGGAGACGTCCCCTTGGGCCCTCTCAACAAAAGTCTCGCGTGAGTCATCCTTGTTTTTCAGGTGTCACTTGGAAGTAGAGACCTACCGTAGCGTTACCTCTTCCTCCAAGCGTACATCGTTACTCACGCGGGCCTTACGTGAGCCGAATTTCACACTCCACAAAGAATCCCACCCCCACAAAAACATTTTTTTTCTCCTCGTGTCATCCTATTCATACACCTATGCTCCTTTTTTTCTTATCCCCAGGTGCCTGACCTCATTATTATGCATGCATTCAAAGCACTACTTTTTGAAAACCAGATTTATTAAGGGTCCCTTTCCACGCAAGCTTCTTTATCAGTGTCCATCCCATAAAACAAGACATTAACCCAACAATAAGTTGCGCTTGTTTGTTGGAGATAACCTGTTCTGGCAGATACGCTACGCTCATGGTGGTAAGCGGCAAAATGTAGGGTGGGAAAAACAAAGGTAGACAGCAATGGAAATACGCGTTCACGGGGTTGCTAAATTAAGTTCTGGCTGCGACAGTGACATACTTATTGAGCAATACTACAATCTAGTTCACTATGTTAGCAAGTGGGAAATGTCTGGAACCCAGCCCGGCTTTCATGCGCCCATGAATATATTATTTTGTAAGTTTGAGATCATTAAAACAACGCACAGTATAAGCATTCTACTTAAAAAAAAGACTCCACTCGATAGTCATAAATACAATTGAGATTGTTAGATTCCGAATAGGTTTCTGTGTAATTCCTTGAGCGGCATTTGAACTAAATTTATTTCCGTCGTACCAAAAGAAAACTTTGCTGTAAGATTGTTTGGATGCCTTTAGTATATTCAGACGGGAATTCTTTTTCTTGTGTTATTCCAAGAATATTTCATGAGATTGAATCAGTGACAAAGGCCGTTGATAAGCAAATAGCCGCTCTGGTCGGTCGGCCCACCTCACTTTGGTCCTTTTTAGGGTTCCTTATCTAGTCTATTTTATGTTCTGTTCGTATGGGTCTATCTCCAGGTTGAAGTTCGTGATAGACTGTTCAGATTGCTCCGTTTCTTAAGAACTGCTGCCTATTGCTGTTTCAAACACTTTCAATTTGTTAACGTATCCCTTTATTTCATTCCTCGTTTATATGACTGTACAGTCGTGAATATACTCTCTTAGCCGTTTTCTTCGTCTTCTTCGTTGGATAGATTCAAGATTAAACCTATGTCGTCCTCCTCGAAGGATTTGCGAGTAAACCCCAGAGTCGAATCAGCACTCAGCAGGGTTAGTCAAGAGGTTCATTTCCCAAAAGGTCAAATATAAAAGGAGAAATGGGAGGTAGAGAGAAAAATTATAAAAGGACAGAAAGAGAAACCTAGCCGTAACCTTTCAATACATCTTGCTTAAGTCACACTCATCTTCAGTTGCCCTAGCTTAAGATACCTATCTTGTTACCAAGGTTCTCGACATACCTATCTTAAGGTAACCTAGCTTCTCAAGACACCTATCTTAAGTTAACCCGCACGGGTTTTCAAGATACGTAGGTTAACCGAGAATTGAAAAGTGACTCGCTAGTTGACCTAGTCTTACAACATAGGACTACGAGGATGAACGTATTTCGTGACATTCGAATTATATGTACAAATCCAGATTTACCCCACCCCAAATTGGATAAGAAACCCTAAAAAATTAGGCTATTGAATCCAATCCTACAAAATCCCATCCTCTTCTAGGGTGTGGTACCGCTGACCTTTGTGCAGATGCTTCCGTAATATTGAATGCAAACCGAAAGCAGTTTGTTGTTTTAGCATGAACCGGTCCAACGGCATTTTTCCCGGTGCAAAGCATAACCGGCGTGGCAGCAGATAAAAGATTGCCTCTATTAAGTGTTACAGCCGCAGAATAGGTTATTAGGGAAAGTTCGATCGGGAATTCACGGATCAAGTATACAGGCCCGCTTCAGTAGCCAACCCAGAAAACTTTGTTGTCCGGTCCACATAGACATGGAAATAATCCCACCTTCGGAGATGAAGAACGAAATAGGTTGCCAGCCTTCAATGGGAAAAACCTCCCTTTGCCAGCTGTCCTGTGGAAGGATTGATCATTGACAGTATTTTGCCCTTACACTGTTGAGTGATAAAAGGTTGAGCACAAGTAGAAAATGCTCTTCTAAAATCGTGAGTTTGCGAAATAGGTTTTCTCACCTGCCTTCCACGCATAACATTTGATTGCACCGCCTTTGCTTATATGTCGTCTGAGGGATTGTTTATTTATAGATTTTTCTCTTACCCGTCCAGCTGACCCAAGGGAAACCGGTTCATCAATAAAGGCTCAAAGTAAGCACACTTCTATAATGCACACGGAGACCACGAACTACGTTGTGTAAATGATACCCCTGGTCATAGTGTTTTGTTGCGGTGAGTTTTAGATGTAGGCAGCTGAGTTGCGGAAGGGGGTCACTAACAGTACTCAAATGTATACACGTTCGCGTCCAAGGAATTTTGGTTTTCTCGACACAGAAATGGTTCCGTCGATTGTGGTAATGGCGCTTGATTTGGGGATCGACCATTTGACTCTCGAGGAACTCGATATATCGATTAACTCGAAGGTGTGGAGCCTTTGGATTCCTGTTCATCAACAGGAACTTTCCTTTTTCCGATAAGGTTCCGACTGATGGGGATCGATTTGAGGTCAAAAGGTACGAGATACATCGAGTATCGCTCGAATCCATTCAGAATATACTCTTTTCATCTTCAATAATCCTTATTCCTGCAGAGTTGATTTCCCCGCGCTTTACAGTCGTAATTGTTCGTTCCACTGTGAGAACTTTAGGGGCTTGGAAAGCTCCAAGGCAAAGGTTAATTGTTGCCCTAAATCAGTCCCCGAAGAAATCACCGCAATATTCATCACGTGCGCTTCATCAGTGCTTTCAACAGGTGATGGCGACCTGTCCTTAATCCTTAGCGTTCAGCCAGCTCCTTTCTAGGGTCGCGAAACCCGCATCCAAGGTCGCGACCTTTTGAGGGCGATCGTGCCGGGGTGCTCCTCTGTTCAACCTATCGCGTTACCAAGGTTCGGCAAAAACTCAAGTAGCGTGCCATTCGACACCGCCATTTGACTAAGCTTTAATCTTCACAGTAAAAACGAAACCCCTGTTTTGGAGAATGCTGTACCTGTTTTGGGTGTGAAACCAAAACGGGCGTGTTACGTATTTTGGTTATTTGTCAAGATTGGCCTATGTTCAGCCATATCATTAAAAAGGTCTCGGCGAGAGCTTTCTATAGATGTGGCTGAACATAGGTCTACCTTGAAAAATTGCCAAAATACGCAATACCCCCCCCCCATTTAGTTTTATACCAGCAGGTATAGCATTCTCCAAAACGGGGTTTTTGTTTTTACTGTGTTGTGCCTCGCTGCACTTGTTATCGACAAAAGGTTCAACACAAAACGGTCGGAAATTTGACTTTTCAAATGAACAGTACACGCACTAACTCGATTCCATACCTTTCTAGTCGCTGCAGAGAGAAAGAGGTCAAGTGCCGAAAAAGCCGGCTCATGTATGCTGTACGGTGCATAGGCCCTTTCCCTTTAAATAGGTTTGTGGCGAGGTCATCTCTGATACTGCAAACAGGGCTGGCTGCATACAGGGTATCTTGCAACTGGATATATCATAATGCAGCTGGCGTGCCAGTGCCATCTAGCGGATTGCATGCAAACGACACCTGCTGAGCGGCACAGCCTGTGTTCTGTGCCGCCTGGCTGACGGAAGCCGAGGAGAGACGCATATCTGCTCGATGATTGATTGTACAGATCATAAGTCGTGTCGCTGTAGAATTTAAGGAATTTTCGTTTCTAGAAATTTATGTTGGCGATGCCGTTGAAATGACCTGGCCAAGCGCGAGGTCTTCCACACCGAAATGCATTATTACCAACACACAAATTCTGAAAAAATAAAAGTCACCAGATTCGAATACCTTAATGACTTGCAGGAAGGAAAAGATGTGCGCACGTTATTTAAAGCTATTTAACGTAATATTCTACAGCATTTCTTTACGAAATCCTAATTTTGGTTTGTTTTTCTTTGTTTCAGGTAAGAATCACAGTTTATGGCGGAAAAGGAGGTCGATAACAGTAAGATATGAAGTAACTAAAATAGTTCCTAGTTATTATTTTATGAGCAATGCCTTTTTTTTCATTAGAAATAAACGAGGAAACCAATTTGATCAAACGTATCAAAGTGTCCAACATCGTGGACACAAGAATTATTCAGAATACCAGCGGGAGGTTCATGCGACTTAAGAAAAAAAAGTCCTTCACAAGAAACGCGTTTCAAAAGTTCACACTACGACCAAAAAAATAAACTATTCCCACGATTTTTTTGACGAGCATCTATAATAAACAAACGAAAAAATTAAATGAGTACTAAGAATTTGATACTCCATTAAATACTGATCCACACTCTTCCATGATTTTCGTCCGTGTCTCAAGAATCGTCACGGAAAAAGGTAGCCTTCTCCACTTCGCTGAGAGGAACGTTTTTGCCTCACTAATTTAAACCTAATAAACTAAAAAAAAAACATTTCGTCTAGAACCAGATCTACGCGGACGTTTTTATCAGCCATATTATGAAATCGAAAAGGAAGATGGGTCCAAAGTGGCACACGAGATTACCTCAGTTAAACCTTAAAAAGCAAGATATATCCCAATATGTATAATTAAGATCGTGCTGAGGACAGAAAATGGAAGATATTAAAGCTTAAATTCGCTTATGGATCTGCGGCCTTTCCGCTCTGTAATCCCGTGCCCATTTTTGGTCCGAGTTCCCCGTTGTTTTAATGAGACTTTCCGAGGTAACATGTGCTTTAGCGGTTCACTCCTTTCGTTTTGTTTTCAAACAAGGCTAATTTGGGCGCCACACAAAGTTAACTTGGAATGAAACTGGCGACACCGACCATTGTCCCTTTCTCGGATAAACAAAAAGTAATCAGCTGGAATGATGAGTTTCAGTCCGAAATAATGCCTTAAAGAATATTCATTTATTAAACAATTTAGGCTTTGCAGAGTTCGTGACAAAGGGCATTTGAAAAAAGTTTTACATTAGCAGTTTCTAAATTGGACGACCAAATTATACGAAACATGCTGAGGACATTACTGTGGGGAATCGCCAAATACTATAATGCTGAAATACTTCTTCAAAAATCCGGACCCGTTTGGGGACTTGACCATCTCCAAGAAAGGACTTGCACTTAACCGTGCTCCCCCCTCTTAATATAAAGCTTAATAAATACACCTCATGCCTGAATTAATTCTTTCGACCAATAATTTTCTGATTTTTTAAAAAAAATTCTGCTCTTACAAGTCAACAAACACCAAAAATACCCGGGCGTTACACTGTTTAATCGAGTTATCAAAACTAAATATTTGGAAAAAAGAAACAACAAAAAACACAAGTTTTTTCAAATAGTCATCTAACACTGTCAAAAAAATTTCATCTGAGAAAAGAAATAAAACAATTTTAGTGTGGAATTTTCCAAATTCGAACTTTGAGACCAGTTGCAGAAGGCCAGGGTGCAGAGAGAAGGCTATCAGCTGAACGGGAAAAATAGAGTTCCGCAATATTTGATATATTTGAAGTATATTCTGCGTTACTCTACGTCGTGGGTACCGTTGAAAAGGGGCAGTTTTGTAGGCCTACTCAAGAACCACTTTGGGGACACGAGCGATCAGGAATCAATTGGTTTGTTTAAACTGTTAACGCTTCTAGTACACTGTGCTTTAAAAAGTCCCCCGAAAATAAGCGATATTTTGTCCATGGCTGTACCTGGGGACTCATAATGGCGGGCGACCAGCATCCGCACAAGCGACTTCCGCAAGCGAAGCGACGCGTTGAGCTGCACTCAATTTTAGCGATGGCCGTGAAAGATACTTTGAGGGAAGACCCCTCAATTCCAGTTGGTAACTGGCAGCCGCGCATATCCCCCCGTATTGGCCGTCGACTCCCACAAAGGGAACCACTTGTTCCTCCCACTCTACGCCCACAGATGCCTCAAAAGCCCTCTCGACTCTGCTCACGGAAAGTACCCCAAAAAGAATTTTTTAAAATTTTTCACTAAGGAATTTTTGTTTGTTTTTTTCCCTCCAAGACCTCTTTTTTCGCTATTTTTGGGTTCGTCGTAAAGCCGTACGAGGCCGGGTATAAGGCACGTAACCTAATCTAACGTAGGCCTAACTTACTGTTAGCGGAACTTTGGGTAACGTAACCTAACGAGCGCTAAGCCTAATGCTCATTTCTTCTCGGTGAGTGTACCGCCGAAATATAAGCGGCATCGACCTTGGCGATCGTCGAACAGAGTGGTCCTTAAGCGAGACATCTTACCTAACCTAACCTTCACTTATGCTATACGTATAGCCTATAGCCTCGGTAGTGTGACGTAACCTACGAAGTTGTATGCTGTGAAACCTCATACATGTAATGTAATAAACAATTTAATCCGTGTCGGAAGTGTGGTGAAAATGCTATCATTGAAATTAAGAGTGCATTTACAAGCAACGATTTTACCGGGTGATCTGGCTGTGAGCTTAGAGTCCTCATCGGCTAACCTCGGAGGCTTTCGGTCCAGTTCGGCTGATCAGGCGCCGGCGCCACTTTGCACCGCCGCGCCAAAAGTTAATTCAGTCACGGTCACGTGACTCGAGTGTCGCGCTTCGTCGCTTCCCATCCCTCAAGTCAAATCGACTTGCCCCGCCTCGCAAGGCGACAGACCCCTAACGGCCCTCTGAGAAGGCCACTCAGTCTTTTCAAAGGTTTTAGAACTCAAAAGCCGTTTTCAGGACGTCTCAGCTGATTCTTACGTGACATCAATAACAAAGGTGGAACACAACGGGTACACTGTAATTTTTAAGGTAGCATTTTCAACCTTTTAGTTTAAATTTGGTGCTACCCTCCGTCGTCAAGCCGAGCGGAGCGATAGCGAAGCGAGGCACAAGGCACTATACCAAAACTTGGTATA
>Ga0058701_10000863_pt1 | contig 20711 bp, 13 predicted proteins | sample AgamicOrMae_FD_97039 | JGI IMG/M metagenome (GOLD analysis project Ga0058701, IMG submission 97039) | Agave microbial communities from Guanajuato, Mexico - Or.Ma.e | ecosystem: Host-associated > Plants > Phyllosphere > Phylloplane/Leaf | place: Guanajuato, Mexico | collected 2012-06-04 | reverse complement strand
GAAAAGATGACAGGCACTTCAAATTTGATTCGGACTTGTAATTTTTGAAGGTGCTGGACCACGTGACACATGTGCCCACATATACCGCTAAGTGGAAATAGTTTTTGAAGAAAAACATGAATATCCATGATTTTTTTCAGAATATAGTCCTTTAACTCTGTTCGCCCCAAACTCGCAAACGATCAAAAGCGCAACAGTTATTAGTCAAGTGCCTTAAAATATATTAATGGAAGATTCTTAGCGCTCACTGATGAAATGTCGTGCTGACCTTAGGTATATATACGAGGAGAGCTCCATTATAATTAAGGCGTATAGGGACGGTTAGAGCTAGGATAGGTTTAGGATAGGAGTAGGGTACGATAGGTGTAGGAAACCCACAATTACCAATCCTAAGTCCACATACCTACTACGTCAAAGATACTCATAGTCACATCACACAGGTGGAGCCCTTTTTTGGTTTTGTAAAAAGTCAGTAGCACTGACAATTGGGAATTTCAGTGCTACTGACTTTAAAAAAAAAAACAGAGGCTCTGTCTCTCGGACTCGGGATATAAAACACGGAGACCAGATCCGTACTAGAAGTACCGTGCGTATTGTAAATAGCATTGTATTGAATATATTGGCACGTTCATCTTTCGTTCCTCTCTCTCCCTCTCTTTTTGCACTCCTTCGTACTTTCCCCTTTAACCCCAGAGGACATACCCCATTCGGGGTGCTGTTCACCCTCCGAAAAATGTGACGCAAATCACGCCACAAAAGAGCCTCAGCACGCCCCTGGATTGAGTAAAACCGTGCCTTCACGACGGGTACCGGTACCATAACATACCGATTGCAGACACAGGAGCGCCAAACATTGCCTTCCTGCCCAGTTGCCAAAGGTACCTCCCGCCCCAAATTCCATTCCGTTCCTAGGACTTAACTATTGATGATCATACTCTGAAAACCCTGTAAATCTGAACAAAAGAGTAAACGTAATGCGAGAGAAGTGTTAATACAGTTATTATCAACGAGCGTTTCATAGAGAAGAAAAAATGTATGTTGGTTATTCTGGTTCTTGCTAGGGAATACTATGCAACTATATACTCTTAAGGTGCGTTTAAAGAGTAACTCCCCATGAATATTATTTTTAAAAAATGCAGGTTAAATCACAAGCTTTTGTCACGCAAAAGTACTGCTATAGTTAGCTGCATCCTTTTTACCACAGAAGAAGGCTTATTCCTCTTCATTAGTTAGCTGGACGTTCAATGAAAGAAATCGTCTTAGGGAAACGCGTTCGAAAACAAGAGAATTCGTTGTATATTTTGTAAGAAAAATGTAATAAATGCATGTCTATGTCCGTCCAATGATCTGCGAATTTTCGGCTTTTTAAAAAAAGTAGGCCTACTCTAAATTAGAAAAATATAGTTTACGTGTGACGTAGCAGCACGTTACCTGTCGCTCCACTGAAACATCCTCACGCACCGTAGCTTAAATGTATTTACAAAGTCGTTATGATACGTGCAAAAAGAAATCAATGAAAAATGCTTCAGGACAGTTGGAATGCGTTCGTACAAAGTATAACGGTACTCAAATCAAACTGATACGTAAACATATTCCATAAACAATAAAAAGATAATGATATTGATCGGCGAGGACAAAGAGCCAATATACGAGGGACAATCGTCAACCAAATGTCTAGGGCCCTTCTCTTCTTTTAAAGTTCAGGGACGCGAATATGTTCGTACGAGCACCAGAAAAGGTATGTACCAGTACTTATTGTCCTTAATAACAAAAACAGAGCCTTTGTCCTTAATAACAAACAGCGGAGGAAGAGCGTTGCGAAAAACAGCTTACTAATAGAACCAATTGCAATGGAGCTTTCTGATTAAAAGAGCGAAGCAGCCTTACCTTGCTCCATAGAAATTACAATACATCTACCATCTTAAAGCATTCCTATATCGAAAGCTGATAACAGTTAAATAAGGCTTTGAAATAAAAATCAAGCTGCTCTGATCATGATCCCGATTATATTGCATAACAACAAACATCATGGACCATTTCACAAGTGTTTATTTTATTAGTTTTTTTTCGCATAAAGAGATAGCCTGGTGGCATTAATAAAATTGAATCAACAGGAATATGAAATTTTAGAGGTATATGGAAATATCTAATTGAGAGGACGGTATGTTGTTTACATTTTCGAAACGATTCTGCCAACTTTGCATTATACAAAGCAATCTAGTACTACATTTTACAGAATATATGTATATTTAAAGATGTTGATGATAAAAAAGTTTAGGAAAAGTAAGTTTGTACAATAAACTGTATAAAACACCATTGAAGTGCCGAGCAATTGACATCAAGCAAAATCATAATGCTAGAACGCTGTAAAAGTCATAGTATTGTTTTGATAGGACGGGTCTCGAATTCTACGGTCACTTGTATTATCGAATTAATTTCTGTGCGCTTCCCGAATAATTAAAAAACCCATCAAAACCTTTATTTTGCTAGCTGTATGGTCGTTGTCATTAATTTTTTGAGAGACGAGAAATCTTCGGAATTAAGTGTATCTCTCGTCTGGTATTTAAAGGACTTTTGTTCTTAGTAAAATACTTGGATAGACTGCACCCCAAATTCAAACTCTCAGAGGCGCTGTGCAACCTGATATAAATTCTCGCCCAGTAAGCCCAAAATATTGCATAAAAAAGCCGTTCATAGAAGATTTGAAAACAAACGCTCATTTTTAATTTGCGCATGGAAAATTTCTCAAAGTTACAAGGTGCTAGGGTTTGTATATTCCATTCCGGGAGTAAGGTTATTTGAACTAAATCCTATTGACTATGATTCGCCAAGACAAAAAAAAACCTTTAAATGCATCGTAAGAAATTTCCACGTTCTTTGGCAAAATCAAAAGAATTACCAGAGAAACAATTTGTTCGCGCGGAAACGATTTTTCTCCGTTTCTTTCTTTCAAGAGATTTCCAACACTGAATATTCTTTACCGACTCGTTGTCTGAATGGAGTAGTATCATCAAGTGGCTCAACTTCAGTATTGTAAGTAGATAAAAAAATCAAAGGAAATAAGAATTTTTTTTATCTTTGCTTTGGCCCGCGTAAAGTCGTTCGTTTTAGCATACTTCTCAAAAACAAAATGTAAGATGACTTTCTAGTTGCGCATCCCATCACGAGGTATGGAAATATTGGGAGGTTCATGTTAATAACGATGTCATAAGGGCTTGCTCAGCTAACTCAAGTTACGAGCCTCATACAGTAGAACATAATTTAATCGTAGTCTAGAACCAGTAAGGATACTTAACTCTTACGTCAGTTTTGCTCTTTGAGGAATACTTGTCTTAAAATGCATGAAAAAGGAACATCGCCATTGTTTTTATGAACACATAGCAAAGTTGTCTTCGTGATAACCCTTCCTTCAATAAGTTTAGTAACACACACAAATAAGTTTATACAATGTAGTTTGGACAACAAACGAACAGAACAACCGACTAGGCTTAAAACTTAATATTTTTTTTAAAGTGGTTACATCCCAGGTAGCACACCAGCGCTTTTTATGCGCATTAAAAGCGCATTTTGGTATTCAAAATGCGCTTTTAATGCGCATAAAAAGCGCTGGTATGCTACCTGGGATATAACTCAGATTGTTTCTCACTTCCCAGTTTCTTTCGCGCAAAAGCGAGGCCACACAATTCAAGTAAGGAACGTGCCATTCACGACAGGAAGACCCGATCAAAAAAGGCATAGTATGTGTAAAAATTATGATGATTTTTACATAATAACTTTTAGGTATGTAACCTGCATATGCGTCCGTTTTGACAGTTGTGTATATAATTAATTATGATTAAACACAAATGTACTCATATCTGTGCCAATTTTTGCCTTAATTTATGATTACGTACAAAAATTACTATTTCTATGTACAAAATGTTCAATCCTTACCTCTAGGCCTATGCTGTTGTTATATACTTAAAATCAGATATCCTTTAACTTGTTTGCAGTATAACGGATTTCTAAACTTACGTCATGGGGGATGAACTCCAGAACATAGAGGACTGAATGGTAGCAGCAATATTAAACGTGTACAAAATCGACTCTTCGACCAATTATATATAAAAAATAACTTTTTTCGATTAAAGCCCCTATTTAACGATGGAGTCATAGGGGATCAACAGTATGACACATCAGGTGAATAAGATGCAATGTATTCAGTGTCTCAAACTTGTACCGGCACGTACGACACGTGGACCACTAAAATCAATCAATTTGACTTTAATCAGTAATTTTATGTATATTGGACAATGATGTCATGGCTTAACTTCACTACTAGAGGTTGATATTCGCAGTTTCATATTGTAACAGTTCGTTGGAAAGGAGATCGCCTAGCTGCATACAGTTAGGGGTATAATCATGATTGGGCATTGTATGTATGTTACTGCGTAGGAGTATTTGGCCTAATCCGTACTAAATACTACTTTGAAAGTTAATTATAAGTTACTTTTTCTGATCGGAAAGGAGAGAAAGTGTCGCTCTGCGGTACTTTAATGAGAATATGGATTATAGAATCACAAATAGTGGCAGGTAATGAAGAAGGGAAGCAAAGAAGAATACTGCGTACCGGTACGCCTAATTATAGGCGTACTCTATGAAAGTGTATCTCGATAACACATTAGCAAAAGAAAATGGGAAAGAGTCGTTAAATTTTTGTTTGATTAGCATTTAAAATATGAATCGTTCGTGGGCAAGCCTTATTAAATACGTCCGTCGTGGATTTATAGAAGTGCCAATTAAAACGGACGTATCACTGGAACAATCATTTTAACGTCGATTCAATTTGAGGTGGATACATGGTAAGGCTTGACCTCGCAATTCCACGAATACTTGCAAATTTAGCAGATTAATGTTAAAACATTTTGCGTCATCAGCATCTTTTTTACGTTTTCATATTTAATTTAGCACATTCACTTTGTCCAGCTGATCAGAAAGAATATGAGCAGTTCGTAGAAAGACTTCTATAAGTTTGAAAATAACTACGTAAATAGAATAAAAAATTAGCTCTGAACAAATATACCTTTAACACATCCAGCACGGTTATAAAACGTGAAACAAGTGATGATCTAAGCTACATAACTCTCGGAATCTAAAAGTATCACATAGACTTTAAATCTGTAAACAAGAACAAAAATGCCATATATTCGGTTCAGACAAAAACCTTCACTCGCGTTTGATGAGCCAACGAGTCGGGCAATTATAGGGACAGATTTTAGTTTCGTGAATATCCGGACGCAGCCAAACGTTCACAAGAGTTGTTCCTGATTGGCTGTTGCTGTTGCTCAATTCGGTGGCTCGCCTAACAAAAGAAAGACCTTTGGCTGAGCTGATTATATTTCTTATACTACACACGATCACAACAAAAATATATATACACCAAAAAACATGGAAAAATAAACATCACAAACGAAAAGGCAAGAGGCAAAAAAATCGAAGCATATATCGATCCAAAGGCACGTTTAGAATATCTATTGTAAATGTATTAATAAATTTTAGCAGTTCTTTTTAAAAAAGGAAATAGATTGGTCAGACTATTTCAAATTACTTTTGGAATTTTTCACGTGTCAAGTTTTCGGGGTTCAAGCAGCCGGGCTATTTGATGTGTGACGAAAGATTAGCGTCATGGAGGGAGAATACTTAGAGTATAAAATACACCTACAAATACTGGTCTACGGAAGAGTATTTGATGATTTTGCTAACACTAAAATAAATATCACCCTTTCGATTTGGTCCTAAAATTTTTCGTATAGGGCTTGGAATGCCGGGAAATATTTTATAAGATCATGGGTAAGTTTTGAGAAGACTTCTCGTCGGGCAAGTACCATTTCAGTGGTTAATTTCGACTTGAAAAGTTTTAACAGTTTCTTGTGAGATATGTTGTTGATTGGACTCCGTACAAGTACTCTCCACATCTATATGAGTAAAAATTCTGATAGGGGAAGAGGAGCATTTCAGGAAGGTCTACGAGATAAAAATCGGCTATAGTCTATGAAATGGCAAAGCATAATATATGACATATCGATGAACGACGAAAAATATTGACTATTTAAAAAAAAAGACCGATTTCCCGGTATAATACAGCTAACATCTACAATTGCCATTTTTGGATGAAATCTAAGACAATTACTTTACAGAAACCGGGCTATGGAAACTATAACATTAGAATTAGTAAAAAGAAAAAGCAGGTTAATTGAAAAGAAATAGAAAAAGTAAATAAATACTAAAACAAGAAATAAATAACGTTCATGAACGTAAATCTGCAGAATATATCAGCAAAAATCGTATACAGCGGTCGGTAGGGCAATTCTTGACAGGAATAGGTATAATTATACCAGTACTGAAAAAAATTGGAAGTTCATGAAGAGTTTCGAAAACGAACAAACCGGTTTCATCCTTTTTTGTCACGCTAAGTACTATTGAATAATGAACGATGAGTCTCCTAATATATACTGTACATAGCTTATGGTATTAAAAATCACTACGACTAAAATGTTATGGAAGGATCATTTGGTGTTTTGAGAAATAAGCATGACAATTTTTGCGATCACAAGTAAATTTCGAACACAACGTTCGAAATTAGACCTTAATCTAATTGTGACTTGCATATAATGCCGTGTGCCCAAGAGCCTAAACAAAGCAACAACAAAAGCAGATATCCAAATGTGAAAACACGGGGCACTTAATAGGAGAATCACAAAGATAGCAAAAAGATAGCGCGTACAACCTTTGAAAGCAAAAATAAAACAAAAGCCAACAACGGCCACTAACGCATATTTGGTCATATTCTTGCTCGCAAACGTAAGTTTTGTACCTTTAGTTCAATTTACTTTCACGTTCAAAAAAGCCCATGAAATTGCATACATGTATGTTACTACATCCACTGATACTCCACATATAACCCACATACAGTTCCTATCTATTCACTGAAACATACAGTAATTACGGATGGTTAATATATGGAACGTCTATTGACCTAAGTCCCATTTATTATCAACATATGTTCAGTTATTTATTGATCGGAAAAATGAACAAATACATTTTATAGAGCATGTTTCACTTAACCTTTATGAATTATATACCGGTATGAATTATCGACTTTGATGAATTATATAAGGATCATACACGTTCACAATCTCATGGGACATATAGTCTTAAAGAAAAGCAAATTCGCAACCGGGATGAAAAAAATCACAGCAAATCATTAAGAGATCAACTAGCGACAATAATGCAAACAGATATTTTAATCGTTAAATTTTAGGCCAACCGTTGATGCTATACCGACATCTCTCATACCACCGAAAAAATGCTGATACGAATGTGATAAAGTAAAGAATTTCACAAACGTTTGGTCGCTTTGTAGCTGGTTTGGACGTTTATAATCAGTAGTTCTTTACACATAAATCTTTGTTAAGAGACCCACTAACAACAGTCTGCACTTGACTAGAATCATGCAAGCGTGGTACTGACCAAGCCTCAGAATATCACACCAATGTCGGCAGACCATGGCTCATTGGGTGACTTTGACTACATTCCTTCATTAATGTAGATTTCATGGCAGTTAGAACTTTCTTCGAGACAACAAATATGATTGCTTTCCTCTTTAACACATTCAACACATTTACACATAATTATAAAAACTTAACAGAAAACAACAGTTGTCGATTTCTAGCTAACCTTCCTGAGAACAGGTGGCTTTCGGGCTGATTCTTTCTAAGAAAAAACAACAAAGTACGGAATAAGAGGAATACGTACATATTTTCGCCATCCAGAAAGTAAAGTGAACAACACATCTAATCCACGGTTAGGAGCACACACAAAGAAGAAACGTTTGCATAATAGCCTATATCACAAAATATCCAAGCGAAAAATTATGAGCAATGTACCGTACAGAACAATAATTGATTCGGTTCCTCAATTTAATACACAGACAGTTCAACTTTAATCCTTATGTGACCACAAAGCTATTATTGTTCAATCGTACTCGTATTGAGCGAAAAATATTTTTAAATCAAACATTGAGGTGATGTGTGAACATCTTTCTCCATCGTGAGCTACTTTATGCCCCGAAAATTCTTCTATGACCACAATTAAAAGCTCACTGAAAAACTTGCCATATCAACTTTTTGCGGTGTATATTCATTATTTCTTCACAGAAATTAGAAAGAAACAGCAGGTGAATTTTAATTTATTTTCCTTTTTTGATGTTTCTTAATCAATACTTGCGTAAAAATTGCTTTCAAATTTTTGCTATAAACTAGTTAACTGGCTCTTGATAAGAGGAACTGAAAGGAAATGCGTCGTAAATATAGATGAACAATGTTGAATAAATTTCGTCTAACACGGGTAATTCAGTGGTCAGGTGCATTGCCGAAGCAAAGGAACCTTGAAACTAAACACTTGGGTGAAATCTCAAGTTTGTTCAGAAATGTGAATCACCCATTACAGGACATTCGGTTTCAAATGTCTACGCGATATGGCCCATATGAAAAACGATATACTAAATCTCATAAATAATGACGATTTCATCACGAGAGAGTCATTGCAATAACATCACGAAACGAGTTCGCTTGGTTGGAAAAAGTTTCTTGGCGAGATCAAAAAAAAGAGACCAGGCGTAGATCTTTGTTGTGATGAACATCGCTTGTTTCTATTGGTCCACCAAATCGACGGGTATCAAGCTTTGTACTTTAATCGGGAAGATAGGCAATAATGGCGACAGCGGGCTACAACCTTCATCTTCGGAGAAAGCTGAAAAAGCCTTTAGTTTTATCCGCGGGGGGCGCCATCAGAACAGGAACCTGGTTCTTGTGGGTGATATCAATCTGTAAATCACACGATGAAACATCAAAGTGTGGATTTGAGAGAAACATCGCACCCATATCGCTATGCGTTGCAAAACGTCCTCTCATAGGGAGTTATTTTTGGACGATCCAAGTAGGTAAAGGTTCGCGAGACATGGTTAACTCAGGTTCAAAAGCTCCGTAGCTGTGTACAAGTACGTTTAATTAGTTTACGTTAGATGGGGCATGGTTTGGTGAGGTTAGGTTGCATAATGTCCAGTCAAGTTACTGTGGACAAACTTAGGTTAGCCATGATCAGCTTCAGTGAGGTACCATGACGTTACCAGTTGCAGAGCTTGGAATAAAGCTCCAGTCTTCAGATTAGCTTACATGGGGTTAGACTGGGTTAGGCTGACAATGAGAGAGTCTTCAGTCGGTTACATTGAGCCTTGGCTAGATGAGGCATAGTTATGGTATGTTTGGTTGCATCTTTGTCGGAGAGACCCTAGCTGACTCTCCATCAGAGAGTCAGCTGGCGTCCGTGCTGGGGCCAACGTAGGCAACCCGCACTTCACAGCTGTGTTGTGGTAACCTATACAGAAGTTCGCAGGGGCACCGCGGAATTTTTGACCCCGCACTATCCGATCCTCTTTTTTTTCTTTCACGAATTAAACATTGATTGTATAATGTCTCTTACCGTGCAAGCAGGCTGCATCCACGGCTCCCCATCAATCTGCATGGGCAGAGTTTTTCGCGTTTTTATCCGCACGGCAGAACACTGCGCAAGACGTCGGCCACTGGCTCGGAGGCCCGTGCGCACTTTGCCCAAATGTAAGCAGTTCTCCAAGCCAATCACTTCAATTAAGCCGTCACCGATGGCTGTAAACAAACATCTCCGAAGCCTCAAAACCGGCTGACATGTGGACAAGTCATGTCTAAGCCGTATACGGCAGAGCAATTTGGTCCTCCAGCCTTATAAGAATGACGTACGAAAAGCTAACGAGCAAGAACGACTAAGAAAAAAACGTATTTCTACGATGAAATGATGAAAAATTCATCTTTAAACTGTGTAGGAGTGTAGGGCAGATCATTTGAGGAGGACAAGAGCCTCCTCACATGGGTAGATGTAAACTTCGCGCGACATTCAGGACGTATATATTTGCCTTTAGGAGATGTAAAACATGAACAAAATGACATTACCTTGGACGGCGACGCTGAGATCAACGCTGCTGCAGGAGGCCGAACTAAGCTCACTAGTGGATCTACTTTGTCGGCATCTTCTTCTTCTACTCGGATTTTCTCCCCATAAATTGGAGCCTCCATGGGTGTATGGAATGTTAAGAAGAGCTACACCTTGCAACGATGGACCGGATGTCAGATCCAATGGAGCGCCATCGCACTGCGGAAACCGGATCATTTTTTTTAATCAGATACCGTTTCTCAACTAGTAAGTTACGTTCTCTCTAAATTACCCAATCCGATCACCAATTTTAAAAAGTATACCGGGCAGGCATGGAGTAGTAAGTTTGTACTACTCCATGGGGCAGGGTATCAAGAAGTTAGGCCATCACCACATTCACCGGAGAGCATGAATGGATACTTAGGATTTGATAGAAAAAGTTACCTGGGTTCAGCGCGGTGAATAACGTCCATCAGCTGATATTCACTATTTCTTCATCAAGGAGATTCACCAAAAAACATTACGTCTTTAAACTTAAAGGAGACACGATACAGCCCAAAATATGTATAATTTCCTAAGTGAAAGTTTTAATTTCGAAGGTATAAGCTAGGCTCTTAATATATACTCCCTAAAGGGAAGCATGGTGGTGCCTAACTAGCCCTGTACGTCTCCTCTTTCAAGAACTTTGGCCGACGCCTTGTTGTTTTAGTGGTTACAAATATGTGGAGCACAACGGAATAGTTACCGTGAGTTCCAGATCCTCCTGCAGATTTTTGCACGACGCAGCGAACTGTTCTGATGTTGCGAACTCGAAATACCATAATTTGTTCTTCATTCGACTGTTGAACTTTTCCGGGTTTTTCTCTCTTTCCATATGAAACTTGCCGCAGATAGCCGCATCCTACGATAAAAAAGTCTTGGTTATTTTGTGACTGTCTTAACGGAAACAAATCTAATAAAATTGCTCGGAATAGCTGATTTTCTATATCGGATTGAATTTCTTACCACTCCGATGGAGAAGTAGTTATTAATTATATTGTAAGGCACAGGATCCCCGGTAGCCGCGGAACTATGGATGGAGCTGGGTTCAATGGGTAGGCCAGGTGCCACGTCGGAAACCACGATTTGCCATCTATCCAGCCACACGGGCTCAGCCTTCTCAATTTTCTGAAACAAAATCTTGCCCAGTTTATAAAATAATATGGATTCTTTGTTACCGTGCAACTGATTTCTTTGACCCTCCTCAAAAACCAAGCATCCACATAAATCCAAATCATATTTTGCAGTGATGCTTTGGACTGGTTTAACCATGCCCTGGCAATCTTTGCTTACTTCTCACACCTTCCAAGTTTTCGCGGCGAACTCATTGAGAACTAGCGGTGGCGGTGCCCTTGAAATAGCCAATGACGGCAACCTAAGCCCACTGAAATAACCTGGTTCTAAACCCTCCGACATGAATCAGGCTACCCTCAGAAAATGAATTTAAAGTCAAAAGGCAAAAATGCACAAACCTTGAGTATTTTTGCAATGGCTTCTCCTTCATACCCGCCGCCCCACCTCAAACATCGGGCTAGGTCATTCCCAGTCCCCAATGGTATAACTCCGACACTGGGCTGTTTATCAAACTGAACGCGATCTGAAAAACAAAGCAAAACACATATAGTAGGGGCGATACTCACCTAACAGGGCTTCATTTGAGCTGATTTACGCAGAAGTCTTGCGCCCCAATATATCCACTCAAGTCCTTTCACCCGAAACTAGCCTGTGATTCGTCAAACTTTATTCGCAAATGAATCTTGGGTAGTTGACTTAGACTTCTCGTAAATACTTTTTTTCTGTATGTGCGTTGAAGTTGTCCCAAACAAATTCTTTCTTGTCGGGGCAGTAACCATAGCCAAGGCTTTTACTAGATCTAGGAGATTGCATTTTCCACCTCTTGTTTTCCACCTTTCATCGCTGGCTGAGGGCCGCACGGAAGGAGCAGTGTTTCAAACCCTCCAAAACGGAACAAAAAAAGTAAAAAAAAAATATCCCTAATTATTTGGTCGAGCTCCTTCTCACGCCATCTTTTCAGAGGCGTTGGGATGAAAGCTGACCCACTTGGGGATTCCACGAAACCGGACGCGGTATACTCGCCCAAGCTATGAATCGTGTCCTCGGGGAATGCCTCCGACCTGACTCACTCACCTGAATTCGGCCGCTTCTTATACTGGTTCGCCAGACTCGTTATAGGCCTGCCACAGAATTCAGCGGCATCTGGATTTACAGCCACCGAGCCAATAGCAAAGTGTGGTACATTGCATATAAACCTTCATGAGCGGCATGAGGCTTGGCGAGGATAGATTGGGTAACGTACTGTTAGGCATCCTATGCCTTAAAATCAGCGTCGAAAGGAGGACACACACAAGTACGAAATGCAACCTCCAAATAGCGTGTCCTATACAAGACGAACTAAACGATGTGGTGGCAGCATACGGTGACAGTAGCACTCACCCATTGTCTCCAGAACCCATCCAACGGTACCGTCACCTCCGCAACAGATCACTCGGAAATCCGTGACATCCTTAAACATGGTTAGACCTTGCATTGGACCTCCTATCGCCAGGTTGTAAACCTGCAAAATCGAAACATAAGAGAGGCGTGCAAAAAAAAATATCTAATTTGGAACAGTGAAAACTCCTTATATCAAGCATTGAGAGCATTTTTTTTGTTGTTGCAATGGTATGGTCAACCCAGAGCTACGCATGAATAAAATATGTATAAAACCACTGATAATTTTACAGACAAATACAGATAAAAGAAACAAAGAAACGAAAGACAAAGAAATCCAAGGCTAAGAACCATTAAAAAAAATGTCTGCAAAATCCGCTGATATATTGAATGCGCAAAACTAATGACATCAGATATGTTACAGGTCTTTCCTCAGGCGAAAAATCCAGTTGCAGAAAAGCAACAGTTATTTTTTGGCGTTCAAAAAACCTGGTACATAAAATACTTCGATGTTTAAAGTTACGCTAACATCTCTTACGTATGTGGACAGAAGGTAAAATTACCTGTCGCGGGTTTAGTAGATACTGAAATTTACGTAGCATTTTGGCCCCTTGACGTCCACCGCTCTTGGGATTGATGAAAACTAAAAGGGGGCGTGTGTTGGGTGGTGGCGTTATTTGGAAGGACATGGCTGGTTGCTGCTGCTCTTTACTACCAAACTGGAAAGTCTGAAACAAGTGTGTATTCGGCAAATTTGATTCGTGAAAAAAGACAAGTGTTCACTTCAAAATTTACCGGGTCAGGCAAGTGTTTTATTTGAAACTTACCGAGTTAGTTGAGTCTGGAGTATGGCTATCCGATCTCCTCTGGTTTTGCGAAAAGGACCGTTGCCGATCAAGGACAACTGGACAGATGGCGGTTGGTGGTAAGATATGCATTCGATGTTCCCCCATATTGCATTCAGGCTTCACCTGAGATGCGCATTTGTTGTGCAACTGGAACAATACAGGAAAGAGATGACAAAACTATTGAGCGAGACTTACAAAACAACCACGCCTTTCTACAATCAATCAGAATTACAAAATCAAAAAAATTAATAAATACAAAAACACATCACTACGTGGAAAAGCACAGTCCTCATCAAAAGCCTCTGTCCCTCACCATCGGAATCGTCCGTAAAAAATACTATACGTTCCGTGCTGACCGTTCATGGGGCAATTTTGAATGCGGAGATAGTAATGAATCTCGTAGATATGAGTTTGTTTATCATGGAAATTCACTTCAAGATCGCAAATCGATCCTTCCATTGAAAAACCGATCAAGTAAAATGGCGTGTTTCAAAAATCAATCAAGTGAATGAGTACGTTTCAAAAAGCGAATAAATGCAATGTATAAGAATAGCAGTTGATCGTTTTTTCAAATGAACGCTTTCGGTTGATCGATTTTTGAAACTAGCATTTGTACCTGATCACTTTTTCATTGGAAGAATCGAAATGTCCCATCCACGTGTACACCGAATATTGCGGTCCGTTGCACTTAAAAGAATCGTCTTCCTTTCCTTCATGTACACGGGTACACAACCACTGGCACAAATGACATACTCTCCCACCCGGTCACGCGGGAGAAAAATAATGCCAATCAGCTCGAAATAAATAATGAAGTGTTTCGACTTACTGTTGTTTGGCACCAGCGACATCGCAGTCCTGTGATACCGTTGTAACTTTTCACCGTCTTTTTACATCTTGCGCACTTTCCGTGGCAGTTTCCTTCGACCCAGTGGTGCGTCGGCGCCCCAGCGGTTCGTTTACTTTTCACGTAGGTCGCAATACAGGAGGCCGGAGCTCGTTGGACACATCTTTCGTGAGCAGTGTACCTACAGACTGATATCAAAACAGGAGGTCAAACACCGCCCTCGCCTCGCCTCCCAAGGGGGACATAACAGTTACCCAAGAATTCCACCAAAACCAACAAGACGCACATCGAGTAACCTTCATTTCATCGACCATGACTTTATTTGTCAAAACGCAACATCACCGAGTCCAAACACTAACTCTGTTCATTACTTCGTTTTGTCACACTTTAAACAGACGGAACCTCACTCAACTTTTCTATTCGGACTACAAACATCGAACCTGAACTCCACAACTAAAGATGAAATTTTACCGTAACATACCGGTAAGCTAGGTTTATCAAACCTCACCTAAGTAAACTGAATGGAGGGTGATCTGATCTTAGCGAGGCATAAGAATGAAGGGTATATGATCCCCGAAAATAATCTCAATGGAAAAATGAAACAAGTCAAAAGACTGCATGCCGCGATGCGATGTGACTTTTTATTACAAATTAGTATTATGAATATAAATGTTTACTTACATATACAGCAAAGACCCTTTTTCCCAAGTCCGACCAGCATATTTAGGCAAAGATTACAGTAAGCTGGTCTACTAAAGTGTTTCAGTCGAAATACATGATTACCATCTTCTTTTACGTTCTGAAAAAAAAAATCAGAAGGAAACTTCAACACCCTAAACATGGCTGTTGCGACAAGAAGCAGGGTTATTTAGCTATAATCTCTGACACCTAAGACTCCTGGGGCACTTACTAATTTATTTGACAGCGGAGATTCAAAGGCATGTAATATTGAGAACGTGGCTTCCTGAAGACTATCAAACTTAGTACTGTACGTACTGTATGAGATTCTTGACGCTTGCAAACGTTTAAATTTATACTGGAGATTCCACTCCTAATTATATTATTATACTGTAGTTTGGACTGCCACTTCGGTCGTTTCCAAAGAGTGTAAATTTATAAATTAATAAAAAGAAAATACCGCGCACGCTAAATTTTGGTGTGGGCACCACTTGTCACACTTGACCAACTCCAATCCCATATAACCTCTTCCCCCTGCACTACAAATTTTAAAGATTGCACTTTCAACTTTGGTTCTACCATCTTTGTGAGGTCCAGCCGAGGCTCATACCAAGGTTAGGTTACATTCGTCACGCCTCGATGAGCACGGCTTCGCGGCGAAAGGTAGAAAGTTGAACCAAAATTACAGAGGAGCTTCTCTCATGGACGTAAGTAAAACCGTTAGTTTTATCCCTTTATAAGGGAGGAAGATTGGACAGAGCGCGGAGAATCAAGTCTTAATCTTCTCCACTCTTAGCTGACCAAATAGTCTCCCGTGTTGTGCCATTCGACTGTTTTACTCTGCAACTTACAGCATCCAGACCTAATAAGACGAGCAACGGAATGGTTGTCATCCCTCCGCGCTTCCACTCGGACAAAGAAACAGTACCATCTGCGTCGTAATCTATCTCTACCATCATGTCTTGCAGAATCTGCAAAAAGGAAAATAATTGTTAACGCGAATTTTCTGTGGAGATACTCCACCGACGCCATGGCTGCTGTTGAAGGAGACACTTTTAGCCGTTGGTAAGGAATTAAATTTATTTTTAAGTCTCATTGCATAACTTTTGTTTTCGATAGCTCAAAAATCATCAATATATGTTTGATACAGTCCACTATATTCACAACTACTTCCTATGTCTTGATTGTACGAAACATCACAAATTTATTCACAATTCGTTAACTGTTCCTGACAGCAGTTCACAGAAAACGTAACAACAACAAACTTACTGGTCTAAGTTCTGAAACATCCCATCCTAAGTATTCGGCGACGTTCATCATTTGGTTAACGATGCAGTCCATTTCCTGAAAAGAAGACGGCCGAATAAAGTAGACGTAGCTGCATATGTATGACAACATCATTGGCAAATACTGTAACCGGCAAACTGAAGAGACATCTCACTTTCTGCTTCATCAAGGGAGCTAAAAGTTGAGAACAAAGGAATGCTAAAATAGCTGAACCAATATTTTTTATTTAAAGAACGGCGCGTCGGGGAAAACACAACAATGTAAATTATTTTATTTAAGAAAAAAATTGAAACGAAAAAGAAAGGAGACACTCATTTTTTCAAACAACCAACACATATGTACGTAGAACAATCACAAAATTTGCTATGGGACACAGTCTGTAGGACGACTTTCGGTAAGAATTTTATACTTACATTCGTATCTAGGACGCCGTTACCGTCAGTATCATACAATCGGAACATAACTAGAACAGAAATAAAAAGCAAAATTGATACATAGATCCTACATATAACTTAAGATCTGAAACAAATGCTTAAAAAAATGAGCAAACTAGGGATCTATCTTAATCCTGTATTTTCTTTTAGCTAAGGAATCATCAAATAACTACCTTTATTTAAGAATTCAAAACCCGTTAGAAAAGTCTCATGAAATACCATCAAAACTGAATTGATCTATTACGAGAGCCACTAGATTCGAGGTTATAATCAACGATGTTAACATTGACCCAAAAGGGGATGTAAACTGACAGTAATTTTACCTTGAGAATTTTATAACCAGCATGCTTTACCGCTGAAGTCGTTTGGACCTTCCACTTTAGATTTATGCACCACTAACCCATGTCATTGGTTCAAAAATGACCTAAAATTAACGAAAAAAGCCTCCCCTAGTTGGAAAACTTTTTTCTGGAGGGGGGGTCCTTTATCAAAATAAAGATAACATTTTTATACATAAAAAAACTGGTATACTGGTTGGAAATTCCTGTTTTCTCTACACGTTCAGTTGAAATAAAAGGGGGATCCTAACGGAGGTTAAGATTCCGTGTCGTGTTCACACGAACGCGGACACTCCCTCTGGTCTCTATTTCGGAAAAAAAAACGGTCTTTTATTTACCCTTATTCGAGTAATAGTGTTGTGGATAAATAGCCCCCTCCCACAACCGCAACACATTCGTGTGCCGGAAGTTGCAAAACCAACAGGACAGAATTTTACCTGTCCACTTTAGCACACAACAAAATCATACCACTAAGATTACTTACATTCTAACTTATCTTCTGGCCTACCGCCTTCTAGCAAACTCAAGTAGCAAACGATATCTTTAAGAGGAACTCGCACCGTGTTCACATCATTGCTGCTCAAGTTCCTACATAGTTTGGCATCTGAAACATAGAGAACAACCGCTTCCTATTGAAATTGACTTTAGCATTGCCAGTGTAACAACCTTCTGCCAAGGAGAGATGTAAAAAGTACAAGATATCAAATTATACGCAACATTTAATATTGGGAATGTACGATTAACAGAGTGTTCCAAGAACCCTGAGTCTGACGTCGATAAGAGCAATAAATCCCCGGGAGCAAATGTCCTCCAATGAACTGTTTAGTGTCGGGACGCATTCAAATGACATTCGAGTTCCTTTGAAGGTACAATCATACAACAGTATTGATCGCTTCATTTCTTTTTCAAACCACCGCAGCTTCAATTGAGAGAAATACGTCAGATATGCACAGTGCATGTCTTGAACAGCTACATGTTCAAGAGATCAGACGATTTAATCTTAGCTTTTTTGTCGAATCTCTTTTGGTCCCAAAGCTACGAACTTTTGAGATGGGGCGATCAATACCTTTGGGGCTAGTACTACCTCCTCATTATGTACGCTTCGTACGTAAACAACCTGACTCGAGCACTCTGCGCTCCAACTACAACGTTGTATGACGTTATCGGGAATTTGCTTTTGTACAGAGGGGAAGCTGGTTAGATTGTGAATAAGCAGTGTCTTTTTGCAAACAGAGCCTGCCAATACAGTGCATTTCCAAGAATAGGGAGGAGAAAATACTCAAACAGCCACTATTTCGATGTTCTGTTCAGATCAAAGGCATTGCTCATACCGTATGGAACGGCAGTATGCACCAATACGTAATTTTTTTTAGGTCCTCAACAAACGAAAGCACTCAATCCGCCCTCACTCGCCTCCCTCAAACTTGCCATGATACCATAACGCTCGTTATCTGCTTCCTACCTCCCCTCTCTTCGCTTTCATTCCATCATTTTATCCGCTTCTCGACTAGTTTACTTTCTCCTCGCTTAGAAATGAAGACGAAAGTTTTTATGCAGCTCTACCGTGTATGTAGGCGGTGGACAAACACAAATTTCGCATTAAAACCACCAAGACAGCAGAAAACGACAAAACGCGTTCCTTACATTTTTCTTGTAAATATTGTACTTAAATAGATCCCTACAACATAGATATAAAACCATCGAAAAATGATTCAAACAGACTTGTTGACCCCATTCTTGCAGTAATGAATACACATGTCATAACAACTGCTTGAATAAGCTATTTTTGTATCGTGTCTGCTCTTCTCTAATAAACCCTGAACATTTAATTGGGTGTAAGAGTGCACGTTGTATGCATAAGTACGCCTATCGCCTATGAATAACATCCCCTCTAACGAACAGAACAAAGTCGGTTTGCCAAGGTTCGTTTCTGATTTCTTCTGTATTCTTGAGTGTCAGAAAAGTTTTCAACTAGGAAGCAAGCATGCAAAAACACATTGTTGAAACAAGTCGCATTTCTTTTTTTTTTCTGAGCAACGCGAGTGTGACAGTCGAAGACAATGTTGGCGGGAGTAAGCATGACTTACCATCTAGTCGACCATTGGTAATATGGAGAAGAGAATTGTTGCTTTTCCTCGAAGAATTTCTAGAGGCTTGGCTGTGACTGTGTGAAGGTGACGTGTCAGCTGACGGCTTGTCCAGCACTTCGTGACACGAATATGACGTCTGGGTGACGGTGAGGAGAGGATGGACGGCCGCGCCGACGCTCCCTAAACATGACCCAGACATATTCTTTTAAAAAAATCCACCTCCCAAAACTGAAACGCAATTATTTTTCCCTCTGACCTGCTAAAAAAAAGGCAGCCCCACAATTAGTCTGGTTTCCACAACAAACGGTAGTCATCTTGGATTATGGAAACATCTTCTAGCGAACGCGAAGATATTAAGAGTAACACCTCTCTTTGAAACTCGGCATTGCCGAGCAAAAGAAAGACAATTCTTGGTTCCTGATCAGCTAGCCAAACGTAGGCCAGTATTTCCCCTTATATTGTTAGTTTCTTCTCCGTAAATTTCTTTTCATTAATGCTCCTACAGGCAACAGATATGGGTATATGATACAGACTGGTTATCAGTCAACACAAACATTTTAAATCCAGAAGTACCACGTGATCATGAGAGCGGCCTGAGGTGACGCCATAATCCAAGATGGCCGCCATTTGGCTGCCCAAGTGATTGAAAAGCGTTTTCCAGCTACAGGGTTTTTAGACTTGCCTGTTCTGGTTCGGGCACCCAAATCGGAATCCCGATGTCCCAGGGCAGCAGCAGAGATCCTGTCGCCAAGAGCATGGAAGCGATCGGCCAGTGAGAGCGCGTTGATGTTCGGGACGGAGCCAGGCTGGACGGGCTTGGCCGGCTTGCTTTGGGTGTGGGAGGTGATCGGAGCACACGCAGTGGCCGAGGTAAGCACCGCCATCTCCTGCCACAAACATCAAAGAGAATCGAGTCATGTGTGCCAACCCTTACACCGCACCCTCCAAGGGAAAGTTCCAGCACAGCTAACAGAATTTTTATTCGAACGTCACACGTAATTCAGTGGCACGCCACACTGACGCCATAACCACTTTGACGGCATCATAATAATTCAAATTGTGGATAGACCACTACACGAACTCACAGGCCTGCTTGTCTTTGTTACCGTAACACAACCATCCAACAAACGCTGTTCCTCCTGCCAAGAGGTTATGATTTTTGCACTGCTTGGGTAATGGGCTGCCGCTGCGTCGCCCGCAAGGAAAAGCGAATACCTTCATGAACAGTTTCTCAAAAAGCATTCGGCGTGTGGGCGCTGTTTGCGTAACATCATTTAGCCCGGAAGATTCTTGAAGGTGCAAAATGCAAAAGCATTCCCGAGCCTTTAAAGAGTTTCGAGGAGGCGTGAGCCAGCGGTGTATCCAGAGGGGTAGCCTGGTCGCCCGACAACGGCTACCAGAAATTTTGTATGGCAGTAGCTTTAAAGTAGAGACCATGACAGAATATTCTGCCGTTTCTTAGCTAATATTAGCTAGCACTCTTTTGTGACTCTTCACATCTTATCGACTGGCTCACATAGGTCAACCAGAGAACACTTCGGGCTTCATAAGAACAAAGGGGGGGAGGCATATAGAACAGTTTCAGGCCATCATTAGAGTAAAAGTCCAGTCCCACATAGAAAAATGATATTTTAAAATATCATATTTTCATCGAAAAATATCATATCTTATTTATGACATTTATTAGATATCATTTAGAT
>Ga0058701_10000862_pt1 | contig 20724 bp, 20 predicted proteins | sample AgamicOrMae_FD_97039 | JGI IMG/M metagenome (GOLD analysis project Ga0058701, IMG submission 97039) | Agave microbial communities from Guanajuato, Mexico - Or.Ma.e | ecosystem: Host-associated > Plants > Phyllosphere > Phylloplane/Leaf | place: Guanajuato, Mexico | collected 2012-06-04 | reverse complement strand
GATATGGCATGTTATCACAGTGTTCAATATAAGACGAAGCCATTTCTTATTCAGAGTATGGCGCATCCAGTTCCAATATAGATCTTTTTGTTCTTCATACTGGGCCCAGTGAGCCTTATCTATTTCATTGTAATCCAAATTCGCTATCAAAGCGAATCTCAATGGTGAGCACAAGTGGGTGATATGGTTTCCATCCTGGATATGGCAGGCAACCGGCTTCAATTATTGTCCAGCAATTGATTTTGGATTTTGACCTAAGCCTTAGGTCACAGCTTATAACAGGTGGCCGCTGTATCTCTGAATCATCCACCAGTAAGCTCCATTACATAAGTTACAGATTTTGAGGTGTCAATAAGAATTAACATTGGAATAAGTTAGATAGGTATGAGACCTTTTAATATTACGTCAGTTTTACAGATGTCCTGTTTCGTGGTTGCTGTTGACTCTGAATGTTGCACAGAGTCTCCATGAAACACGGAGATAGAGATGTGAACTGAACTAGCTGAGCCAGCTGCCAGTCGCCGACTGGCTCAGCGAGTTGCAGTTTACCTCAATCGGACCCTTCGTGAGATCGAGCGGAAAAGCCGCTTGCTGGCAGTCGTGGGGAGGAAAACTGAACTGAACTGGGAAACTGCGCCGACTGCAACTGGCTGAGCCAGTCCCCAACTGGCAGCTGGCCCAGCCAGTTCAGTTCACTGCTGGGGAGAAAGAAGTGCACAGCATTGTTTACAGTTTTCGCGCTGACAACAAAACAACGTGTCAGCTGTGATAATCTAGGAGGGAGAAAACCTTTGTGTCAAATGTAACTCCTTAATCTGGCACCATTATTATCTACATTCATGGTTTCCAAAATGCCAGCCTCTTTCGACTCTCTTTTCCTGAAGACTTGTCAATTATTACACTCGCCCGATAAAGATGCCACCGATCAGCTGAAGGCAATGCTCGACGAGTGTGTTGCACTCAAGAAAGGCCCGAGCACCACCACCATCAAACCAGTAGTGGGCCCGAGACCCCAGCCTCCAGTGGTGGCCCCAGTTCCTCCAGTCCAACCCGCTCCCATTTTGCCCCCACTCAACGACGAGATAGACATAACCGAGGGTGGCGGTGGGTGCACGGTTTGTAACAAGACGCATCAGAAAACCGGCAACGAGATTGTCGAGTGCCAAGAGTGCCACAGTTTATACCACCAGGAATGCCACAAGCCTAGCTTGGCTAACGAAAATTTCAAAGATCCCCGCTTCATATGGTACTGTAGTGTGTGCACAAGTAGGAGGAAAAAGATGAAATTGTCGACGAAACCGGCAGCCTCTGGTTCTGGCAAAGAGCAACAAAATCCCGAGGTCAGCCCCTTCAGGTCATGGTCCTTCCTGAAGAAGTGAACAGAGAGCGGCGTCCGAGGGCCACTTCAAAAGGAGGTTGGCGCTCAGTCTGGCGGCCGCCACCTCATGAGGCACACAGACACATACACACGCACAAAGGTGCACTCGCCGGCCCATCGATGAAGACAGCAGGTCTAATAAAATAATAACTTTTCCCCTGGAAGCGGCCCAAAGTTTCACATATCAATTACCCGCTTGGAGGAGTCACTGAATTTGGGTCTGCCTTTCTTCTTGTCGAGTGGTCGTGTTCGAGGGAGCTCTGCTTTTGCTCGCCGGCAAAAGCAGAGCTCCTCTCCTTTCGGCATTGTTTCTGTGGGGCGGCTCTAGTGTAGGATAAAAAGAGGGGCAAAGAGAAAACAACACGCACCAATTGGGAATAGCCCACTTGGCCTATGCTTGGTTCCCACTTGGCACTGTTTCAGGGAGGCGTCACGATTTTCAGCACGGCGCTAATTTGCACCCCAGCAACACGCACTGAAGGCGCACTGCAGGCGCGCACCAGCCGCAGACTAGCCTGCACGCGCTATTCGCGCCTCCACTATAGCGCGCCGGCCCTAAGGTGCGCCCGCATGCCGCCGGCGCCTCCACTCTGGGCCCCAATTTGCCCCATTTGGACCCACTTGGCGGCCCCGCTCGGTGGTCCCACGCCTGGTGGTCTCGGCGGGCGCAGAGGGCGCGTGCGGCGCTCCTGCAGGCGACCAGTTGCGCCCCCTCGGACCTCTCTCCTCGCCTTTGCGCCTTCCGCTGTGTTTGGCCGTCCAAGTGGCGCGCAGGAAGTGCCCGATTTGCTTGTCTGGCCCCAACGAGCCGGCCAAAAGGGGGGCGATTATGTTGTTCCATCTTGTTCGCTCGCTAATGCCGCCTAATGCTGCCTAATGCTCGCCCTTCGGGCTGCCCTTAGGACTGCCCTTAGGACTGCCTTCAGTCGGCCGGCTGATGCGGCGTGAAACGAGCAACGGCGGAGGATCATTCATGATTTGGGCCCAGCTCAACTGGTGGCGCGGCCGAGCAGCAAGCAGCGAGTTGTTGGCGAGTTGTTGGCGCCTCAACTGGCGCGGCCGATGTTCCAGTTTGGAGGCGGCGCGAGACAAATTGCGACCAAATGCCACCGCCCGAGCCGCAAGACTGTCCGCGGGCGGCCGGAGCTTAGGTCGCGGCCACCTCGCGGCAGCCAGATACAGAGGCAACCAGATAGAGGGGCAACCAGATAGAGGGGCAAAGGTAGAGGCCACCGCGGGCTCGGACTGGCCCTCGCTGATCTGGTTGCTCTCGACTTTGGCCCTCGGCCTCGATGGTCCTCGAGCGGGCGGGCGGGCGGATCTTGCGGGCGAGGAGGAGGAGCAGAGGACGAGGGGGAGGGGGAGGGGAAGGTGAGCAAACAGGCGCGCGGGATGATGATTGTGGTTGTTGTTGGCGAGGAAGAAATGCGCCCAATTGGGCAGAGCGCCAAAGTTTTGGGGCGCCGAGCAATTCGACGCGCATTCTTCTGGGCCGCAGACTGTTGCCGGCCGCAGGAGCGCGTTTGCTGCCTTTTCTGCATTGCTCCATTGCTGCATTGGTCCATTGGTGCGCTGCTGCGGCCCATTGGCTTGCAGTGCGCAGAGCTAGTCTGCGGCGGGCCAGTTTGCTCTGTGCTCTGTGCTCTGTGCGCTGTGCCTGCAGTAAAGCGGCGGGCCCAACGTCTCAATTTCGTGCTCGCGCTCGCCTGTCAACAACGGGCCCAAGTGTGTCCAGGGGCGCTCTCTGGGGCAACAGTTCATGAGAGACGGCTCGTCGTCTCATGAGCCAGCAGATAAATAATCGCCAACTCGGCCACCAACAAGCAGCAACCAGTGGCCAGTGGCCACACGCAGACTGCACGGGAGCCAGTTTTGGGCCAGTTGTGTTCTTTTGGGGGAGCCACTTTGGGGCGGAACAAGTCGAGCAGAATGGAGCGAGATGGAATGGTTGTGTTTTGTGGCTCCTGTCGCCTGTTTCTGCTCCTCCTCTGCTCGCTTCCTGCCCTTGTCTCCTTCCTAGTCTCAATTCGAGGTCTCCTTCTGGGGCCGCAGATTGTCGCCCGTGCTGAGGCAGTGGAGAAACTGGCTCGTTTGTTGTCGAATGTGTGGCGTTAAAATGAGTGGTGCCCCCCCCCCCCTTTTGGTTTGCTTTGGTGTGCATAACTGGGGCTAATTTGGCCGCCTGCTTTTGACCAGAAGAAAGCTAGTTGCTGGTGGGCCTTGTTCACGCCGGTGGTCCAACAGGCCTTTTAGTGTGCGCAAAAGATGCTGCCCAAAGCTGAGTAAAGCTGGACCAAAATGGGCATGTTTTGTTGGAGCGCCCCGAGAAGAAAAACATGATTTTTTCCTGTAATTCATGCTCCTCCATTGCACACAAGCCTCCGTTGAGCATTGTACATTGTAGAGCCGCCTTCTAGTGGCTCTACGCAGTTCAGAAGCGCACAAATACACTGCAAGTTTACAAACAGAGAACCTTAAAGAGAGAGAGAGAGTTTGTCTGGCTGGTCTTTTGGCGCAAAGATTAGGAGCGGAGTGGAAAAAGGCGAGCACACGATTGATACTTTGCGCCTCCTTCTTGCTCCTTCTTGCTCACCTTTCGCTCGCCTTCTCGCTCACTTTCGGGCCTCAATGAGCACAATGGGTGAGAGCTGAGCAAACACAGCTCGGGACTGTCTGCGGCGGACTGCCAGCCAGCCAGAGAAGTGTCCAGTGTCCAGTGTCCAGTGTCCAGTGTCCAGTGGAAGCCAAGGAGAAGCTAAGGAGCAGCTAGGGAGAAGTGCAGAGTGTTTGCAGCAAACGAAGCGCAGGGGAGAGGCTTTTGAGAGATTGTGATTATCATTATTATTATTTTGCTAAACGTGGGCCCTGCCTCTTGCTTTCTGCCCATTTGGCTGCCCGTTTGGACCAGCAGAGCAGAGCAGAGCAGAGAGTAGCTTAGGGCGGCCACTCGCTAATAATGATCAATAATAATGGATCAGCAATAATGATGATGATCGTGGCTGCTTTGGGGCTTTTGCAGCGGCGGAGGACAAGCTGAGGGAGGGAAAAAGAGAAAGAGAAAGAGCTGAAAGTGGCGAATTTTGCAAAATTACAAAAAGGAGCCTTTTGTGAAAATTATCCCCAAGAAGAAAAGGGAAGCTCAGAAAGTGAAACTAGTTGTTCACTAGTTGTTTAAACTGCGCTTCTGACAGCCTCTCCTCCAACCTTCTGGCCCCGACAACTTGGATGTCTTATTCATTAAACAAAAGAGCAGCCCCAGAAGAACAAGCTGACACTTGGACTGCATGTCCATGTCTGAGCAACTGAGACACTGAGGAAGTGAGGGACACCCAAAGACTAGTAGCCCAAAGACTAGTAGCCCAAAGAGAGAGCTTCAATTGGGCTAAGCTGCTCGCAAGTTCTGTTGGAACAGGAAAGAATTTCATCTTTTGGCCGCCCACTCAGCACTGTGCAAGGCTTCTACTTGCAGCCACTACTTGCAGCCACTCGGGCTCCTCCCCCGAAGTGTGTGGGCTCCTCGCGTGCACTCCGCTTGGCCTCGCCGGTGGTCTGCCTGGCGCGCTTACTACTGGGAGGCGCCTCCACCAGAAGCCGTGGCCAGAGGATAGCACTCCTGTCACGATTCACACTCATTTGGGCGCCTCTTCTCCACTCTCTCCACCTCCCTTCTCCCTCTCCCACTTCCTGGCCCCATTTTCCACCTCTTTTTTTTCACTTTTTTCTCACTTTTTTCACTTTTTTCACTTCTTTACACTTTTTTCACTCTCACTCACACCTTTCCTGCCCCCAAGCTCGGCCCGTGTCTCTTGGCGGCACTCTCAAGCTCGCGGGCACACACAAGGCCCAGAGAGGCCCGCAGGTGTGGCTTCGAGGTCCCTCCTTCCGGCCGGGCTGGTGGGCTGCCCTCTGGCCGCCGTTTGGTCGCCTTCTGGTCGCCCTCTGGCCGCCGGTGCGTGTCAAGCGGGGTCAGGTGGGGGCGCTCGCAGTGTCGGATACTGTTTGAGATGGTGGCCTTTGGCGGCGCGCGCTTTCCTCTGCCGCAGAGTGTGTGCGGTGGTGCGCGTGCGCGTGCGGCGCCCAGTGCGCAGTGCGCGCGCCTTTTGGGGCCTTTTGGCGCAGGAGTGGCGCTCGCCACAGAGAAAGCAACAGTTGTCGGCCAACTGTGTTGCTCTCTGGGCCAGAAGTGAACTATTCGCGCATCCTGCAAAGCTCTAAACAAAGCGCATCGCCCAAAGTGCAGAGCCCCCAGAGCAAAGCCCAAGCGTCAAATCGTCTGCCCACTCGCAGCGACACCTCCCAATCAAGTGCACTGGACACGCCGGCAAGCAGTGGCAGGCGTCAGCGACAGACAAGCGCCAGCAAGTATCATCATCAACTAGCAACCAGGGAGCCCACTTTCAGCGCCCAAAGGTGAGCACCGGCCGAGTTTTAGAGGCCCACTCTAAGCAAAAGGAGTTTTGGAAGAGTCTCTGCTCGCCAATCAGATCTCGTCCAATCGATCTAGCCAGCAGGTTAGTTTTCACACAAGATTGAATTTGTAAGTCTCACAAGAAGAAGACTGACAAACTCCAGCAAACTGCAGACTATAAGAAGTCGAGAAAGAGTTGCTCCACAAAGATAATCGAAAATAATCCCAAAAGAGAAGCTCCAAGCTTGCTCGCAAGCTTCAAGCAGCCAAAGAGTAGCCAAAGGAGCTCAGCTGAACAAGCGCCGGAAACGAGCTGCCAGTGAGCAATAGTTGCGCGGCGAGCTTCGAGTTGCGTCCAACAAGTGTGTGTGGACGGTTAGAGCTAGAGTGTCGTCTGGAGAGCCGAAATGGAGCGCCTGAGTGGCCACACAGAGCAGGAGAGAGGCCCAGAAGGCGGGCAGCAAAGGCAGTCAATTCCAGAGCTAAGGGTAACCACCACGAGAAGAAGCACCGTGCTGCTGCTGGCGGCCGGCCTGCTGCTGGGCCTCCTGGCGAGCGTGGGCCAGTCGAGCGGCCAGCAGCAGTTGGCCGAGCTCGAGCAGTCTAGCCAGATGAGCCAGACGAGCCAGATGAACAAGCTTGCCAGCAGCGCCAAGCTGGAGCGCGAACCGCCGCCGAGTGGCACCGAGAGCACCTTGACGCTGGCGGCGGGCGCCAGTCTGCAGCTGCAGGAGGCGGCCCTAAGGAACGCGAGCGGCGCCCAGCAGCAGCAGCTCGAGCTGCAGGACCTGGAGGACAACAGCATAGGCGGGGGCGCGCAGCTCGAGCAGCCGCCGGCCCGCGCGCACCGCCCAGCCCTCTCGCACCAGGCGGCCCGCCCGCAGCCTACTCATACGCAAACTCTCACACAGACCCAGTCTCAGTCTCAGACCCACCAGCAGCAACAGTTGTCGGGCCCGCGCGCCCACTGGCCCCCCTCGCAGCAGCAGCAGCAGCTGCAGCACAACACAGTTGCTGGGGGCCCGGCCAAGAAGGGCGCCTACGCGGTGGCCAGCAGCTGGCAGCAGAGCCAGAGCTTGAACAGGTTGCAAAAGTATCTCAGCGAGCACCAGCAACAGTTGGTCCAGCAGAATCCGGGCAGTCTCTATGCAGTGGCGAGGGCCATCAAGATGGCCATCGTGGAGTGCCAATATCAGATGCGCAACGAGCCCTGGGACTGTCCCATTTACGGTTTCAGCATTAGGCCCGCAGAGATCTTTGGCATGCTCATGTCGCGCAGCTTCAAGGAGACCTCCTTCATCCAGTCGCTTCTCTCCTCGGCCATCACACACTCGGTGGCCCGAGCTTGCACCGAGAGCACCATAAGCACCTGTTCGAGGAAACAGTCGCCCCATGGGAACGGCTTTGCTGAAAACTTTGAGTTTGGCCAACAGTTTTCCCAAAAGTTCATGGACGTCACCCACGAGCTGCAACACATGCAGCACCAAAGAGAACTACAACAACAACAGCAACAACAACAGCAACAATTAGAACACTCAAAAAACTCAGAACAAACAACGACAAGCTCGAGCCCAAGCTCAAACTCAAACTCAAACTCAAACTTGAACCCAATCCAAAACAGTGACATGACCAACATGCAGCATAACGACCACTTGCAAGCCTCACAACAAACGCAACCTCCTCACCATTCCAGACAGAGCGCCGGCCACCACAACGCGCCCGGCCCCATGTGGAAGGAGCGCCGTCTGAGGTACATGATAAACGCGCACAACGACGAGTTTGGCCGCCTGGTAAGTAGAAGCCGCTCTCTCAAACACTTTCCCTTGGGCAGCCCAACCACCACACTGGCCCCAACTCGGACTTGCCACACTAGAGACATCCATCATCGCAAGTCCACTTCCTCTCGCTTTCGCTCCTCTTCTCCTTCTTCTTCTTCTTCTTCGAATCCTTCTCCGCCTCCACTCGTGCTGCCTGCCTTTTCCCTTCCAATTTCCAAACGCCGGCGCCAATTTCGCTCCCAAGGTTCACTTGGCGCCGCGTGTGAATGGAAACATTATTCGGACAGAACCATTTTTGAAGGACACCCAAGCCCTCTGCTTCACTCAAAGGCCACTCTCTGTCCACTTTGTCGCCTCATCGCAACTCGCTCCTCATGCACAACACAAGCGCGCCATCCTCCTCTTGCCTCTCCAGCTCCTCCTTGCCCGCGACGCTCCTTTGTCGGCCCCAAGTGTGCAGTGTCTCTCCATGCATGGTTAGCAAACAATCGCTTCCAACTTCCGCTTGTCAGACTGCGGACTCTTTCATCATCAGTGCAGCTGGCAGCACTGGCCAGTGGACAAGTGGAATCAGATGAGATTGAAATCACGCAATCCGCGCCACTGTGCCGCCACTCACTACTGCTAGTGCCGCTGCCTTTTCCCGCCGCCACATTGCCACTAACTGACAAATGAGGCAAGGAAAACGCGCCATTGCTGCAATTTGCTGTTTCCTGTGCTTTATGGCAGGCCCGCTGCACATTATGCTGCCCTTCCCAGCTGGCCGGTTCCTCTTTGGAAACTTTCTTCCTTTTTTTCTATTTTCTTCCTCTCGATCATTGGCGCTCGATCCGAGCGCAGCACATTGGCTGCCACTTGTTGCCCGCAACAACTTGCCTCACTTCCAGAGCCGCTCGCTCACCGATTCCACTTTTCAGTGAAAAGTTTCCACTCTCTGCCCGCATTCTCCAGCCTTAGCTTGAAAAATAACAATATATATATATATATATGTATATGTAAAAAGCGTAAATATATATACACACATGCAAGTGGGCTGTATGCGTCGTGCTTTGCCGGCCTGCCGCGTTTTCCGCGAAGCCGTCAAATGGTGGCCAGAGATTGTTGAGGAACTGCACTGATCGAGTGGCAGCGATAAACAGTCAACTGGTGTGCCACAGTGCCAGCTGTGAGGGTGTTTTTGAAATCTCTCAGCTCCCAAAGTTTCGACAACAACCAAATATTCTCCTCTGTCTCCCGACTCTCAAGGCTAAGGGCACTCTGCTCGGACTGCGACCAACTGCAGCTAACTGAACACCACTGGTTGCCGCAGAAAGTCAACAGAACAAACAAGTGCTCCAGAATTGCGACCGGCACCGAATTGGCACCACCGGAGAGCCAAATTGCTCCCCTCTTGCTGCTGCTACCTCTCTTGTCGTCGCTTATCATTTGGCCCAATCTGGCAAACAGGAATTTTCTCCTCCCATTGCTCCATCCTGCATCCTGTGATGCACCAGATTACACCAACTTGCCTCGGAGTTGGCCTCTCTCTCCTTTGTTTTTGCCAAACAGGGGGAAACATATTTTCCGCAAAGAATATCTCCAGCCACTTGTTGTGGCATGTCTCTGTTGTGCAAAACGCAGGCCGCCAATCATCTTCCATTGCTGCACACTGACGTGCCCAAAGCGCATAAAGAATAAGGAACACACAGTCCACAGGGCAGCGCGACCACCTCTTCCTGTGCTGAATTGGCTTCAAACTTTTCCAACTTTCTCCATTTCTATACCTCCGGGATTGGCTGATTGTCGCCCCCGAAACGAGACAGACAGCGAAAATCATTTTTCGACCCTCTGTTGAGTCTAGCTATTACTACGAGGCGCCCCACAGGTGGAGGAGGAGCAGGATCGAAAATTCCAATAGAGATTTGGGCCCTCATTCAGCTCATGATGGTTGCTGGCTGTGGTCAGTTGTGACCATTATCCCAGAAGCCGAATTCAATATCTTCGAACCTTGAGGATCGATTCAACTGTTGCATAATCGCCGGCCAAGGTAAATCTCCCCCCGGCTGAGTGGGACTCGTGGTTGCACTTAGCATCTAGATTGTGGCGGTCCACCCAAGTTGATATTAATCACTAATCCGCCGTAATCAGGCCCTGGATGCTGGGCAAGAAGTAACGAGCAGCGAGTGACAGTCTTCAGACTGTGCTGGAGACACTGTCATGAGTGCTGATATTCCTCCATTTCTTCTCTCTAATTTCTCTCTTGGCTCTCGCTGCTGCAAAACAAATTCCTACTCCTTAGGACTCCACCAATGCCACCAAAGCAAACCAACGAGGTGCTTTTTGTTGCGGCTCCACTTGGCATGGTTTTATATTTTTCCTTCTCCTCTCTTCTCCCATTCTCCTGCTGCTTCTGCTGCCCATTTCATGGTAACCACAAAAATAGGAACACCATCTCCATAGCTCGTGGCTCAAATTTTGAGCCGTTTCTCAACTGCAGCCAAGAGAGAGAGAGCAGCACAACAAATGGCTAGGATCGTTCTCCAGCACATAAGAGGCTGCTACTGCTGCTGCTACTTTGACGACTTGATGAGATAAACTATTTGCACTCACATTGTTTCTCCACCAGTTTCTGGTGGCTCAGCACAGCTCGCTCCAGAGGGGACAAAAATACGGCGACAATTTCCAGCATGCCGAAAAAGAAGGCCCTTCAATTTCACAAAACAGGTTCCCCCTCTTAGCAGTGTTATGAGCGCACTGGTATAATAAAAACCACCACTTTCCTGAGTGCCTCCTCTTGCCCTCTTCTCTTCTCTTCTCCTTCTCCTTCTTGTGCCTCCTCCTTTCATCTTACTGCCTCTGCTCAGACCAAATTGATATAGCTCATTAAATGTGCCTTCTGAATACAATCGTCGCATGTGCTGCGGTTGAAATGCGTTCATTAGTGCTACATTAGCGACGAATAGGGTCACATGATGGTGAGGTGAGCTGGGCTGAGGTGAGAGAGAGACAGAGACAGAGGCGCATTTTATTAGCACCACCAGAGCGCCACTTTGTGCAGCTCACTCATGGCCTCATGCTAATCTTTCCTCCTCCTGCTCCCTGGCTATTTGATTATATCAGATTTCTTGTTCTGTCGTGCTTGCTCAGTCGGAACTTTCTTCCACAAGGCTGGGGGCTCATCGAAGAGGCTAAATTTGATTCGTGTCCTAAGCAATGGTGATATTTCCCTACACCACCTGTCTGCTGGCACCGTTCTGGCCCATCAAAAGATGTATATAACAGATTTCGTCATCCTCTTTCTCTCCAGGGCGACGAAAACCAGCTCAGCTCTCCAGTCTGATACGGTCAGTGTTTGTAAAGTTCTGGTGAAAAATAAAACGGCCAGAAGGCAGTCAGTGAGACGACGAGGCAGTGGATTGGCTGCAGCTTGCGACTCATGCTTGCGATGAGGGCTTTTCCACAAGTTGAAGGGCCAAAAGTTGCATGATCGGGTTGAATTGGCCACCCTCTGGAACAGTTCGCCTGCCCATGGGACATATAGATCGTAGAGAGTGGATTCTCTATATTGGAGCCAGTTCATTTCTCATTCCGATGCTTAGGCTTAGGATGAAAGAACTGAGGCGGCTAGTTTGAGTTTTGTGGGAAGTTGAACATGCGCGAGCCTTGACCTGGCGCAAGCGCAATCAAACGACTGCACGAGACCACTGGGTCGTGATTCATCGTGTGAGGTCCGTACTCTCTGGCCAAGAAGTTCTGCAACATCAACTGGCCCAGAGACCAGTGCTTATTCTCGCTGAATCTAAACTTGGGCATCCAAGGTTCTGGCAATGTGCCGGTCGGCCTAGCAGAGAAGCGCCGACTGAGTTGCATCGCAATTGCTTTGATACCTCGCGCCACAGCAGAAGGTAGGCGGCTGGCTATGTTTGTGGCACAAATTTGCTACAAAGATGGCTTACTTTGCTCATTCCATCCGACAGAGAGAGAGAGAGAGAGAGAAAAATAGAATTACTTTCTTGCTTGAGCTCTCTCCCTAGACGTTTGGCCGCTCGCTGCCGATGGAGTTGGTCTGGCGAATATATGCGGCAAACAGTAACTTGCTGCGAGAAATTGCAGCACCACACCTCCAAAGGAATGGCAGTTGTAGTTCCAGTGTTTGGGCAGGCGGCTCGTCTTGATTGTTAGAGGCAATAAATAATAGAATTTGCCCCATGATAATACAAAACAATATTGCCGATAATACATTAAATCAGGCTTGTTGCTTGTTTTGTCTGGGGCCACCATTCACATTTCAATTTCCTCGAACAGAAGTGGCCCTCGAAGTTGAGGAGTTGCGAGCAATGGCTGACTACTATTGCCAACTATCTCTCTCTCTGTCGTCTCTCTGAGCAAGCCGACCTTTAGAGTGCCAACTGAGGTAAGAGCTGAGTAACTTGGAGGCAAGCATTGTTTGTTGCCTGGTCTAGACTTGGTTGCTCGTTGTGAGCAAGATCAACCAAGCGTCCAAACTTCGTGTGTGTTCCTCCTCTCATCGCCAGCCTAGCGAGCCTGGCTGGGAGGCGGGCGCGAGCACGGCAGACAGTCGCTGTCCACGTTTGGTGAGTCCATTAGCCGTCGGTCCGGCTGATTCCATTGAGAGGCGGTGCAATTGGATATTTGCGATGGTGTTAGGACCAACACCAAACTTAATTTTGAACTTTGCCTGGGCGAAACCAACACTCAGGTAATGGTCCCTGACTTCGCTTCCACTCTCTCTCTCTCTCTCTGTCTCTCTCTAGATAAGGGACCCAAATCACGCACACAAAAGAGCATTGAGAAGATTCTCATAGAATCTCATAGAACTACATGTGTACGTGTGTGGTAGTCATAGCAGGATCTGTAGCTTCCTCTTGTTGCTCTCTAATAACGGCTGTGCATGCCGCGGCTCACAAGCATTGTCTTGTGCCCCAACGTATCGTATCAACCAGAGCAGATACATCATCATCAGACTGGAGCGAACCTTCGCCGGGCCTCCCTCAGTGAGCACCTCAATTGGTGGCCACGTTAGACCAATCTCCTCCTCCTCCTCCTCCTCCTGCTCGTCCTTTCTCCTCCCTTGTTCTTCCTCTTCCTAGCTCTGACAGTTAATATTTTTTCCCCACTACGAAGCAGCCTTGCAGGAGAAGCGCTAAAAAGAGGCGTGCCCAGTGGTGTGATTTGAAGGGCGGCAAAGAGGAAAGAAGCCAACTGGGAAAGGTGTTTCTTCGTCGGCGCCTTCTTTTTTGCTCCTCCCTAATTTTGCCTGACCAACGTTAGTTTCAGCAGAGTTATTCATGAGACCGACTCACTGACTTCGGCTGGCGGAGCCCACACACCGAAGGGCAACAATAATCAGCACTCTCGGCCCTGCTCGCTCTGATGTCTTAATTCATTTTCGAATTTTAAAAAAGACAAAACTGAATTAGAGGTGTTACCTTTCACTGTTCGATGAGGATAATTACAATTTTGTTTGGGGCCGCACACGTAGCTGCAGCTGGCCAGTGGCCTGTAGTGGGCCAAGCGAAGCTGTTGCCATACTTCAAGGAGCACGCCAACATGGAATCCCTCATATCAAATAATGAGGGCAAATTTTTGTTTTGAGTGCCCAAAAATCGTGTCCAATCACAAATCGATACCTGCTTTTGCCACAATTATCCCCAGTCACTGTGCCGTGTATTTGTCCTTATCAGTGTCCTACTCCGTTTCGTCGTGTGTTGAACGGTGCAAAAGAAGAGCATGGGAGGAGGGATAGGGGATGAAAAAATTGTCGGCATTGAATCAAAAGAATTCACCGGCACGCGAATTTGCATTTGAATTCTTCTTTCACTCATTCCTTTAGTCGGCCGCCCCTCTTCATCTCGGCCAAAGCAACGCCGGCCCGACAGTGAAGTATGCCTTCAAATCCTCCTCGGCCTCTATGAGTGCCCGAGCGGGGGTTAGCATCCACCTTTTAGCACATATGTGCTAGTAGTGTGAATTTCAACCTCATCTCCAGAATAATCGCCTAACGTGTTGGAGTTTCCAGACTGATTGGTCTTATACTCTCTAAATTAAGCACGCATTATCCGCCTCTTTGATTCTAACATAGGGGACTTCTGATGAAACGACTGCAATTTCTAGAAAACTATGCTCCAAGTTTCAGATAGGTTGATGTGAATTGTTTGAAACATGCCCGTCGTTTCTAATATTTCCTATTATTCTTCTGATTTGTTCATTTTATTGGCCTGTTTCCTCATGATGAATCCTTTTTCTAAAGCCGCATTGTTCTCATTGCGGCTGAGATTCCTCTAATCTGACCAAGTGTGAATTTGCTAAAACTCGTCCCCTCTAGAGTCGGTGCCCCCAGTCTTCTAGGTATAATTAAGTGAGACTTTTGATCGCGATACCATCGTATAAATACATGATCGTAAATAAAGGGTTCCGGACAGGTAGCTCCTGATAGGTTGGCGGCAAAATCTTACAAGTCAAAAGTTAACCCCGTCCCCTGTTGTCGGAGTGCGTCTAAAGTCTTTTGTCACTTATCCTATTTCCCGTGCCTGCCCCGTTCTGGTTGATTAGCATTAATTAACGAAGCTTGAATATCGGTTTAATTTTGAGCAAATCTATAGCCCATGGACATTTTCCACATTTAATTACATAACAAAACTAACGTGACAATTTTTCTCTCAACTTGCCCACTCAAAACGAATCTCACACAATTCGCTCTGGAAATCGAACTTACAAATTCGCTCGCTATATCCACAGCTCGTTCTCAACGGGATGAGGCGAGAGTGCAAATGTCACGGACTATCAGGTGAGTCATCATTGAATATCTCTAGATTTCTTCAGAAATGCTCGCTATCCGATGTGCCTCAATGCTGACGCCTATATCTTTCCAAAATTGAAATCTTTTATCAGGTGCTTGCACTCTTCAGACATGCTGGGATAAATTACCACCATTTCGGGAGGTGGCAAACAGATTGCACGACAGTTTGGACCAAGCAATACGCGTTGAGATGTATGTTGCGCCCCAGGGAAGTAGCCTTCTGGCGAATCGGCACAAATCACTTTCCTCGTCTAATGCATTGACCAGGAAGACGAATAAGAAGCGCTCATCATCCATACAGCATCCATCATCCTATAATCATCCACTGAGTGGCTTCGGTAGATCCATGGCAGGGGCGACACAGTCAACGGTACAAAAAAGCAAACTGAACTCCGAGGAAAATGGAAGTCAGTCTAACTCACGATTGCAGGCCTATCAACAGGATGGAGGCCTGATCACTGGTTCATCAACAGGTGGTGGACAGGATAATCAGGAAAATAATGGCGCTCAGACAGACGGACTAGCCGATAGTCAAACTACTAGAAAATTTGCTCACAATTCATTGTTTACCTCGTCAACCACAACTCCAGTTTCATTCTTGATGAATACAACCAGCACCATGGTTAAAAAACGCCCCATAGCAAGATCGATTGGTCTCACGGCTTCAACCATAACGCCAACCAAATTCGATTTGCTCTATGCAGAGGAATCGCCTGACTTTTGTGTACCTAGCGAGAGGTACAATATCAAGGGTACTAAGGGGCGAATATGTAGTGAAAGCTCAAATGTTAGCAACAGTTGTGAGAGATTATGCTGCGGGCGAGGCTATAAGACGGAAATTAGAGAGGAAAAATATAAATGTGAGTGTAAGTTCCAATTTTGTTGTAAATTACAATGTAACACCTGCACAAGACGGAAGGTCATACACAAATGTCTATAGAAGGAAAAGGAAAATACGGCATGCACCTCAAGAGGATGTATCCAAGCCCTATTTGTTATAACTAATAATCTATGGTATCATGAGCGAACTTCATTTCATTGAATCTGATTCTCATTAAACTAATTAGAAATCGAATCCAAAGGTGCAAGAGGTTGTATGCTTAATTTCAAAATTTGATGATGAAGCCGGTCAACGGAAAAGGTCATCTTCAGCATAGCGACGAAATTGCGATGTAGTTTGTAATCTAGTCTCCGCTCGCTTCGACGATTCCGTTATCTCTTTCACATATGCTGCCCTGGACTTCTGGTACTCATCCGACATCTGAGCCACCATCTTATCAATGATATCGCGCAGGGTTAGACTTTTCACTCTAGATGTTATATCGCCGCGACAGTATGGACATGTCGATTGAAAGCGGTTCCCGATGCAGGAGGAGCAGAAACTGTGTGAACAGCTCAATATAATTGGGTCAACGAGGGTCTCGTGGCATATGGGACAATCGAGATGATTTTCCAAAATATCGATGAATTTCTCGCGGACGCGTTCCTCGACCATTTCCTCAATCAACAGACCAATCTTATCGGGAAATGGGAACGCCTTTAGATCAAACCTTGAGAGGTGTTTCTTTGATTTAGCGCTCGTTTGAGTCTGTTTCTCACTCTGTGCTGCGTCAAGCTTCTTGAGCAATACTGTATCACGATAACTACGCTCAGGTGTGACTAGATTGCTCCTTGCTGTTTCAGATCGAGAGGCTTCACTGTTTGGACCGTCTCCTTTGGGGCGGCCCTGCTGGCTCGAAGAGGCCTTGGGCTGAGCATCTTTTGAGGTGTTTTTTGTTTGTTTAGATAACTTTTGCTGAAGCTCCCACAGGTCCATGCGGACCTTGGTCGATTTTTTGCTCGGCATCTTGTGGGGATACTTGTCGGTTGATGCTATTTGCTTGGAGCTTGGTGGCTTCTCGTAGGAATTGTCGTCCGAGCAACTGTATTGGTCTCCAATTTGTCCCCCCGATTGTCTCCCCAAAGCGAAGCGGGAGAGGTGAGCGGCTGGGCAGCGCGTGTCGAGGGTGAGTCTGTTGGCCGGCGCTCAAATTGCTGTCTCCTCTAGTCTGATCAGGGAAACAATCTAAAGTGTGAAGCAGTTCGAAGTGGAAGCTCGAACATTATTAGTCACAGTTGTTTATTGTTTGGCCTCGGCTAGTTGCAAGCGATCTGCCAGAGAAAGCTGCTAAATTTAGCCGCCCGATCAGGCAATTCTATTCTGCCAATCATAACAGGGGGCAAGCGCCAAGTCTAACAAGCTCATCTATCGGCAAATCTGCACGAGCCCTCACATCTCCTCGCTCTTCAGGCAACAGGCGAAGAAACTTTCCCATCTCCCCTTTCGTTTTCATCCAGTGGTAAAGAGAGCTTGTCTCCAAAGTTCCTGTTCCCCTTCCCGTCCCTGCGCCTTTGTCCACATCCTTCTATTCCCCAAAGGACTCTGTCAAGCCAGATGAAAGCCTAACCGTTCAGAACGAAAGGCAATCCCATGATCACGAATGCAGGCCTCGAACATGATCGAAACTCTGGTGAGTTTGGCCCTGGAGAAATATAATCCGCGGCAACACTGCAGTGTCATATGGATGATAGCTCGCAGCGGATCTTCTGGTTGTCTTACCAATTGTATTAAGGCTGACTTGCCAGCGTACGATTGGCAGTGTTGTGGTCAATGGACATGGCCCCACCACTGTGCAAGCCGAAGAGGCAGTGGCACTGGGCGTGTTAGGCTGATGCCTTGCGATGAGCATCGCACAGCGAGGCAGCCGTCCACTCGAGCAAAAAACAAATCTCGTCGCACTGAATCTGCCTGTTGCTTCGTGGATCCTTGCACTGAAGGCGCTGCAAAAACTTATGAATTGGCCGAGTGTCCTTCCAAAACAACTACCTATTTGACGTTTCTAGAGTTATCGCATCATCAATTGTTGAAGTCAAATTCAATATCATAACCCATGCATTTCTGAATTATATTGATCTTCCATGGAACATTCCTGATTTCCAGAACTTACGAAGAATATCGGTACAAAATGATGCCCACCGCAGCTGATATTTCTATTGCACGCAACCAGCAACAACAGCAGCCCATGACCACCATCAATGAAACAAATGCCATATATAGCAACAATCCAATGAGCGAGACCATATATAATAATAGCAATGGCCTCTCTTTCAGGTGGGACCCTAGTAATATTAGGATAACCTCATTGGCTGTTGAGAAAACTCTGGAGCCACTTGTGACGCAGATCACAACTCTAGTCAACAAAACAGGGCCATCCAACCAACCCAGAGGCCAATCCAAGAAGGCTCACGTACTAGTGGCAACAATGGAGAGAGCTATCGATATCTTCGTCCAGAAAGGCCAAGAGATAGCAGCTGAGTCCCCGACCATGTTCCATGAGCTAAACGCAGCCATCGACGACATTCGTTCCACTGGTAGACAGATGAGTATGATGTCTAGGGAATTTGTTCAGGATCCTTGTTCTAGCGTCAATCGTGCCAACATCGTCAAGGCAGCCCGTCCACTCTTGCTAGCAGTTACTCGACTTTTGATTGTCGCTGATATGGTCGACGTTCAGAGGTTGCTTGATTCGCTGAAGATTGTTGAAAAGGATCTGATAAATCTAAAGAATGCCTCTAGTCAGCAAGAGGTTATTGATTCCAAAGAGAATCTGTGGAACAACACCGACCGGTTGATCAATGAAGTCGACTCTCGCCAGCCCAAAGATGAGCGTTCAAGATTCCAACTTGCTGCTGCTAGAGCAGTTCTCAAGAAGAATAGGACATTGCTCCTCACTGCTTCGAAAGTTTATGTAAGACACCCGGAAATCTCTGAGGCCAAAGGTAATCGCGACTATGCATTTGCGCAATTTTGTGAGGCTGTCAACACCATCAGCGATGTTGCCCAAGATCGTTTCACTCAGACCGGTGACTTCGAGGTTGCTAATCTAGAGGACAACCTGAGAAATATTGGAAAATTGGCCATCGCTCTAGACTCTTTCGATGAGGACATCTCAATAGATCCGAGTTCTTATGTTGAATCTGAGATGAGACCCAAGTTAGAGGCTTCCCTAGAGCGCATCATAACCTCATCAGCCGCCGTTGCCGACTTCGTTTGCTCCCTAAAAGATGATTGTCGATTCTGTAGAGCGGATAGACTGCAGGAGCGCCAGGATTTATTCGTGGACAAATGCAATTCAGTTAGACAGGCTCTCCAAGATCTGCTTTCCGAGTATGTTACAACCAACGCTTCCAAAGGTCCATCCGATGGCCTCAACAGAGCCCTCGAGCAGATGTACAAGAAGACCAGGGATCTTAGGCGTAACCTGAGGCAGGCTGCTGTCGATCATGTTTCATACAGGTTTCTCGTTGAACCGCAACTAGTTACTTCTCTCGTTGGCGCTGCCAAAGATGGTGATGAAATTTCGGTTGAAGAATATGCGGCAGCCTTGAGGAAAAACTCCAAGATGCTTATGGATGTGGCATACCTTAACTGTTGCATGTCAACCAATGAACTAGGAGTCGACAAGGTGAATCATTGTATCAAACAGCTCGACAAACTTTCAACTCAGGTAATAAATGCCGCCAAGATATTATCAGCCCGAACAACAAGCAAGGCTGCAATCGAAAATATGGACGAATTTCATGACAGGTGGAAGGATCAACTCCAGGAACTGGTAGAGGCATTGCATAAGATCATATTAATAGATGACCTATTAGCTCTATCTGAGGTTAATACCAAAGAGGACAAATCTGACGGTGCCAACGCTTTACAGCAGGATGACAAATCGGCATTCGTACGAGTTGGCACCTCAATATCAGACCGTTTTGCCAGCATCCACAAGGCAATAGAGGCAGAAATGAGCAACTATGACAAGTGTCCGTACACCGATTCAGTTCTAAAAGCGAACGCCGCCTTGAAGAAATCAAAGGACACGTTTGATAGATTCCATCAAAACATCACGAGGACCTTTGGTGACAAGAATCGAAGCGATATGAACAAGGCAGACTTCGATCGAACCACAAATGAACTACTGATAAATCTGAAGCAGCTTAGATATGCAGTTAGGATCTACGACGAACTCGACTCGGAAACGGAGGGCGACTATGAAGATAACACCTATGAGACGCGAAGCAAGTCCAGCTTCAATACCGATATCGACGAGTTCCCTGGTGTCGCTGGTATTAGTAACACACGAGATGCATATAGATTCATCTCCGACGAAGATAAGGAAAAAATTGCAATTTATGTCGAGAATTTCCGCACTGAGAAAAACAGATTCGATGCGGAAGTTGGTAAATGGGATGACAATGGAAACGAGATCATTGCGATGGCCAAAAAGATGTGTAAGATAATGATGGACATGACAGACTTTACTCGTGGACGAGGACCTCTAAAAACCACTATGGATGTGATTAATGCAGCCAAAAAAATTTCCGAGTACGGCACAGAGCTTGACAAAATCGCGAACTTGATCGCTGAACAGAGTCCAGAGAGCGAAACCAAGAGAGATCTCCAAGGTTATCTTAAAGAGATAGCCCTCTATTGCCATCAATTGAATATTACCTCCAAAGTGAAAGCCGAGGTTCAGAACATTTCGGGTAGCCTGATTGTTTCCGGTCTCGATAGTGCGACTTCTCTGATTCAGGCTGCCAAGAACTTGATGAACGCTGTCGTATCGACGGTCAAGGCCTCTTGGGTGGCTTCGACAATGTACAATCAGCGTCTCAATGGGAACTCGCCACCGATCACAGTAGTCAGATGGCAAGAGAAAAAAGTTAATAGAATTCGTAAATGATTTGGAACAGTTTGAGATATATTTCACATTGGCGAATCTTTTAATAAATTAATGCGATTCCGTTAGTTTGTTGGAAATTCAGATTGTTTCTCTCCGACCGTCTATCTTGTGTATTTGCCCCAGATATGCAGTAAAAAGACACATAGTATAAAAACTAGACTGATGATCAAGACTGGAACAGGTCCAACTTTGATTCCCGGGCTGTCATCAGTGTAGAATCTCCACATGGTATTTGTAGCACCGGCTCTTCCTTTGGAAGCAGTAGCGCCAGATCTTCTCGAGGTGGAATTCATGATTGCAATCTGTCGAATGTAGATCCTGGAAGATTGGTCCTATGGTAATAATTGAGAATTGCTAAATAACAAGTGCGAAATATGTTTCCAATAAGAACTTGATTGGAGGAAGTCAGTGATTCCTTGGATTTGACATAAGGATCCTGCTTTTCTGCGGCGCCGAAGCTGCCACGTGTAACGGGCATAACGCCGGTTCGAATATCCCGCCAAGTGGCGTGCGTGGTCCAGCGCCGGCGACGAAGTCGCCAGTATTCAACACCCAATCATCGAGACAACATGTAATAGACCCCATTT
>Ga0058701_10000861_pt1 | contig 20724 bp, 8 predicted proteins | sample AgamicOrMae_FD_97039 | JGI IMG/M metagenome (GOLD analysis project Ga0058701, IMG submission 97039) | Agave microbial communities from Guanajuato, Mexico - Or.Ma.e | ecosystem: Host-associated > Plants > Phyllosphere > Phylloplane/Leaf | place: Guanajuato, Mexico | collected 2012-06-04 | reverse complement strand
TCACTGCTCTGTCCGATGAAATGAAGAAATAAAATACAGCGATTTTCTGGTTCGATTCTTTTAAAACGCTCGATCGAGCGTGTTTGCGAATACAAATTTAGTTCAAATCCTATTTTTGGGAAGCGCTCATATGGGGCCAATGCTTAAAATGGATCTATTACTGCTTTAGCTATCTCAAATGAAATGAAGCAAAATCGCGATTCTTCGGTCCATTTCTTCCAAAACGCGCTCCTAAACTCAAGACGAAGATTTGAAATGCTATTAACGCTCTCATGGTCAGTATTTCAAGATGATAAAGTGGGTGAAATCGGCGTAATCTAGCTTGACCTAGCCTATGCCTATTGACCTAGGCTTACGTGATCGGCTCTTGATTTAGTGTAACTTGACCTGTGTTAACCCAACGTAATTAAACATTAAACCCAAACTTGAACTTATAACCCAACTCATCCATCACCATTATCGCAGACTTGGACCTTCAAGGGGTATGAAAAAAGTAGTGCGTAGAAAGCACGTCAAGGTTACAGCCACAAACAATCCCCGCAGTTGAAGTGTTCGTGTGGATATTCGATGCGGGCGGATATCCGCATGGACATCCGAATATCAATATGAATGGCTATATAGCGCGGATATCCTCACCCTGTGATCATTTTCATGGATATGCCGACGGATATCCGTGTCCTTACTACGGATTGTTCGACCTGCGATACGACCTTTAAACTGCATAACCGTCAATAAGATAAACACAAAACTCCGAAAACTATTTAGAACCAACGTGAAAAATATCGGTCATGTAAATGTCCGGACGAGGCTGAAACTAAAGGATTCCAACGAAACGAAAAAGTTACATTTTTTTTCAGAAATGTCTGCATTGCCAGAAAAAAAGAACAAGAAAACACTCCAGTCAACGCCAACGCCCACCGCAACTACATAATGCACAAAAATAACCGGGCAAATTCGAAGGAGTTCATATATAAAGTTGGCTACACCGGTTTGCTGAACCCACGCGAACCTCGGTCCAGCGAAAGTTCTGCTTTAGTTGACCAACGCTCAGCAAAAACGTCGCAGCAGCAATACACCCAAGCTTTCGTCAATAACTAATAATTAGACGATCAACAAGTTTGGCGCCGCAATCAATCCAAATGTTTTTCATAGTGTCAGCGCTACCAAACGCGCCAAATAGTCAAAAAAGTGTCTTAAATACAAAAATTGCATTCTAAGTAGCTACTGTCTAGGTGGGACTCCCAACATTTCTTTTCCATTTTTAATGTTATTAGATCTGACTCCCTCCTCGCCCTCCTAGAGTGCTTCAAACGACAGTTCATTGGTGGTCCTGCATAAAAAGTTGGGTAAGGACAACATAAACAAGGTCTTGAAGAATCTATAGCTCAAAGTCAAAAGTGCTCTAAAATTGAAAATCGAAACCAGATGTTGAGAGAAGCATTAATACAACACAAACACGCATTTCTAAAGCTTGTTACTAACCGTAAATTAATCTAGCTTTTAGGACTCATAACCGCATGTTCCTACGCCTCAGCAAGTTGGTTTCCACCCTGCGGACTATGAAAAATTTCCATCACGCAGTTTAAGTTGCTGAAGAGGTATTACGAAATACGCGCGATCTCGCAAGAATCCATCACAAATCAAATAAGGGGTCTTGAAAATTAACGACCCTCACATAAGGAAGAAAAATTGATATCATCACCAAGAAATGTGTATTGATTTCGCTTTTATCAAAACTAAATGATTCGTAGCTTTACGTTCAACGCACCAGAAGGTCACGCTCAACCCTTTAAAAAGACATGAAAAAGAAAACAACATGCAAGTAAAGACGTAAATATATGGAGCACACCTGTGAAAATTCAAGGAAATTTACGGCTCCAAAAAGTTCAACCCTTCCCTCATAGCAAATAGTCGATTAGACGTTTATTAGACGTCTACAGCGTAGACGGTTTACCTGTATTAGACGTCTACTGATAGACGTTTATAGACGATCTAAGTGACCGCTTTTCAAACGTCTAATAGACGTTTATTCTGGGACATCTATAAAGGACGTCTATTTGATGTCCTGGAATAGACGTCTATTAGACGTTTAAAAAGCGGTCACTTAGATCGTCTGTAGACGTATCCGTAGACGTTTAATAGACGTAATCCGTCTACGCCATAGAGTCTAATAGATGTTGTTTAGATTGTCTATAAGTCTAGACGTGTATAGACGTCTAGTGGTAGACGTCATTTCACTTTCACTGAGATTGTCACGAAAAAATGAACATAGCGGATATTTACACACATTTATCGTATATCTGTACTGGGGGAGAGGATATAGAATCGTGTAATACCTGTTCTAAACCTACCCTACACCTAACTTATCGCCTAACCGTCCTAACACGCGTTTAAAGAAATGGTGTTTGCTTCGTATATACCTCAGGTGACAAAACATTTCCTCAGTGAGTGCTAAGAAATCTCCCGGTATATATTTAATGGTACTCGACAGAAGCCTATTTGTTGCGCTTTTACTGGTTTGTTAACGTAAGACGACAAAAGTAAAAGAACAATTTCTTGAAAAAAGCAATCGATTCTCCTGTTTTTATTTAAAAACTCTTTTCGCTGTAAGGGATGTCTGCACACGCCTCACGTGATTCCACCTTGAAAAGGTACAAGTCCGAATCAAATTTAAAGTGCCTGCCATCTTCTCACGGTAGCATCAGGGGGTCGAGAAACGCCTAAAAACCAAAGATGAGAAGACCTTTTTTTCAGGGGGTCGTCGCCCCCCACCGCCCCCTTACCAGTAATTAAAAAAAATAGTTCGAGTCAAATTCTAAGAAGTGTCCGTCATCTTTTCAGGATAGTATCAGGGGTTCGAGAGACGCCCCAATAATGCCAATCGCACTTTATTTGCGGTTATCCGTGGTTATTTTCCGGGGTTTTTGCCTTTGGTTTAGCTCCATAGATAGACGCAATGTTTGTAAAAGATCTACATCGTGGACATCTATTAGACGTCTAGAAGATATATGTAGATATAGGTGTTTTGTCCACGAAAGATCTACGCCGTGGACGTCTTTTAGACATCTATTAGACTGGTCCTTGTAGATAGAACAACTTTAGTCTATAAGATCTGCGGTTAAGACATCTATTAGACGTCTGTTAAACATGGCACCGTAGATCGTTCTTACAAATCAGATTGTTCTAAACTGAAGACATCTATATTAGACGTCTAAAAGACCTAGCTCTGTACATAGACTTGCGGTATATATATTTTATATTTCATTAAAAGGTCTATGTTGTGGGCATCTATTAGACATATAGAAGATCCAGTTCTGTAGATAGATGTGTTTTGTCTACGAAAGATCTACGCCGTGGACGTCTTTTAGACGTCTGTTAGGCTGGTCTTTGTAAATAGATCTCTTTCGATCTAAAAGACCTGCGGTGAGGACATCTATTAGACGTCTATTAGACGTGTCACTATAGATAGACACATTAGTTGGTCTAAAAAATAAATGGTAGATGTGTATTTGATGTCTATTAGACTAACACGACAAATAAACTCGTCTATAGACGTCTATTTGCTATGTGGGTTCGAACACCAATGAAAAAAAATAATAGTAATAAAAATATATTGTAGTTTTGGCAGGTTTGGTCCTGCGTACAAAAATAAAAACAACCTAACGTTCTAACAACACAGATTTTACCTTGTAAAAGATAAACAAAATCTACGGTTCAGCAAACAATAATTTACTCTGAAAAAAAATCCAGTTCTCACAAATATGAAAAATTTAACATTATCGAACGATGTTTGATGGAACTAAAAAGTATGAAAAATCTACGGACATCCCAGAGGCTGGCTTGACATGCAGACACACGGGAGTCCTTCCGGCGTAAAGATGTTCACGTAACTCTTCCATAGTCGGTTTTGGCGACTGCAAATCGAGAGATGCCACTCATATGTTTGAATAAAACGGAATGTGTGTGTCGTTTATTTGAGTGTGTAGTGGGCACTCTCACTCTCATCCCTCCCTGGCCCCTCCCCTCCCCTCTCTCGTCCCGGTATAAAGGCACAGTTCATACCTCTCCTCCGCCAGTTCTGTAGCGTCAATCTCACCATGCGCCTCCTAGCGGTGAGTTAGGAACCAGAGCGCCGGCGGGAAGTTTTTTTCTTCTTTTTTTTTGCGAGTGAATCTGTGCAAACTGTGGTGTTTTTCTACGACAATGTGCCTTCCAGGATACGGATACTCTTACGTGTGGACTGTAATCACCGGTTGCGAGTTCAAAATTCAGATTTCGACCGCGAAATTTGAAAATTCGAAAAGTGCTCAAAATGGTGCCGGTTTTCAGACGAAGCAGCGCAAAGGACAGCAGAAATATTGCAAAAGCATTGTCCATTTTGGCACAAAGCCCTGAATTCAATCATCAAATTATCAAATACTCGAACTAAAAAAAAGAAAAAACATAGAAGAATGTATTTGAAATGTCTTTTGACATCCTATCTGAGCTTGTCAGACGAGCGTGATTTTTATTAGATTTTTTTAAAAATTTGTTATACAAAAAAATTGTTTGTAAACAAAAAATTTGTTTACAAAAAAAAAGGAAGGAAAAAATGGCTGCTTTTTTGATACCTGTTCCGTTTCGGGCAATTTTAGCTCATGCTCTCAAACAACTTCAGTAATTTCACGCACGAATAACCCTAAATCAATTTTAATTGCTATTTGCTCTTTTTTGGTTATTGTTCGTTATATCAAATGAACCTGCCCCTTTGGAGCACTTTGGTTGATTCCTATATTTGCTTGCAAATGACATTAATCAAATGAAATGCGTTTTAGTACTTGTTTTAAACGAGGAAATTAGGCTTAACCATGCTTCAACTAGGAAAGACTACCCAGAGCAAAGACAGGTGTGAGTTGTAACAGGTCTAAAAACCAAGGATGTTATTTTCGAACTTCTTTTTTGATAAGTTTGAGCAAAGGCTTCGTAAAGACGAGAAATTCGTTCATTTTTCATAAGTCTTCTTACGTCAGAAAACGGCGTGAGAAGCTTCGCAAAGTCTTCCAGCGATTCGGCATGAAGGCCAATTTTTGAATAGATTTCAAAACCGCTGTCAGGTGACATGCGAAAAATCTATTTATTGATCCCTTAACTTAAAGTAACAGACATAATCGTGCGCATCCCCCCACACAAAAAAAGCATATTCAGTAACAGTAATCCAAAGCTAAATACTTAAGCTGTTGCAAATCAAAACTGCACAAGTAAAATTCATAGTAGCGTACTTTAACATACCTCTTTAGCCTGGCAACATGTAGTGAAATTTTCAACAATCACATCCCTGCGTCAAAAATTATGTTTTTTTTAAATGAATCCAAAAATAACTCAAACTAGTTTTTTAAAATTAAAAAAAAATCGTTTAAGGTGGCCTTGCACCTGATTGGGTTTAGAAATCAAAACGAAAATATCCCATATTTTTATTGTTTTCAAAATACTCCTATCAATGTTAATATCAAATGAAAGTGCTCGGCGAGAGCGTTTCTCAAACATGGATATTAATATTTAAAAGTATATACAAACTCCTCTCATATCCTTACTACTCTTTTCTAATTTCTATTTCCGAAAATGACAAAGCCCCGTTACCATGCCCTTTTTTGTTATTGGTAATTTAAATAAGAAACTTACTTTATCGTATATTCCTGTGTATTAGCCGCCCCCTTTCTCAGGTTAGAAGAGGTTCCACTCCAAGAAAAAAGTGTTGGTTATGCTCGAGGGAAAACATTATCTTCGAGTTGAACATTGGTGATATTTAAAATAACTTATCGATCGAACTTATTGATAATGCCTCAACCCCCACAAAAAAAAAGAAAACATAAATTTAAGAAATTTGGTTCAAAAGGGTGTAGTTTTGGAAATGATTTCGCGCGGGATCGACAGGAATAATGGCCGAGCTGATTTCAATAATTCTGCGACCATTGTCATGCAATCCGAGCGAAACCAGTTTCGCGAAATCAAAGTCACTGCCACGGTCTAGCGGAAGCTATTCACAAACAGCTTCACGGGCGGTTTCCTCGGAACGCGAAACCAAAAAATCATTCATTATAACACTCGTAAACACAATTCTACATCTTTCGCCCTTCGGAGTTAAGCATGCGTTTCCGAATACTGTACTTTTCTGAATGGCGGAACTAGAGCTAATTTGATACCACTGCGCTTTGTTCACCAAACAGATTAGACATTTCGAACTTTGATTAAACCTAAGCAAAAGAGGTCTGGAATTTTTGTTAGATTATCTTTTTAGAACTATAAATCATAAAAAAAATTAAAATCCTGTTTTTAGTCATACACCTCTAGTGATAAGGAGTAAAATTGGTGTGCCGAAAACTTATTTCTGTAAGTGGTTTTCATGTCATATGGAAAACCCTCGCCGAGCAGTTTCATGTTATAGACCAAATTCGACAAGAAATTACGAATTACCCATTTTATCTTCGCACATCTTATAAGCGACGTGTCTTTTGATCGCAACCGTACATTCGGCTTTGGCGATCCAATTCTAATGGCAACAACGTGTCGTAAGCAAATGGGTTTTGGTGGGTGTTGAGGCTTAAGTTTGCCTGTCTAGTCGGTATCTAAAGCATTCTTAGATCCGTGAGAGGAAAGAAAGCCGCCGAAAAGCTCAAGCTAATGAATCCCTGATTGGGATGGTAGGTAATCGTCCGCACGACCATAAAAGTCTTTATAAGTGATCCAGCTCCCGAGTTCAGCTTTAAATGGATTTACGAGGGGAGGGGACAATGGAAGTTTGGCGAAAAAGATGACAATGAAACTCAAAGCGGCCTAACAATTATCTTCTGAGGTAGAAAATGATTTCACTCCGCATTTTCTTGCACTTTTTCGGCGGAGAGTTTTCAGGAAAAAAAGATCCTGGTTTTGATTTAAAAGAGAAATGCAAAGAGCTACTCTAATACGGGATGTAATTTTTCAAAATTAAGCTTTCAATCTAATCTAGAGCGAAATGCCTGGATCCAATTATTTTCAGGCTTTATAGTTCGAAATCAAGGAAAGAATTTTTCATGCCCAATGAAATGTGATTCATAAAAATGAACTTATCATGATTATCAACAAAAACTTTCCTTCTCATTTAAGAAAACCGAATATTTTTGCATAAAGAAAAAATCTGCATTTCATCAAGCATTTTTCGACTTAAGATTTTAAGCGAAATCAAAAGTTTACCTTTGCTCTTAGTAAAACCAACCAAACTCGAGCATCCCTTTGAAACGCGACCACAAAAAAAAGAAATTTATGGAGTTCCTTTTTTAGAGTCACGTTCGGTAAGATGTGGATAGGTTATGCTGGATCAGGCTAGGTTAGGCTTACAAATGGTAGGTTAGGTAAACTAAAGATCAGTGAGGTAGATGTGAAAGGGAACGCTAACAAATTACTTTTTTACTTTGTTTAAACGTGACCCTGGCTTGAGAAGGGTTACGTTAGGTCAGTTTACGGTGCGTCGAAGCCAATAAGAACGAAAGAATTTCACTGACTAGACATACACGAAAGACTCCCCAGAAATTACGTTACGGATATTTTACAGGTGGAAAGTCTACGTCATGTTACACCATACTCCCCAACCCAAAGGGGGAGGGGGGTAAATTGAAACAAGTTTTCGGCGTTTAAGGCTCCTTCACGCGGTAGCGAGTGAGGAGTCTCCTCACTTCACACTTCACCTTATCTTGCCAGAAGATAAAATTATCGTCTAGGAAACGCACTGAAAAATCGCTAAATTTTTAAAATGATTTCAATACCGATAGCAATAAAAAAGCTATTTCAACGTGCTGAATTCCCATTAGTTGGCAAACATTTACAACTAATGAGTCTGACTCTCTTTAGTTAGCACCCAAGTGTAGGTCATTTGTACATAAGCTAACGAAGCTGGTTATCAGTTTGTTAACAACGGATACTTTCTTTATCTGCCGGGCTGATGGTGCCGTCGTAAAAATATCTCTGGCTAAAAACGAAAGTGAACAACGAGTGTGAGAATTGAAAATATAAAATAGCCCCACAAAAATTAGCTATCTGAACGAACAGATAAAAACTCGGGTGTGTTAAAAAAGGACTCGGCGGACACGATATATCACAACACAAATGAAATTACCGGTACTAGGTTTAACTAGTTTGGACTTTTCGTCACAGAGCGGTGAAGATCAATGAACCTGTTAGGCTTAGAAGAAAGTTTTTCGGTAGAGATGGAATCTCGTCTATTGCATTGCCCTCCTAAACTGATCGACAGAATTGAGGACAATTCCAACTAGAGGCAATTTAACCTGCTTCAACCCTACTTAACAACACGAATATTATTGACGAAATTCAACCAAACTAAATAAGCCCTGACTGACCGGACTTCACGTAACTGATCTATCCTCTCCTTACATGACCACACCTGACCTTCAGTTTACGCGTAACCTTATACTACCAAATAAATTATCAACTTATCGATCACGTCTTGAATACCTCCATGTTCTATGGAAGGATTACGTTGAGGACTTATATCATTTGTGCAGTTTTTCAATGCGATTTTCAAGCTAGAAACTTAAGTTAGATCCACCGGTTTTGTACTGTAGAAAAAAAAAGATCCCTTTCCATACCAAAGAAACGATTTTTCAAAATGCGTGATTCACCGTTTGAATATGGGAAGAACTCTTGGAATAATGCGTAACGAAACTAGTTTATGTGCAAATAATAAGCGCATCAGGGATTTCCATGGATGTATAAAAACAATAACATGCTGTTATAAAGTGCACGCCTCCCCCTCCCAAAAAAAACACAACAAAAAACAAACAAAAAAAACAGATGTTAAAGATGCAATGTGCAACGGTCGTAAATAACTATATGTATCGAAAAAAATCTTTTCCTCTTCTACATGTCCATCTTCGAAAATGCACAATTTCGGAAGATACAGTCTTTTCCAATTTTGTGTAAAACTTTGCATAAATTTTCTAATTTTTATTTTTTATAAAAAACAGAACATAGTGCACGCGTGATAATGTCAAAAAGGGGGGGGGGGAGCTCGTTTGGCAAAATGGGAAATAAGCGGAAAATAAAGAAAAACACGAGGAAAAAGGGATTTAAACAGAACCAAAACTTCATTTACGAACCTGATTTTACAGGGAACAATAAACGAAAATCAAGCTATCCTAACGTTTTAATTTTATTGCTATCTTGACCCTCTTATAAACTTCGAAGACTAGTTTCTAGCAAACAAAAATACATTCGTTCGAAACAAAAAGACGATCTGTGAGATAAAAGAAAAAAAGAAAAAAAAAGAAAGAAAGAAAACACTCAGGATCTCAAAATTCCAAAAAGTTCCTTAAAAATGGAAGCATAGTTCCAAAACAAGACCAACCACTATTTTTCCTTTATTTTTGGCCAAGGAGTGCACAATTACTTATGGCCAGAGAGGAGCGAAAATCCCTTTACAGCCTCTCCATTAATCTCCCGACTATAATCTTCCAAAAGAAGACAGATAAATCCGTCTCAGCGGGTATCCAAAATTTCCCCTTTTTAACAAGCAATTTTTTCCCCGGCGCGGTAACGCTCAAAAGCTTTTGGCTAAGATCAGCCATTGTAAATGCAGAAATTATCCGATCTCCACATTACAACAGGGAAAAGGTCACTGGGGTCAGCCGTTTGTGAGAAAATTCGTGAGGACGAAGACTTTCCCTTTCGTCTCTCCGTGTTGCGCTTCGCCCCCGCATTTCCCCCCCCCCCTTCTCCCCTGCCCCCTTCCGGACGTCAAGTGACCTTCCGTCCATACTCTCCTCTTGTCGCGTTTTTGTCCAGACAGCGATCTCGTCTCTCTCGCGCGGCCGCAGTTGCCGAAACTCCCTCTCCGTCTGACTTCCGGATAAGCGGAGATGTCATACCCTTTCTTTGGTGTAGGTTAGAGGTCGGCGGCTCGTACAAGTTTATTGGTTTTTGTAATTTCTCCGGCGTCGCTTTCATTGCTTTGTAATTGGCGGTTGTTCGGTTGGGCGGGAAATTCAAATCATCCATTAAGGAAACAAAAAGAGAAAAAGAAAAAGACTGACGCTTTGTTGGGAGTTCTTGCTTAGTTAATCGCGGCACCTTCATTAGCAAGTGCCATATGTTCTCGCAGGACTAAGGACCGGAGAATTCTTAGTTGACTGTAGCAATGCCTTGAGATGAGCCCACTCGAGTGAAATCTGGTACCCGGTATTGCTTCGACTGAATGCACCCCTCTGTTCGAATGCCACTCGCAATGTGGATTTTGCCGAAGTGTTTAGAGATTTCAGCGCACGTTGCATTGGTTTTAAATTTTAAAAGTTATCTTATCTATGACAACCGGGTTGATACAACGTCAAAGACGATTGCGAAAAATATCAGCTGTCGTCAATATTAAATGTTACCTTTTTTGACAGTAAAAAGTCCAATCAGAACAAATTTATTTAACAAAATGGGAAGCACTTTCATATGCGCAGGAAAATCTTCATTTGCTAAAACATTTTTCACGCAAATCTCCTTCTATTTTTGTGCAGGGCAAAGAGAAGAATAATTTTATGTGCAGAAATCAAGTTTTGAGAAAATGGGTCGAAAAAAAAACTTTTTTTTTCCTCGAAAAAGCTTAAAAAATTACATCATTTTGAGTTAAAGTCGCTACTGATCTCGTCATTCATACGATCTAGAAAAAGAAAACAGTGACATAGGCTGCTCTATGTACTACCTAGGTATGGTTATGCCTCGCAATCAGTATTGTCTATTTCTTAACGCAAAACCTTTGAAAAATTCGGCTAGTAATTTTCAAGATATAAGATTACGAAAATACGTAACTAATGACGGTATACGTAACCACCTACGACAATACTTCGACCAACAAATCGCAATCAGGCATGGCGATGCTTTGGCTAGGGCATTTCTCGTAACTCACCTAGGCTGAATGACACCTTGACCGCGGAATTTCTCATAGATCCTATCATCGCGGAGGCATCGGTGGTCTTATATCAGCATCACATCTCTGCTCTTACGAGAAATCATATTGCTAACGAAGTCTCGGTGTCTTCATTTTGTAGACGGCTGGCCGGGACAAAAGCCAGTAGCCGTAAACAAATGTGTAGACTACGTACGGCAATTGTAGCCTCGTCAAAGAACTTTCACTCGGCGTTGAATAACCCTTGCGACCGTGTGAGACCATTACGAATGTCGGATTGCACTTTTTTGTTTTATTGCCCGAGGGGCGGAAGATTCTCACGCTTATGTGTTTTGCGCTTGTTACAACATTTTGGAGCTACTTTAAGAAGTGACGACAAGATCTCTGTAATTTTCATTTGTCGGCTCCAATCTAAGCAATTGGATCATTTGACCAACTGAAACAAAGTTAATTATTAGTCTCTGGTTCCAAATCATAACGAACCGACGCCGTCTTGGTTCCTGGAAATGTGACATAGTTGCTTTACTTGCAATACTCAACTTTGATACGCTTATTAAATTTACACTCAAAGCAATTTTACTCGTTTTCCGCATACAGCAGATCATAAATCTCTCTCTTTTTCCCTTAGAATAAGAGCACAGCCGACATCCCGCCTTGACAAAGATGTTTTCATAAGTTGACTGCTATGCGCCTATTTTGAAGAAATGCGGATTACTAGTGATTCATAACTAAATAATTATTCGAAAAAGGTACAAAAATGCTTACTGAATACGTGCGTTTTGATGCGTGTAAACATTGCAAGCAAAGCTATTAAATAAATATTAGTTTGATTGCTTCGTTGGATTGATCCGCTTAGTTGGATTTCATCAAGATTCTGAAAGCTGAGTTAACTTTGGTTGAGATAGGTTTGAAAATTAAGTTCGAATTGTTCCGAAGGACTCTCTCAACCAGGTATGCCCCGAAAATATACTTCACGCTTCAGAATGTAACACCTTGGTAAACGTACGTTTTTGAAACACGTGTGTTGCGAAATAGCACTATCTTTTTGGTGTGGGCGCATTTAGATCTCAATAACGGTACAAACTCAATTGAAGCGGGAATACCAAGAATGGAGAACGTTTAATTACAGAGTGTATGTTGCAAAATGTCATAGGGAGCACCAAATGAGGCGTACAATCACTTAAGGTGCCCAAGTAGACTTTCGCCCAAAACTACTGGGTATTAGCTACACGCGCAATCACTCTTACAATACACCTTAGCAGTTCATCAAGATTTCTCAAGCGCTAATGTCCTCCAGCAAACGTTATGCAACTGTCTCCACAGGTATGTACGACTAGGTTGCCTACCTGAAAACATATTTAGAAAAAGAGAGAAAAATCTTTCGATAAAATAATCACTTACATAGAAAACGATTCGAGACGGAAATGCTTAAAAATTGCATACACAAAATACAGCGAGGATTTATTTTTGGCGTGTTCCGGCACTGTTTAAATTTTTATTTTAGGTTCAGTTGGGGTTATAGTTTCATATAAAATACGTGAGCTAAGTGGAGGTTTTCATAATTAAGCAAATGTTTGCGGTATAGGTTAAGAACAGCCCACCGAGATGAAATGGTTTGCTCCGAAGTATGTTTCAAATAACGGGAGAATTACCAAAATGTTAAAATTTGCAAAAGCACAATAAAATTATTTAAGGGTTTATTGTAAAACTTTAAATCAAACCAACCCAAGCATTTCATTCCATTTTTAAGGCAGTTCTCCAAAAGTTCCTCTTGGATACACCAGCAATGTTGCTGTCAAGAGTTTTAAAACCGCCGCTAAACTACTAATTTTTTTGTGATAAGAATCGATTATTGACTATGCCACAAGCGTTCCAACTCGCGATTAAATTATCGCCGGTAACGTTGCCGTGATGGTGATTTCTCAGAACACTTTATGCTGTAAGTCATGGCGGGAGCATCAATAAATTTCGATCGTTTATATCCCCCCTAAATTCGTGACATATAGGTACCCACTTGAGATGGCCGAAGGACCATTTTATAACCGTTTAATAACAGTCACTGCGTTCCGAAGTGTTTTTGTTTGGATTTCTTAATGATGCTTTCTCTCTCATGCGGACGCTGTTTGAGGGAGCGCAGAGCGCTGCTGTAACACCCACACCATTACGTGCAACTGTCATTCTATGGACTTTTATTGTCACAATAAACTAGTAACTCAAGCAAAAAACTCACTTAGTTTATGATAAGCTTATGTCCATCAAAAAGAAGGTAAATAGGACTGCATTTTATTTGCGGTTGACTTGATGTTTTATTTACACAAACCGAATCGCAAGGTTTAAGTAGACAAATAGTGACCTTTGAATCGATGGGGCTTTGGTACATGGAATAAAATCTAGGTCTGTACGAAATGACAAGATTGCAGGAAAGTCTAATAAATTGAAAGGGATTACAAGAGAATGAAGAGGTGAAAAATAAGTCAGAAGGTATTTGTTAATATTACAATGACACAAACTACAAGCGATTATGTAAAATTACAGGTGTTACAAATGACCGTGAACAAGGGATTACAAGAATTATGGACTTTTTTTTTTCTTTTATCATCTTGGATTTTCTAGTAATTTTTCGGCAATTTTTTAGGGAGTTAAATTGGCGAAAGGCTGATATGACTAGTGGGTAATTACCACCAAACTTTAGTTTCAGACAAAAAGCTATCAAAATATTTCTTACTAAAGGGGGAAAAAAGGCACGGACCGGACCACGCACAACATTTCGTATGTTTGAGGCTTTGAAGTTTTCATGCCCGCGCACACACGTATTGTTTACGATAAGTAAAACAGACACGTTTAGTGAGCATACGAATGCTTAACACGGAAGAAAAAGTGAATTCGTTTTCTAGTTTTGGCTTCGTTAGGAAACGCCACATAAGGCGATTTCTAGTTACCGGTACCTAAATTCGGAACGCAATGTTCAGACAAGACACTTCAATGGGGACTGCATTTAAAAGCTGAGTGTAAAACCTCTTACGGGGTACAATGCCTTGTTACAAAAGTTTTTTAGCCTCATTAAAATTGACACAACTTCCTGAACCTCATCCTCAGGTAAATGTACGACGTTTAAAAGCATATTAAGCAATTCTTACTCCATCCTACTAACTGTAAGTGAAAATTTTCACACTTTTGAGACCTTCTAATGATACCTTTCAGCACAAAAAACAATTTACAAAAAAATCAATGAAAATACACTAAAGATATAAATAAATAATAGAAAGAACTTTATTATACCATCAGCATATGAGAAACATTCAAAAGTAAATCTATATGAGTAAGAAAAATGCTTTTTCACCGAAGTAATACAAGAGTAACTAAAAGCACTACTATTAATTGCACGCTGCCAAATGTGCCTTCAAAAATTATTTGGTACAAATATATATATATATATTGCGGCTAGCAAAAGAATCTAAAAAAAAACATTCTTTTTTTATTAAAAAAAAACATAGAGAGGGCAGTTTTGAAGTGATTTCCTGAGTGTAAGTAATTTTAAGGTAGACAATATAAACCGCGGTTCTCTTTACATAGATCTCAAGTGAACACGATATATCCACATCAAGTAAACAGATTACAGCCCTAAAATACTTATCGGGAATCCAAAATAGCGATCCCAAATTTCCAAAGTAAATCATATTTAGATACAAAGAAATGAGACATAGGAACAAAAAAACAAAAACAAAAAAAACATACCGCGGTAAAATCTCATTTTTTCGTTTCCCCTAGAACCTGCCTCCCATCATCAGTCTAAATGTAAACTATGAGCTGGCTAACCTAAGCAGGTGGGAATACACCTGCACTTATACTGTAGTTCTGGCTCGACTCCCTGCGCAGCCCCGGTGCAGCTGCGGCAGGCGAACTCCGTGAGGAAAATTCTAATTATTTCGTCTTTCACCTTTGTAGGCAAAATTCCCGGCGACCGGTCGCAAAAACTCCCACGAAGCAGTCTTACAATGAATTTCTTCTGCCGCTCTTGGTACGATTCACCATTCAGTGACTTTTTATGGACTTGCGAGTTTTTGCCCACCTTCTTAATTAAGTTCTAAAAAGAAATAAATTCACTAATCCCTCGATTATTCAAGGTTACATTTTGTTACTTACTCACTTGTCAGCTACTAACGGAAACCACTCGAGCTAAGGTAGAAACCTATTTACATGCTCGCGAGAGGCTCATAAGGTTGTTTGATATGGTGGGCACTTCTGGGCGTCCCCGAGTTTATAACATTTTTGTAGATCTCACCTGAGGAATACTGACGCTTCCGGGCTATGCTTGTCTTTCTGTGCATATTCCAGCTTTTGGGGCATGTCTTGTTCCTTTTTTTTCGAATTTAGCGTGACAAAGTTTCGCTCCTTACTCAAAGGCTTTTTTCGGGTGTTGGGTAGTTTGCGCTTTTCGGGCATATTTATTTTGCTTTTTCGGCACATTTCAGGTAGTTGAATATATTCTGCTGGCTTGTTGGACACACGATGGCTTTTGGCCATATTTTAGCATTTTGTTAAAAAGTTGGTTCAAAAGTTGGCTAAAAAGTTGGAGTTCGGGCCTATATATAGGTCTCTTTGACATAAATTGGCTTCCCTGATAAAGTTTCGCTTTTGGCAGTTACTTCAACCTATAGACTATAGTTTTGGCTTTACGAGCACATATAGCGAGCTCTTCCTGGACATGTTTTGGGATGGAAGTCTTCACTGCGGCAATTTTGTTATTAGGATGCATGTCACAACTTTCCTGTCCTGCCTTAGATCAAACTTTAAGGAAGAAGGCGAATTCATGCAAGGGCACATACCTTTGCTTTCGTTGTAGACATGGTCAATCAATTACGGATACTAGATATCGCCGGGCATACTTGCACCTAGAGTAGTAGAGTACCCAAATCTTGGTCCCGCGGTCCCATCGGGAGAGCCCGAGCACCTGGGAACGAATAAAGGCGAAAGTGCCTGAGACTTTCTTCCCACTGTCAGGTGCGCTAATGGAATTATCAGTACGTTACTTCAGAGTGTCAATCACTCTCGGATTTGTTATTCTATGAATTCGTTGCACCGCCCCCTCGCAAACACCCATGGAATGCAAAACGTCTGCTGCAAGCCGTAAGAGTCATTACCTTTAATATCTTCGAGTGAAATTCAATTTCTCGGCCGGAACATTCGGGGAAAAAGGAGTGTCAATGAAGTTATCGAGATGAAGAATCGGTACCACAACGAAATTATCGCGTAACGATGCTAAAAGCATATCTTGAAGTTACCTCGTTAGTAAGATAAATTTATTTCATGAATGACTCCATGAGAATGAATAGATATAAAATTTGCACGTCGGCGATAGATATTGAACCACAAACGTCCCTGATGGAAGTCGGTTGAAAGAAGAGAGGCATTTCTTTGACTACGCATTTAGGGTTGGCAGTTAAATATCCGGCGAACAACCAACGTTCGCTTTAACAAAATTTCCATCGCCTAAGTCTCGCCCAGGCCTACTGGTCTAAAACCTTTCTTGTGCAGAAAAAATGATAATTATACAAATAAATAATAACTGAGTTTTTGAGCTTCACAACTCGTGGTTTACATTCACAGAAGTATTATGAAAAGCTTAAAAAGACATCAAAAACTAATTTAAGGCCAAAATTTCTCAAAAGCTTGTAAAAAATCACAAAAGTATTGCCTTCGAAAAGTCGCTTCAGCAATATTAAAAAAGGAAAATATTTGTCGTTCTAAATAGTTTTTAGGAGATAAAGAACCTAACCAAAAGAACTGTGTCCATGCACGGTACAAACTAAATATGATTTTAAGGGAAAAAAGCATGAAAACATTGTGTTAAGTACAATGCTCATTTATGGGACACACGACAATGATCGCAACAGTTTACTACATACTTTATAGGCATAAGCGTAAGCACTTCTATACTAAGCCACGAATAATTACAATCATACAGTTGAATATTTTACACAGCCCGCGAGGTATTAGAAAATTGGCTGTTACACTTGCGGAATCAAAAATATTTTAAAACTTTGTTTCAAGGAAACTATTACTTCTATGTTCGTAGAACGAATGGAAGTATTGGAATACCGTCAAACATCCGAAGTTGAGCTAGGGACATTTCCTGACTTTACTTACACTGAAACGTCAAAAAAACTGGTTTTTGGCTCGACGTGTGTGTGTGTCTATGCCTATGCGATAAACTTTGTCAGTGGATATCTTAGGAACAAGTTGACCGATTTGAAAAAAAATTTCGGTGTATGTTGCTATTGGCCTCGAATTGTGAACCTCCTGCTCTAGCCAGTACACTCGGACCAATATTTCCCCATAATTCGGGGAGGGGGTGATTTTTGCAATTATTTGAACCCTTATAACTCAAAAACTATTACAGATATCGAAAAACAGAGAGAGCCCTAAAAAAGTCGGCGTAAAATTTAAAGACCTAAAAATTTTGGTCTAATACATTTTTTCGATATCTCTAACGGTTTTTGAGATATTGCGAAAAAACTGTTTTTCAAAAACGTTTGTCAGGGCCTAGGGGTTCCAAAAACGTCCTGACTTGGGTCGAAGTAGGTTTAAATTATTTGCTTTAATTGGGAATGGAGAGTGAGTGTTGGACAGCTCAGTTGGGACAATATTTCCCCTAAATTAGGACGGGTGGGGGGTGTTTTTCGAGATTTTTCGAACCGATGTACCTGTATCTCAAAAACGGATGAGGATATCAAAATGTACCCAGCTAGTAAATTAGACCTACAAATGTGATTCTGATCGTGTTTTCGTTATGTGTAACGGTTTCTGAGATATTTTGAAAAAAACTGTTGTTCAAAAAAAGTTTGTCAGGGTTCCAAAGATGTCTGGATTTGGGTCAAAATACGTTTGAAATTTTTGTCTTGACTGAGAATCGAGAGTCTCCCCTGGGCAGATCAATCGGGGCAATATTTGCCCAAAATTAGGGGTAAGGGGGTGTTTTTTGAGATTTTTCGAGCCTCTGTTTCTCAAAAATGGTTGGAGACACCAAAATGTGCCCAGAAAGTAAATTATTGTTAATTAATAGACCAATAAATTTGATTCAGTACACTTTCCCGATAGCCCCAACGGTTTTTGAGATATTTCGGAAAAAAAACGTTTTTGAAAAAAGTTCGTCACGGACTAGGGATTACAAAGAAGTCTTGACTTGCGTTTAAAATGCTTGTTTTAACTGGGACTTGATTCTCCCTTGAACAGAACGGTCGGGGCAATATTTCCCCAAAATTAGGGGAGGGGGGGTGAGATATTCCGAACCGCTGTATCTCAAAAACGATTGGAGATATAAAAATGAACATGGATGTATTAGGTCGTCTTAGGCCCCATTTTTTTATTACAACGGAAATTAGTTACTGTTACAGAGTAATCAATCACCGCAGGATTTATTTACCTCGAGGAATTATGAGAGTCAATTAATCGGCAGGCTTACAATTTTTAGGTTCTAAGTTCTATTTTATACGAGCGGCTTAGGCACTGCAAAAATTTTCATAAAATAATATGTCTATTCATTCCCGGGTTAGCGGTGCGTTGAAACGCAAGCTTGCGTTTGAGATACTTTCTACGCATTCTTACGCCATCACAATAAGCAACAAATCTCTATATTCATAGGTTCCCGATTGTAGACGCACGAGATTGGATCGCGAATCAAGCCGACCGCGAGCATGTTGGATGCAAAACTTTTTTTTCCGATTGTACAAATAGACGACAATAGCCTCGACAGTAAATACGCCTATAAATCGACAGAGATATGCTTTAAAAAAAAAAAAAAAAAAAGGAAAAAATGTAACAAGAAAATGCCTGATTTTAGAAAGCCTGCCATTTTTTGGGGAGTTGTTGAATAGCTCTAACACGAATTCCGTTTCTTATTCGCGATATACTGTACATCAACATGATTAACAGCTATGTAAAACGGAAGGGTTTGACGAGAGCTGTCGATTCATTACGCTATTGATATGGAAATCAGCATTTCTTGTGACAGCGGTTTTACTTACAAACCCAAAACAAGTAGACTACAAAAACACATGTGCTCACACACACAAAAAAAGGTTTGCCCGATACTTTAGAAATTTACGTCTCAACTATGAAAATGCTGTGCAGACAAATATAAATGATTCAAGGATACATTTCATCTAACAGCAGTTAATGTTAGCTTAAGCTAATCCCATCAAAGCATTTTCAAAACTTTAAAATGGGGTCGTACCTAAAAAAATCCGTGCCAGACGCAGCGATCTAGAGAATGCGTTTTCGAGATGATTCACGTAAACCACTTCTGTGGAATGCCCCAGTTTCTTACCGGGCCAGCAGGTGAAAAGGTCCTTGACCACGGATGCCTCCCAAGGTCGACGGGGTCCGACCCGAAAGAAAGAGCGGGATTCCCGAAACGCCACCCACCGGAGGGCGTCACCTATTGTACACTTTCTCCTGATGGTCTGTACCTCCTAAACCGCGGGAGGAGCACTTGACATTTGCCCAGTCTGGTCAAACCACTTCCACGATTCCGTGTTATCATCGCCAGACGGTCGGGTGTCATCCTCCAGAGAGAAAGTTTTATAATTGGCCAGCGGTTATGGGTTTTGCCGGCACAAACGTAATCCTTACATTGCGATGACATGAGCAGCCCACAGACGATTTACGATATCCTTGTTCGGTTTTCGCTGTATGGCAACAGTGTTTTCGCTTAGATTGTTATACGGACGTACAACATGAATACCAATTCTGCATTGTAAGAAGTGCTTGCGTTTCCTGCCTTGCGTATTTTACCTTTCGTTGCGAGTACGTGTATGGTACGACGGCAAAGCACAACGCATCTCATCTACCTTTTTTTCGACATTTTTTCTCACAAAACGACTAAAAGTTGAACCACAGCAGATCCTAATGTGTAGAAAACACTATCTTGAAAATAACAAAGTACGGTTTAGAGCACGATTAAATTGACTGGCGCCATGTACTTGTATAGTCGAGATTAAAAATATGAAGAATGAGTTGATAGGACAGATATGAATCGGCCATGATTTATGATCTGGAGGGTCAGCTTTTAGACCGATTTCAGCAAAGCGAATGTCCAAAGTTTTTTTTTGTTTTTTTTAAGGGAGGAGTTTTGAAGAAGACTGACTGAAATATTCTTTAAAAGAGACTTGAAATATTCTTTAAAGGAAAAGGAACCAAAAAATTCGGTTCAACCAAAAGCTTGAAGTGATGCAGTTACTTTTGAATTGTCTAGAAAACGGATTTCTGTCCTCAGCTGCGCACATTATTGAAATAAAGTATATTTACCTTTAATAAGTAACGAATTTCCAGTTTGCACACTCGAACAGTTTCTCGCCAGTTTGCACACTCGAACAGTTTCTCGCGTAATCACAAAGCAGGAGCTCACATACTTGTTATAAGATATTAGGCTACAGGTCGAGTTTTTGTATTGTAATCATCGATTTCCTATTTTCTGCAGCTCCTGGTCCTAGCCGTGCTAGGCCACGTCAGCGCGGACGCAGGCTTCTCATCCAGTTACAGTGCGCCATCATCCAGTTACGGTCCTCCGTCATCCAGTTACAGCGCCCCTTCATCTAGCTACGGCGCGCCCTCTTCAAGTTACAGCGCCCCATCTTCAAGCTACGGGGCACCTTCCTCCAGCTACAGCGCACCATCTTCTAGTTATGGACCACCGTCTTCGAGTTATAGCTCCCCTTCTTCGAGTTATGGACCTCCTTCGAAGAGGCCGTCGTCCAGCTACGGCGCGCCCTCATCGAGTTACAGCGCCCCTTCATCCAGCTATGGACCAC
>Ga0058701_10000860_pt1 | contig 20733 bp, 9 predicted proteins | sample AgamicOrMae_FD_97039 | JGI IMG/M metagenome (GOLD analysis project Ga0058701, IMG submission 97039) | Agave microbial communities from Guanajuato, Mexico - Or.Ma.e | ecosystem: Host-associated > Plants > Phyllosphere > Phylloplane/Leaf | place: Guanajuato, Mexico | collected 2012-06-04 | reverse complement strand
GCATTTTAACAAGCAGGGGGCCGACGGCCACCCATGCCTTCGTTTGATCGCTGTTTTTAAGAGCTCTCAAACCTTCTCGGTTTTCATTCCGCAGTTTGTCCAATGCTACGATTTCTTCTCGGTCGGTCAGGATATCCTGAGCTTTGTCTTCTATTTCAGATAGTTCATCTATTGCTTTCTCCGGCACTTCCATAGTTTCAGTACTGGAAATATACAGTACTGCTCACAACGACCAGTGTAATGTTGTGCAACTTACAGGTTGATTAAAAACAGATTTAATCGATTCCTTTCTTCATGACCGATGCGCAAGCTACTAAACCAGGATTAACACGTAAAAGAATTCAATATGCCTACATAAATACATGATCTTAACCTCCTCTTCAAAAATAAATAAACAACCCGCCCTTTAATTTTTTCGACTCCTGCTTGAATAGTTCGTCCATTGAGTAACATTGTAAGATTGCCATTTAATTTTTCCTTCTAGTTTCTTGTTCGTAGCAGAATTTACCAAGGAACTAACAATGGCAACGAAATAATTTTTATTTTTTTATTTTATTTTTTATCACGATTTTGATAAAATCAACTGTTTTCGGTGCCTTTACGAGAAGTTTTGAGGTTGTAATCTGGACATAACGCCTCTAATCTACGGACGGAACTCCTCAATGGTCGTGCGGAAACGCTAACGTGGTGCGCTTGCGCGTGTGGATCTTCTAGTCCGGAGAATCCATATTGGTCACATGTGAGTACGAGCTTTATTTTCAAACACGATTTTCACGTAGAGTTAAGACGCTTTTGTTTGAGGATTTAGTGTCTCTTAGAAAGGCAACTTTCCAATAATCGGGCGTTCATGAAGATTTAGGTTAGCAACCCCTCTTGGTTACTCTGACTTAACCGGTGCCGTTGACGGGGGAATGATTCTGAAGAAAGCCCGACTTTCCCGCCATGTTGATTCTTGAATAAGTCTTAATTTTTTCTCCTGCTCCCGAATGAGTGATTTGTAATTTTGTACCATTTGCTGAGTCCAGGGTTTTTAATGATTACTCTGTGTGCCGGGTGTTCCCTGCCCATCTAAGAAATTTACATTAAGGTTCATGACCCGTGAACACGTTTCGCCATGTGGGTGCCTTTTTGTGTTAATTGCACGTTACTCTACAATTTGTCTATCGTCCTAGACTCCTACTGTCCGAAAGGCGCGGGTTTATCGGTAGAAATTCACCTTTCAACCGGGTGCAAGGTGGTACGAGTAGGGGGGTGTGTTTTGCTTACGGACGGGTGCTTTTGTTGTGGAACAGGCTCTGCGTCTAGATATCACCTGCCCAGTTATTTCACGACTTTCTCTTAAATTCCGTCGTCTGAGCCGCGATTTGTTCCGTTGAGTTCCATCAATTTGGATGGTCATTCTAACCTCAAACTCTGTTGCCCTGGTTAAAGTTCGCCTGCGTCCTTCGTTGCTCTATTCCGGGTGCCCTGCAGACCGCTCATAGCCAAGCCAGAGGTTAGGGTCCCGGAGACGGCGTTGCCGTGCGAGAGTTACTTTGCCTTGCAAGTGCACCTTTAGGTTGAAGCCGCAGTTGACCCTGCGTTATCTAATTAGGTCTATTGCATTGAAAACTCTTTTGGATTATTCTCGTCTACTTCTGTCGAACGTGGGTTTTGTGACCTCAAACTGCGTTTTCCCCTTTTCTAGCCCTTGGTCGTGACGTTTTTTTAACGATTGTGCCCGGTGTGTTTACAGATTTTTTTGACTCCGTGACCTACTTAAAATAAACATAAAAAATGGCAGAAATCGAAGACACACACTTCGAGACTGGAGACTCCGGTGCTTCAGCAACATACCCTATGCAGTGCTCTGCTCTGCGTAAAAACGGTTTTGTGATGCTTAAGGTAAGTTGTCTGCTGTTGAAATCTGTGACATCATTACTGTATGCAAATTCTCACCAGACTTTTTTTTTTTGTTGTAGGGTCGTCCCTGCAAAATAGTGGAAATGTCTACATCAAAGACTGGCAAACACGGACACGCTAAGGTACATTTGGTTGGAATTGATATTTTTACTGGCAAAAAGTATGAAGATATTTGTCCGTCCACACACAATATGGATGTGCCACATGTGAAGCGTGAAGACTATCAAGTAAGTACTGCAGCATTACCAGTTGTCAAGCCTTGTTTTGCTGAACCTTACTGACTCATTTCTTTGCTGTAGCTGACAGACATCTCTGACGATGGCTACCTGTCCCTTATGTCAGACAATGGTGACTTGAGAGAGGATTTGAAGCTGCCCGATGGGGAATTGGGACAGCAACTTAAAGCAGAAAATGACCAGGGGAAGGAACTCATGGTAGGTGTTGAAATCAGTCTGTTGATAGGAAGGGCTTTGCTTCCTTTGGTACTTAATGTTCTGTTCTTTTTGCAGTGCACTGTCCTGAAGTCGTGTGGAGAAGAATGTGTGATTGCCATCAAAACCAATACTACTCTTGACAAATAATTTGAGTGGATGCGCTTGATGAAAAGAGGGCTTGGCAGCGGTCAAGTGATGCATTGTTGAGAGGGGTCCTATGCCACTTCAGTTTCTAACCCGAGTAAACCTGACATTTTATCCTTCAAGGGGTGCTAATGGTGCTCCTTGCAGATTGGACAGTAATATTGAGTGTCAACTTGTAAAATTCTGAGAATGCTACCAGATTGAAGTTGCCGTATATTTTCAATTTTTTTATTGCTAGATGTTTCTCATTTTTTATATATTGGGTCTTAGGTCTTGGTAGCTTAAAGTGTAAATATACCTAGACTTATCTGTGTACCATTGTCAATTTGCACAAGTGTACATATTGGGAGCATGAATGAAAGCCTGCCAGTTTTGCCGGGAACAGATCATTGGTACGGTACCTTGTTCTTCATGGTGGAAACAATTGAAGGGTCTGGCATACGGAAACGCAACTTACTTCTGTGCATTAATACCAGTTTGTTATCCACTGAACCATATCCTTTGCAAAGTGTATGGGTTTGTTGAATTATTGCTTTCCCCTCCCATTTTAAGGATCTTATTGTGAAAGTACTGGTAACTGATATGGAAGGGCTAATTTGATTGAATATTTGGTGTGAATAAAAGTGAAAGAATGAATTTTGTTTAGTTCCAGTGGATTTCTTTTGCGACCTTCCTAGAAATGTCCTGTGCCTTGCATTTCACATCTTGCCCTTTACATAAACCTATTAATCTTGTGCCTGTTTTGATTCTATGTTAGACTCTACGTTTACATTTTTAGGTGCAATGTTTGATTTCAGAGATGGCTAATCTGTAGGAGTAAATCGTGCGGTCATGTGTGGAGAATGCTAAATTGGGTACTTGGTGCTTTGAATTCCCATTCATAAGATCAGTTAGATGTCTCGCGATATTGTGCAGTTAGTGCTGTTATCTGGTACTACCCGCTGTGTTGGCCTACAATGTTCTCTATTCATGACAAACTATATGGGTTCATGATACCCGTTTGTATTGTAACTCTTGTTAACTGATTAATTTTTACCTGTGTTTGGTTTGGAATGTCTTCAGAAGGTGGCAATTATTCCATTCAAGGCTGAAATGTTTTATTTTAATAGTACCTCAGTTACCCCCATTAATGTCTTAATAAAGTCAGTGTTTCATTTTTCAATCAACTTTCAGAAAGTTATCTCAAGTAACATGTGATTCAGTTTTGCTCACGGGTTATATATGTGGTAGTTTTATTTTTGAATGGAAATAAAAAATGGACATTTGGAATTACTTCTTATCAATTCAGTGAAGACTTCTCGTCATAATTCCGTGTTTTTGATCCAACCTGGACGAGGGTAATGTAACGTCATCGGGCATCTGTGCATTACAACGACGTGTTCTTTCTTACCACCGGAACATAATGCCGACCTCCTGACCTGCCTGAATCATGTTCGTGATTTTGTAAATATGATAGACCTAGCCTTAACATTGCCCCCTATTATTTAATTTATCTTTCCTCTCATCAAGAAATAACCATCGGGACTAATAAACATATTTAAGTCTACCATATCATTAACGATTTAAGCTCATTATTTTGAATATTCAAAAAAACATTAAATTTAACATTTCTCAAGGAAGAATATTCATGGTTACAGATGAGGTGGCATCCGATATCAGTATAAAGTGTATGGGTTTTCTGCTAATTTGCCTCACTTGCGATATTCCAAGATAAGAGCACTTGATTCTTTTTTTTTTTTTTTGAAAACTTTTTATTTTAAAGCATGGGCGTTTAGTAACACATGCTATCCGATCATCTCCGCACTATCTGTCTTTGTCTGCTGAGACCACACCTGTTGATTAAGCGGGATGATTTATTCAAAATGGACTCGTATACTGTACCGGTTGTCGCCACTGCAGTGAACACTAGTCATGTCGGTGAAGCACCGTTTTAGCACTCCCAACTGAATCGTAAATGATTCTGTGTGAAATATACTAATAATGATGTTTCTTTTTTTCAAATTAAATCATTCGAGTTAATCAAACCTTCTTTGCTAAGCAACGTCATAGATCAAAACATTTAAACGATGCATACAATTTTGATATCCTGCAGTTTCATCTATTTCCCGACAGACCATTCCCAAATTTCAAGAGAATTTTTTTTTTCCAGTTTTCGGACACCTGTAAGATTACGCTGACAGATGTTCAACGTAAGTAGCTTTTTTTCCGAGCGCCTTTTTGAAATATTAAGAAATTGCAATTTAATTGAATGAGAATAAATTTTTCCTTAACAAAAAATTCATGTTCAGGCACGTTCAATGTTTGAAATCAAGGCGGGAGCAGCTTGCCCCTCATTGGTTAGTTGTCGAGGGCAAACCAATCACGGAGACCGCGCTATCAGGTGAGAAAAAAAAAGGAAAAGGGCTTGTTGTTGATGTCCAGTATCTCTCAGGTATCTCTACTCCAGTGAAGAGGATGGAGTGGCCCTGTTAAAGCCGGCCGGTGATCTTGTGTTAGTGCGTAATTAATGTATTCGTGGTGTTAAGTGATTATTATGTTGACGGTTAGTGCTTAATCTCGCGAGTCGCGATCAGGGAAATGTGTCAGCGTGGGTAGTGTTTACCAGCCATCTCGTTTGAGGTAGGTTTACGTTTCTGATTGCTATTCCTCTTGTTTATGCCACAGGTTTTTATGTGGTTGTCAGTTCAATGTTCGAAGTATCGAATGTCGAAGTCTCTCGGACATGTAAGTAGTTACATGTCTCGGAGTAGGCATCTCTCTTAACCTCATCCCCTCTTACTGTGCTCATGATTTTTGTGCGTAAATTTTACCTGCGCAGTTCTTCAGTTTACCCAAGTTCTCTTTTCGAATCGAGCATTTCTCTTGAGGAGGGAGTAAAACGGGGAGCGAATGTTCTCCAGAACTAGAGGTCCTGCAGGACTCCGCTTGTGAGAAAAATCTATACATGAAGGAAAGTTTCAAACGGTGTATCTGCCGATAGATTTGATTTTTCCAATCCGTTGTTCCTTGCATTTTTCCTTTATCCGCCTCTCTCCGATTGAGTTATATCCGCTTAAAAGTGACGCCGTTAGACTCATTGTAACAGTTGAAAACGGTTGAACTCTTAAACTGTTTGAGTTTCAAAATCTCATTCCTGTAGGACTTACTTTCGGAGATCATTCGCTCCCCGATTTCATCATTAAACAGAGAAATGGTCCACGCTATAGCTATGTGAGTATACTCACATGCTATCATAACCCTCAAGAGTCACAAATCGTTGACATGACACCGCTTTCCAGGTTAGAACATTCCTTCTGAGACGGATCAGTGGGGAAAGGGGGGTGGTAAGCCTTTCAGTTGTTGTTTTTTTTCGTCCTAATCAAAGAGAACATATCCGATGTTTCCAAGCTGACATCCGAGATTTCTCCGCTGATGAGTGGTACCGTACATCAAAAGCCACTAGTCGCGAAAGGAAAATCTCGTCCAAGAGGACATTTTTGTTTCTTGACATCTTAATTAACAAGAGAGGAATGTTCGCATTCGAGGTGTAAAATACACCTTGTTTACATTTTATTTTCGGCGTTTTACGAACTGGAGTATCAGATGAGCCACCGTGCTCTTTAACCTGATGTTTGCCGATACCTGGACTAGTTACGTTCAGTGGAGCTGACTACCGGTACTAAAATTATTCTAAAAAAAATAGAAAAATATTGAAAATCGTGGCTATATTCGCCCGTCGGCGCAGATAAATGGAGACTTGAACGCACGTAGTGCACTTTAAATGGAAGGTGACTTGAACGCACGAAGCCTAACCTAATACATTTTATATGTGGCTGGCGGGCAAATAGCCACTTCGAAAAAAAATAGCAGATTTTTTCCGCGTATTGCTAGACAACCGTTCGAGGTAACGGACTCTGTATTAAGAGCGAAGTTACAGATGAAGGCTTTCAAATTTCGTTCAAAATGGTTTCCTCCTTTTTTTATTATTTCTTTTTTATCTTTGAGACTTCAAAAAAGCGTTATTATTTAGTGAAAAAGGCAACGTAAACAATCCGATTTTTTTTCTCTCCTATTAGCTATATCAATATCAATTGGCAGACTAAAATCGAATATAGAAATATGGCGTCATAAACCACGTTCAAAAGTATTATGCACCTAGGCAACCAACCATGCATCCGTGTTGTGCGCTTGCCTACCTCTATTACTACAGTAGACGCGTTTACCTTGGTACGGTATCTTTTTCCCGGGAAGTAAGAAAGGTAAAGTGTCCTTTTTGCCCAACAGGCAACGGTTCAAACCATTTTAATCAGCATAAAATCAATACTAAGCGTCAAAAATCATAGATTCGAGAAAAAAAAAGTTGACGGTTGAAATTGACGTAAAAGCAAGAAGGGCCCAAGGCTTTAAAGAAAAAGCCTCAAAAAAATTATTTGAATTTTCAAGTTAAAATGATCAAAATTGACCGAGGAATACGGAAGGTAATAAAAAACGCTGCCTGTTGCTCCATTATTTGATTGAACGCCTTGAAAACGCGAGTAAAATGCGATTTTTGCCGGATGAGCTGAACAAGCTTTCTTATCGGAACTAAGCTATTTTCCCGTACTAAAGTTACACCTGCGATCTGCTCGCTACTTCACTGATTTGTAAGTTATTTCTTCAAAACGAATTCGATCGCGTTTGGAAAAAGTCATGATAAATTCATGAGAGTTTGCGAAAAATCCCGGCATTCCTAATAAAATCATAAAAATTTGCAGGTCGTGGCGGGTGCTTATTAAAGGTATTTCAATTCTTGCTTGGAAAAATGGAATGACGTTCTTTGAAAAATCGTCGCCTATTAGTCTTGAATATTTAAAGTAATCCTGGAAAATCCACAACCAATCACAGCGCTGACCCTGTAATTAACATTTTATGTACCACATTACCTTATTGTTAGACACCGTTTTAGGCGCATTTGGTATGAATTTTCTGCAACGATTGCGAATCAATAATCAATGGAATACTTAATGTGATTATAGGTTTTATAGTGCTTTAACTATCAAAAGCAATGTAATAGCGTTAATAAGCTTGTGAATACGGAATGAAGTACACCGTTAGCGCTAACAAAAGTTACATTTGAGATGAAGAGTCGGATTTGCACATTGACCCAGTGAACCAGTTTGCCTCGGGAAGCAGGAAAAAGTCCATCCAAGTGAAGTACCAATCTGGATTCAACCAATCGGTATTTAGGGTTTACCAGAATTTCTAACGAAGCTGCAAGTGATATATTTGCACGTGTCCTTGGAAAGCCTATCTCACAAAAAAAATCTGTCTTGATATAGTTTTTATGACTAACGCAGCAGCCCTTAACCGCGAACTCTTGGGAAAACCATCGGTGTTAGACGTTGAAAAGGTAGGTACGAAAAACTTAAACACGCTCCCCTGCCAAGATTTCCACTTCCCACCTGGCATCGTACCTCCACCTGTCCACCTCCGTCATTCATGTAGAAAAGTGCCTGGTCGAGAAGACACACAATTATAGTTCAATAGTCAATTTTTCAACGGTGTACATTTTCTAGAGGATGGGGGATTACCCTGTTATGATTTGCGCCCGAAATGGCCTTAAAAATAAAAAGACGCCTAACTTTTTACCTTAAAAAATAACGTCTCTTTCAGGGATTATTTGCCTTTTTAGTTGTACGTCAAAAATACACAATTTTACTATATCTATAATTTTATTTTTGAAATAGACCTTGAATGGGTACTTTACACCAAAGCTTTTGGACATTTCGATTTATTGGAAGTACTGTGCCTAATTAAATTCATCATACATTTTCAAAAATTATTTATTTGGTTTGTTGGACATTACATTCAATTTTGAGTATTTTATACCTTCCGATCGATAATGTGAACCCTTCTTAAAATGGCCATCTTAATTTTCTAAAAAAAATTGATTTGGGTCAATTTTTGGGTGAATTTTTAATCTTTTCAATTAAAAAAAATACTATGATTATTTTTTGATTGAGTTCAGACTTATTTTTATTGTTTGTTCCTATCGGAAATCGATACTTTTTTTGTTCAAAGCGAACGGTCGAACAGGCTTACTGTTATTTTATAAATTTTAAAGGGACATCCAAATGTATTGGATTATATCACCGAACTCTCACTCTTCATATTTTCAATGCACATAAATATCTTTTGTGATCCATCACAAAAGAGTATTTTCGCGCATTACTACGCTGAAGCGCAGCCTTGCTGTACTGCGCAGAGTATACTCCAAATGACTGTACCAAGGAAAAGCAACTCGGTGGGTGGAGTATAGCCGGCCAAAGAGCACGTGGTAGCCATTTAAAGCCCTTCCAGTTAAAAGTACCCAGTACACGTTATATTTAATCTTTTAGCGTAATGAGCATAATCAAATTCTTCTCAAAGATATTTCTTGATCTGCTGTTGCTGTATTCATAGCGCTTATTCGGCATTAACGCTCACGTTTAACTTAGCACGCTCGCTCGTAGACTACCTCTCAGAGCAATGACTACGTTGGTCACAGGGGTGGTGTTAACTTACCACACTTGTAACGTGATGATAAGGCATTCATGATCTTCATGATTATGGTTTGCTCGCACTCTCCTGCAACGAGGAGTGTGATGCTATATCTGAGACACCTGTGACCCATGTATAAATCGATCTGTGAGCATGTCAATACTGAATTATAATCTTTGTTATTATTTTATTAGTACGCTCACCTTGTAGAATTTCGCAACACTTATACTCAGTTTGAAGATTTGTGATTTTCAAGGTATGTACACTGAATTTACTGAAAGTGCGAGAGCACTGATTTCTCGTTGTAATTGGTGCTGTCCATCCTATAATTTCGTACCCAAGTTAACATTTTTCTTAAAGTTGTATGTATTATCTTTCTTTTAACTCTCATTTGACTACACAGCTCCCCCTTTGATCCGCTCTTGGTTTACAAGCTCCCTTAAAAAAAAAGTAATAATTGTAGTAAATTTAAAAACTACTCGCAGAAGTTGAAAAAAAATCTTAAACGAAAATAACTTTTCAGCATAAGAGCCCTCGTATTTATAACAGTTTTTAGATCTTTTCGCATGATATACCTTGTATCTTGAATTGTTATATGAATGTACAGTATCTCGATCTAAAAAATGTATTTTTGTTAATGAATTACCATCAGCCCGAGAGGAATTGTCCGTGTCTTGGGAAGGCTCCGCGTTGATGTGAGAAAACATGAACACCGCCTTGTTGCACGGCAAAAATGGAACGGAGAGTTTTTGGCTGCTAGTACATACACCGCAAATTTGAAAGGGGACATATGCTACCTTGTGTTGCACCCTGAATTAATCTTTCTTAACATAATTCGGATTTTATCGACAAACCAATCAAGCTAAGTTAACCTACGGTAGGTAGGTTAGTCTACGTAGGTCACGTCCATTGATGGGCAGGACAAGAACGTGGGGAAAACAGCTTGCCCTCCCCTCCCATGGACCGCTAACTCAATTTTTCTTCCATGCCCCATGAAAGTGTTTTCTTTCGCCGCACCGTAGCGTATAATCAAAGGCTATTCTATTTTCCTAACTCCGCCTAACTAAAAATAGTTGCGAAAAGGCAGGAAAAGACCCTTGGGCCAAAACTCCAGACCCACCACCAACCTTTGAGTGATGGTTTTGGTTTCCCCCTAGCGCTTAACACTTTCTGCAATGCCTCGCGGTTTGCGTACGTTCCCTTATTTTAAGCAGGCTTTTCTGGGTTAGTGATCGGGCAAAGAGTGGGTGTTAAATGTTGTGGTTGGTGGGCATTCGAGGAAATGTTAGTAGGCCGGGCCAGGCCTGCAGTTGTGCCCCCCCCCCCTCCCGCACCGCGGGCGCCACGCCCCGCCACCGGGGGGGGGGTGAACCGGTACTTTTTGCTACTGAGCCGCAGCCGCAGCGCGGCTCGCTGCTCGTCCTCGATGCCTGCCCTACTGAACGCTTAAGGCTCGCCGCACGTTTCGCAGCTCCATGCCAAACTTCAAATGACTTTTATTGCAAGGTTAAGCCAACGGCTCCAGTGGCGCCCAGATCAGCTGACGGCGCCTCGCCGAGCGCCAAGCGCCAAGCGCCGCTCAAGATCAATGCAAAGGGCATCAGATGCAGATGAAGACAAAACGGGGAACGTCTCGAGAACGTCCCATTCCCGCCTTTTAAACACAATTATGGTAGTATTTTTCTCATAGAAGCAGGCGAAGTCGCATAGAGCATGTTTTCTCGGAGTGTTGAAAATTTCGGGGTTTTTAGTTCATTAATTTTTTTTTTTGTCACGTTTGAGCGTTTCTGTGGATGGGCCTTATTTTGTTCAAAATTTAACTAGGGACTATACAAAAACCATGTGGTCTGTTTCTGACATTTTTAACCCCTCTCCCCCATCGAGGTTTAAAAGATGGGTGTTTACCGGCAGGCTCGCTATGTTTACGTCACAAAAGAAACTGGTTATCATTATTTTTTTCTATATTTTATGGAAGAAATACGGTACAATGTTAATAAGTCAGTATCAACCGCGGATTCATTGCTCTTGACACATTCGCACTTTACCGGAAGCGCAAAGTAGGCGCCCGAACCTGTCCGGTCAGATCATGTAAGTAACTCAGATGCGTTCAACTTCTGGCTGGGTGCAAGACTCAAACTAGGGTATCCTATATAGTCAGCGTGTGAACCGCGAGGCTAACAAGCCCTGTGAGCAGCGTTGCCAGATTTCGCGATTTCTTAAATTTTAATCGCGATTAACTCGATAACCATTAGAGATAGAGATAACGGTTGAAAAGTTAGACGCGTTTAAATTTGACGGAGTCGCGGAATCTGACAACACTGCCTGTGAGATGCATAGGCATCGTGCCCCAGCTGCGGCACAGCAGTTGTGCCCTGTATGGCTTGCGCAGCGAATGGACATTCGGTGAAAGCGGCCGACGGGCCGGTCGCCGCGGCCTGCGGCCCGCCGCGGAGACCCTACCGGGGAATACAGGACTCATCTACAGGATAGCTAGGCTAGTTGCGCTCGCCGAAATTCGCTAAAAACTATTGGATAAACGGAGAGGAGACCGCGAGTGACACTGCAGGAATTGTTATCGTAACGGACAACATAACGATCCGTTAGCGCGCCGATCTCTTTGCCTGCTCTCTGCTCTCTTTGGCGAGAGCAGGATTTCTGAGCTGTGACTTATTATCGGGAAGAATGCGTTCGTGAAGGCTTCGCTCACCCGTTGCTTGTCTTTTTGTTCAGATTTCTTTCAGAAATACTGTATAGATTCACCTTGCGCTGTCCTGAAGCTTTCTGAGTTTTCATAGTTTATGGTAAATCGAGTTTGGATTATGGCTCGCTTTGCCGCCGCTCCGTTTGGTGGTCGCCAAGCCTGTTTTTCTCGGCGGCATTCACAGCCTAAAAATTAACTGTAGATGATAGTGGATCTCGGCTTCCTGTACCGCGTTAAATCTACGTGGGGATCGAAGTCGTTTCAGCGCTCTTCACAATCCCGACATCCATATAATTGACTGCACGAAGTGACTATTCACACGCTGCCCCATTTTAAAATGTATTAGGTTGGTTCCCGTGCGTTCGAGTCATTTCCCATTTAAATTGCATTTGCTAGGTTTCCGTGCGTCCAAGTCTCCGTTGTATTAGGCGTGCGAACAGGAAAGGGGTAGCTGTCATAAGCGCCAAAAACCACAAGCGCCAACGCCGCAAGCGCCAATCCGTAACCGCCAAACGAGAAAAGTCGCAAACGCCAAAGTTCTTAACCGCAATACTAACCTAACCTAACTTAACATAACTTAACCTAAATTGACCTAACCTAACCTATACGAACTTTGGCGTTTGCGACTTTTCTCGTTTGGCGGTTACGGACTGGCGCTTGCGGCGTTGGCGCTTTTTTTTTTGGCGCTATCGAATGCTCCCCATTGGAAAGACCTTGAATTCAGATCCAAGTCAGTTGATTCCTCATGGGGTCTGCTGTTCAGTTATTATATCGGTGAACCGCGGGCCAAAACGTTGGTGGAATCAGGTGACGACGTCGAAGTGCTGTTGTTGTGCGGAGTGCTCTCCGCCGCGCCGTCACTCTACCGTTACCCGCCTTAACAGGATGACGTCAGCGGCCTAGATCGGGAAGCGCGGGGCCGCCGCGGACGTATCCAGGTCGACACCTGGACAAATCTTCCCTCCACATCCGGAAATTTCGCAGCGCAATAGGTCAAGATTATACCGCTTCTAGATTGAACTCACAGCAGCTTCTAAGGTAGGCAACCCACTCGACGTGGCTGTCGCTCGGGTTGCCTATCCAATCAAGTAACATCGTTAGCTTGTGTATAGATTTTTTTCCTCTGTTTTGTTGTTGTTGGCTGGTTGCATTATTAGTAAAATGGCCATAAAATATAGTCAGCGATTGCGTCCATATAAGTGAATCTGATCAGGAGACCGTATAACGCGGGTTCCAGTTAAAAGTCCTCATACACTGAAAAAAGAATCTTTAATTCAGATGCAACCAAAGTCAGATCACTGGTCTGAAAAATTTTCAATCAAAATTTTCTCTTAATTTTAGTGAAATCGTTTTTAAAACAAGAATAACTTAATAGAAATCAACGAATGTCTGAAGTTCAGTAAATAATTGGACTGATTGTTTTTTTCAGATCTGTGATTTGACTTTTTTTTTGCATTTGAATTTGACTCTCTTTTTACAGTGTAGAAAGAAACATAGGAATGTCTTGTCGGAGGACCTCATAGAAAACTCTCTAGAAAACGACTTATATTGAACACCCAATATTGAACACCCAAGAAGGGAGATAGCTTTTCACGGCTTGCTACTCTCGGCTTGGCGACTGAAGGTGGCACATATAAGACGTAGAAAATGTATCCTTTAAAATTTACACTGTGCGTTAACTTTAGGTTATGTCTTTTGTTCCAGGAATGAGAAATGATGACAGTCCTTGCTGTGCTCTGCTCTGGTATGACACATCGACTTCCCGGCGGAGGAGTCGCTAAAAAGGTCAGTCAACGCCCATCAACGGGACCGACTGTCATTCACATATCAGACCTCGCCCGAATCGTTCGATTTTTGCTATGATGAATTAATACGGTTCAACTCGTCCTCAGGACGTCTTAGCCCTTTCCACACGGATAACGGAGGTGGAAAATTCGCCCTTTATAACTGAGACTTTTAATTTATTTCCGAGTAACCGAGGAGGTTTCCCTGTTTTTGATGATGCGCGAAAGGAATCGGATTGGGGACCTTATCGGAACATGTTTGAAGTGTCTGCTCCTCTTTATCTGTTTACACTGGAACAGGGTCCTCGAGCAAATATTACTTGCTAATCAGGTATACATGTTAGTAAGGAAATCCTTAGGGACCATCCGTAAGTGTGTGTCTTTTTAGGTAGGGGGGTCGAGGAGGGGAAGGGTTGAGGACACGGTCTTAAGTTGCCTTCCGGGGAAAACCAGCGTTTCCGGGGGATGGGGGGATAAGGAGGTCGAAAATCAGCTTAAAATTGGGTATGAAGTATCTGTGAACACGAATAATTTATACCTATTTAACCTCTGTACCAAAAACAGGTAGAGGAACACACAAAAAAGGTGGAACTACCCAAAACTAACGTTCTCTCCGTTTAAAGCTATCTCTCTTTGCACCGCTGTCAAAACTGTTGGCATGCAGCCAGTGTAACAAGGGTACTGTACATAGCGTCGAGCTAGTCACCAGTAGGAGGATCTTGTCAATTATTTCGGCCGTCCGTCCGGTCGGTCCTGGGTCGGAGGCCGTGGGGTCGGAGGCCCTGGGGTCGGAGGCCCTGGGGTCGCACGACCGCGGGGTCTGTGACATAACCCAACTTCGTGGTACACCAGTTATTATAGGAGTGAGCGAACCTTTGTGACCCGCTCGCAAAGATTTTCCCGTTAGGCCTCTTGATTGCGCGAACCGGTGATCCCGGCCCGGCCCGGTTCGGCCCGTTCTCGGCCCCATCCCGGCCCGGCCTCGGCCAGCAGCCGGGGCCGTTCGTCTTTTTCTCCAGGTGCGGTAAAGATTTTGGAGCCGTCCTGCGGACCAGATTTGTGCTGGACACCAGCGAGATTCCGCACGTAACCAAAATTTATATTTGAGGACTCCCCTATAAATTCATATTTTCAACCCTTTTTTACTCGTTTAGCTCATATCCAACCTTCTTCGTCCAAATTACAATAGTTTAAAACCACAATTCGGAATAAATTAATGCCAATTTTCCGAATACTCATTGAAAATAAACCGTTCAGAAAGTTTAGGAGATCTTTTTTCCAAAAAAAAATGAATAAATAAATAAATTACGAAGAGGCTATTTGCCCACCTGCCCCATATAAAGTGTGTTAGCTTGGGGTCCATGCGTTTGTCACCTCGCCCATTTAAAATGCATTACGTGCGTTCAAGTCTCCGTGTATTTGCGCCGACGGGCGAATAGTCACGACCAAAAATTAAACAAAATTGCGACAAATCAACGATTTAAAAATAATATTAAAGATATTTTTTCCTTTTTTTGCAGATTTTTTTAAACATTTCTTGTATGGTGGTCCCAAACGGTTGACCAGGACGAGTCAGAAAATGATAGAGGCTATTAGGAATGTTTACAGTTGAAACGTGTTTAGGGCAGAAATACAGTCGCAAAATTCTATGCTTATTGTTAGCGAATGTTCGCAAAATTATTCCGTTTAATAAGGGCCACTGAGGTCGCATCTGGCCAGGTGTGTTGGAGAGTTGGGGCCACCCCGAGCACCGCAGATGCTGAAGGAACATTTTGCCGCTACTTTTTTTGGCAGCCTTGGCATTCCTGTTAATCCCCCCCCCCCCGTCTGCCGCGCTCGCTTGAACATCCCGCTATGCTGATGTTACTCAAACGTGCTGTTATTCAATTTAATCATATTTTACCGGAGGTTTTTTTTTGCTGGTGTAGCGTGCCAATTCGGCTTCCTTTTTACAGTACGAAAATTGCCTCTTCATCTCGCATTCCAGTGACAATTCTAAAATTCGCATTATGCAGAATATTGTTTATCTCAAATGAGTTTAGCTCATGTTTGATGAAATTAGAATTAAGCCGCTTTCCGGCCCAGAAAAATCTTTCAAAAGAGAACGTGCTGAAATATCGGGCAGTTGACTTTTTAGGTTGCAGTTCTATCATATCGAAAATTGTTGAGAATTCCTTCGGATTCATTTTTAAATGGCATTTTAGGATGTTAGTTTTTTTTTGTTTTTTTTTTAATTTGTATATTCTATAAAAATGATTCAGATTAGTTTGAGATTAAGAGAGCGCACCGATGTGAAAAAAATCGAATCTCAATTCTTTTGAATTTAACCTACGATAGAGAAAAAATAGCCCTCGCTTTCATAGGTCTCAGGCCTCAAGGACCGCTGTTAAGTAAGAAAAAGAAAAACAATTTTACAATTAACTTACGTTCTCGGTTACATCCCTTAGGATAAAACTAGCGGAACGGGAGGTAAAGGGCTCATCGTGTATTAAAAGGGTGTGTCTATTGACCCGACTGCCCCATTTAAAATAGTTTGGGTTCCAGGCGTTCAAGTCTTCTCCCATTTAAATTGTATTAGATCGGGTTCCGTGCATTTAAGTCTCCCTATATTAATGCATGTCGGGTCTATAGCAACACCCTTTTACTAGATCTTTTCGCGCGCTCGTGACGAGCAGTCTTATGGATAGGAGACTTTAGTGCACGTCAAGAAGGCCCACCGTATTCTGAATAGGGGGCTATTGCATGTGTTTTTGGAAGAGGGGGAGGGTTGAGGGAAAAACTTAGGGATTTATGCCTGATGACTTGAGGCAAAACTGCATCGCGAACCGCACGATGATACAGTTATATGAGGTATGATCAGATCATCAACCGTATGAATGATGGAATCTATTCAACACGCAGTTCGTTGGAAATTGCAATGGCGTATCAGTCCCCTCCCTCCATCAGGAAAGTTGCACAGTCACAACCTATTTAGTCAATCACTTAACTGTTTTAAATTATGATTAAATCGTGAGCAACGTGAACCATTCGCGGAGCGCTGCGAGGCGCTGGCCGCGAAATTCGAGCGGAAGCAGCCGAACACTTCCGGACTCGGCCGAAGTCACTCCCACACTCCGAAAGAAAGAGGTCCCGGCTAACGGGACCGGCATAACAGATTACAAACGCAGCTCGCTCCAGCGCAGCGGCCATTCCATTTCGAACCGCGCGCGACTTTCTTTTCCAGGTCACAGCTAACTTTGAGCACGCCTAAAGCTCACCTTAGCTTAACCGGAGCACCGCTCATCTCGTCACACGTACCGCGCGGACCTGAATTATTAGATAACTGGGGTTTAGTAGCTGTGAAGTTGTAGGTTAACCAGCGTAATTCCAGACGAGTTTCTCAAATTTCAAGATTTTCGATTCGCAATCCTTTGCTGCGAAACTCGATTTTTCGGACCTTTTTCTTGAATCTGTTTTTGTCCAAAGAAAGTGGGATTTTCAAGGCAGTGCGTAACTTATGTACAGTGGGCCACAAAAGTCATGACCCTTGCTCCCATAAGAAATACATGGATGGAGGGGTCATGACTTTTGTGGCCCACTGTACCTTTTTAAATGAAAACAGCTTTTGGGTATGTTAGTCTATAAGTAAGGTGTGTGCGGCACCCACAAACGCCAAATTTCAAAACCGCCAACGCCGTACCTGCCAGTATCTACGAGCGCTAATAATCATAACCGCCAAAGTCAAAGGTTAGGTTAGGTTCGGTTGGTAGTGGCGTTGACGGATTTGAAATTTGGCGGTTTTGAACATGGGTGGTAGCGGCGTTGGCGGATTTGAAGTTTGACCTTTATGATAGCCACCCGATTTAGTTCAGGTTAGTTCATGTTCGGTTATAATTATGGTTCAGCATGTTTTTGAGACGAATTCGCGCTGAAATGGCCGCGCACGAGCGTTTCTCCGGTATAATTCTAGTCCAGTTATTATTGGTTTTGATTCGTCCACGATTATTCAAGATGGATTCGTCCTGTTGCGGACCGGGAATCGGTCCGTTCCCGTTACCGCGCGTCCTATATCGCAGCGCCACGCCACGCCACGCCGAGTCGAGCCGAGTCGAACCGAGCCCAGCAAGATCAAGGTCCCTCACTGCGGACCGCCTGCGGACCGCTGCGGGCTGCGCAAACGATCATTCCAGCAACCAAGTTGATGCAGCTAGATATACTTCATCATCCCTCGCGCAGTTTAATTGGAAAAGTTGTATTTTTCACCTTCCGAGATTCCTCTTTGGTCGCTTATCTGATTACAGCGACTGCTTCATATTATTACACTACTGTTAATATTTTTTTCCTCTCAAATCAGAGGACTCCTGAAGCAACTTATCGGTGCTTCGCCGACATAGCTTTGAATTTCAGCTACGTTTTTTTTTAAACCTTAGGCCAGGCGGCTAGAGTACATAGTGAAGGAAAGGGTGGTGAAGGTAGGCAACCCGCCCATCGCACCTTCACAGTTTCCTCTCGTTAGGCAGAAAGTCCACTTCGATTCAAAGAACAGCCAAGATACTGAAAATCATATTGCATACAAATCCGGTAACTTTTAGATTTTCGAAACGTGTGTCGATACTTATGTTCACATTCAAATATGGCGGACGACGCGCATGGTCAGTTTATTTATTTCAAGGGTATTGCCAACATAATATGTCCTATGACAAAAAGTCGCTGAATTTAAAAGCGACTCTGCCCACGATCTCCACCATAAGTTTATTCAATAATTTAGACCTCGTTCTTTATTTTTGACACATTTCACATCACTGTAAAAAGAGAATCTTGGATTCAGATGCAACAAAAGTCAAATCACTAATCTGAGAAGAATTTCAGTCTAATTATTGGCTGAATTTCAGACGTTTTTTAAGTTCTATAAAGTGCTTATTTAAAAAACGATAGAACTGAAATTCAGTGAATTTTCAGCTGAAAATTTGTGAGGTCAAGGATTTGACTTATGTTGCATCTTAATTTAATGTTATCCTTTTTACTGTATTACGGTAGTTAAGATTACTCCCATTAAACTAAAAATATTTGTTCGTCTTTATGACGTTCTTTTTAATTTTTTTTTTATTCTCAAGTACCAAACAACACAACATTTTCTTCCTTTAGCACATATACGGTATATATATTTGAAATTCTATGTCTGACAAGAATTTTCATTCTGTATTTCTCTCGTAAAATCTGTCAGGGGATCGAATTTGCCTAAAATGCGGAATCCGTGTGCGAGCTAGCCTGGGCATGTAGGCCTAGCCTACCTTGAGGACACCTCCTGTTTTATTTGAATTTCACGTTCAAAGCGTTGAGCGACGTCCTATAAATAAAGCATCAGCGCAATCTTTGTATTGTGGCCCAAGATCGGATTATGATAGTTGCCTCCATCTCAACATGTCAAGTAGAAAGAGACCCCTGTGCTTTAATTATCTCCTAGATCATCGTTCGATTCTCACGAAAAACGTCCTCTATATCCCCTTGTCAAAATTGGGTGACAGTCGTACTTTTCAAATCCTGCTGGCGGACATACCCCTAACCCCCTTGCGAAAGGGCTTATTCAGGATCAGACATTTTCGAAAATTTGATCATGTTCGATCAAAACTGATCAGACATGATCAGATTTTCAAACATTCCTGGTCAGTGCCTGATCAGGACAGACCCTTTCGGACGGGCCTAACCTGACCTTCATTAACGTATCTTGTTGACGTCGGAACGTATTGACACGCTAAAAACTTAATGTAAAAATTGTTTTAAGAGTGAAAATTCACAATTTAGAAGTGAATTTTTACTCCTAAAGCAGATTTTTAAAACTAATTTTTTAGCGTGTAAGCCTTCCTTAACCCAACTCGATCATATACTATATGATTTATTCGAACCCATGGTATCCTAACATAACCTACCCTAACCTTGACTAACCTAACTGCATACCTTTTTCAACTATTGGAAATTTTGCGTTTATGTCATCCTATAAAACCTTAAAAAAACTAAAATCAAACATTTATAAAATTATTCAAAACAGGACTCCCGGTAAGTTTGCGAGAATGGACGGGGCTCTACCCTATTACTTGCTTTTTGCAGAATTTTGAGGTTAGGGTTTGTGGTTTGGCAATCGCGTATATGCGAAATGCATTACGGGCCGTGAGAAGTAATTTCTTGCTGATCTGATAGCGAGTAATAACTGTTGGGAGCACCGTTGGCCCAGTGATGGCACACCGCGCAAAAAGCCATGGCGATTTAAATGTTTATGATGTGATAGGATCTGGGAAGGAAGGAGGGAAGGTGAGGTTGGCCCCAATAAGGAAAGTCACAGGGCAACAATAGTGAGAGAGCGCTCACCGCTCCCCCCCCCCCTCCGCCCTCCTTGATCTTCGCCGACTTTCTCTGCAGCGCCTCGAGAGGTCTAGTCGACTCGTTACAGCAACAAAATAGGACAAATAGGACTCGAAAATCCCCGGAGAGCTAAACGCCGGAGATCACACCAGCCTTGCAGGTGTCGCGAGTCCCTCACCATCACATATTCACCTCCTTTCTCGTGACCAATTTATAGCCTAAATGTTTTGCTTGAATTTTGCCTGAGTCAAATCTTGTTAGTCTCGAGGGTTATCTTGTAAGCCCTTGGAGTCAAGACTTGTTAGCTCCAAAGGATTTTTCTTATACCGCGGCTTCCCTTTAAATATATTTTTTCGATTATTTTTTGAGTAATGTATTCGATCTCGCCTGCGCGACACAGCACATATTTTGAATGTATGTACGTACATCCACATTTTATGTCTTCTTGTTGAGCTGATTTTATGCCTTCCATGTGCAGAAGAAAATGGTCAAAATAAAAAAATGAGTTTTAAAAATGATACATATCATTTTTTAAAATTTGAACTTCCAGTTAAAATTAATGTGTAAAAATGTCAAAGGCTTTTTTTTCTGTTTTCTAACATTTGATCAATTTTGAAATGGAAACCTTAAATAGGGTAAAAATACGATACTTGAAAATTCAAGTAAACATTTTATGAAAATTTCCAAAATTTTCAGAAAGTTATTGAATAAAAAAAAAATATTCAAAAAAATATTTTGCAGATTTTGGACGAATTTTGGACAGTTGGCTTTTGGAAATTAAATATTCCATTACTCCCATCAGGTATGAATTCGAAATATTTTTAGGCAAGAAAAGCATTCCGTCTCGAAGAAATGAGGAAGCTATCCATTTTCAGGAGTTCAAAGTATATTTGAAAAGATACTGCACGTCGTGGAAAATAGGTATAGTTAGTTT
>Ga0058701_10000859_pt1 | contig 20745 bp, 15 predicted proteins | sample AgamicOrMae_FD_97039 | JGI IMG/M metagenome (GOLD analysis project Ga0058701, IMG submission 97039) | Agave microbial communities from Guanajuato, Mexico - Or.Ma.e | ecosystem: Host-associated > Plants > Phyllosphere > Phylloplane/Leaf | place: Guanajuato, Mexico | collected 2012-06-04 | reverse complement strand
GGTCAATTACTTTCGCTTTTTAGGAATTCCCGGTTCGTTGAAAAATTCCCGGCTATTTCCCGGTTTTTCCCGGTCGAAATAAAATTCCCGGCTAATTCCCGGTATTCCCGGTTTTCCCGGTCGCTAGACACCCGCCTGACTGCCAAGAGGAGCAAAGCGACGCACAAGGCATCTAAACTAACAAATTGATTGCCAAGCGGAGAAGCAAAGCGCGAAATAAAGAACTTCTTTAAAAAAAAAACGGCAGAAAGCAGTGAACCCAACTTAAGCTAGCATATCCTACACCGTTGTAGATAATCCTTATCATGTGTACCGTACAAACTAGACCCCTGTTTTAGGTGGCCCATAACTGATTTTGGTCTGAGGGTAAATCAGAGAAAGAGCTTGTTTTTAGAGATAAAACCTATCAACAACTGTATCAATGAAAAGGTCTTGTCGAGAGCTCTAAATTGATATGGTCATTAACAGGCGCTTCTTTAAAAATAACTTTATTGCGCTCCCCGCCTGTTCTACCTTTATCCAGGTACCTAAAACAGGGGTTACTCTTTACTGTGAAAAACAAATAATTGAACAAGGGTTAATCATATAGATGAAAAATCAGCCTATAAAATTGAGACAGTGAGCTGGACCATAGAATGGAACACGTAATTATTCCTTCTGAGCGCCTGTCTTATTCATTGGATCCTTTTCGCAAAGCTCGCCGTGCCCACCAGCCCATTTACTTCCTCCCTGGCTGGTTCTAAAATTTTGTAGGGTGGAATATGGCAGGGCGTTTATCTTCAAAGTTGTTCCGTTTCCCACTCAAAACAAGAATATATTGGACACTTATGCCAGGGGGACAACCGAGGAGGAGTCAGTTGAAAACGTAATTATCATCCCCAAAATATATTCGGAGAAATATGGTGGTCCATAATAGCCCTCTTATAAATGTCTTCCGTCCACATTTACAACTTCAAGGTGGTGAGATAACATCACAGGTACTCTTTGGAAATACACCCAGTACAAACTACACCCTGTTTTAGGCGATGCTACACCTGATTGGGGTATCGAAGTAAAACAAAAGAAAACGATAATTTGGTAATTTTTGAAGATGAGCCTTTCAACAACCTTATTTAAAGAGTCTTGTAGAAAGCTCTCAAATTATATTCTAATTGGTGGGTGTGTTTTCATGAGTAACAAGACTACGCTCTTCCCCTATTCTTATAAAACAAGGTACAAGCCTACCTAAAGCGTGGGTTGGTTTTTACTGTGCGTGTTAAAAGGAAGGACGGCTGGTAATTAAAGTTCACATCAGCAATTTCTATTAAGTGCAAATCATCATCTGGGACGTGATTGTTAGACTTCAAACTGCGAATAATAAAAAAGTTCGTGTTGAACAAGTGGCATAAAAAGGAAAAGATTTCTAACAAATGAAAGCTCACAAAGTGTGTCACAACTTTGGATTTCTGCTGAAAACAACTTTGAAACAATACTCACGGTAGTATTCATACATCAATCACGGAATACGATTAATTAGGAACTTCAGAAAGAATGCTCCGCACTTCAGCGTTTTATTCCGACCAGGATTTTCCACAAAATGGCTGATGCTAATCTATTCCTGCAAATCCGACGGTGGAGGTAAAAAGAATAAAAAAGAACACTTCCCATGTACAGCGATCTCACGAATAACGAACAGAAAAGATGCGAATAGTCTAATGCAAATGACGTCAGCAGACTGCAGACAACAAATGCATAAATTGCATTAACACCGCTGCTATCCAGAGCTGGTAGAAAAATTTCACTCCACACCAGGAAAAGGGATTATTCAAAAAGATTTGTCTCCGCACGGAAAAACAACAATTGAATTGCTTTGACAAAAGGTAATTAATTTACAGTCGCTGCACGTAACATTTTACAAAATAAAAGGTGTGTCTTTTCACAAAGAATAATAGGCCGTGCCTCTGTTGCTATGCTCTAAATTGGATATGCTTTTTAAATGCCATACAAACGATTTATATTATTGCGTTGCTTCTTTACGCCTTGTGAAAGCTTAGTTTAATTATTTGTGTTGCCGATTCTGACAAACTTCCAAAGAGCACTTTTTTTAGGGATATAAAAATTCTGGATTCAAGCAGTTCTGAATGTTCTGAATGTGTGTCCATGATGTAAAGGTCAAATGGATAAAGCACGCGTTCTAATAAATATTCGAGGCAGGTTTAATAACAGTGAAATGGATGGAAAACTTAAGCAGAGCATCTTCGTTAAAAATGGTTATGAACACAGTAAAAACAAGCGAATACTATACCTGTTTTGGGTATGAAACTAAAACGGGAGTTGAACGTATTTTGGTAATTTTTTAAGATAGACCTACGTTCAGCTACATCAATAGAAAGCTCTCGCCGAGACCTTTTCAATGATATGGCTGATCATGGTACATCTATCTTGAAAAATGAACAAAATACATACTACCCCCGTTTCATAGTTTCACACCCAAAAAAAGTTTAGAACTCCTTAAAACAGGTGTTTCCTTTTTCCTGTGAATGAGTATATATTCGAGGAGAAACAGAATAAAAGAAAAAAATACGATGGGTGTACCAAATGAAGCCCACTGAAAATCAGGCACAAGTAAATAACGGTTGAGGATACATTTTCGTGTTTTATCGAGGTTGCAAGTGTTGCTCTCACTCAGATCTACTAGATAAAAGGCATAGGACACTTTCACTAACACGATCAAAGATTAATGCCAAGGAGGTTACCTTTGTTTTTTTATCTCAATCGTACACATTTGGTTTTCATCTCAATCGTACACATAACACTAGGCAGTGGGCTTCACTATTAGCTCTCGTCTACTATGCGACTAGGTGACGAAAGATTGCAAGAAGTGAGAGTTTTGTTCTCCTTAATTTACGGTGTACCGGACTTTTGATCTCGATCGTGTGAATAACATTAGTCGGTAGGCTCACTATTGTGACCGAATAATAAGCCCTCGTCTCTGAATCCTGTTTCGAGGTCCAACAGGTCTCAAGACGAGGAATGCCCATTAGCCGATTCCATATCCGCAATTCCCCATCGGGAAGGGCCAAGGGCCCGACATTCCGGGTTGGAGGACCAGTGGTCATCGTGAGTCCACCCGGCCTCTCCCGCCCAAATTGAGATCTCATACGATCAGCGTTGCCGCACCGCCCGTTCCGCTGTCTCCGCAGGGTTGCCGAAATAAGGGCAGAGCACCTGGCCATAAAGTAACGACCCCAGGGACGGCCCGTGAACCCTAAACGGGCCACGTGGTCAACCACAAATTCGAGCAGAGCCCCTAATGAGCCGCTCGCAAGACACGCCATTTTGGCGATACACCAAACACCGGAAAATTAATGAAAAATATTCAGGCCAGAAAAGCGCGCGCCGGCGAGCGCGGAGCGACGGTAAATAACAATTTCCCCTCGGCCCTTTCGCTTAGCGAAATGTTTACTTGAACATTCTTTGTAAATATTGATTACAGAAACCGCCAACTTTTTCCGAGTGAAGAGGGAAAAAAGGCGGGTGTAGACTCTAGCGCAGGGCGACAATTGTCGGACCTATAAAAGGGGTGTAATTAATTCCGGGCCTATCGATATGCCGCTGCCTAAATTAGTGCAGCATTCTATTTTAATTTCCTGCGAGCCTGGGAAATAAAGTTTCTCCATATATCCGGATCTGAAAATCCCCTGTCAACGCTGGAGTTTACCCGATAAAAGTAAAAAGAAGGGGGGAGGGGTATAAGTTGCGATTTAATAACAGTGCGTAAAGCGGCAGCGGGCTAGGGGCCTCGCTGTGGCCAGAGTTGACGCACGAAGACAGGTCGGGTGCTGGGCGAGAACGAAGGAAATGTCGCGACGTGTAAGGGCTGAACTTTTTCGCTTGCTCTGCTTTAGCCGTGCCGGGAAAAAGTATTCGGGGCTCACAACTTTCATTTAGCCGTAGGTTTCAGCTCGCCTCATGATTTTGCATGAGTGTTGAGTTGGCTGAGGCGGGGAACAAGTTCGACAGGGTAAATTGCGTTGGACGAAATCGTTTCGCCAGGAAAAGGGTGGAAACTAAGAGATCGGGTGGGATAGACGAGGCGGTGCATCAAACGAGCAGCCTGATGCATGCAATGAATGCTTTAAAAAATTGGGTTTCCAACTCCCATGTTAACTTCAAAGCTGCCAGCCACCTTATTCCGTCACCAAAGCGAAGCGACAAACGGAGCGAGGCACCACCTAAATTAACCGTCGCCGAGCAGAGCGGTTAGCGGTCCGAGGCACACGGCACTTAAACTACTATATGTTGGCCTAACGAATGGGTAATCATAACCTATACAGTTGTCAGTCGTGAATAAATCTCTGAAAAATAACGTAAGATAAAAAAAAAAGATGAAGGGGGTATGCAACCTTTGTAACTGAGTGTATTTATTTAGCAAGTGGTTCTGTCGAAAGGATAGAGCTCACTATTCACAAGGATCACATACGATCTATGACTACCAACTTATTCGGAAGTTCACGAGACGTAACCTAATACTGCCCCACGCAGAGGACTATCTTAAACCTAAGAAAAATATAACTCAGGTAATTCGGACTACTTTCCTCTTAGGAGGGGCTAATGTAAGATACATACAACAGCTTTGGCGGGTTCGCTACGTGACGTTTCAGAACTATTATACATAGAGTAAAGCACACGCGAGCACATATCTTCGATCATCAAATATTCACTGGACATTAAAAAAGATACTCCGATGATTCACTGTAAAAAGGGAATTTTGAATTCAGATGCAACAAAAGTCAAATCACTGACCTGAAATGAATTTCAGTTCAATCATTCACTGAATTTTAGACAGATTTTTTTAATTTCTATAAAGTGCTTACTTTAAGAACGATATAATTGAAATTCAGAGAATATTTGGACTGAAATTTTTTCACACAAAAAATTTGACTTTTGTGGCATCTGAATTTAAGATTCTCTTTTTTTTACAGTGATTTTCAATATAGTGTGCCAATGTAACATGTCAACAATAAAAAAAAAGTCATTTGTTTTGAGGCGATTTTTTTTACAGGATTCCGACTGCTTCGGGAAACTTTAGCCACGCAAGTTTTTAAAGATTTCTTTGTGTATTATAAAAAAAAGCCCTGCGGAAGATTTTTACAAAATTCCGTATTCGGAGCCGCGTTCAAATTCAAGAAAGTTAGCTTCAGTTTTTACTCATTAAAACAACAAATATTTGTTTAACATGCTTAGTGAGATAACCCGCCAGCAGCGAGAACACACAGCTCGTTTAATTACATGTAAGTTTGCGTTGCATTAATTAGCAGCGCGAAAAAAAAAAGAAATAAAACAGCAATGATAGTATATCTGAAAAGTATAGAGGCTTCTCCAAGACAAGGAACGAAAATGGAAACAGCGTAGACAAGAAGGAAATGGCCTAGGGATCAATACGGGGACTAGGAGGGGAAAGAAGGGGGAGAGGTGGTGGGGGGACTTCGCCAACGCCAAAGCCTGGCCTCTGGGGAGTAGGGGGACCTCACCACTGCTGAATTAGGCGCACCCCCTTGACGGCCCCTTCCCCCTCCCCCGAGGGCCCCTTCGGGCGTCATGGAGTCTTGTGCTCCACGCCGAGTCTCGACAGCGCAAGCCGGCCTCAGCAAGAACCGACTTTAAGTCTGGCAGTGCTTAAATTAAGACCGTAGGTCTGCTCGAAACGGCGCGGCGGGATGAAACTAATGACGATAAATTTGGTAGGGAAGCGATCATAGATAGCAATACATGTTACGCTCACGGGATCATGCATGTTTAGGTCAAGCATTCCTTCAGATTAAGCTGCCTTTAGGTCCTAAAAGGCTTCCATATCAAAAATTATTGTCTATTTTTTTTCGAAAACCGACTTTTCTTACATTTTTTAATAGTTTACAACTATTAAGAATTCATTTCAACAACAAATTTTTTGCAGGAAATCCGGTTTTTTGTAATAAAAAACCAGTAAGTAAAATTTCAAAAATAAATACTTTGAAAACCTTGACTTTTCGTTTGAAAATCCTTCTTATTCGAGCTGTCAATCGCTTAGGGCGGAAAAAACTGGTCTATTTTGAGTTTTGTGAAAACGAAATACCCAAAACCTCATGTTATAACTGTACACTTCACAGTAACTTAATGTTCGTATCCCATTGCGAGGGCTGTACCATTTAACGGTCGCCCTCTTGTTCACTTTATAGGCGACGAAGAACGTTGGCTGTTCGGGTTCTCCCCTCGAGTCTACCTAAGTCTGACTGCAACTAACTTCTCAAAAGCAACCGATCGTAATCATTAAGTTGAAGGCGATACTCCAAATGTAGGGCGCCATTTACCGCCAAAGGGACAAACAACATTTATTCCTCGCTGAGTTTACGGCTTGCAATCGCTTTTTGTTTGCGGGAAACACAGAAAACGGTCCCTTCACGGCATGAGAACAATTCACGTCATCATGAAATTTCCCCAACTAAAATGTAGCTCCAAATCATAACTTAATTCGAACAAAGCTAACTTGACTGGATAACTTGGAATAACTTAAGATGACCTAATCAAACTTAAACCAAGCTTGGCCAAACCGAACTTGACCAAATTTTTTACCTGAACCCAACCTTACTTACGCTCCCCAATCAACCCATAACTGCCCAAAGTATTTGGAAAGAAATTTGGCTTAAGATAAATTGAAAGGATTTTTTCCATTAAAATACGCAATTTTAAGCTTAGGAAAGTGCTTGAATAATTGAATTTCAGGTTTGCAGAGGGGTGATATTTTTTGAACTGTAACAATACTGAACGGAAAAGATTCTCTAAAATAAATTTTTCTCTTTCCGAACGGCATCGCTGGGCGGTAGTGGGTTAACTGTACTTCATTTACCCTCACTAGTCCTTACCTTTCTTGCATAATTTAAAACCATTAATGACGGCCTTAGTCAAGTGAAAAGCAAATTATCATGGGAAACTGCTCCGTTATGACCCGTATCATCACCATGGGCCGTTCTAGACCTCCGCAAATATTTGCAAAACGAGGGAAATCTCCGCATGATTTTTGTTTGTCAAGCCAGAATCGTGCCTCAAATTTCCCTACACCAAAATTTCTAGCCCTTTCTTACAAATTTTCAGACCAAAATATTTTGCCAATTTTCTTTTTTTTCCTGGCACTAATCAGTTGAGAACGACTCTTGAGATGGTGTTTGAACAGACCTGATTTCACAGTGTGGAGGTCATGTAGGAGTGTGACGCCCCGTCAGCCTTAATGCGTCACAACAAGCGAGAAGAATCGCTATATTGGTCTATTATCAAAGGTCTTATGGCACCGAGCCAGCTCTGCTCGGCAGCGCGGCGCGCCGGAGCTCCAGAGAACGGTGCTGCCAATACAAATTACCCTGCACGTGGTGTCTTATATCGAGCAAGTTTGCCTTCAACACATCATCCTTCATGTCCTAATACTGCACGTCATCTCCGAGCAGGCTTATCAAAACACCCACTTCTTAAACTCCCGCACTTAACCCGTACATAAAAGCGGGCCTGATTCCTCCACTTGTATGGGGTTTGATTTAAAGCAAAGTCGTTATTTCCACGGCACGTGTGCTTACCCCCCGTCCACGAAAAATCTTGCGGCAGCGTAATTTTTTCCGCAAACGAACTGATTCGCAAGCAGGCTTAAAGGGCGCAACTTCCAGGGGCAAAGTTTGAGGCTGGCCAGCAACTTTGGTGACTGGACATCGCCTGTTGGCAGGAGCTCAAAAAGGCTTAAGTGATGTAACAGGATTGGATCCTATGGACAGGAAGTAGAAGCGCCCTCGCTATTATCAAGATGACGTCGCTAGCGATCCGCTAAGATGCCTCCCACAAATATGGTCCCTGATTCTCAGAGGACAAAGGTTTAAGTCTGCTTCATACAATGTTCTCAATGATTACAAAATCATCTTGAATTTCCACCTCTAATGCATTTTCTTTTGTTGCTAAGAAGAAAGAGGAGCTAGGCACAAACCTCATCTAGGTTTAACCTTACCTTGTCCAACGGTAATCGCTCCTGATGCAGCTCACTTCATGGTGGGAGTAACTGTCACCGAGAAGTGGAATCAGACTCTGAGACTGCTGCATGGAGCGGCAGGGAAGAGCAGCACACGACACTCCCAGTGGAGCGAGGTACATGGCTTTTAAATTAACTAGGAATAACCTAATCTGCGAGGTTGTGTGTCGTCCATTCTCATAATGTCATGGAGAGGTCCAACAAGGGTGGAAAACTCAAACACTTAATCTAAGAGAAAGATTACAGAAACTTTTGGTAATGTGTGTAACAAGAAGTTTGGAGCAGCCTTGGAACGCTCGGCAAAGTCTTCATCAGTAATGTTTGGAGAGTCTTCGCCAAATACGATTGGAGATACCTTCAATCAAAACGTTTGGAGAAGTCTTCGACGAGTCCCCGTAGAACGTTTGGAGAACTCCTCTAAGAGGCAAGAAAGTCTTCATCGGGAACGTTTAGTAAGATTCTCCGACCGTAAAAACGTTCGTCATTCTTCCTAAAGGTCATACAGTTAAGTCTTCATCCAGAACGTGGGTTGAGTCTCTATAGAAGGAGTTATTTTAAAGTATCCTATATGCAGAGTCCGTTGCGAAAACATTCTTCAAAGTACCCTTGAGAAAGTCTTCATCAATAACAAGAGTTCAGCAACCATCTCCAACAATAAAATATCGCAGAAGCGTCTTCTAATTCTTCGGGAACGGCCTCATCAAAGTCTTCTTAGTCTTCAGCAAGAGTTCAGCGACCATCTCTATCACTAAGATCGCACAAGCGTCTTCTATTTCTTCGGAGGCTGTTTGAAAGTCTTCTTCATTGTTCAGGAAACATTTTCATCATTAAGTCGACACAATCATCTTCTTATTCTTCGTGCGGCTTCTTCAAAGTCTTAAAATGTGTTTAGCAACCATCTCTATCAATGAGACCGCTCCACATTTCCTTATTCATCAAGGATGGCCTCAATATCCGGAAGGTCTTAGAGGCCGCGCGCCTGAGGTCACAGGCCATCAGGTTCGTTCACTGGAAACCCTTAAGGGCAGCAAGTGCTGCACAATCACTTCGAGGGCGGTCGCATCGTTGCGGTCACATACGCCCTTGTCGCCGCTCAGGATTGAGTGAGACTTGGGTGGGAGGCAGTTGAGCTGACATGTGAGCATCTCGGAAACAAGCGGCACCGAGTGGCCCAGCTCAGGAGTGCCGTGGGGATGACAGTATCCGGCATCGCGTTGATAACAGAATCAATCATTGGCGATCCGCGCCTGAGCAAGCACTCCTTATCAACAGAGGACGCTCAGCACGGTTGACAAACGAACAAGTGACGGTTTCCAATCGAGCAAACACTGTTCAAGTGAGCTAGTTCTCTGCGTCTGACGGACCACTTCTTTCCCGGCTAAATATACCAAGCTAACTAACGCTGCTGTGAGTCGCCGATCGATTTCAAGGGTAGTTGAATGCCCTTACTCGTACCCAAGGATTCTGAATCTCATTTCCCAGACAAGGTCTGGCCTGGACAAACCAGACGCGCTTCAGAAACTTTGTGCCGAATACTCCGGTGTTGCAAGATTGCCTGACTCTACTAAATTTAAACGCGGTTAAAATACAAACCCGTACGGATTAATTGGCTGTTGACCCCATATATGGCTTGCTACGCTCGAGAACAATCCAAATCGTACCACACATGCTTGCTTATCTCTTGAAGTTCTCCAGTTGATTGCGGTCAAATTTTACAAACTCGCGGAATTAGACAACACTGGGACCCCAAAGGACACGAAAGAATAGCTGCACATTAACAATGCACTGTTTTCGTGACGCTGCTTGAGATATTTCTGATGCTAACCGATTTGTACCTAGAGGCGGACTAGCAAGTTCTAGTGCTAAAAAAAATAAATCAACGTAAACAAAAAATGATTAAAATGAGTCAAAATTACGCAACGAGGTATTTAGGAACGAATTAAAAAAATCTTTTGAGGTTAAATTTTACTTTGGCGCATTTATTAATCAGAGTTATGTTTTTATTCTCGTTTTAAATACCTATATTGCGTCGAGAAAAGCCCACTAAAGTGCGGTAAAACAGTGGGTTTAAGTTTTACCTTTAAATACAAAACTAACAATGGTCAAAATTAGCACCACCCTATGTCCGGCGCAGGTAGGTTTCCTCGGCATTAGGTAGCTCAGCTTACAGGCCGAATAAGTTCAGGTAACTTTCGCTTAATTTAGATTAGGTAAGAATCACGAGATTTAGATATAGGTTAGGCTAGTACGATTGGCTGAAATTAGGTGATGTTTGTTCGGTTGCACACACCATTCTCTCCACTACACGTATGGCTTACAAGTTTTCTTTCGCCGATCTTAACTATTATTATTGTTTAGATCTTCTGTCTTAGGTTGGCTAGCTTCGGTTAGCCCGATAACGAGATCATTACGGGGCCCAGATCTAATTTGAACGAATATTCATCATAATAGTGAGGAGGCAACACTAGCCTTATTCAGTACTAGAACCGGATATTCGAGACAAATTGGCCCCGTCAAAATGGTTGATTAAAACAGTCGCCTGCAAGGCCAGTGGCCCGGCAAGGCCACGGGTCTTGGCCACCTAAGTTAGAGCCTCTCATCCCTTCGGACCTCAGGATCAGCTCCACAGGCAATCCTGTTAATGGCGACGAAGGTCCGACCAGGATGAGAACGAGGGTCCCACGCCGCGGTCTGCTGGCCGCACGCCCACAATGCCTTCGATTTCAACTTGTGACAGGGTCCAAGACCCCCGAATCCGTCATAGTCGACGCTTGCTGCCGGATTAGCTTTCTCTGCCGTCAAAAAGGAAACACACGCGATATGGCCGGTGAAATACTACCTCAATTCCGCGAACAGGAGCAATTCTCCTCAGACCTACAGAAGGAGCTACAGTTCAAATTGTTCGGATACAATACAAGTCACCTTTTCTGTTTCGTGTTGAGTGCTTTTCCTTCGGGGTAAGGAACTGGAAGGGTAGGTTTGGGAAAAGAGATTGTAAGGCAGGGTTGGTTAGAATAAATAGAATAGGATATGGGTCAGAGTTCCACGGACATGGGTCAGAGGACGATGGATATGGGTCAGAGGACGATAGATATGGGTCAGACGACGATGGGCACAGGTTGGAGGACGATAGGCCAGGTTAGGATATATTAAGGTGGATTACGTGCGTTAGATCAAAGCAGACACTTTTTTACTAAAAATAAACGAACTAGAGATTGTAAGACAGGGTTGGGTAAGATAAATGGAATAGGATATGGGTCTATATAGGTCAGAGGACGATGCAACCGAGGCAACTAGGTTCATGACGCATGTAGATAAACACAAGTATAAACCAAACGATGTGGCTTACCGAGGTTGGCGGTAGGTCTGCATTTGGGCAACTCACCTGCAAAACAAAACGAAAAAGGTCAAATCCAATTCAGGTTGTCTATCCTTGACATTTGCGGGATGTCATGGATCATTTACACTCCATGACAGAACCGTCATGTGTACACAATCACCCCACAAAGTACGCCAGCTGCCCACTTGAAGCAGAGGATTAATTAACCCAGCCACATCAGTATAACGCCAGGGCATCGCTAGTTTTTAAGAATAACTCCAATGAAAGGCCTCATTTTTACTTTACGCTGATACCAAATAATATTACTACCAATACTCATCAGAGCTCAGAGACATTTTACATGGCGTTACTTCAAAAAAGACATTATTACTAAAAACTAAGACCTTGCCTTAACCCACTACCGCCCAGCAATGCCTTTCGGAGACAGACAAATTTATTTTAGAAGATCTTGTCAGTTCAGCATTGTCACAATTTAAAAAATATCGCTCCTCTGGAAACCTGAAATTTAATAATTTAGGCATTTTCTAAGCTTAAAATTGAGTATTTTAAAGGGGAAAAAATCCTTTCAATTTCTCTCCAGCTAAATTTTACTCCAAATACTTTGGGCTGTTATGTGTCAATCCACAAAAAGGTGCAAAAAATGAAACATGTTTAATACATGATACGACTGACTTTACATTCAGGGATGAATACACAGATGATTGCACCAATCATCAATTACAGACAAATACTTCTGGGAATTAATATTCTAAAGGGTTAACACAGTTATAAATAAAATCACGAAAACTAACTAAAACGCAGGTTACCTTAAAGACTGCACCAGACAGGTAATTCGATAGTACCTAAGCTGGAGCAGCACGCGTCTAAATCCGAGTCTTTACGGAGCAGTTCTCCCCTATGGTTAATAGGGGAACTATTGTGGTTGATTCGTATCGGACAAGCTTGCGTGATGACACATCAAGTTAACATAGGCTTGCCTCAAACAACATTTTCGGTCAGATTCGGCGATGTAATCGGGTTATCGATGATTCGTGTTCAGCGTTTCCTTCCCCAGGAAACGAGACCCGTCAAAATAAGCGAGTGATCAGTTGACAGACATCCACTCATGATGGGATTGAGTAGCCGAGGAGATATTCTTGCTCTCAACTTTACAAGCTGTCTGCCTTTCTGCCATTCGTCGACGAACCAACGAGGCACAGGATAAGCTAACCAATCGTCAAGCCGTATCCCGCTTAATTATTGGCGGGCACAGCTGAAAATCTGGTGAATTTACCAAGTTGAGCTGAAACGAAGACTGACCGAGAGGAATAGCCAATCGAAAGCCGCGGCTGCTAACGTTCGGCGATCTCCGGAACTCGTTCTTGTCGCTGATTGGTTCCCTGAGCTCGGTGCATCGGGGAACACGAGTAGACATTCGACTGAACTAAGCAAGTGACAGGGCCACAGAGAAGGTATCTATAGGTGGTTCGCTGATATGAAAGGATAACCTTTGCAAAACGAGTGACCTAGAAAAACAGCCGATCGAAAGCTTCGGCTGCTGAAGTTCGGCGATCTCCGGAACTTGTCCCTGTCGCTGATTGGTTCCCTGAGCTCGGTGCATCGTCGAACTAGAGTAACCTTTGGCTGAACTGACCGCAGGAACAAGTGACAGGGCCACAGAGAAGGTCTCTATAGGTAGTTCGCAGATAAGAAAGGAACCATGTTTGAAGCTCAGTCATGAGTGAAGCTGCGCTGGAAAGCGATTGAGCTTGTCTGCCGGAATAAAGGGAACGGATCTGAGTAGCCCTTACAAAGGCAAGGGATGGGAAGGGCCGCTACCTCAACACACACTAGCGAACCCCCGCCCCCGCGCCGCGTTACGTCGCTAAGGCCGGTCTTCAGTACCTTAATGAATGACGGAAATGTTTCAATGGCGTGGAAGAGGCGAAGTTGCACTTAAGTCTGATTGCCGTGGCGCACAAAATGGGGGAGCGTTAACTTAACCTTAAAATCCCCGGAAAATAAGCCTCCTTCCGTGTGTGGCCAAAATCTCGGAGGGAGGGGAACGTCACCCAACAACCCATCGCGCGTCAAAAAAAATGCCTCTCTTTTACGACGGTCAAAAAATGGCACAATCCCAGAACGGTTCTTTCGACGGTTCGGTCAATGGAACTTTACATATCTTTCGGCCCGTATCGCGATGGATAGGCAGAAAATTCCAGAGGTATTTTGGTTCATTTTCAACTTGCTGGCACTTGATTCTGATTAGATTTGGTAATTCGTGGCTACGGTCCGACTAACCTTGGTTCCGATTAGGTTAGTTTACGCTTAGTGAAGACAGTTTTGGCTTGGCTAATTGCAAGTTAGGTTCGGATAGGTGCCTCGTGTATTACTACGCTTTCGGTCCGCTCAGCTTTGCGATGAAAGGTGAAACATACACAAACTATTAACCCATTACCGCCCAGCGGTGCCGTTCGGAAACAGAAAAATTATTTTAGAGAATATTTTAAGTTCAGTATTGTTACAATTTAAAAAATAACACCCCTCTGGAAACTTGACATTTAAAAATTTATTAATTTTTCAAAGCTTGAAATTTCGCATTTTAATGGAAAAAAGCCTCCCAATTTCTCTTAAATTTCACTCCAAATATTTTGGGCTGTTACGGGTTAAGGTCAGTTCTATTCGCACGCCTATGAAAATACAATGGGGCAGCGGGTGGATAGTCATTTCAAACTATAAAATCCTAAATTTATCCCATGAGGTATAATGACAGTTATTAAAGTTATCACCTTCTCGGGGCCCTTAAAAAGTCATAAGAAGTTAAATGACCCCCTCCCCAGCACCAGTGGAAAACGCCTCTTTCAAAAGGGAATTTCCCACCCCGAATGGGTGGGACGCTTGAAAATTCAATTTCGGAACGACAGGAACAAATGGTAAAACGGGGCGAGTATTTGCTATCAGCGGCAGGTTGTATAGAAAGATCGTCATTTACTCCAGTCTGCGATGCGAGTATACTCGTGTTTGTTTTAAGGGGAGAGTAAGCGATCCACCTCAGTGCTAGGCTTGAATTGTTTGCTTAAAGGGGAGGTGTCCATACTAGCCTAATTTTGGTGCCTCCCTCAGCAAGTGTTTTTTCAAGGGAGCCCACTCAAAGTTTATCTTTTCTCGGACATCGGCAAACTTTATCAAAAAGCGATCTTCCTTTGAAAAACTGAAGCAGGAAAAGAAAAAGATTTCCATGGTCATGAAGCTTGGACTGAAAATATACTTTGTGAACAGTATGTTTGTAACATATAGGCAGCTTAAGCGTAGTACAATATACTTAGATAAAGACCTGAAAAAAAAATTAAAAAATAGCATTCCGCTCAGAGCGGTTTCCTAAAGAATCCCATAACAGCCCAAACTATTTGGAGTGAAATTTAGCTTAAGACAAGTTTGAAGATTTTTTTTCTCCTAAAATACGCAATTTAAGGTTTGAAGAATGCCAAAATTATTAAATATCAGGTTTTGAGTGGGGTGATGTTTTTTTAATTGTAACAAAACTGAACTGAAAAGATCCTCTAAAATAAATGTTTCTGTTTCCGAACGGCATCGCTGGGCGGAAGTGGGTTAAAAATTCAAGCTGTGGGAAACATGGAGTAGCCCAACCTTTTTAAAAATACCCGATATTTTTCCTTCAGGGGATGGAGTTAAAACAGTTTCGTCGAGTGACTTGATGCGAAGGCCCTGTTCCTTCGAACAAAGTAGCAGCTGTTATGAAGTATCGTTAGGAAACAATTCTGAAAACGAGGTAACCTTCATTATCATTTGACCCCATTTTCTGAAGAGGTTTGTCAGATGAGTCTCACAATGGGATCTTATTTTAAATTTAGTTCGTGGCTCCAGGTTCCCCTGGAGAGGAGTTTTTTTCTTGTCCGTATAGCGACACGGTATTATCAAGTAACCTTTTCCTTTAAAGTTGGACCATATTTTCTGCTTCAGGCATATATAAATAGCTGACAAGTAGTATTATTGTTTCCAATTTGTGTTGGTACCACTAATGTACTTAAATAGGGAGGTGCTCCCGCGTTTCCGCCGATTTCAATGGTGTTGCCAACCTTAACCCGTCGCCGCCCAGCGATGCCGTTCGGAAACAGAAAAATTATTTTAGAGGGTCTTTTCAGTTCAGTATTGTCAATTTTTTTAATTACCCCTCTGGAAGCCTGAAATTAAATAATTTAGGTATTTCCCAAAGCATGATATTGCGTATTTTAAGTTAGAAAATTCTTCGAACTAATCTTAAGCTAAATTTCACAACAAATACTTTGGGCTGTTGTGGGTTAATTCAAAAGAACGAAAAATTACTTGTCGGTCGTCCTCGACTGTATATTCAAAAAAAAGACATTTAAAAATATTTTAAAATAAAAAGAAATGGTTTCATGATCTTAAATGCGCTCTTAAGCAGCGAGGAATATGTAAAAGAATATACATTATTCTCCTTTGACACTATTCGCGGGTAGGCACTTCCAAATACCATACTAACACAGCTTATTTATTTCCAAGCATGAACTTCATAATTAGCACTAGATTAAAATGAACTTGGAGGAAACGCAGAACTACTATGAAACTACAGTAATTCATGCGGCTATCACGAAACGTGCCTACTGCAAACTTTATTTCCTGCTGTGTAAATGAGCAGAGGGTGAAACCATTTGCTGTATTAGTCTTTGGTATAGATCGTACCAAATAATCCCGTGATGTAGACATGTAATTATCCCATGTAAGTTAGCTCTAATGAAGTATTGATTTTAAGAAGTTGTAATAACTCGAGCCCGCTGTTCGAGGTCGGCAATCTCTGCTAAGGAAACAACGAAAACGCTCATTGGAAAAATGAAAGTTTCCACCTCTTGTGTTCCACCTTCCACCAAGACAAACAGAGCAAGACACAAAGCACGTGACCTAACTTTGATTAAACCAAGGTTACGTGACCTAAACGATCGTATTCTCATAAATCTAATGTGATAAATTATGGTGGAACATTTGAGGAAATGTCACGTTCAAAATTTACTGGATGAACCACCTGTTTTGGAGCACCTGTTTGGGTGTGAAAAAAAATTAGGGGATGTTACATATTTTGTTACCAAGATGGACCTACGTTCAGCCACTTCAATGCGAACCTCTCACCAAAACGTTAACAAAATACGTTCTACACCCGTTTTGTTTTCTCAGCCAAAACAGATTTGAACTCTCTAAATTTGATGTTTAGTTCTTAACAACAGTTCATGCACAATCTTTCCAAAAATTAAAAAAAAGAAAAAGAAAAGAAAAAAAGGAGAAACATTTTTCCAACAATTACACACTGTAAAAAAACAATCTTAAATTCAGATGCAACAAAAGTCAAAAATCACTGATCAGAAAAAAAATAGTCCAATTATGCACAAAATTTCTGACATCATTTTTAATTTTTATAAACTTCTTATTTTCAGAACAACATTACTAGAATTCAATGAATATTTGGACAGATTTTTTTTTTCAAACCAGTAATTTGACTTTTGTAGCATCTGAAATTAAGACTCTTTTGACAATGAAGCGAATTAAAAACTAGGCGAGCCAATTTCCCTTTAAAGAGCCTTCTTTGAGTAAAACGTTGTATTTATGTCTAAAGGCATCGTTGTCTTCATTGTACCTTGTTCCAGTTGCAGTTGATTGAGTGAACCCCTGCCGGGGGGGGGAGTGACACAGCACAGAAGCAGTGGCGCGAGACCATTACCAAGTAGCATATAAATTAACGCTCGGCTGTCCAGACGATGCATTAATTGATCTTAATGTAGGAAATGACAAAAAAAGCTATTCGCCTATTTACATAACCTCGGGTTCTGCTATTATTCACCGAAAAGCTATTGTCAGACGAAACTTAGCAGTAAGTGCAAGTAGCATTATGATAATTACCATCAGGAACGTCCATCAAAGTAAGTAACGAGGGGGGGGGGGCGTGTAAGGCCGATTTTTCACAGTCACCACCCGGAGAGCTCATAAAGGCAGATTATTAACACAGATCGTTTTTAAATTACTTTTTTAAAAAAGAAAAAAATCTCTCTTAGGCCCCACCGATAAGCTATACCTATTAGCATCTGGTAAAGTTTGCCTCTATGGGTGGCTTAGCGTTAGGTGTGCTGTCAAAATTTATCAAAGGTGTGTAAAGACGAATTGCTATGTGAATTACTGAAAAGGTACCTATTTTACTCCATTAAAAATCGACAAGATATCTTTAGACTTTAAGAGTCCATATTTAAACAAAACAACAAGTGTGGAAAATCGATTTAACATCTTATATGGAGATTTGCACTGCGAGAAAATCCAACGATTGTTCAATATACATTTCTGGTGGTTTTGCAGCTGCAACCATATATTGTTCTTCGAATATGGAAGAAAAATCGCTGAAGCAACCAAACGTACAGTAGTAGCGACTAAAAGTTCCGTTGCTACGACTTTGTTTGATCATTTTTTAAAAGGTTTCTTGTTGCGTTGACAAAACCTTTTTTTTGTGAGTGTATAGTGAGATATTTAGGCGCGTTTTAAGTAAATGTTGGCGAATAGTTTAGGGAAATGAGAAGAGTGTGGGTTAACTTAAGCCCCTCGTCGTCCTTGTAAAAAGTTCAGTCAACAAAATAAGAAAAAAAGAAAACAATAAAAGGTGGGGACTTCTGATCTAGCTAGAGAAGAGAATGCGGCAAAATAGGGGAAGAAAAGAACATGGTTTAGGCTCGGTCCCCGAACAAAAGAATGTGCTCTCTCGAAGAAGTGAACAAGTTTACAGAGTTTTCGATACAACACACCGGACGAGAGGGGGTGGGGAGATGCTCTTGGCATCATCAAGTACCCTTTACTCATCACGCGTGCCCTCCGCGTGGATCAGGGGAAAGGGGGAGAGGGGGGCAATTTTAATAAAACGGGACATCTGACGAGCAAGCCTTCAAACGGACCGCATTTAAAAAGCGGTTCCTCATCGTTACTCGAGAGAACGGTTAAAAAAACGGATAACGGAGATTCCATTATTCAAGAAAATTTGCTCGTTTATCTGCGTCGAGTGTAACCTTAGACCGCTGAGTTTAGCGAATGTGAAAGGCTATCGAAGCGAGGCATAGGGCACGAAAACGACAAGCTAAGCAAAAGCATAAACGGTCGCCCAGCCTGACCATTAAAGCAAGAAAAATGACTTTGTCACAGTAACAAATATCTGTGACACTGACAATCGCGCTTTCTTCCTATAACAGACTACATTCGTATCTGTTGAAATAACTATAATTTTTTGTCACCCTCACCATTTTCTTAACACCATTACATTTTTGTTTATTAACTGTTACCAAATAAAAACTGTCGTCGTAAAATTGTAATTTGGACATTTTTTGCATGTTATTCAACTAAACATTTCATAAGTATTATATAAAAATAGACTAATATTTTTAATTTATTGTAATGCGGTTGTACAGTAGAAATCGTATATAACGAGCACCAAGATAAAGCCGAAATTGCTCGTTATAACCGCTTCTCAATACAACCGATATCGCTATAATCATATACGAGACCGGACTTCAGCACCAAAGTTACTCGTTATATCCGGTTGCTCGTTATAACCGGTCTCGTTATATACGATTTCTACTGTATTTATATATAATATTTTGAAAAGTTGTTGGGAGATTCTGTCGTTGAGCTTTGACATTTCAGACAGTGTTGACGTTTGGCCTGGAATGATATACAGCTGACCGCATGCATAGAGCGTGCTGCATTGCGAGGAGCAGAGAGGTGGAGGGGACAAGCCCACAGCGCCCTGGCAGCCCGCGGCTGACACCGCATGCACCGCTCCGCCTATCTTTTCCAGCCTCCGCGTCATTGCTTATTTTACGCTCTTTTCGGGGTTTAATTTAGGGATTCGAAGCTATTTTAGACGTGTATGACTTTCACCTAAGAACTTTAGACGTTTCCGAAACTGTATACAAACTACGCGAACTGACAAGGAAAGTAGGGTAATTTAACGATAAGAAAAGTTGTATTGCTTTACTGTGATAATATATATTCATGTAAAAAAAAGGTATTGCTATTGACCCGACATGCATCAATATAGGGAGACTTGAACGCACACAACAAACCTAATGCATTTTAAATGCGAGGTGACTTGAGAGTGCGGAACCCAACCCAATACAATTTAAATGGGGCGCAGTCGGGTCAATAGGCACTTCCAAAGAAAAAAGAAAATAAAAAAACTCGAGTACTAATGCAACCGAGAGACTTACTTGAAATTCTTACATAGCATAATGATTGTGATAAAAGAAGGTTATAATCGTTCTAGCATATCAGATATGAAATTGAATTAACAAATACTGAATAATTCAATAAAATACAATCGGCTAGGTTGAAACATCGATTGCGACCAGAAAATAAATGAAGCACAGTAATGCTCCCTATTAGAGACCCCAAAATCATGCAATAATCAAAATTTTACGTCAGCATCACAAACAAAAACGAAAAAAAAATAACAAAAAAAAAAGAAAAAAATCAGACGTCTGATTTTTTCTGTTTTTTTCCTGTTCTTTTCCTTCTTTTTTCCTGTTTTTCTGGGTATTTTCTGTTTTTTCGGGTTTTTCCCCTCCTTTTTGTTTGTGATGCCATTATAAATTTTTGATAATTGCATAATTTTGGTTCTCTTCTTCCCATACCTAAGTCCAAGTTATTTTTTGTTGTTGTTTTTTTGCTTGTTTATGTAATTAATCATAAAATGATAAATAACCAAGTCGTTCGTCAGTCATACAGTCGTGGATGAAAGTGAACTCAAAAATAGAACTGGCAGTCATCTCTACGTCATCAGTTTTTATTAATCCTTAATCAGCTTCGCAGTAACAATCTTTCTCAAGGTCGAGAATTTCTCACAAAGTGCAAACTACGAGTTCCGGCTGCTTTTAGCTTCTTTCCAGATCATTTTGGACAGATTTACTGAGTTTATTATTACGGAGTTTCCATTTTTCAAAGGATCAACTGATGGACGAGGTCTTTCGGTAGAAGGTTACCTCCACGTCATAAATCTATCATAGGTTTTATCTGTTTGCTTTTATCAAGACTTACAGAAGATAAGTCCCAACCGATAGCGTTCATTCAGTACGCGAGTAACTGGACTTATCAGGTGACTACCGTGTGTTAAAGCTAGAGATTAATCTTAATGATTGTGAATCGTTAAGCTTGCGATTCATTGCTTAGAGATTCAAAAAGGTCGAGGACGCGTAGAAGGAGAAAGGACATTTTTAGGAGTTGATATTTATTCACGGGTCTATATTTCATTGAAATGAATTTTCGTGGAGTTCCGAATATTGAAAAAAAAATATTATTATACGCAGAACGCACTATAAAGAAAAACGTTTTCTACTCCCGTAAT